>Ga0255752_10000152_pt1 | contig 81713 bp, 73 predicted proteins | sample 011ome_25_FD_179952 | JGI IMG/M metagenome (GOLD analysis project Ga0255752, IMG submission 179952) | Coastal salt marsh microbial communities from the Groves Creek Marsh, Skidaway Island, Georgia - 011512CT metaG (version 2) | ecosystem: Environmental > Aquatic > Marine > Intertidal zone >...
CTATGCCTCTGCTTGGACAAATATGTAATATTTCTCTAGTGAAATTTTCTGCGCCTAGCTGTTCAACGTCTGCGTTAAGTCTATCACTGGAACCCCAGTAATCTCTCCAATCACTTTCTTTTGTTGAGCGCCTTTTATTCTTCTTGCCTTTAAGCGGTGGTTTAGTTACTTTAAACTTTGCTAGTTTCTTGCCTACGTACATCATGCCATTGGTTAGATTTGTTATCAAGTAGACAAATGCTTCACAGCCTTCTGGCAGTTCGTCAATTTGTTTACCCTGATAAGTCCAATGCATATCATACTTATTTTGCCTTAGATTTATTCTCTGCCAATTTGGCTTTGAATGCGTTGCCTATCTCGTCTTGTCTTAGTTTTGTTAAGCGCCTAATTTCTCGCAACCATCTACGACTTGCTGCGTGAGTACGATAAGACAAACGAGCTTCAAATTTCTCGTTTGCCTTAAAATATTCTAAGTAAGCCTTAGTTAACTGATCGTGAATATCGTCTTCAATCATTGTTCTATTACATCAATATCATTTTCATAAGACGTAAATCCGTTTTCTTTAACAACACGCATTACATAACTAACTCTTCCGATAAGTTCGTCTTTGTGTGAAATAAGGAAAACATTTTTATCGCCTTCGCGTCCCATTTTCTTAAGAACACCTAGTGAATTTTCAACACCTGCTGTGTCCATACCACTGTCAATCAACTCATCGATGAACAACAAGTTAATCTTTTGATACAGACTTTCCCAAACATCGCGGAATGCAAAGCTCATACCTAAGATAAGTCTGTTACGCTCACCGCGTGACAAGTTATCAAAGTCTAAATCTTGACCTAGTTGTGTAATTTCAACATTCAAATCATTTTGGAACACAACTTGATGCGGCAAACCTAGCTTGTCAAGATAATATGTAAGTCTATTGTTCAAGTACGCTAAGTTTTGATCAATAATCTTCTTACGAATGAAACTATCTTTGTTTGTCAACAACTTGAGCAAGAACTCTTGATGCTCTTTGTAACCTGTAAGTTCGTTTACAGGAGTCCAATCAATTTCTTGCATTGCAGTTGACATTAATTCGTCAATCTGTGCTTGATAAGGATCAGATTCGTTTTGTTTTGCATCAAACGCTTGCTTCAAGCTATCAACGTTCTTACGATGTTCGTATGCTTCTTTAGCAGTTTCGTAAAATGTTGTAGGTTTACCGTTGATATCACCGATGTCATTTAGATCTTTAAGTACCGCAGTTAGCTTAGTGCTAATTTCTAAATGATATGTGTCTGCATCTTGTAATTCTTTCATTTTCTTGTCAAGAATTTCTTGTTTCTTATCTGCATGAAGCGGTTGATTACAAGTATAACACGTTGCATCTTCAAGATTTAAGATGTCTTTTTCGACCTTATCAACAGAAGCCTTAGCACGTAACTGTGCAGTCTCTAATGTGCTTTTTTCTTTATTAAGAGCCAAAATAGCAGCATTATGCTGTGTCCAATTAGCAAGTTTATCGTGCGATTCAAGTTCTGCATCGATGTCTAAATGCTCTAGCTCTGTAATGCCTTGCTGTAATTTAGTACAGTCTTGTTCTTTTTTAGCAATCCATGCACGTTGAGTACGACCTAAACTATCAATAGTTGTTTGAATCTTTTCATTTGCAGTCTGAATAGCATTAATTTTTAATGTTTCGCTAGTAATTGCTTCCTTAGTAACACGAATCTGTTCTTTAAGAGATTCTGCCTTCTCAGACAAGATAGTAATACCTAGCAATTGTTCAATAATTGCTCGTTGGTCATTAACACGCATACTCAAGAACGGTTCTGTGTAAGTGTTAAGTGCAACAATGTGCTTAAACATGTCATGTGACATGTCTAACAAGTCGTTAATGTATTCTTGTGTCTTGCGACTGTCGCCTTGCGACTCATCTGTCATCTCTTGTTCTTGTTCATCAACAAAGAACTTGAGCACATTAGGTGAACGACCACGTTCAATACGATAATCAACACCATTCTTCTCAAAATGTAGTGTGACTAGCATACCTTTTGAATTTGTTTTATTGATTAAGTTATTCCGTTTAATGTTTGTTAATGCTTGCCCATACAATGCATATGACAATGCGTTAATGATAGTAGTTTTACCTGTACCATTACGTGATCCGCTATCATCGCCGCCTTGATCTAAGTTCTCACCTAGCACAAGTGTTAATTGCTCGCGATTAAAGTTTACAGCCTGAGTCAAATTGCCCACGCTCATAAAGTTTTTTACTGTAAGGTCTTTAATTCTAATCATAATTCGCTATAAATGTCCAATAATGTTTTCTTGTTGAAGCTATCTGAGTCAATTGCTGCAATTTCACCAGCAACAATTTGATCTACACTCTCAAACTGTGCAATATCTAGTTGTGTGTTAACGTCTTCCAGTTGCTTCTGCGGAATCAAACTAATTTCACGACAGTTGTATTGATTAATAAACGTTTCTTTAATAAAACTTGCTTCTTCGTAGCTAATAGGCAAGTCTAAGTTAACTCGCAAGTACATATTAGGTTTAATAAATGTAGTTTGCTCGTCAATTAACTGACTTAGTTTAACTGTACGGTACTTAGGACAGTTTGGCCAGTTAACATACTCGGGTGCTTTGTCGTTTTCGCGATCTAGTATCATCATTCCGCGATCATCATCCCATGCGTCTGCATAGTTGTGCGGAAATGCGTTACCGATGTAGTGTACTACGCCCTGTTGTTGACGTTTATGGAAGTGTCCACTAAAAACATACGATTGATTAGCAAAATCTTCTGCACGTAGCTCTCCGTGATCGGGCATTTGCACCATAGCGTTCATAAAAAACGTAGGAAGCTCAAAGTGACCAAAGATATATTTGCTTTTTAAGTTTTTTAGCTTCTTCCACTCATCGCCTACCAGCCACGGAACAATAGTAACATCATCAACTGTAGTAAGTTCGTCAATAAATGTAATACCTGGAATGTGCCTAGCAAATGCAGTACTGTTGACTGTGCGCTTGTCTTTGTAATACAAGTCGTGATTACCGTCAAAGAAGAAAAACTGCTCAAATGCAGCACCTAGCTTTTCCATACTGCGAATAGTAGCATCCATAGTAGTAAGATTCAAACTATTTCTGTTGTGATGCCAGTCGCCGCAAAAGATTCCAGTCTCACAACCGTTGGCTTTTGCAGTTTCAATGAACCAATCAACAAAATCTTCACAATCTTGATTGTGAACCTTTGAATTACCTTTTAATCCAAAGTGTATGTCTGTAAAGACTGCTGCTTTTTTAAACAAGAGTTATCTCTCCATAAATTTATATACTTTTATAGTATACAGGGTATTGACAAAGTTGTCAACTGATTATTTCTTGTCTTGATAATACTTTTCTCTACGCTGTTGCGCTTCCCATTCGCCGGCATTTTGTCGTGTAAAGCTAGGATTCATGTCGTTCATTTCAAGAATGTCATCTCGTATGTTCTGATTGCGCTTTTCTATGTTAATAACACGAACAAAACTGTTAGTAACTGCGGCTGTGTAGTAAGCAAACGGATTATCTGATTTGCTTTCGTCAAACTGTAGTCCAATTTGTGCTAGTTGTAGGATAGCTTGGCCTCTCATCTCGTCATTGTATGTATAACCACGAACGTTGCCACGAGTAGCATAACGATCGCATAGTTTCATCCACATCAATGCAAGTTTATTTGTTGCTTTACCGTGACTTAAACTAAAACTTCCGTTTTCCATGCCACCTTGCCAATGACTTTTACCAACACACATTAATTCGTCTTGTTCATTGAAGCGAAAATGTTGAAAAGGAGGAAAGTTTAATTTTACTTTGTGATCTGCAACTGTCTTTGGAGTCTTTTTACGACCAGGTTCGTCCGGAATGTGGTCAAATGTCATAATACGAAAAACTAAATCAGTTTTTTCAATTTTTCTATAGTCAACTTCGCATTCTGCAAGTTTAATTTTCTCACCTGCTGCTTTTCTAGCATCAAAGTCTAAATGTTGTAATCGTTTTGCTTGCGCACGTTTAGCTTCAGCAATTGTTCTAATGTTAATTTTGTCAATGCTAGGTAAAATGATATCAAATTGATGATCTGTATCAGATACATAGCTGCAAAACGTACTCTTTGATTTGTGTATTTCTTTAAGTATATCTTTATTATTTAAATAGTTAACTTTTCTCATAAAAACTCCAATGGTTGTAATACATTATAATATACACAGTTAATTTTGTCAACTAAATAACATATAGGAGACAATAATAATGGCACTATTTGGCGGCATAGGACAACAACTTTCATCAGCAGCTTCGCAGGCTCGTAATGCAATATCGCCCCAGCAGTCGGTAAGCAATCTGTTGGGTAGCGCAGCAAACTTTGGTCAAGGTTTAATAGGTCAAGTTGGTGATGCTGTAAAAGGTATAGCCGAGGATGTATTTACCGCTAAGAATTTTATGAGTTTGCTTCGCGGAGGCGGCCTCCCTAAATTTGGAATGCCTGGCGGAGTAGGATTTGCAGATGTTAGTTGGAAAGGAACCGATAATGATGATTGGCGTGTCAGGCTTTCAATGCCTCCTGGCATGGGTCTAGAACCAACTCTTGCAGCAGCATTAGGTAAAACAAGTGGAATGATTTTTCCATACACTCCTGCAATTGTTATGAGTCATAGTGCATCTTACTCACAAGTTAAACCTACACATAGTAACTATCCGTTTCCAGTGTATCAAAACAGCCAACCAGACACTATTCAAATTAGCGGAGACTTTATTGTTGAAAGCGAAGCCGAAGGTGTATATTGGGTTGCCGTAATTCATTACTTAAGAAGTGTTACTAAGATGTCTTATGGAAATTCAAGCAATCAAGGTTCGCCTCCTCCAGTGGTACAACTTAATGGGTATGGTGACTTTGTATTTAAAAATGTACCAGTAGTAGTTACACAATTTACTTGCGATTTAACTCCTGATGTTGATTACATTTATGTAAAATCTTTAGATACATGGGCACCGACAAAGTGTTCAGTTGCTATACAGTTAATGCCAACTTACAGTAGACGAGCTGTGCAGCAATTTAGCTTAGACAAATTTGTCAGTGGCGGATATGCTAAAGGCAACGGACAAGGATTTATCTAATGGCAGCATATATCGGAACCAGTCCATGGTATAATACATCTACTCAAGACGGACAGTATCTTGACATATTAAAAATACGTCCAATTCCTGCAGAATCAGATGATGTATTAATTACAATACAGCCTCAGTATACGCATCGCCCTGATTTACTTGCTTTTGATTTGTATGGCGACAAAGATCTTTGGTGGGTCTTTGCACAACGTAATATGGAAATACTTAAAGATCCTATATTTGATTTAATTGCAGGTATCCAAATTTATGTGCCAAAAGGCGACGCACTTACAAGGACACTAGGGATATAATATGGCATTAATTCCACAGAATTTATCAAATCGTTTAAAAGCAGTTGGCAGAGATGTAGAAACTGAAGTAGCTTCAGCCGCAAACCAGTTCCGTCAAAGTGCTAATATAGCAGTAGACGGTGTTGTAGATTCTGTAACAGGATCTATGCAAGAATTACAAGGTGCAACAGTTAACTTAGCAAATAGTTTAAACGGTTTAACTGGCCCAGGGATTGGTCAAAGTATTGTTGGCAATATTGCTAACGGAATAGGATCATCTTTAGTAAACGGTATTAAGGGCGGCATTGGTGGGTTCTTAGGAGCAGCCTTTGGCGGCGGATTTGGTAGTGTATTTGGAGGTGCCGGCAAACAGCCAAATCCTTTAGAACAATTTGCAAGTTACAATTATGTGTTTACGTTAGGCTGTCTAAGTGATTTTGAATTAAACTTCCCTGATCTAACCTATCGAAGAAGAGATCCAGGAGTAGTAATATTAAGAAGCGGAGGCGGCCCAACTCCGGGCAGTGCTACGCTATATGAATCAGCAGGCAAAGTAGAATATTTTATAGATGATGTAGAAATAGAAACAATAGTAGCAGGTAATCCTAATTCACGATCAACAAATGCAACTAGTATAAGTTTTAAAGTAACTGAACCATACAGTATGGGATTATTTTTACAATCATTACAAGTAGCAGCTAAAAGAGCAGGACAGCCCAATTATATTGAAGCACCGTTTTTACTTTCAGTAGAATTTAAAGGATACGATGACGGCAATAATTATATCCATGCTAGCAATTTGCGTAGAATGTTTCCTTTAAAATTTGTAAATATTGAATTTGAAGTAGCAGAAGGCGGTAGTGTATATACAGTACAAGCAATACCATACCACGAAGTTGCATTAACAGATGAAACACAAAATACTCACACTGATTTAAGTTTTGCTGGAGCAACAGTTGCAGAAATGTTGCAAACTGGCGCCAAAAGTTTAACTAGTGTATTAAACAATAGAGAAATAGCTGCTGAACGTGCTGGCAAAGTTAAAAAAGGAAACCAGTACGTTATAATGTTTCCAACTACTAGTTCGTCTGCACAAGAATCAACTCAGTTTATGATGGGACAACCTGAACAAGCTGACGATACTGCAACTACTAGAGAATTTACAGACGAAGAAATAAAAAGATACTATGTATCTACAACCGGTGACACTGAAGGGCCTGTTCCTGTTGATTATAGGAATGAAATAGCTAATGCAGCAGGTATAACAGTTAAAAGATCTAGTTTTGGCGAAAATATTCGAGAATATGCTGAACGATCAATTAATATAAATGAAATAGGACAATCTAAGATTGTTAATGCTAATACTGACGGCGGCACCCGTCCAATGCAAACTCCTACCAACGCTGAAAACGAAGACACTAAAGGTGAAGTTAACTGTTGTTTAGTAAACTTAACAGGCGACATTAGGCAAGCTACATTTTCTTCAGGTAAAAAAATTCAAACTATAATTGAAGAAATTATTATTACAAGTGAATTTGGCAGAAGCATTGCATCAAAGAAACCTGACTCGAATGGAATGATTCCGTGGTTTAGAATCGAATCACAAGTTTTTAATGCAGATTCTACAGCTGAAGTTGTTTCAACAACTGGTATTCCTTCGAGAATATTTGTTTATCGAGTAATACCGTACCTTGTTCATATTAGTAAATTCCAGAGCCCGAGTCAAAGCAGTCCTGGTATTCCGCAGTTAAAAAATCAGGCAATAAAAGAATACAATTATATATACACTGGAAAAAATAAAGACGTCATTGATTTCAATATCAAATTTGATGCAGCATTTTTTACAAGTATTAATGGCGATATGGGACAGATGGGTTCTGATAGCAAACAATCAGTAACACAGGAAACAACTGCAACTGGTCCTAATGTATCTCCAGGAGTATCTCCAGGAAACACTCAAGCGGGTGAACTAGGAAGAGCGCAATCTGCTGTTGCAGGTCCAAATAGACGAGACGGTGGCATTGGATTTTTAAGTCCAGAATCACAAATTGCTCGAAGTTTTAATGAAGCATTAATGAACAGTCCTGTAGACTTAATTGCAGTAGATCTAAAAATATTAGGAGATCCGTATTACATTTGTGATAGCGGAATGGGAAATTATAACGCACTTCAAGTTCCAGGAATTTTAAATATTACTAAGGACGGTACAATGAATTATCAAAACGGAGAAGTTGATATAGAAATCAACTTTAGAACTCCGTTAGACTATGGTCCTACAGGATATATGGATTTTCCAGGTGGCGGAACTGCTCCTGTAGGAGAATTTAGTGGATTGTATCAAGTTTTATTTTGTAAAAATGTGTTTAGTAACGGAGAGTTTACACAAGAACTCCAGACAATTCGTAGACAACGACAAAACTCGGCATTTACTGCTCCTTCACAATCCGGTATTCTTAATACTGATAATGCAGGAACGCAAATAGCACCAACCCCAGCTAATCCACAAGTTGGCGCAAATTCGGAAGGTGATGCTGGCGAAGCAGCAGCAAGGGCAAACGTAAATGGCGCTAATACTGCTGATCCTGGGTTTATACCTAGCAGACCAGCAAGTGCTCCTAGTCCATCTGCTGGCAGCACATACGACGATGCACCTCTAAGAGCGCTTAGAGCAAGACAAGCAGCTAATGCCTCTGCACAACAACAATCAGGACCGTTCTAAGGAATAAACAATGGCAGGACAAGATACTAGAACCCCAGACGCACAACCAAAGACGAGTTCATTTGACGGCCCTGGGCCGTTTATGGCAATTGTACGCAATCATTTAGATACTGAGTACATGGGATCTCTTGAGGTTGAACTTTTAAAAACAACAACTGAAGGCAACACGACTGATGCTACTGGAGAATTGGCAACAGTAAGTTATCTAAGTCCTTTTTATGGAATTACACCGTATAGCGGAACAAGTGACAATGAAGGTTTTGATTATACACAGAAAAGTTACGGTATGTGGGCAGTTCCGCCAGATGTTGGATCAACTGTCTTAGTTATATTTGCAGAAGGAAATAAAAGTCGAGGCTTCTGGTTTGGATGTGTACAAGAAAAGTTTATGAACTTTATGATACCAGGCAACGGTAGTACAAAGAATAATAAAACAGATCAAGCTAAAGTATTACCAGTAGGTGAGTATAATAAAAGAAATGAACCTGGATCTGGCAATCAGCCTACTACTTTCTTAAAACCAGTCAACGATGATGCAGTTACACAACTCACTCGGGCAGGTCTAATTAATGATCATATAAGAGGAACTACAACATCGAGTGCTAGACGAGAAGTACCTAGTATGGTATTTGGTATGAGTACTCCTGGACCGTTAGATCGTAGACCTGGTAAACCTAGAGTTAAAGTCGGCGGCGAAAATGCACAAACAGATATGCCAGCATCAAGACTTACGGGATCAAGTTTTGTAATGGACGACGGTGACCCTAGTTTATTTAGAAAAGGACCTGCTGCATCAACTCCTAGTGTATATGCATCATTGGCTGATGGCGGCGACCCTATGATTCCTGCTAATGAATTGATAAGACTTAGAACACGTACAGGACATCAAATATTGATGCATAATTCTGAAGACTTAATTTACATTGCACATGGCAGCGGGCAAAGTTGGATAGAAATGACACCTCAGGGTACAATTGACGTATATTCATCAGGGTCTATTAATTTTAAATCTGGCGGTGATATTAATCTAGCTGCTGGCGGCAATGTCAACATCGGCGCAGCTGGTGCTATTAACCTAAATGCTCCTACAACTAATGCAAATAATATTGGAGTTACAGGAAATTTAGATGTCAGTGGAACACTAAAAGCATCTACAGTAAGTGGTGTAAACGTAAAAGCAACACATCCTCATTTGCAAAGCGGTGGAGCTGCCGGAACTCCAACAGCACCAGCGGCTCCAGGATCAGGATCAGGCGGCAGCACTCCTGCTGCAATAAAAGATACATTTGAAGCATGCGTAGCAGCGACTGCTCCTCCGTCAGCTGGTGCAAGCTCAGAAGGCACTGCTGGCGAAGCAGAAGCAAGAGCAAATGTTACGAGTACACCATCGAGAACAGGTGCAGATACTGCGGATCCTGGACTACCTACAACAACGGCACCTACTACTGTTCCGCCACCGATATATTCAGGCCCAGGATCTTCAGTAGGAACAGGTGGATCAGCAACAGTTACAAGTACACCGTCAAGAGACGACCCGCTTCCTTAAGGTAAATACAGTATGAGCACATTAGAGAAAAAACTTTATAAAGAAATTACAGTAAAAGGTAACACTCGCCCTGACTACGGTATAGGCGAAAAAACTTATAAAGGATTCTCTACAGTTAATCCTGATAATATCGGGTTTCAGTTGTATGATTTGCAAATTGTAAAACAAGATATTATTAACCACTTTCACATTCGTCAAGGCGAACTTCTTAGCAATCCTAACTTTGGAACAATTATATGGGACATTTTATATGAACCATTAACTGAAAGCCTTAAGCAGATTATCGCCGAAAATGTAACTACTATTATTAACTATGATCCTCGAGTTAGTGTTACTAGTATTACAGTTGATCAGTACGAAAGCGGCATACAAATAGATGCAACACTTATATTTTTACCCTACAATATCGCTGAAAATATGCGACTAACGTTTGACCAAAACAACGGATTTTTAGCCAACTAATTATATACGTGGTTTATTCAAATTAATAAATACACTATAAGTTAGAGGAAAGCAAATCCATGTCAAGTACAGACAGACAAAACCGTTTATTAGTAGCAGAAGATTGGAAACGTATCTATCAGAGTTATAGAAACGCCGACTTCAAATCATACGACTTTGACAATCTTCGTCGTACAATGATCAATTACATTCGTCAAAACTATCCAGAAGATTTTAACGATTATATTGAATCATCAGAATACCTTGCACTTATTGATCTAATTGCTTTCCTAGGTCAAAACATTGCATTCCGTACTGACTTAAATGCTAGAGAAAACTTTTTAGAGCTTGCAGAACGTAGAGAATCAGTTCTCCGTCTTGCTCGTTTGCTGTCGTACAATCCTAAACGTAATCAAGCAGCTAATGGATTGCTTAAAGTTGACTCAGTTAGCACAACTGAAAGTGTTAGAGATTCAAACAACCTTAATTTAGAAAATCAAACGATTACATGGAATGATCCTAGTAATCCTAACTGGCAAGAACAGTTTACTAAAATTTTAAATGCAGCACTTCCAGTTAATTCTAATATTGGTCGTCCTGCTAAAAAAGATGTTGTTTCTGGAGTTCCGACAGAACAATATAGACTAAACAGTGCAAACAGTGACCTCCCAGTATACGGATTTAACAAAGCAATAGGTGGTACTACTAGTAGATTTGAAATTGTATCAACTGACATTGACAATGGCGAAATTAAAGAAGAAGCGCCATTTCCTGGAAATAATTTTGCATTCCTTTATAGAAATGACGGCCGCGGACCTGCAAGCTCGAATACTGGTTACTTTTGTCACTTTAGACAAGGTGCAATGGATCAAGGTACATTTACTGTTGACAATCCAAGCACTAATCAAGTTGTTGCAATTGATGCAACTAATATTAATAACTCTGATGTATGGCTTTATAAAGTTGACAACTATGGTTTAGAAGAAGAACTATGGTCAAAAGTTGATGCGGTTGAAGGCAACAATGTAATTTACAATAGTTTAAGCAAGAGTATTAGAAACATCTATAGTGTACTTACAAGAGCTAATGACAGAATTAGCTTAATATTCTCAGATGGCACGTTTGGTAACTTGCCACAGGGTAATTTTAGAGTTTATTATAGAACAAGTAAAAATCAAAGATTAATTATTGAGCCAGCAGATATGCGCGGTGTAAGTATTAAGATTCCTTATTACAGCAAAACAGGTAAGTCTGAACAACTTACAATGGTATTCCGTTTAAAATATACAGTTGACAATGCAAGTACAAGCGAATCAAGTGCAAGTATTAAAAGAAATGCACCAGCAACATACTACACACAAAACAGAATGATAACTGCTGAAGATTATCAAATTGCTCCATTGAGTATCAGTCAAGAAATCATCAAAGTAAAAAGTGTTAATAGAACAGCTAGCGGCATTAGTCGTTATCTAGACTTAGTTGATGCGACTGGAAAATACTCTAAGACCAATTTGTTTGGCATTGACGGTATTGTTACTAAAGAATTTTTAACACCTAAATCTAAATTTAGTTTTATTACTAAAACAGATATTGAAGGTGCTATTGCTAATATTATAGAACCTATACTTAGTGATAAAAAAGTAAGAAATTATTATTATAATAGTTTTCCTAAAACACTAGTGGCAGATTTAAGAGTAGCGTGGAACAGTCAAACAATTGATACTAATCAAAATACTGGGTATTTTACAAACTCGGTTGGCACACGATTACAGTTAGGAACATTTACTGCGAGTACTTTAAAATTATTAAAACCGGGCACACTTGTAAAATTTATTGCACCCGCAGGATCTTATTTTCAGAGTAATAATGACAATGCCCTAGAAATAGGCGATGCTAATGTAGCAGGCGCAGTTACATACAAATGGACTAAGATTATTAGTGTTGCCGGAGACGGAACTGCTACAAATGCAGATGGTACCGGACCTGTACTATTAAATGATAACATCCCAGAAGGATCTATCCTATCACAAATTATCCCTCGATTAGCAACTGAACTACAATCGGCAGTATCTTTACAGGTTATTGATCAAGTATTTGCATATAATAGCTTTGGTTTAAGATTTGATGTTAACTTAGGAGAATGGCGCCTAGTTACTACTAATAACTTAAATGTTGATAGCCCGTTTAGTATTGGTAAAACTGGTGACACCTCAAATCAACAATTAGATTCAAGTTGGTTATTATTATTTGAAACTGACGGAGAAACATATACAATTACTTATAGAGGTAGTAGATATGTATTTGAAAGTGCAGAAGAAATTAGATTTTACTTTGACAGTTCAGATAAGATCTATAATAACAGAACTGGAAAAATTATTAAAGATAAAATCTCTGTACTCAATATTAACAAGCAACCTGATTCTACTAGTCCGTTTACAATTGACTTTGATTGGGAAATTGTTGAAGAATATAGAGATGCTGAAGGATATGTAGACAGTAGTAAGATTCAAGTTAGTTTCTTTGACGATGATGACGACGGAGTAGTTGATAACCCTGAACTATTTGACGAAATTGTTAACGAAACTGTTAATAATTTAACAAAATATGTATTTCAAATAAAGTCTACTACACTCGACGGCGTTGAAGAATTTAATTATATATCGACAGATGTTCCGACTTCTGAAGGATTGTATACCTTTACAGATGGTACTGGAAGTATCAAAGTTATTGCGACTAAAGATCAATTAAGCAATACGACAATTTATAATAATGGACAAATATTTTATTTTATAGCTGAAGACTTATTCCAAGTATTAAACAAAACAACAGGCAATCTTGTTACTTCACAAAACTATCGTGCTAAAATTGGTAGAGACAAACTAAAATTCCATTATGTGCATGCAGCGGATGCAAGCACTAGAATAGATCCTAGTGTAAGTAATATAGTAGATGTTTATCTATTAACAAAATCATACGACAACGATTTTAGATCATATATTGAAGGTACAGTTACTACTAAACCGCTTGCACCTAGCAGCGATCAATTATATTTAAATTACGGACAACTGCTTAATAACATTAAGTCAATTAGTGACGAAATTATATATCATCCAGTTAAGTATAAGATACTATTTGGAGAAAACGCACCTTCCGATCTACAAGCAAAATTTAAAATTGTAAAGAACCCTGATATAGTGATTAATGACAACGAAGTTAAAACACGAGTAATTGCAGCAATTAATGAATTCTTTGCACTTGAAAATTGGGAATTTGGTGAAACATTTTATTTTACAGAACTAAGCACTTATGTTATGCAACAGCTATCACCTAACTTAGTGACATTTGTAATTGTTCCAAATCAAGCTTCTAGTACTTTTGGAAGTTTGTTTGAAATAAAATCAGAAGTTGATGAAGTGTTTATAAGCGGCGCATCAGTTGCCGACATTGAATTAATTGATAGCATAACTGCTACAAGACTTCGATCAACTGGATCAATTGTAACAGACGCTACGTCTGTTAATACAGGGATACAAAGCAGTGGACTATCAACCGGAGGGACTAACTAATAATGTCTTACGATAACGATCAAAATGAACAAGCGTTGCCAGCAGATGGAAATAATAAACGCAAAAGTGAATCTTTCCTTCCGAGATTCTTTAGAACCTCTCCTAACAAGAAGTTTTTAAATAGCACACTTGACCAACTAATACAACCAGGTGTTGTTGAAAAACTTAACGGATATGTTGGTAGAGAAACTGCAAAAGCGTACACTGCAACTGACAATTATATTGGCGATATATCAGCTGATAGATTTAACTATCAGCTTGAGCCAGCAGCAGTTATTAAAGACAACTTAGATAATGTTACTTTTTATAAAGATTATAATGACTTTGTAAATCAATTAAACAATTTTAATAAAGCTAACGATAACCATAGCGTATTCAACCAGCAAGAATATTATGCATGGAATCCTAGTATTGACTGGGATAAGTTTAGTAATTTCCGTGAATATTACTGGTTGCCATTAGGTCCGCAAACTGTTGGTGTTGCAGGTAATACAATTGATGTTGAAAGTACATACACAGTTCGTGTCGGCGACAACGTTGATAATAACACTTATATCTTTAGTCCAGACGGGTTAACACAAAATCCTACAATTACTCTATATAGGGGAATTACTTATAAGTTTGATATTGACACTCCAAATTTACCATTTACAATTAAAACTAAGAAAACTCTTGAAGCTGGATTTGAATTAGATAGTTCAAGTATTCTTGTGCTCGAAGGAGTAAGCGTTCAAGGTTTAGAAAAAGGAATCAGTACATTACAATTAGGAACAGATACTCCTGACGTACTATATTATGTAGCAGCAAATGATTTAGAAGCTAGCGGAACTATTATTGTTAAGGATATCAGTGAAGCAACATTTATTGATGTTGAAAAAGAAGTTTTAGGCAAGCGTTTTTATAAAAGTAGCAACGGTGTAGAACTATCAAATGGAATGAAGATTGAATTTACGGGCGAAGTAGAGCCTGTGTCTTATTCTGAAGGTACATACTATGTTGAAGGAGTTGGCGACAAAATTAAACTAATTGCTGAAGCTAGTTTAAATGTTCCTACTGCATTCACTGCTGATATCGATGTAGAATTTGATGCACAAGGATTTGATAGATTACCTTACAGTGTTGCAATTGGTTATCCTGAAGATAAAGATTACATTGTAATCAACCGTTCAAGTAATGACGGAAACCTATGGAGTCGTTATAATCGCTGGTTCCACAAAAGTGTTGTTGAAGCAAGTGCAGCAGCAAATGGACAAGAAGTTGAACTTGATCAGTTGCAGCGTGCAAAACGTCCTATTATTGAATTTGAAGCAAATTTAAAATTAAACAACTTTGGTACTTTTGCAAAAGTAGATGTTGACGTAGTTGATGATTTTACAACTGATGTATTTTCTACTATTGAAGGATCACCGGGCTACAATGTCGACGGAGTTGATCTTGCTGATGGCATGCGTATTATGTTTACTGCTGATACTGACACGTTAGTAGCAGGCAGAATTTTTAAAGTAACATATATTAATTTTTCAAGTGGTTCGGCAACTAATAGACAAATTACTCTAGTTCCAGAAACAGATTCTATTCCACAAACTAACGAAGTAGTATTAGTATTAAATGGTACAACGTACAAAGGTAAAATGTTGTACTATACTGGCACAGAATGGAAACTTACACAAGACAAAACACAAGCTAATCAACCGCCATTATTTGATATATTTGATGGTGACGGCAATTCATATTCTGACATTACAGTTTATGAATCCTCAACATTTACAGGAAACAAAGTATTCAGTTATAAGACCGGAACAGGTACAGCAGTTGATAGTGAATTAGGATTTCCTATCTCTTATAGAAATATTAACAACGTAGGTGATATTGTATTTGACTTTAACTTATTAAGTGGAGCGTTTACATATACAGTTAATAATGATTCTTTTACTAAGAATACTGATATTGGATTCTTAAGAAAATATTCAAGTTTAGAAACATATACTACGTTAACAGGTTGGAAGAAAGTCAATACGCCGAGCGAGCAGTTGGTAATTAGACAGTATGTATTTGATAATACTAGCACAGGGTTTACTATTGATGTTTATGATAATAGTGGTCTATTGTCTGATCTATGGACACGAGTTTACTTAAACAATAAACTACAGTTTGAAGATGTTGATTACATAATTAGTAATGACATTAATAATAATGCAGTTGTAACATTTACTAATTCTCTTACATTAAATGATGTAGTTATTATTAAGACACGTTCTGCAACAGTTAAAAATGATAACGGATATTATGAAATACCAGCCTCGTTAGAAAGAAATCCGTCTAACGAAAATATTACAGAATTTACATTAGGCGAAGTTAATGATCATGTTGCTACAATTATAGAACAATCAGATAACTTTGTAGGAACATATCCAGGACCTAGTAATTTGCGCGACTTGGGAAATGTTACAGAATATGGTCGAAGATTTGTACAACATAGTTCGCCGATGAACTTAGCATTGTATCATATGTTAGATGATGATGCAAATGTCGTTAAAGGCTTAAAGTTTGCAATGAATCAGTATTCAACTTTTAAGCGTCTGTTCTTGCAATTAGCAGAAGATATCGAACTAAGTGGTAATATTAAAAATCAAGTTGATTTAATTTTAACAGAAATTAATAAAGATAAAACTTCGTCACAGCCGTTCTATTTCAGTGACATGGTGCCTACTGGAGCAACTAGAAAATTAACAACGGTAGTTATTGATGCCGACGAAGTATTTTATCCATTATCTAAAGCATTCTCGTTATCTACACCGTCAAGAGTAGCAGTACAAGTATACCTTAACGATGTTCAGATGATACACGGGAAAGATTATACATTTAATAGCGAAGGTTACATATTATTAACTGCAACTAAGCAGCCTGACGATGTTGTTGATATTTACGAGTATGAAACAACTAACGGTAGTTTTGTACCTCCTACTCCTAGTAAACTAGGATTATACCCTGCATACGAGCCTACAAAGTATTTAGATAACACGTATCTAGTACCTAGAGAAATTATCCAAGGACACGATGGCAGCAAAATTGCAGCATTTAATGACTACCGTGATGAGTTAATACTTGAGCTTGAAAAACGTATATTTAATAATATTAAAGTATCTTACGATACTAATTTCTTAGATATTCATAGCTTAATAGGCGGTAACTATAGAAACACACAGGTTACTAAAACGCAGATTGACAGAGTTATGTTAGCTGACTTCCTACAGTGGTCAAAACTTATCGATCAAGATTATACGTTGCATGATTTCTTTGACAGATCAAATTCGTTTACATTTAACTATGCCGGTAGCACAAGTCCTACAGGTGCTACACTTCCAGGATTCTGGAGACAAATTTATCAGCAAGCATATGATACTGATCGCCCGCATACTCATCCGTGGGAAATGCTTGGTTTTACAATTATGCCTGCGTGGTGGGAAACACAATACGGTCCTGCTCCTTATACTAAAGAAAACTTGTTGCTATGGCAAGATCTTGAAGCAGGTATTGTAAGACAGCCAGGCGTGAAGTATGTAATACGCAACAATTATAAGCGTCCAGGACTATTGCGTCATATTCCAGTTGACAGCGAAGGCAATTTAATGTCTCCGATTGAATCGGGATTTATTAATTACTTTGATAATCAATTATTAGACGAAAGTTTTGTATTCGGTGACGGCGCCCCAGTTGAAACCGCATGGAGATCAAGTAGTCAATATCCATTTAGTGTAATTACAGCATTTGCAATTAATAAACCTCATATGTTATTTGCTAATGGTTTTGACAGAATTCATCAAGTTCGTAATAATTCAAATGAGTTAGTTTATGCTACAACTGGTACAAGAATCCAATTAGCTGACATAGTATTTCCTAACACATATGAAGATACTACTCAAGTTTATACTAGCGGTATAATAAATTATATTGCAAACTATCTAGCTTCTGATGTAACAGCATCGTACACTAAGTACAAATCAAATATTACATCTATTAAAAATCAACTAGGATACAAACTAGCAGGATTTACTGATAAAGATAAGTTTAGATTAATATTAGATAGTCGCACTCCTTTAAATGAAGGCAATGTATTTGTTCCAGATGAAAACTACAAAATTTTCTTAAACACAAGTACTCCTATTAAAACTGTTTCGTACAGCGGTGTTATTATTGAACGCAGAAGCGACGGTTATGTTATTAAAGGATATGACACTAGTATTGCATCGTTTAAATATTATGCAGCAATTTCTACCCAAGCTGATCCTAGTATCAACATCGGCGGAATAAGCGAAAGCTACCTAACATGGGCTGCTGGTAAACAATACATTGCTGGCCAAAATATTGAATATCAAGGTTCTTACTACCGAGCAAAATCTAATTTTACAAGCAGTACAGAATTTGATACAACTAACCTCAGTAAACTTGCATCGTTGCCGTTAATTGGTGGTAGAAACGCATTTGTAAGAAAAAAGTTTAACAAGAATATTGTTCTAGAAGCAGATTATGGTCAATTATTTGTTACTATTCAAGATGTAGTTGACTTCTTATTAGGTTACGGCGAATACCTAATGGATCAAGGATTTGTGTTTGATTACTACGAAGGTGATGCAAAAGTTGTACTAAACTGGCGACATAGTGTAAATGAATTTTTATTCTGGACTACACAAAATTGGGGCGAAGGTAGTGTTATTACATTAAGTCCTGCGTCTACACAATTAAAATTTGTAACAGAATATTCTATGGTAGATAACATCTTTGATGGCACATACGGATATACGTTATTAAAATCAGATGGCACTCCGTTAGTGCAGGAATTTTCATCACTAGGCCGTTCTCCTAATGAGTTTGTTATCAGACCAAGAAATACAGCAGACGGAGTATTTGCTGTTAAACTTCCACTTGTACAAAAAGAACATGTTTTATTAATTGATAACAAAACTGTTTTCGGCGATGTAATTTATGATACACAGCCTGGTTATAGACAAGAGAGAATTAAAGTTCTTGGCTATGTTACACAAGAATGGGACGGTAGCTTAAACATTCCTGGTTTTGTATATGACGATGCTACAGTTACTAATTGGGAAAGTTGGACCGATTATGCAATAGGAAGTATTGTAAAATATAAAGAATTTTATTACAGTGCATCAACTAAGTTATCTGGAACAGAAAACTTTAATGCATCTGATTGGAATCGTTTAGAGGCAAAACCAGAAGCTGGATTATATGCAAACTTTGAATACAAGACAAATCAATTTGCAGATTTTTACGACTTAGACTCGGATAATTTTGATACTGAACAACAGCGCATGGCTCAGCATCTAATTGGTTACCAAAAGCGTCAATACCTTGAAAATATTATTAATGACGATGTAAGTCAATATAAATTCTATCAAGGCATGTTGCAGGACAAGGGAACTAAGAACTCCCTAACAAAACTATTTGACGTATTAAGTAGTAACGATAAAGATAGCTTAGAGTTCTACGAAGAATGGGCAATCAAAGATGGTCAATATGGAGCCAGCGACGGATTTGAAGAATTTGAATTATTATTAGATGAAAGTAAGTTTAGACTTACTCCGCAGCCTATTGACCTTGTAACAAGCACTACCGGTACTGAAACTGATCTAGTTTACAGAATTCTTCCATACGAAGTTTATCAGAAAACTCCTAATTATGATCATAAGCCGTTTCCAGAAAAATATGTAGATACAAGTTATGTAAAAAATGCAGGGTACGTAAATCCTCAAGATGTCCGCGGTATTGCTACGTCATATAGTAATATTGCCGACTTTGCGTTTTCAGATATTAGACAAAATGATTATATCTGGATCGGCAATGATAATCTTGATTGGAATGTTTACAAGCACATTGACACTGATTATATAGTTGAATCGGTATCAGAAGGAACTACTCAGTTTACACTAACACTTACTAAAACTCCGACTGATATTGCAGTTGGCGATGTTATTGGATTACATAGTTTTAGCAATTATGTTGAGTATAATGCTGAAGATTCAACAGCAGCATCGACTACAGAAAAATTTGATTTAGAAGGATTTTATACTGTAGCTTCTATAACTGGTAGCAAGATTGCAGTAACAACGTCAGCAGCACAAACTGAAATACCAGAGTGCGTTGGATCTATTACCCGCTTCTTGAAAGTACGTGCTTCTAATATAACGGAAGCAAATACAATTGTACAAAAAAGTCTAACACCTAGTGATTATATATGGATCGATGATGTTAATGGTGTTGGTAAATGGGCAGTACTTAAAAATGAAAATTCGTTTATAGAGAAGTTACGATTAACTAAACCGTCTAATTCTTTAGATATCTCGTTTGGTACTGCATTAAGTGTTGATGATAGAAATACTACATTAATTGTTGGTTCACCTGATGAAGGCGACGGCAGAGTTTATGTTTACAATCGTGCTGCTGATTCGTTAGCCTTTGTGCAAACACAAGTAATAGAACCATTTAAATATGGTGATGATTTAGAACGCTTCGGCGCAGCAGTAGCAATTAGTCCAGACGGTGCGTATGTAATAGTTGGTTCACCTAATGCTTCTAACGTAAAAACAAAATATGCAGGCGAATTTGTCGCAGGCGATGATTATGTTAAAGGATCAGTTGTTTCTCAAGGTGAGCAGTTGTGGAAATCATTAGTTAGTATTCAAGGTGCTACTGCAAACATTGAATTTAATAGTTTTAATTCGATGGCCAATATTGTAGATAATTTAGACATCGAGTCTAATGCTACATCCACTATACAAGGGTTATTAGTAGGTAATTATGCAATTAATCCAAATACTGGAGCATTAGCATTTACAACTATTCCTACAAATCACTTGTTGGTTAGAGCACCTTTTGAGCAATATCAAGGTAGTGGAATTAATGACCAAATTAAATTAGCATGGAATCAAATAACATATGCTAACCAATCATTAGCGCCGCTCGAATCTCGTGAGCCGTTTAACGGGTCATTTGCAGAAATTGATGCAACGTTTTTACAACAGACACACACTATACAAAAGAAAATTGATGTAGTGTTATATATTAATGCTTCGACTAATCAACCAGAAATTGGTGATATATTACAAACACAAACTGCGTTCGGTACAGTTGATTATGTGTATTTAAGTGGTGCTGAAACAATAATATACTTAACAAATGTTAATGGTAGTTTTGAAACCAATGACAGTTTGTTTAGAGACGACGGCGACTTTATTGGAGAATATATTAAGCAAGGACCTACTGACAGTATCGATACAGGTACTGAGCTTGGCGGCTTCTGGTTTATTAATACTCCGTCTTATACTCCTACAATATTTACAGAAAATGTAGATCAAGCTAGAGCCCTTGTAGTATATGATGTTATTCCAGACGGTATAGATACTAATAGACTATTTGTTAATTCTTTAGATTACAAGCCTAATATAATAAGCAGTCAAAATACTTATAATGCGTATATCGAAAAATTAAGTTTTCGAGGACTTCCAGGACCTGGAGGATCAAACGACGATTTCTTAAGTAGTTTATATGTAGTTAGAGCTCCTAGTGCAGTTAGTGTAACTCCGGGATCTACACTTAATTTATATGTTAATCAATTACCAATATACGACAGTGGCATTGTTCGTGACTTAACAACTATTGGACTATCGACAACTGTTACTAATAAATTGCAAACAGTGTACGATGTGTGGGACGGTTATATTAACCTCAATTTTACAAAATTTGATGCAGGCAATAACCCGTATGAACCTAAAGTTGGTCAAACAGTAAGAGATTTAAAAACTGGTGCAACTGCTATAGTCGCATATTATCAGAGAAACAACCTTAATGCAACATTATTTGTTAAGAATGTATCTGGTACGTGGAGTAACGGCGATGTATATGCTGATAATACTGAAATTGAATTCTTAGCAATTCCAGGAGATCCTAGCCCTACATATCAAGCCGACAGAACAATAGGCCAAGTACAATATGTAAGTTTAGGATTACCGAGCGAAGGCATAGGTAAACTGTTAGTATTTGATGCCGGCGCAGATATAGCAATAACTTTAACTTCAAGATTATTAGATATAGAATATTGGTTCTATACTTCTGGAACAGTATTAGGTATTCCTAGACTAGCTAATACTCCAAGTGCATCTAATAATGAATGGACTCAAGTATACCAAATCACTGCCGAAGCAACTGGGACTCCTAGTAGTCTTACTAATGAAGGATTATATACACTTTATTCAAGAGCTGCTCCTGGTAGATACAATCCTGTAGCAAGCTATACAGTTCCTGAAAAGCAATCTAACCTTAAACTTGGTAGTAGTGTAAAGATTACCAAATACAACGATTTGTATAGAGGATTTGTTCATGCCGAAGGTACTAAAAGCACCAGCTTACCGGGCAGATTGTACTTCATTAAGAAAGGTGAAGAAAACGGATTAACATACAACTGGGATTATGCAAAGAATAAAACTTTTAAAGGTACATTTAGTACAGGAGCTAACTACTTTACAAATGATATAGTATATCTAAATAATAATTTATATATTGCAAAAACTAATCTTGCTGCGGGAGCATTTAATTCTAACGATTGGATATTAACGCCAGACTTAGTTGATTACGTTGGATACATTCCAAATTCTACAGGTTTGCGTGTAGGATCAAATAGCAATGTAGTATTAGATCAAACAGGTTTAGAAGAAATTGCATCGCAATTTGATGTTGCAACATCTGGAGAAGTATTAATTGTAAATGCATTATATGATGTTACTAAACCTAATCAAGTTGTAGTTTACAGATCAAACAATGGGCAGTTTGAAAAGTCACAAGAGTTAGAAGCACCTGATAAAACATCGGCATTTGGTCAAGCAATAGCAATATCAGACGACGGAACTGTGATTGCAATTAGTGCTCCGTTAAATGATGACCTCCTTGCTGATCAAGGTGTAGTTTATATATACAAGCAAGTTAATGGAGTATTTGAATTATCACAAATATTAAATAGTCCTAAAAATGAGCGTGCAGAGATGTTTGGCTGGAAATTACAGTTTGACGGTGAGAAACTACATATCTCTGCTAGAAATGCAGATTCAGATGCTAAGACATATTTTGACAATTACCAAACTGTGTTTGACGGCAATTTTACAAGTTTTAAAAATATAATTGCTGACGTAGGAGTTGTATATGTTTACGAAAAAGTATCGTCAGCGATGATACTTGCACAAACAGTACAAATAGCAGATGCTGACGTAAATTACTTTGGCAGAAATATACTTGCTAAAAATAATCACTTATATGTTGGATTACCTAATAAAATTGATGGATCTAGAATTGGACAAGTATTAGATTTTTCTAACAACAAATTTAGTACAATGTGGACTACGCATAGAGTTGCTAAACCAACAGTTGATATTGATAAAATTAAAAAGATGTTCCTATACGATACAAAGGACAATCAGTTATTAACTTACTTAGATTATATTGATCCAATTCAAGGAAAAGTTGCAGGGGTTGCTGAACAAGAATTAACATTTAAAACATATTACGATCCTGCATTATATGACACTTCTACTGTTTCTGGTACTACTATTGATGTAACTAATAGTTGGGGCAGTGAACACGTAGGCGAAGTATGGTGGAATCTAACTAACGCTAAATTCTACAACCCGTATCAAGGAGATGTAATTTATAGCACACAAAACTGGAGTAAATTATTCCAAGGTAATAGTATCGATGTCTTCGAGTGGGTAGAATCAACCGTGTTACCTAGCGTATGGGATGCTCAAGCTGATACTGAAAATGGATTCGCAAAAGGTTATAGCGGAACAAGTTTATATGGAGATAGTACTTACAGTACTAAGCGCAAGTACGACAGTATAGCAGGTACATTTAAGACAACTTATTATTTCTGGGTCGCTAACAAGAAAACTATTCCAGATGTAGAATTTAGAAATATTAATATCAGTGATGTTGCTGATTATATTGCTGATCCAGTTGCTAAAGGATATACATTTGTTGGCTTAATTAGTCCGAGCAGCTTTGTAATGTATAATGTTGAAAGATTTATCAAGGGAACTGACGTTGCGTTAAGTACACAATTCTGGACTATTGATAATCAAAATCAAAACGTTCATAATCAATATCAGATTATATCAGAAGGACTAGAAACAAGTCAGCCTAACAGAGATATTATTAGAAAATGGTACGATAGTTTAATTGGATATGACGAACAATATCGTGTTGTTCCTGATCCAAGTTTAAGCACTAAGCAAAAGTACGGTTCACTTAACAAACCGAGACAGAGTTGGTTTATTAATAGAGCCGAAGCATTAAAACAGTTTGTTGAAAGAACTAATCTTATTCTTAAGGAAAACTTAATTGTAGATGACAAGATCTTTACCACATTGTTTAATGCCGACCCTGCTCCAACAGCAGTTTCTGCGCAATGGGATGCAGAAGTTGATACAATAGATGATTTAGCATTTGTTGGTGTTGCAAAGGCAACACAAGCTGTGTTAACGCCTGTAGTAGTTAATGGTAAAATTATAACAGTTAATATTGTAGACCCAGGTAGAGGTTATAGAGTTCCACCTACTGTAACTATTACTGGCGAGGGTTCGGGAGCAGAACTACAAACGACTATTGATAATTTAGGTCGAGTAAATGGAGTTAATGTTATTCAATCTGGAGAAAATTATAATGATACTCCTACGTTAACTGTAAGAAGATTTACTGTATTAGTTAACAGTGATACTACGATTCAAGGTAAATGGGCAATTTACGAAAGAATTAGTGAATCAAGATCATGGAACAGAATAAAAAGTCAAAGCTATAATGTAAGATTGTATTGGGATTATGCAGACTGGTATGCTACTGGATATAGCGAGTTAACTGAAATTGATTATCTAATTGATAATAGCTATGAGCTTACTGCATTAAATGACGCTATTGGTGATGTTATTAAAATATCTACAATAGGTTCAGGCGGATGGCTATTGTTGGAGAAAATAGATAGTCAAGATACTGAAGATTATACTATAAATTATAAAACAGTAGGCAGACAAGACGGAACAATTCAATTTAAATCTACATTGTATGATTCAGCTGAATCGTCTACAGGGTTTGATACTATAAGTTTTGATACAAAAATTTACGATAGTGAGCCAGTTATTGAACTTAGAACTATTTTAGAATCTATTAAAAATGATTTGTTCATTGATGATTTATTAGTTGACTTTAATGCATTATTCTTTGCAAGCCTGCGCTATGCATTTAGCGAACAGACTTATATTGACTGGGCGTTTAAAACTAGTTTTATTAAAGCTAAACATAATGTTGGAATGCTACGAGAAGATATTACGTTTAACAACGATAATCTTCCAAGCTACGAATCATACATTAAAGAAGTTAAACCGTTTGGCACTAAAATTAGAGAGTATCTAAGTGCATATCAAGGACTTGACAACACAAGTACAGTAGTTACTGATTTCGACTTACCTCCGGCATACGATACAGTTGAAGGAAAAATTCTTCCACAATCTGTAAAAGTGCAAGACGGTGTTTTAGTTGGAGTAAATGCTAATATTGAAACATATCCAAATAAAAATTGGTTAGACAATAATGGATACAAAGTTGTAAAAGTTGAAGTAGTTAATCCTGGTAGCGGATATAGGAGTGCTCCTGTGCTGTTGTTGTCAAGTGATAGCGGCTCGGGCGCAATATTAAAAGCACATATTGGAACTAACGGCACAGTAACTAAAGTTGATGTAATAAGTTCAGGTAATGGTTATTACACTGCTCCTACGATATCAGAATTAAACAATATTGAAGATGATGGCGAAGCTGCTACTTACAGTGTTCAAATAGGCGAAAGTCCTGTTAGAGGAATGCACACTATTGTTAAGTTTGACAGGACTACAGGAACATATGTTTATACAGTATTGAATCATACTGAGACATTTACAGCAAGTGGCAATAAATTTGAGTTTGATTTAGTTTGGCCAATGGATTTATTAAAATCAAATGTAAAGGTATTTGTTAGCAATCAAGAGGCATTAAATAGCGAGTACACTTATACTAATGTACTTGATACTACCAAAGGGTATGATCGTTATTACGGGCAAATTGAATTTACTAATGCTCCAGAAGCTAATAAACTAATAAGAGTTGAATATAAAAAATCTATCAACTTAATGCAAGCTCAAGACAGAATTAATAATTATTATACACCTACTACAGGAATGCCTGGTAACGATTTAAATCAACTTATGACTGGTCTTGATTATGGCGGAGTAGAAGTTAAGAGCTTTGACTTTAGCGGCGGCCGAGGATGGGATTCTGAAGGATGGTATGAAGAAACTTGGGATAGCTATGACACATCGTTTGAAGATGAAATATTCGAACTTGACGGTTCGACTATAAGTCTTGATCTTGCAGCGCCATTAGCAAGTGGAGTTGTTTATAACGTTTATAAAAATGGTGTAAGAGTAGATGATATTAACTACGGTACAGTTAACCCTGTAACAAATCCGAACGCAATATGTCAGAGTATTACAGGCGATGGTGTAACACAAGTAGTGTTCCTTGATAATGATGGCCTTGATCTTGCTAACCAAGCAGGTGATATTATCATCATTAGAAAGACAACTAGTGATGGTACATATTTGCCTGATCCTAACAGCTACGATACTATATTGACAGGCGGAGCATTAAATTATTCAACTGCAACTGGTCTAAGAGCTGAAGACATTACTATCGACGGTGACGGATTTGTAACACAAACTACAAGTGCAGGCCCGGAAGAATTAGTACCAGGACAACTGCTCGACACAGTTGATATTAAAGTTTATGAAAGACCGCAAGCTGGTAGCAGTCAGATTACGTCAAGAAATTATACAGGTGATGGTGTAACTACAACGTTTAGTTTAGACACTACGCCACTGCAAGCAAATAGTTTGTTTGTAAAAGTAGGATTTAATATTATATCAGCTGATGCATATACTGTAGATTATGCTGCTAAGACTATTACATTCAATACTGCACCTGCATTAAACGCAAAAGTACATCTAGCAGTACTAGGAGTAAGCGGTACTGACATCCTTGATATTGATAATATTATTGCTGACGGTACAACTAATAAATTCTTAACTAATGTAAGATTTGATACTGAGCTACAGTACTTTATTACTGTAAATGGTGAAGCATTAAATAATGTAGTTGAACAAAGTGATGATACTTATGATTATCCTAATAATGCTGTAATATCATTAGCTACACCGCCAGAAGCAGGTAGTGTAATAAGTTATGCATTCTTTAAAGGCGAAACACAAAACTTTAGTGAAGTGTCAATTGATACATTTACTGCTGATGGCAGCACTGTAGAATTTGCACTAAACCAAACACCATTTAATAATGAACCAAGTGCTTGGTTTAGTGTTGTGAAAGTTAACAACAAAATCCTTAATGCAGGGTATACACGCCGATTTGTAACAACGGCATCTAAGCGTGAATATCAGTTAGAAGAATTCCAAATTCCAGCAGGAACGATCGATAACAGGCAAATAAAAGTATTTTTAAATAACGTAGAATTAACTTATAATACTGAATGGACGTTTACCGGATCAAAATCAAACAGCACAGGTAGTACTATTAGACTAAAGGCTAGAGTTAATCAACAAGACGGTGACATATTAAATGTGTATGTTACTAATGATGGCGAATACCGTTATGGATATTTTGATACAAATAACGAGTTTGTATCAACACCTGGCATATTACATCTTGATAGCGCATACAACGAAGGCGATATCATAACAGTGTATCAGTTTAGCAACCATGACTCGCAAGGCTTTGATAGACAGCAGTATGATGTTGTAGACAGAGTATCTCTAACAGTTGGGACAGACGACTGGTATAGATATAATCATTTAACTGCTGGACTAATTGAATTATCAAAGCCTGCACTTGATGCACAATATGTATGGGTTACACTAAACGGCGAATTACTAATACCAAGTGTACATTATTATGTAACTGATAACAAACGTTATGTTAAAATTGATATAGGCATTGAAGAAAATGATGTAATTGAATTGCTACATTTTGCAGATCCTATATTAGTTGACAAGTATGGATGGAGTCAGTTTAAAGATATGCTTAATAGAACACATTACAAGCGTCTTGACGATAGAAATGGTGTTATGCTTGCTGCTGATCTAAACTGGTACGATCAAAGTATTACAGTAACAGATGGATCTAATCTTCCTGAACCAAGTCCAACAAGTAGTGTTCCTGGAATATTGTTTATTGCAGGCGAGCGTATCGAATATTTTGTAAGAAATGGAAATGTATTGAGTCAATTACGCAGAGGTACGTTAGGTACTGGTGTTAAAGCAATTTACTTAGCAGGTGAAAATGTTTACAACCAAGGTCCTACAGCAACTATGCCATACAAAGACGAAACATTAACTACACAATTCTTAGCAAATGGTACAACGGCAGACTACACACTAGACTTTGAGCCAAGTAGTATAAACGAGTTTGAAGTATTTGTAGGTGGCAGACGTTTGCGTAAAAACGCAATTAGTAGCTACAATTTTACTACTCTTACTGCGCAAGATAGCCCAGAAGGCGATGTTACATTGCCAGCGGAATTTAGTGTAGACGGTACTACATTAACATTAACAGAAACACCGACCGAAAACGTTAAGGTTATTGTTGTTAGACGTCAAGGAATACTATGGAATGTACCTGGAACACCATTAGGTGAATCAGATTCTGACATCAGTAGATTCTTACGTGCAGCAACAGTTGACCTGCCGCGATAAATACAACAGCAGGATAGGAACTATGACAGATAAATTAAACGAACAAAGCGGTGTGCTGCTACAAGGACACATTAAAATACACAATCCAGAAACTGGTGAAGTAATTGTAGACAAACGCAATGCTATTCATTATGAAAATATGAGTATTAGCCTTGCAGAAAGTTTAGGCAATGCTGGTACAGGATGGATTTATCAAATGGGCTTTGGAAACGGCGGCACTAGTGTTGACCCTACTGGTATTATTACATATTTGACACCTAATAGTACTGGTACAAATGCTAGTTTGTACAACGAAACATTTACTAAAGTAGTAGATGATCGAAGTGTAAATAATCTTGATCCTGCACGTAATAAAATTGAAACTCGCCACGTTAGCGGCACAAATTATACTGATATTTTAGTAACTTGCTTGCTAGATTACGGTGAACCTAATGGACAAGATGCGTTTGATACTGCTACTAATGCTGATAGCCTTTATGTATTTGACGAATTAGGGTTAAAAGCATATAGTGCTGACGGCAACGGCAGGTTACTAACACACGTTGTATTCCATCCTGTACAAAAGTCACTCAATAGATTGATTCAAATTGATTATACAGTTAGGGTACAGAGTTTAACTGGTTTTAATGGGGCATAATTAGATGGCATATACAATACAATTTACTGATAGTGCTGAAAAAGACCCTATTGTAGTCGAAGATCAGACAATTAACACTGACACTAGTATTAAATTACCTGGCAGAAACAGTACAGGTTACGGTGCTGCAATTGCCGAAGATTTACTACATTTATTAGAAAACTTCGCAAGTCCTACAGAACCGTCAAATGCGATCGAAGGTCAATTATGGTACAATAATAGTACAGAACAATTGCTAATATACGATGGAACAATCTGGATATCAGCAAGCGGACTTAAAAAGAGCACTACAGAGCCTGATACTACCCAAGCATTAGCAGGTGATCTATGGGCAGACACCGACAATCAGCAATTGTACTTGTTTACTGGTTCTAACTGGATACTTGTTGGTCCAAGTTTTAGTCAAGGATTAACAACTGGTGCACAACCTAATACTGTTGTTGGCCAAGATAATGCAGAATATACAATCATTGAAATTCAAGTTAATGCTAACATTGTTGCTATTATTGCATTTGATACATTTACACCTAAAGCAACAATTAATGGATTTGCAGGCGTGCAAATTCGTCCTGGAATTAACTTAGCAAATAGAGATACTGACGCCGACGGCGTTAACAATGTTAAATTCTATGGTACTGCTGAGAAGGCAGAAAGTTTAATTGTTAGTAATTTACCAATACCGGCCGCTAATTTCTTAAGAAGTGACGTAGAATCGACTACTGTATTTCCATTAAATGTACAAAATAACAGCGGTATTGCATATGGTATTAATGCAGAACTTAATATCGGAGTTGAAGGTAGCGCAGGCGTTATACAGCATAACATCGAAGGCTCAAATATTGACTTTAGAGTTAGAAACGCAGGAAATAGTAATACTGTACTGCGAGTGGATTCAAGTTTAAGAGTTGGTATTAATAACGAAGCTCCTGATGAAGCACTAGATGTTACAGGTAATGTTAAAATTAGCGGAATTGTTACAACAAATGACGTTACACAGAGTACTACAATTAGCAATGGTGCATTAGTTGTCAAAGGTGGTGCAGGCATTGCTAAGTCAATTAATGTCGGAGATTCGATTAGAGTACAAAAAAGTATTACATTAGGTAATAATGATTTAGTTGTTGATACTACTGCTAGTGATTTGATATTACCTGATCTTAACAACACTAGAAACATTGGTAGAAGTGATTTAAGATGGCGTAAAATTTATGCAACTACTTTCTTAGGAAACTTAGAAGGCCAAGTTAGTGGTAACGTTAGCGGCAAAGCTGGAAGCGCTGACAAATTAACAAGTTCAACTACATTTAGAATGCAAGGTGATGTTGAAACTGTTGAAAAAGCATTTGACGGACAAACAGGCGGCGGCGTAAAAGAGTTTACTTTAAGATTAAAAAATACAGTTATTAGTGAAAAAACATCTGAACCTAATAGTTTGTCTAGCGATGAATTTTTAATTGACAGAACAACTGGGTCAGATAAAGGTTTAAAACGTATATCAAGATCAACATTGTTTAATAGCATTGTAGGATTAACACCTATAGGCAGCATTATGCCTTACGCTGGTCTTTCAGAACCTCCAGGATGGAAATTCTGTAACGGGCAAGAACTTTCTCAAGGCACATATAACGATTTATTTGTATTAATTGATTTAAATTACGGTCCTACTCCAAGCGCTGGATACTTTAATCTTCCTGATCTAAGAGGCAGATTCCCACTAGGTAACTTGTTAATGGGCGGCCTTACTCCGCCGGTTGATGATCCGGATACTAGAAATAGAGGATCAAATGCAAGCGTACTAGGCGCTGTTGATGGCACTGATACAACTACAATAGATTTAGAAAACTTACCAGAACACCAACACGATATGAAGTCGGCTACTGGTCAGCAATTCTATGCACACAGAGAAGTAGACGGTCGAGACGAGTTACCGACAGGGGTTCAAGGATCAACTTTACAGACTGGTCCAGAAGACTTATCACAGAGATTGCCTAACAGTGGCGATGTGCTTGTTCCTGCAGGTAGTGATTTTAGTGAAGTTGGTGCACCTATTGACATTATGAACCCATTCCAAACTATTAATTATATTATCTACACAGGAGTCGTAGCATGAGCTATAAAATAAACAAAACAAACGGCGAGTTGCTAGTAGAACTTACAGACGGTGTAATTGATACAGTATCTACAGATATTACATTAGTAGGTCGAAATTATAAAGGGTTTGGCGAAGCATTTAACGAAAATTTTGTTAAAATAATTGAAAATTTTGCAGCAACTAGTGCTCCTAGTAATCCTTTAAAGGGACAACTATGGTACGATACTGGCGAAAATAGATTAAAAATATATGACGGTTCGAGTTTTAGAACAGCAGGGTCTCCTACAGTAAGTAGTAATCAACCTACAAACTTAGTATCAGGTGATCTATGGATTGACAATGCTGAAAATAAATTGTACTTTTGGGACGGTTCGGACTTAGTATTAGTTGGTCCGCAGTATAACTCAACACAAGGAAAAACCGGTGTAGAAGCAGTTACAATGGTAGATACTAGTAACCAAATTAGAACTGTTTTGACATTGTATATAGGCGGAATACTTGCAGGAATATATAGTCGATTTGAATTTACTCCTAATACAGCATCAGTTATTTTACCATATGCGTATGGTAGAAAAATTAATGTTGGTTTTAATCCAACTGAAATTGCTGATTTTAAGTATCAAGGTACTGCATTAAACGCAGAAAACTTAATTGACAGTCAAGGAAACTCGTATTTGCCTTCGGCATTTGTTGCAACTAACGAACGTGATGTAGACAATAATGCAGTTGATCAGCAAATGGAAGGCGGTTTATTTGTTAAAGGTGATGAAGGTGTTATAGTAGGATACGGAGATTCGCAATATGCTGCTTTTAGAACAGTAAATAGCGGCACTACTACAGCTATAGAACTTAAACAATTAAATTACGATTTTTCAATTAGAGTCCCTCAAGGAAGTGATTTTATTGATGCATTTACATTAGACACTAGCACACGTAGATTTGGTTTATATCAAGATACTCCTACTGTTGAACTTGATGTTACAGGGTCAGGAAAATTTACTGGTGATCTTACAGTAGAAGGCAATTTAGTTATTGAAGGAACTACTACTACTGTTAATACAGCAACAATGACAGTAGAAGATCCTAACATAGAATTAGGAACAACGGATACGCCAACAGATACTACTGCAAACGGCGGCGGCATTACATTAAAAGGTGCAACTGATAAAACGTTATCTTGGTTACAATCAACAGGAAATTGGACATTTAATCAAGATGTTGATTTAACTACTGGTAAAGAATACAGAATCGAAAATACACAAGTACTTTCTAAAACACGACTAGGTGATACAGTTGCAACAGCCGCTGGTCTGACTTCAATTGGTACATTAGGTGCGTTAACGGTTTCTGGAGATGCAAGTTTAGGTAGTATTTCTTCAACAGTGCCGTTAGATATTAATTCTACAGGCACTATTACAATCAACAATCAAAAAATTGCTGGAGTAGCAACTCCGACTGATGCTACTGATGTTACAAATAAAGAATATGTTGATACTGAGATATTAACAGCACCTGTGGCGCTTACTTTAGATATTACAGGATTAACTAGCCCAAATCCAGCAGGATTTGGAAATGGTCCTATTGCAGACGTGCGAAACATATTAGAAAGCATTAGTCCTGCAAGCAGTGCAAGAGAAGGAACAGTTGCTAAAATTCATTGTACTAGTTATGCAGGCGCAACAGTTACAGGTATTAATGTAACTGTAACTACAAATGGAACTGGAGTATTACAAAAGTCTAATATAGCAGTTGATAGTGCAGGCACACAAAATGAATCAGTTATACAGGATATTGTTGCTGCAAATCCAGCAACAGGGTCAGTGGTGTTAACACCAGCAAGATACACAATGGAGTTTACAGTTACAGGTTCGGTGTGGACATTTGTCAGTACGAACAGTTATCCGTAACTTGCGATAAATACTAATAGCAAGGGGTTATTTAAATTATGGCGTATACAATTAACAAATACAACACTAACCAGTTAACAATTGTACAAGATGGTACATTAGATCAAACAACTGATCTTAAACTAGTTGGTAAAAATTATGCAGGCTACGGTGAGATACAAAACGAAAATTTTGTATTCTTGCTTGAAAACTTTGCAGGAGCTAATCAGCCTCCGAGGGCAATTACAGGTCAAATTTGGTTTGATAGTGCAAACAGCAAATTAAAATTTAATGACGGTACAAAGTGGCGCACAACTGGTGGCGCAGAAATTAGTGCTACTGCTCCGGCAGGTCTTGCTACTGGCGACTTTTGGTGGGATACAATTAATGAACAGTTATATTCATATAACGGATCTGATTTTGTACTAATTGGTCCACAAGACGCAGGTTCTGGCATTACACAAATGCAAAGTAGAACAGTTCGCGACACTCTTGCAGTTAGTAGAAGCATAATTGCTGCTACAGTTAATGATGAAGTAATATTTGTTATTAGTCCAAGTGAATTTACAATTGACAGTAATGATGCTGAAAATGCTATATCAGGGTTTGATGTAATACGATCAGGTGTAACTCTTAAAAATACTCTTAGCGCAACGGGCGGAATTACTAGTGATTCGACACGTTTTTATGGTACTGCGTCTAACGCTGACAAATTAAACGGAAAATCTGCAAGTGAATACGTTACTGCAACTCCAGGACAGCCTAGCGTATTTACAGAAATTACTAACTTTCAAACTGATGCAGGTATTGCAATTGGCGCAGGTTTAGATCTTAAACTATATGTAGAAAACGATAACCAAGCAGTTATCCAAAATGCACAGGGCGATGAAATTCGTTTTAGAACAAAACAAACTGGCGGCACTAACAAAAATATTATTACTTTAGAACCTGGTTTAGTTAAGCCAGGAATATTAACAGGAACTACAGTAGAAAATGTTGCAATAGGTAGTGCTACTGAAAAATTTAGTGCAGTGTATGCAACTAATATATACGGAACTTCTGAAAAGGCTTCTGCACTTATCGTCGGCGGCAATGTACGAGTTGGAGCAGTTGACACAATCGGTACAGGAACAGCTAATAGCGTTGCTGTGCGTGATGCAAGCGGAAACTTAAATGCGGTACTTTTCCAAGGTACAGCAACAAGTGCTCGATATGCTGACTTAGCAGAAAAATATTCAACTGCTGAAGAATTAGTACCCGGTACTGTAGTTACAGTATGCTCTCATGATGACCATGATGTTGAAGCAGCAAACGTAGGCGATATTGCTATCGGTGTAGTTTCTACAGATCCTGCTGTTATGATGAACAGTGACGCAGAAGGCCAGTATATCGGTCTTAAAGGACGTTTACCTGTTCGTGTTATTGGCGCTGTTAAAAAAGGTCAGGCAGTATATGTTGACAATAACGGTTGTGCAAGTACAGCAATTAACGGAGGATCATTAGTAGGTGTTGCTCTAGAATCTAACTTAGAAGAATCTGAAAAGTTAGTTGAGTGTGTTTTAAAAGTATAAATAAGTACAATAAAGAGGAATATCCATGACAGTAAATGTAGGCCAGTTAATTACTGAAGCAGAATATACAACGTTAAGATCAGGTATTAACCTTGTTATGGGAACCCCTACAGGAACCGGCACCACCGCAGCAGGATACAATCAGGCAATTACTGCACCTGCAATAAGTCCAGGTGATAAAATTACTGCGACTGCCTGGAATGCACTTAAAACTGATGCTACTAAAGCATACACTCACCAAGTCGGTAGTGCTCCGGATCCCGCACTTGTTACAGTTAGTGTAGGCGAAAACATAACTAAGAGTGTTCATGATGCGCTTGAAACAGTAGTTAATTTTATAAAAGATGCAGGCAATAGATTTACTTTAGGAACAGGACAATTTACAACTGTTAGTGGAAGTAGTAAAACTAAAGCATCTGGATGGCAAGGTACTCAGATACATGATGTAAACTTTACTTGGGCATCTGCAAATGATGTAAAGGCATTTTTTAATGCGGGCGGCAAACTTGTATTTGTAAGTAGTTTAGCATACACTGGAACTGAAGCAAAAACTCTAGACTGGCAAACAATGGTGTCTACAGTAGGTACTGTTACAATGGATTATGTAAACGTTACTAAAACAGGAGCTAACGGAACAATCACAAGTGATGGATATTATGATCTTGATACAACTGCAAGATATATTTTAGCCCGAACAGGTACTACACCATACGCAGAAAACGACTATCAAATTGAAGCTCGATCTATTACCAATGGTGTTCGTATTCGTATGATATACAGAGACGACGATGCCGGCGATGTAAAACCTGTAGTCGGTGCTGGTCCAGCTGGGGCAGCAGTTGACGAAACTGTCAAAGGTACACTAACAAGTTCAATGAGCTATATTCGTCCAACTGGTACAAACGTCCAAGTAGCAGCACCTACTGTTGCTATTAATACTGCTTCTAACACTTTCTAATTTTACTTGACAGACTCTAAAATATAGTATATAATACTACTATATGAGGAGTCTCCATGGACCAACGATTAGCTAAAGCATTAGAGTTTTCTAACTTTTTAGAAACACAAAACAATCAAAAACGTATTTTTCTTGCACAGTATAAGGAGAATCTTGTACATTATACTCATGGACATAAGTTTACAGTAACTCGAGAATTAATTAACTTTTGTCATTTGTTATCAGAGATACAAGATGAAGGTCTAGTAGTATTAGACGATAATGACATTCCTTTTGTTATAAGCAACATTGATGAATTTGTAAAAGAATTACTAAGTGTATACACATCTGCATCGCACAAGTACGCCACTGATTATGAAACAATTAGAAAGAATAAGTCTGTTCAAGGATTAGTTGACTTATGACCAACGGCGTAGTACTCTTTGCGTTTAATAATAAAAATATTGATTATGTAAAACAAGCAATATATTGTGCAAAGCGTGTAAAACAATATTTAAACCTTCCAGTACAATTAATTACAGATGCAGTTGATTACATTGAATCTGCATATCCTTTTTATAAAAATTATATTGATATTGTAACGTATGTTCCTGCTCCTTCTAATAATGCAACCAAAACATTTAACGATGGACTATATTCTAGTAAACGGTTAGAATGGAAAAATTCTTCGCGCAATAGTGCATATGCGTTAAGTGCTTTTGATAAAACAATTGTAATCGACACGGATTTATTAATCTCAAATAACAAACTATTATCATGCTTTGATACTGCTGAAGATTTTATGATTGCTAATCATTATAATCTAATTAATCAAGGAGTTGAACCTAGTTTTGATAGAGTGAGTAATAGATCTATTTCTATGTACTGGGCTACTATATTATATTTTACAAAAAGTAACGCAGCAAAAACAGTATTTGATTTAGTGAGTCATATTAAAGATAACTATAATTATTATAGAACAGTGTATGATATAACTGAGACTAAATTTAGAAATGATTTTGCATTTAGTATTGCAGTACATATGATGCGAGGATTTGAAAATAGCACTGAGTGGCCTAAACAATTACCTAGTGATATGTGGGTTTCAACTGATCAAGATGTATTAGTAAACGTCGATAATAATGTTATTAAACTCTTAGCACATAAGTCGTATGATTACATTCCAGTAAAACTTACTGATGCAACAGTGCATGTAATGAATAAATTTAGTTTAAACTCTTTTATTGATAAGGAGTTTACACATGAGTAATGGAATATGCGTACTTGCACAAAACAATGATACTACAAATTATGTAGAACAGGCGTATGCATTAGCACTTAGTGTTCTTTCACATTCTCCTAACACAAACATTAGTATTATAACCAACGATAAAATATCGTCAAAATATAAAAATGTGTTTGATCAAGTTATATCTATACCTGGTGTTGATTTAGCGGAAAATAAAAATTGGAAAATTGATAACAGGTGGAAGTTATCTCAATTAACTCCGTATAGTAATACTACAGTATTTGATGCAGATATGTTAGTATTAGATCCTATTAATTTTTCTACAAATGAACTTGCATTTACAACAACAGTTAATACATACCGAAATACTACAGTAACAAGTAGATACTATCGAAAGACTTTTGACGATAATAATTTACCAAACATATATACTGGCATGTATCAATTTAAAAAGTCTAGCAATACAACAGCATTTTTTAATTTACTAGAAGTAATAATGAATAATTGGGAAGTATTTTATAAAACGTATACTCCTTTAAGCATGCAAGCGTGGAATAGTGTTGATGTTAGTGCAGCTATTGCATTAAAGATTTTAGATATTGATTATACTAGTAATTTAATATTTACACACATGAAGCCGCATGTACAAAATATAGAACCAGTGCCTTCGAAATGGACTAATGATCTATCAGTTGATTTTGGAGATAATATTTACATTAACGGTTTTAAACAATCAGGTGTATTACATTATGTAGAAGATGAGTTTTTAACTTTAGAAATGTTAAAATGGTTAGAGGAGCGTGTTTAATGTTTTACATGTATTACGATGATAGTGGAAGCGTCCTTTCGGTTACTAATATAATTGATAATTCGTTCGGCCCCAATTATTTTGAAGTTGATTTAAAAACTTATGAAGAATTTTCTAACTTAACAAAACAATTTTTTGATTACATTGTAATTGATAATATAAAAATAAAAGGTAAAAAACAAATTGTTCCAAGAGATTTAGATTTATCTTTAGACATAACTCAACCTAAAGGAATTATTGCTAAACAATCTACTGCTGAAAACGCAATAATTATAAATCAAGATTTATCTAATGGTAGCTGGACAATTACTAATACTATGGACTCTGAGTTGTGTTCTTTATTTGCACAAAGCAATAACACTATAAAAACTTATTACGTAGTTGATCCTACTAATAGATTTATATTGCTAGATACGTTAAGTGTTGATTTAAAATTAGTTGTATTACACAACGAACTTAAATTAAAAAGTTATAATAAAGAAGTCAGTAAAATGTCTGTAAGCCTTTTATGTAACTCTCATCATGTTAAACACATACATAATGTACAGGAGTAATGCATGAAAATTATTGATTACGATATTATATATTTGAGTTACGATGAACCAAACGCTGAAAAAAATTATGCCGACTTGCTTACTAAGGTGCCATGGGCAAAACGTGTACATGGTGTAGAAGGTAGTGACGCTGCACACAAGGCTTGTGCAAATCTAAGTGAAACTGATCGATTTATTACTATAGACGGTGACAATATTGTACACCAAAACTTTATTAATGAAGAGTTGCATTTTAGAGACGATGTTGATGTAGAAAATTGTGTAATTAGCTGGAGCGGATATAATATTGTAAATGGATTAACATACGGCAACGGCGGAATTAAATGTTGGCCGAAGCACATTGTTTTAAACATGAAAACACATGAAAATGCAGAATCATCAAACCCTCAATCACAAGTTGACTTTTGTTGGGATTTACAATATTTACAAGTTAACAAAACATATAGTTCTGTGTATAATAATGCAACACCGTGGCAGGCTTGGAGAGCAGGATTTCGCGAAGGTGTAAAGATGAGTCTTTACGAGGGCGAAAAACTTTCAGGACAAGAATTTACGAAACGTGTGCATAAGAAAAATTTTGAACGACTTAAAATTTGGCAAACAATTGGAACAGATGTTGAGAACGGTCTATGGGCAATTTATGGTGCTCGTGAAGGTTGTTATTTAACTAACTGTACTGATTGGGACTTTGTCAATGTACGTGACTTTGAATATCTTAATAAGATGTGGGAAGATAAGTATTCTAAAATTACTGAAGAAATGCTTCCGCAAGAAATTTCTCGTTTAGGCACATTGCTTAATAACGAATTAGGTATAGATATTCCAATTGATCCGTATCTTCCTAGTCATAGTAAATTCTTTAAGAGTATGTATATTCCTCCAGTCAGGGTCGTTCAAGACTTTTTAAAGTCCGAAATTGAAGCTACAAAAGAATATGATATTGTAATGATAACATATAACGAGTCCAACGCAGAGGAAAATTATAATGCCTTAAAAGAAAAATTTCCTCGAGCAAAACGTGTCGACGGAGTAAAGGGAATTCATCAGGCACATATTGAAGCTGCAAAGATATGTACTACAGAAATGATCTGGATTGTAGACGGTGATGCACAAATAACAGACGACTTTAATTTTGATTACGTAAGTCCTGTAGATGAAAAAGAATATGTGAAAGTTTGGCGTAGTAAAAATCCGATTAATGATTTAGAATACGGCTACGGCGGAATTAAACTTCTTCCAAGGACACTAACTATTAACATGGATATAAGTAAGCCTGATATGACTACAAGTATTAGTCGTCATTTTAAACCTATTAAAGTTGTAAGCAACATCACAGCATTTAATACAGACGAGTTTAGTACTTGGCGTAGTGCATTTAGAGAATGTGCTAAATTAAGCAGTAAAGTAATTGACAGACAAAAGAATGAAGAAACAGAAAAAAGATTACATGTGTGGCAAACAGTTGGAAAAGAGCGTCCTTACGGAGAATGGGCTATTAAGGGAGCAACAGCAGGAACTGCTTACGGAAGAGAAAGTCAAGGTGACATTGAAGCTCTTAAAAAAATAAATGACTTTGAATGGCTAGAAGAGCAATTTAAACAATCATCGCAGCTACTTGATAACGAAACTAACATAACTCCCATAGAATCAACTACTGCTAACAACGACATAATAGACTTATTAGATAGATTTGAATTATTATACGAAGGTGACATTTCAAATGTACGCCGTATGTATAATGATAAAGATTTGTCTAGTATTTTTAAATTAGCAAATAATGAAGAACTTAGAAAAGCAGTACTTGAGGAAAATTTACATAGCATTTTTAGATTAGTAAATGCAGATGACGACTTACGTAAAGCAGTACTTGAGAAAAATTTATATAGTCTTGCAAGATTATTACCGGAAGTGTCGTCTGAGTTTAAACTTCTTAACAATGATATAAATTCATTGTGGAAAGTTTTAGATAACCATACTAACAGTTTATTTGTAAAACCATTAAAAACGTTGTACGAAACAGTTCCTAACTTTGATAAAGACTGTTTAAGTAGAGGTCAACTGTTAAGTAAAAAATGGTTAACTGATACATTAAATGACTTAGATTTAGACTTAGGTCTTATATATCTTTGCGCCGGTTGGTATGCAACAATTATCCCAATGTTTGTAGAAAACAATATTAAATTCAACTCTGTTCGCAGTTTTGACATTGATCCTACTGTCTGGACTATTGCAGAAACATTTAATAAACTGCTAGTATTAGATAACTGGAAATTTAAAGCACAGACTAAAGATATTATGGATATCGATTACAGCAGACATATCTATAATACAGTTAAAAGTAATGGTAGTATTGAAGAATTAAAAGATAGCCCAGATACTATTATCAACACAAGCTGCGAACATATTGAAAAATTTGTAGAATGGTATAATATGATACCGTCTGGTAAGCTAGTTATACTACAAAGTAATAATTATTATGAAATAGAAGAACACGTAAACTGTGTTAAAGACATTGAAGAATTTAACAGTATAGCACCTATGACTAACTTGTTATATTCTGGAGAATTACAACTTGAAAAATATAAGAGGTTTATGTTAATTGGATACAAGTAATTTAACACTTCGAGAATTGCAAAAGGAAAGTGCAAGAGCGCTAAGTACAATGCAAGCTACAAACAATAATATTTGGCAGTTTAATAAACAAGCACACCATAATAGTCAAAACTGGTACAAAGCTGTTATTAGCTGGTATGTAGATCAATACGGTGACTTGCCTAGCAAAACTGGACCAGGAAAAGACATAAAGTTAATACTCGATGAATGAACTTAAGATAATTCCTCAATGGAAGCGTATTACTTACACTTGCACTACAGTTTGTAATTATTCTTGTAGTTATTGCACAGAGTACCATTACAACGGAAAGTATAGATGGACAGAAGATTATACTTCTCTTTTAAACTTGTCTAATGAATTTAGAAAATATCGTCCGTTAATATTTGATATTATGGGCGGCGAACCTACACTATGGCCTAAACTGCATGAGTTTTGTGATGATCTTGTAAACTCAAGTAAGCAACCTACTGCAATTATTTTTACTACTAACGGTAGTCGTACTTTAAACTATTGGAAAAAATTTAATGCTCCTATTGACGAATTAGGATTTAGTTTTCATCCAGAAACTGCAAGCGAAGATCATTTTATAGAAGTATTTGAAGAACTTCATACACGGTACAGAATTTCATGTGTACTAATGATGCCTCCGAGTCAATTTGAAAAAATTAAAAAGTTTTATAATAGATTATTAGAATCTAAATTGCTTATAAATGTTAGAATAAAACTGATAGCTGACTGGCACAATGGAACTGGCATATTGCCTACTTATACTACGGAAATGTTAGAGTTTGCTAAAATCAAGTTTTCGCGATCTAAAATTAGATCTATTATTAGATACGATTTCCTTGTCGATGGAGAAAAAACAACAACAAGCGAACATTTAATAAACAGTTCAAATAATTATTTTGGATGGAAATGTAATATGGGATTAGACAATTTAAATATTGAACCAAATGGAAACATTTACGGAGCAACTTGTAAAATTGTAAAACCATATGGAAATATATACTCGACTTATAAATTACCTACTGCGCCTGAAATTTGCACTAAAACATCTTGTGTTTGTGGAACAGATGTTCAAATTTACAAAACAAATAAATGAAATACTGTAGAATAAATTTAAAAGAAACATCTTATAGCCTTTTGCCTAACGCAAAACTTTTAAGCAAAGATGAAATTGATGTTGTTCAGCTTAATAACATCTATAAAAAATACTGTCAATATAAAAACTTTGAGAGTGTTATGCCTATTTTCGACAAAGAATATTTTAATAATGATATTATTGCCTATTACGATAATAATGAATTAGTAGCATTTAACATGATTGGAATATACAATGATAAACATGTAGAAGACTATCAATTTGCTTGGACCTATCATAATCCGAATTTATATTTAGGTATTAAAAGTATAGAACATGAATGTGCATATTACAAGAGTAAGGGAGTTGAATACTTGTACTTAGGAGAGGTTGCACACTATAAGACAATGATACAAGGGTATGAAGAATTAGGCCCTCTCTAAAACAACTTGCTTGTAATAGTCGTCGTCCCAATTCTTGTAATATCCGCGACTCGATAACACTTCTCGAGCTTCGGTTATCTTAGAGCTTGCTTGCAATAATATAAGAGCCCAGTTCCCTTCATTTACACAAAAGTCTTCGACATATTCTAATTCTTGAGGATGATCTTCTAATGCAAGATACCCTCTTTGTTTAAGAAATGTAGAATTTGCTGTTTCAGTGAGTTCTGTTAATTCTTCTGAAGAAATGTTATTTGGAGCCGTGCCTAATACTACTACTTCGATATCTTCAGGCCACATAGTTGTTAATTTATCTAACTGCGCTTCAAAATCATGTTTATTATCAAGCTGAATAATTTTAACTCGATTTCTTAATAATGCCTGCTTTGCAAATGGGCAAGCAGGCATGTTATTAAAAGTAGGAAGAGAAACAGACAGTCGATCTATAATCCATGATGAAATATCAGACTCCATAGTCAGTTTGCCCACCTTTACGTTTAATGTCAAGGGTTAAGCAGTGCCATCCACCGTCCCAGAAAAATCTATGACGTAATGGACAAACAATAGGTTCCATATTGTGCTTGCGTAAATTTTCTAACAAGTAAGGGTTGTCGCTGTTTACTACAACATGCTTATCGTCTACTACAAGACAGTTAACATCGAAAATTGTTTCTTCGACCATGCCTGTCCAATTAGGCAAGAAACTTTCGACGAAGTGCGTAAACTCGTCGTTGCTTTCCTCTCCTGGCACCCACCATTTTCCTTGATTCTTGTGTTTAAGTCTTAGCCAATTTTTAACATGGTCCCATCTCGGATCGTCAAACCAAATAATATCCCAGCCTTTAAAAATGTCTTTGTACGGTTCGAGATACTGTGTTGCTACAACTAATCCAGGTTTAATAACACTGAACACTGCATCATTATGGCCACCAATTGAAATAGGTTTATAATTAAATTCTGGATGTTCGATTGATAAAAATTCGTCAATGACTCCTGGTACCTGCCAAGTATCAACTAAACAAGTTTTGCCTATTCTTGTTAAGTTTGGACTGCAAAAGGACCCTAATTGGCAGTCTTGCTCGCTTTGGTATTTTAAAATATTTTCTGCTGTAGGCTCTATATTATTTCTTAACAATAGATTGCGCATATTTTTATCACTGCGCTTAAACGAATATTGTTGATTTGCAATTGACAAGTCTAAACTTTCTTCACCAAACCACTCAATATATTTAGGTATAAGTTTTTTAGTAGCAAAGGTATACGGATCTGTTACTACTAACTTATTGCCCATTACGATTGCATCATCGCGTGGCTGCAATGGAGGATTTGGAATTAAACTAGGTGTCACACCAGTTTTCCAAAATCCATCTTTTTCTTCACTGCTATCACCGACGTTTCTTTTGTACCCTAATTCTCCATCTTCGTTAACATAGTCCATAATACTATCTTTATATCCCAATTCTTTAGGACTTGCTTGATAAGTTTTTATGTTATGACTGTGCATAGTTTCGATAAAGTTATCAATATCTTCTTGCGTGTCGTCGATAATTTTTTTAAGAGCATCTCGTGCTCTAACATTTTTAACCTCGTCAAAGAATGAACTGTCGTATACGCTACCTACTAATAATTCTTGTAAAGGTTGAAACTCGTCCCAACTGTTAACTTTACTCATCTGGATAATCCCTATATAAAAAATGTTGAATAGTTTCCATATCTACCATACTGTTAAATGCTACATGATGGGTTTCTATGTCATTGTCGTTGCGTATTACATGTGTCATTGCATCGTCTAGATCCTGCATATTTAAAAATTCCATATCAATTCTAAATTCAGGTAAGTCCATACTACGGAACCCTAGTTTCATTCTAGTAATTCTGTATGCTTGTAGAGTAGGCAATGCATCTAAAAACGTTTTCATGTTCAACACAAAAGTCTTCGGATCACTACCTTCGACTATGTCAGCATAAATTGTGTATATATTCATAATGAATTGAAATCCTACTTGTTTTCTATAAATATTTATGTGCGCATATTATTTAATACGAAGGTTCTGAATGTATAACTACGAAGACATAAGATCAATTCACTTAGAAGTTACACAAAATTGTCAGGCTAGTTGTCCTATGTGCGATCGTAATATGAACGGAGAAGGATTAAATCCACATATTAATTTAGATGAACTTACACTAGAAGATTGTAAAAAGATATTTCTTCCTGAGTTTATACAACAACTTAATACTATGTATATGTGCGGTAACTTAGGTGATCCTATTGTTGCTCGTGATACGCTTGAAATATTCAAATATTTTAGAGAACACAATCCTAACATGTGGCTCTCGATGAATACAAATGCAGGAGCAAAAAATGAAACATGGTGGAGAGAATTGGCTGCTACTTTTGGTAGAATGGGTGCTGTTATTTTCAGCGTTGACGGCCTCAGGGATACTAATCACATCTATCGCCAAGGTGTTAATTGGGACAACGTAGAACGCAATATGCGAGCGTTTATCGATGCTGGCGGTAGAGCACGTTGGGACTTTTTAATATTTGAACACAATCAGCATCAAGTAGAAGAAGCAGAAGCCCTTGCTACTGAATGGGGCTGCGAAAAGTTTATAAAAAAGAAAACAGGTCGCTTTGTAACATCTAAAGTTGATCCTAAAGATAATCATCAAGCTAAAGATCGTAAAGGTAATGATACAGCTGAACTTAAAAAACCTGATGAAAAATATCAAAATGCTGCATTAAAAAAACAAGACGTAATTATTAACAAATACGGCAGCATGGATGCATATTATGATGCTGCTCCTGTCATTTGTAAAGTTAAAAAAGACAACAGTTTGTTTATCACAGCAGAAGGACTTGCAATGCCATGTTGTTGGACTGCTGGCCGCATGTACAAATGGTGGCATAAGGATCCTAAAGTAGAACAGATTTGGAACTTTATTGACAAAGAAGCACTCGATGCACGTAACGGTCTTGAACAAGTATTTGCTACAGGTGTGTTTGATAGGATACAAGACAGTTGGAATAAACCAAGTTGCAGTGATGGCAAACTAAAAGTCTGTGCTATGAAATGCGGCGCTGAGTTTGATCCGTTTGCGGAGCAATTTAAATAATGCATTATGTAAGAAAACCAAAAGTATTGCAGTTTGAAATTAGTTCTAACTGTAATTTAAACTGTACAGGCTGTTCAAGAACTGACGAACAAACGTACAGCATGAAAGGTAATCCTCTTATTCCTAAAAACGAATTCTTGACTTTAGAAAAGTTTAAAGACATAATTGAAGACCCTGTATGTAATGAATTAGAAATAATAGAATTTTGTGGAACAATAGATGATCCTGCTATGCATCCTCAGTTCTTAGATATGTTAAAATTTTTACGAAAAAAAGAAATACCTGCAGATGTACATACTAATGGAAGTTTGCGTACTCCTGAATTTTGGAAAGAAGTTGCAAAACTAACTAAAGATATACCACATTCTAAAGTAAAATTTAATATAGACGGATTGTCTGACACTAACCATTTATACCGTCGGGGATCTAACTGGAACAAAATTATGGAAAATGCTGCTGCTTTTATAGCAGCAGGAGGCAATGCAGCGTGGCAATATATTGTATTCGATTGGAATGCACATCAAATCGAAGAAGCAAAAGAATTAGCAGCAGAAATGAATTTTAGGTCATTTAAATATAGACATGATAGGGCACAGTCAGTAAGTGCAATAGAAATTGATAACGGTTTTGTACGTCCAGAATGGAAACCAACTTGGCAACGACTAATAGTGAAAGCCGAACAAAAAAGTGCAGGTAATAAGATAGAATGTTTTTCTCGAGAATCTGCAATGTACTTTATTGGATTTAACGGCAACGTCTGGCCGTGCTGTTTTTTACATAATTCGAGTTGGATACATTTAGGAACATTAGATGAAACTAAGCAACGGTTTGAAGGTAACTACGGTAAGAATTGGAATAATGTACACTATTATACATTTAGCGATATTTTAAATTCTAAATTTTATACTGAAGATTTGTATGATAGCTGGCAAACAGAAATACACGGTACGGGATGCAAAGATAGATTACTACGTTGTTCACAGACTTGCACAAAAAATAGTATTTCGATAGGAAACCACACCGTAGAGAAACTATAATTTTTTAGTTTTTAATGCTCGTAACAACGGTCTAACACCAATTGGCTTTCCGTCTTTAGATTTAGCTAAGTGTATTGCTTTTGTACCTTCTAGATTGAAGTCAACTAATATTTGTTTATACTCTAATTCATACTTTCTCCAGAAGTATTCAGGACCTATCTCGTCGATAAACTTAATTCCCATGCTAACAAGTGCCTGACTGTTCATATTAAAGTCATTCATGATAGTTACAGCACCTTCGGGCGTGTTTCTAGCATATCTTACACCTATACGATTGCCGCCCATGCCACCTTTACTCAAACTAATACCTACAGTTTTAATAGCCGGATGATCAAAATTAAAATGAATGTCGCGGATACAACTTATCCATGCACCGTCGATGTGTACAGGAATATGCAGTCGCTGGCATTCATTTAATATTGCTTGCATGTCAGGGTGTTCGTCTCCGTAATACGGAAACGGCATTGAAATAAGCAATTCTTTAGACGGATCTAATGTCTCAATAGTAGTATATACTATATTAGGATTTAATCGCCAGTGATATTTGTAATCGTTTTCGAATATTTGTAATGTTCCGCATCGCTGATATAGATCGTCAATGAATTGTGTACAGCCATTTATAATATCTAGTCTAGGAAACGCATCTAGACCTTCAAATTTACTAAATTTGTGATCACTAATCCATTGCGTAAATTTAGACTTAAAAATATTGTCTAAGTCTTGAGTGTGTACTGGATTATTTTGATAAAAATTATCATAAAATTTATTGATATCACTATCATACATTGGTTGCGGTCGCTCATGTTGCAACCATTCTGCGGTATATTCTCTGTTTACACTGTCTCTCATAATACTACTTATATATAAACTACGCATATAAATATCATTATGAAACCATGCATACTTCCCTGGATAAATTTTAGTACTAATACGTTTGGTCGACCTCGAGTATGTGGTTACAGCGGCGTAAAAACTCCAACAAAACTTAAAGACAGTGACATATCAACTGAATGGAACAGCGAATATTTTAAAGAAATTAGAAAAGATTTCTTAAACGGCGAATGGCCTGAAAATTGTAAGCGATGTAAGTACGTAGAAAGTCTTGATGGCATTAGTAAACGTATGGATGAAAACGGATTTTGGTATGATCAATATAAGCATCTTATAGATCAAACAGCAGATGACGGAAGCGTGCCATATGAGCCACCTCACATCGATGTTCGTACTGGTATGATTTGTAATCTAAAATGTATCCACTGTGGCACAGGAGCAAGCAGCAAGTGGCAAGAAGACAAGGCGCTATTAGACAAGTATCCTAACACTGAAAATTATCAAATTAACAATAAATGGATCGAACAAGAACACGGCTTTTGGAACCATTTACGGAATACATGGCATCAAACAAAACGCTATAATTTTCTTGGCGGCGAAAGTTTTGCTAATAAACGACATAATGAATTTTTAAAAGATTTATCTGAAACAGAATATGCTAAAGATGTAAATTTAGCATATGTTAGTAATGGTACATTAATTACAGAAGACAGATTGGAACAGTTGAGCAAGTTTAAATCAGTAGTATTACGTTTAAGCGTTGATGCACTAGAGCGAGCAGGCGAATATTTTAGATTTCCAATTAAGTGGGATGTGTATGTTGAACAGCTACGATTAATAGATAAGTTTATTAAAGGAAAACCTAACTTCGATGTAGGTGTACAATGGACTTGTTCTAATGTAAGTATGTTCTATCTTGTAGAAACTTATGACATAATTCGAAAAGAATTTCCAAATATCAAGTTTTTATTCTGTAATCATGTAGAATGGCCTATACATATGAGCGCACAGAACTTGCCCAAAGACATAAAAGATGTTATACTAAACAAGATTAATAATTATGACTTTAAAGAGCGAGACCGCGAAGATTTTCCTTTTTATATTAATCATATGATGGAAAAAGATTTGTGGGAAGAGCACGGTACAACATTAATGCAATATTTAGATGACTTAGATGCTGTAAGAAAAATAGACTGGAAGTATAGTTTCCAAGAAATGGGACTCGACAAGTATGATCCAAGATAAGCCACTATGCTACGCTCCGTTTATTGGAATGTATTCGACAGGCTATAATGAGTATGCACCCTGTTGTGTAGCTAAAAAAGAAAAGTATAAAACACTTACTCCTGATGAGTACTGGGTAAGTGACGAGATGCAAGATATGCGCAAACAACTTCTTGCACAGCAGTGGCCTGATAAGTGTAAGTTTTGTAAAAATAAGGTAGAAAAAAATCTTAAAGACGAAACATGGATATGGGATAAACATTTCAGCAAAGTTGATGTAGAGCTTGATATTGAATTTGGTAATACAACAAAGGGCCCAATGTTTTTAGACTACCGTCCCAGCAATCATTGTAACTTAAAATGCAGAATGTGTGTGCCTAATGCAAGTAGTCAAATAACTACTGAATTTCAACAACACGCTCATTTACAAAAATGGTTTACTGCTCCGGAGAAAATTGTAAAAAACTTTGACGAGTTTAAAAATTTTACAAGTTCTATACAATTAAAACAGATTAAAATATTAGGTGGAGAACCTACTATTGATCCGTTAGTTGTAGAATTTCTTGAGGCAATTTTAGAAAATTATACTGAATTGCCATCATTGCGCTTTACTACTAATGGTACAAATCTTAATTCTAAATTTAGAAAGATAATGGAACAATTTGATGACATCCATGTAGTCTTTAGTATTGATGCTGTTGGCGCAGCTTATGAATATGTTAGAACAAATGCAAATTGGAGCAAAACAAAGAAAACTATTGAAGAAATATTTAAAAAGGACATGGCAAAACATTACGGTTTTAACATTGTATTAATGCCATATAATATATTTCATATAACTGACTTGTTGGCTTGGTTTAAAGAATTACAAGATAACGGATACAGTTTTGGTACCATGTTTGATCTAAGTGAATCTTATACTTCAGAAGTAAGTGCAGTACTTCCTGCACATCTTGAGCAAGCAAAAGCTGATATAACTGCTTGGGGAAATAATAATAATTATGATGTAAATGATATTATGTCGCTTCTTAATTCTGTTAGCTACAGTGAGGAAGCGTATAATGCATTTAAAGAATTTAATAACAGTTTAGATGCTGTCCGCCAAACTAACTTAGTAGATATCGACGAGAGGTTTAAAGATTATGTCTAAAAAGGATACATTGTGTGTACTTCCGTGGATGCATTTTTCAGTAAAACCAAACGGATTAGTTAAACCGTGTTGCCGATTTCTCATGCATGATACAGGCGAAGATAAATTTATTGATTTTTCTAATAAAAAATTAAGTGATTTTAAAAATGTTGACGACATTTTAGCATCACAGCCGTTCGAACAATTACGACAGGCTATGCTAAATGGAGAAAAATTGTCAGGGTGTGCAAAATGCTACAAAGAAGATTTAATTACAAATCAAAGTATGCGAACAGGATATAATGATGATTACAATGTTGATTCTACTGTAAACGAAGACACTATTTCATTAAAATTTCTTGAAGTTACATTTGGTAATTATTGTAATTTAGCATGCCGTACTTGCAATTCTCAACTATCAACATCTTGGTTTGAAGATGATAAGGAATTAGTAAAACACTATCCCGATAGAGAATTGTATTCTCAACGATTTAATATAGGATTTAATTGGAAGCCTGAAGATTTTAAAAACACAGTGCATATAAAATTTACAGGTGGCGAACCTATGCTACACCCTGATTTTGTAAAATTCTTAGATGTTATAATAGAAGGCGGGCACCATAAACAAATTACTCTTGAAATCTTTACAAACTCAAGTTGGTCTCCGAAAGAAAAATTAATGTCTACATTAGCTAAATTTAAAAAAGCAGAAATATGGATGTCAATCGACGGCACTGGTGAAGTTAATGATTATGTAAGACAAAATTCAAATTGGCTAGATGTACAATCGAGCATTGATAGTTGGTTAGATTTTGAATGTAATCATGATAATGTTGCAGTTATATTAACACCTACACTTTGCGCATATAATATTTTTAATATGTCCACGTTATTAGAATATTGGATAGATCAACGTTCAAATAAAGGATTAATTACAATTAATGATGGTCCGGGAAAAGTTGTTATGAACACGGTATATTCACCAAGTTACATTGCGATAGATATATTACCTGCTAAACATTTAATAGTTGAAAAGTTTAAATCGTATATAGATAGTATCAATAGACCTATCAACGAACAAAAGATTATTAGGAGACATCACAACAAGATTATACAATATTTAAATGGTAGTACTTCAAATAAAGAAACAGATGTGTTTATAAAATATACCAAAGATGTAGATTTATTAAGATCTCAAAGTTTAGAAAAACAAATTCCTGAGTTATATCAATACTTAGAGAAAAATTTAGGATATAAGTACAATGAAATTAAAGGAAATATTAAATGAGTGATACGTTTTGTATAATGCCGTTTGTACATCAAAATTTAAAACACGAAGGAAGAGTGTGTGCATGTTGGCGCGGCCAGACTACACTTGGAAACAGCACAACATCTTCATTAACTGAAATTTTCAATAACGATGAAACAAAAAAGTTAAGACAAGAATTACTTTCGGGTATTAAATCAGAAGGATGCAGAAGCTGTTGGGACTTAGAATCGAGCGGAGTAATGAGTACAAGACAGGAAACCCTACAATCTTGGAAAATTGAAAATGATCAAATTGTATTTAACGAATCAAAAAATGATGTAGTGCCTAAGCAATTAGAAACTTATGTTAGAAGTACTATTAATGATGATTTTTCGTACTCAATTGAACAACTAAAAAGTGTTGAAATACGGTTTGATAATACTTGCAATCTAATGTGTAGGCATTGCAGCCCAGTATACAGTTCATTATGGAGTAAAGCAGCAGCAAGGTCTCCTGAAATGGCCGAATTAGTTAAGGATTCTAATAAACCTTCTGTAAAATTGAATACTGACATTATTGATGAAATAGAAATATTAGCACCTCACTTACAAGAAATTCTAATCACAGGCGGCGAACCTTTATATCATGAAAAACATTATAAATTTTTAGAAGGTTTAGAAGACTATGCAGAAAATATTGTATTAAACTACAACAGCAACTTATCGACATTAGAACATAAAGGTAATAACGTATTGCCGTTATGGAAAAAATTTAAAAATGTAGGAGTGTTAGTTAGTATTGATGCTACACCTGACATATATCCGTATATTCGAGTTAACGGAAACATTGATAAAGTTGAAGAAAACATTAAACAAATAAACAAAACACTTGATAATGTATTCTTGCAAGCAACATGTACTACCAGTGTATTAAATATGACGAGAATTGTTGACGTATTTAAATACTTTATGCAACTTAATGTTAGAGTACATGCAAGTTTAGTGCAATATCCGTCATCATTAAATCCGAGAATATTGCCTAAAGCACTTAAAGAACAAATTACTCAAGAGTACAATGAGTTTATTGAAAATTTAGAAACAATTGCACTGCAATATACGCAAAAGCATTCTTTAATAGACTACTATCAGCGTAGAATTCCTGTGATAGGAAAAAAATTAATTAATTATATGAATGCAAAAGACCTATATGATAAAGATTGGGACTCTTTTATTCGCAATATGCAAGTTCAAGATGCGTATAACAATACAAATGTATTAGATTACTATCCTGAATTTAAGGAATATTGGAATGCCTAAAACATTTTGTCCTATTCCTTGGAACTTTCAAGCAGTACAAAATAACGGAACAGTAAGAGTCTGCTGTCAAATGAACTCTACACCCGGCCGTGGTACATTAAAGAAAGACAATGGCGTTCCTTATAACGCAGGTTCAGATTCTTTAGACGAAGCCCGCAATGCAGCATTGATTAAAGACGTTCGCAAGACAATGCTTGAAGGCAAATGGCACCCCGATTGTACACGCTGTCAACAAGAAGAAGAGAGCGGACTAAGAAGTAGACGGATGTACGAAAATGATATATGGAATACATCAATTGATTCAATTATTGATTCGACAACAGTAGACGGAGAAATTAATATTGATAAAAATCCGTTAGTGTATTACGATTTACGCTTTGGAAATTTATGTAATTTAGCTTGTCGAATGTGCGGCCCTGAAGATAGCCATACTTGGTATAAAGACTGGGTTAACATGTACGGTAATAAATGGGATGACACACATGGCAAGGTTACACTTGAGAAAAATGAGAATGGCAGATGGGTTACAGATGCGTATGATTGGCACTATAGTACAACTTTCTGGGAACATATTGAATCGAACATAAAAAACATTGAACATGTTTACATGGCAGGTGGCGAACCTCTAATGATAGAACGCCATTATGAGTTTTTACAAAAGTGTATTGATAGTAATAATGCTCATCGCATAACTATAGAATACAATACTAATTTAACTAACATTCCTACTAAGGTATTAGTGTTATGGGAAAAGTTTAAAAGAATAAAAATTGGTGCAAGCATCGACGGTATGGGGAAAGTATTAGAATACCAACGTTACCCTGCTAAATGGAGTGCAATAGAAAAGAATTTAAAAATAGTTGATACTCTTCCTAATGTAGATGCTTGGATAGCGTGTACTGTTACAAACTTAAACGTATATCACATTCCAGAATTTATTAACTGGATTGTTAAACAAGAATTCAAACGCATAGGAGCAGGAAAGAATATTAAAATTATGTCACATCATATGTGTCACAAGCCTTGGTACAGCAGTGTAAGAGTATTGCCTCAGGATATTAAAGATGACATAGTTGCACATTATGAAAAATGTAAGACAACATTTGATAATTTTGACGATGCTACCAATAAACGTGCTTGCAAGATACTTGATAGTATAAGTAACTACATGCAAGGGAAAGACGAAAGCGACAAATTGTCAAACTTTATTGATTACACAGTTAAATTAGACAATTTAAGAAACCAAAATATTTTGGATATTGTTCCAGAATATAAAGGATTATTTAATGAATTTTTATAAAACTGCTTATGGAAAGGTGGCCTTTAAACTTGATTGTTCTAATATAATCGTACGGCTAAGTGGCGGATTTGATAGTGCAGTAATGTTATACACTATTGCATTTCTGTTGAACGAAAATAACTTATCACCGTCGATTTATCCTTTAACTGTGAGAAAGATAAACAATCCTAATAATGATCCAGCTATGGATAAAGCAAATCCGTATCCTGTAGTTGACACTATATTAGATTATGTCAAAGACAAATTTCCTAATTTAGATGTAAAACCTACACAACGACTCGACGTTGACAATTGGTGGTTAGATAACGATACTGGAAAAATTTATAGTAACGCACAGGATGAGTTATTATTAAAAATTATTAAAGATTATAATTTAGACACTGATGTTGTTTCGTATAACGGAGTAACAAAAAATCCAGATGTACATATAGGCGAAGAAAAACATAATCCTGAAAAAAATAGACAAGTACCTCTAATAATTGGAGCAATAGCTAATTCAAGGTCAGTGTATCATAACACTAAACAGTTTGGTCATGAAATAGAACCTTTTAGAAATTTTGATAAAAGAATAGTATTTTCCTTAGCAGATCGATTTGGCATTTTGCAAGATATGTTATCTATTACAAGAAGCTGCGAAGGACTTAGAGAAGCAACAGATAATTTTACAACAACTTGTAAGACATCTCCTATATGTTGGTGGTGTTACGAAAGAGAATGGGCAAATAAAAACTATGAAAAATAATATAGCTGATAGAAAATTACCATCGAAAGACAAAAATAGAAATCAAACTATACTTGACATAGTGTCCGAATATAAAGAATTATTTGAAGAGTAAATTTATGAGGTTAATTACATTTGGATGCAGTTTAACATACGGCACTGGTTTAGAAGATTGTTGGGAAAATGGCCATAATGGAAGTCTGCCAAGCAAGTTTGCATGGCCGAATGAAGTTGCAAATCGTCTTAACAGAGAACTTGTTAATTGTGCAGTATCTGGATCAAGTAATAAAGAAATTTTATACAACCTACAAAATTTTAATTATCAAGATGAAGACATGGTAGTTGTATTATGGTCTCATTTTGACAGGTATTGTATTATAACTGAAGATGGTATAAAACATATTAATGCTTGGCAAACCGACAAAACATCTAGATTTTTTTACCGCAATGTCCATGATTTTTATGATATGAAGGTAGACATGTACACTAGACTTAATTATGCTCATTATTTTTTAACTAAACGAAACATATTAAATTTTCATGCTTTTGGATCTGGGATGTATAAACACGATTTTAATTGGAATGATGTTCAATTGTGTAGAACAAGTATTAATAAAATACGTCGAGAGCATCCGAAAGCATTGGATAATAGCCACCCAGGACCAGCTGGTCATAAAGAGTTTGGGCGACTCCTTTATCAAGAAATCAAAGAGAGAATTAATGAATAAACCGCCATTATGTTACAATACAGTAGATAACATTAGAAAAACCAACTTACTAAATTTAAATAAAAGGTTTAAAAAATATGTCTGATCACAAATTACCCTCTAACACATTTTGTTTATTGCCGTGGGTGCATCTTAGTACTCGACCAGATGGTAGTATGCGAGTATGCTGTACTGCAAATGCAAGCAGTGTAGGTGCAACTAATGACAAAGAACACGGCGGCCAAGTTGGTATTCTTAAAACAGAAGACGGCAAACCTAACAACTTAAACGTAAGCGATTTTGAAACTGCTTGGAACAGCACATATATGAAAAACGTGCGTAAGCAAATGCTTGCAGGAGAAAAACCGCCTAGTTGTTTAAAATGCTACAAAGAAGAAGCTGCTGGACATAATTCAAAGCGTATGTGGGAAACTAAGTATTGGAGTCAGCGTGTTGATGTTGATAAATTAATTGCTGATACTAAAGAAGACGGAAGTGTTCCTCCCCAGCTTGCATATATTGATTTGCGATTCGGAACTAAGTGCCAATTAGCATGTATTATGTGTAGCCCGCACGACAGCTCGGGATGGATCAAAGATTATAAAGCAATCTTTCCTGCTGTAGAAAATGCAAGTCTAAAAGAAACAATGCAATGGCAGGACAAAGGCAGCTACAATGGTAGTAGTTACAATTGGCATAAACAAAATCCTACATTTTGGAAACAGTTCTATGAACAGATGCCAAGCATGCAACAAATTTATTTTGCTGGCGGCGAAAGTCTTATTATTGAAGAACACTATGAGATTCTTGAACATGCTATTAAAATGGGCTATGCTAAAAACCTTGAATTACGCTACAACTCAAATGGTGTAGAATGGCGTGAAGATTTGTTTGATCTCTGGAAAGAGTTTAAACTTGTGCGGTTCCATTATAGTGTAGACAGTATACACGAAATGAATGACTATATACGCTATCCTAGTAAATGGGAACGAACTAAAGAAGTGTTTCACATTTTAGACACACAAACGCCGTCAAACACTGAAATTACAATTGCATGTGCAGTACAAGCATTAAACATCTATTACATTCCTGATTTTATTCGTTGGAAGTTAGAAGAAGGATTCAAGAAAATCAACATGTGGCCGTTTGGTGCAGGTGCGGTAAATTATCACTTTGTTTATCATCCACCTCATCTTAATGTTAAAGTCTTGCCTAAAGAATTTAAAGCAGCATGTCGCAAAAAGTATGAAGAATTTTATCCATGGTGGGAAGCTAACTGGGAAAAAGGTATTCCTGAATGGCATAAAGGCAAAGTTACTAAAGACGATTGGCTCGCAGCAAGTTATGGCATCAGTCGTTTAGAAGGCATGTTAAAATTTATGGAAAGCGAGGACTGGAGTGTTCGACTACCTGAAATGAAAGAATTCTTAGAACTCAACGATGCACATAGAGGAAATAGTTTTTATGAAACTTTTCCAGAAATGAAGGGTATTTTTGATGGAATATAACAACTTAATAACATTGTGGGGAGATCAGCGTGACGATTTTAGAACAAGAGTTGCTGCTGGCGAGCTTCCTGTTGATGTAATTAAAAGTTATAACAGAAAGTCAAATACACTTAGTATTAATTGGGCGCTAGGAAATACTTGCACTTATAAATGTAGCTATTGTACACCTGAGCACTACGGTGCTACTAATCCTTGGCCCCCTGTAGAAAAGGCACTAGAAATTGTTGCTGAAATTAATCGAGTATACAAAGAACACAAGACTTCTATAGTATGGGAACTTATAGGCGGTGAAGTTACAGTATGGAAAGACATTGAGAAATTTGTTACAGAACTTAAAAAGTACGATAACAATTATGTAAGACTAGTTACCAACGGAGCAAGGTCAGTGCGTTGGTGGGACCAGTATGGCGGAATGTTTTCTGATATCGTATATAGCTTTCATCCTGAATTTGCAGACAAAGATCATTGTTTAGAAGTGTGTAATCTATTAGATTCGAAAGGTGTTAAAACAGGAGCTCTTGTTCTTGCACTTGCTAGTAAATGGGAGTATGTTGTTGAAACATACGAATTGCTAAAAGAAAAAGGTACGTTTGCTGTACTTGCTAAAAAACCAATTAGAGAAAATTATAAAAGTGACGATATAGGAAGTCATTTAAGGATGGTGACTTATACTCAAGAACAGTTAGAATGGTTGCGCCAAGACAACACTATTATACGCAAACAGTCTACAAGTATGGGCAGTGGTATTACATTTCGATATAATGAAACAGATTATATTAAATCTATACCTGAAGCAATGGCCGCATCGGGTGAAAATTCTTGGACTGGCTGGAAGTGTAATGTAGGTATAGATGTTCTCTATATAGGTTCTAATGGAATGGTTAGTGCCGATGCTAGTTGTAGACAGGGAAAAGTGTTTGGCAATTATTTAACTGATAATTGTACAACTTTTGATTGGACTGTAGAACCCACAGTGTGCAAAGTCAAGCATTGTTTCTGTAGCCATGATGTAAGGGCAACAAAATGGAGATAACTTTAGCACGATATGTGCCTGGGTTTACTAGCATGTATCAACACAAATTATATAAAGATGTAGTTGACTTATTACCTGAGAAACCTAGATTTTTAGAAATAGGAGTTTCCCTTGGTAGGAGCTCTTGGGCGTGGTTAGATGCATTGCCTGGAGATGCACACTATGATGCATTGGACAAATTTGATATTGGACCAGAAGATATACCAGAATTTAATAAAAATGCTGGTAGAAAACCGTCAACTCCTGGAAATCATTTAGATTGCTGGGAAGGTATAGCTAATTTATTAAAAACGATGTCTCATAGAGAAGTTTGGAATTTTGTATTACAACATCATCCTAAGTTTCATATAGTTAAATTTGTATTGACAATGCGTCTTCAGCAGTATATTCAAGACGAATACGGAGTTAATTACGATGCTATATTTATAGATGCTAATCAATCTTATGACGGTGTAATGCAAACTCTAGAGCACTTTAAAAATACTAAAGTTATATGTGGGGACGATTATGGTAATCCAGATTGGCCAGGCGTAGAAAAAGCTGTAAAAGAATTTGCTAAAAAATATAATTTTAAACTTACTGAACATCGTAAAAATTTATTTTTTATATTGGAAAATCAATGACTGTGTATCGTTATAATAATTCTACTATTAATATTCCTTTAGATGCTGCACAGCATAAAGGAATAGGAATTCGTTTAAGCGGCGGAGCTGATAGTGACGTGAGGACTACTAAATGGAAATAATTCAAGCAAGACAAGTCCCTGGATTTACAAGTATATATCAGCATCAGCGATACGCAGAAGTTGCAAAACTACTACCTAAAAATGCAAAGTTTTTAGAAATTGGTGTGCTTTTTGGAAGGAGTACTTGGGCGTGGTTAGACGTTTTGCCTGACGATACCACATACGACGTGTTAGATTCCTTTAATGTTGATGCATCAGAAATTCCTGATTTTGTTCGTTCTGATAGAATGCCCAAATTTGGCAAAAATTTGGATATCTGGTCGAACATAGTTAATATGTTAAAAAATATGTCTCATAAAGAAGTCTGGAATTTTGTAATGGAGCATCATCCTAAATATAAATTGTTATCTAATGTTACGTCGATGTCTACACACCAGTACATTTATAAAAAGTATTGTTCGACATATGATGCTATATATCTCGATTCGGAACACACCTACGAACACACAAAAAAAGTTTTAGAATATTTTAAAGATACGAAAGTTATATGTGGCGACGACTATAAAAACAAGGATTGGCCCGAACTTGAAATTGCTGTGAAAGAATTTGCTAAAAATTATAATTTCAAACTTACTGAATATCCTGAAAATTTGTTTTTTATATTGGAGAAACAATGATTTATCCTAAATGTGCAAGAGGGAAAGATCAGTTTATTACTGCAACAGGGCATGTGCGTCCTTGTTGTTTTCTCAGTGATAGGCCTGAGCGTAACGAATATCAACAGTTTGAATGTGATAAATTTGATATAACAAAAACGCCCTATGATGAAATTGTTAATGTACATTTAAAAAACTGGATAGACAATTTAATAGCTAATCCTGAATCTGCTGGACCTACTTGTAAAACACATTGCGGAGCAATTGCAGATAATTTAAAGAATCCGTTAACAAAGGTTGTCGAAGATGTATAGTGAAAAAGTGCATTTTGAATTAACACGTAGATGTTTGTTAGAATGTCCTAAGTGTCCGCGCACAGATCTTAAAGGCAATATACAAATAACTGATTTACCTGTTGATGTTATCAAAACAGTTATTCAGTCTGGTAATTATAAAAAAGTATTGTTAAGCGGCAATCTAGGAGATCCGATATATCATCCAAAGTTGATTGATATAATAAAATTCTTTGACACACAAAATGTATTTTTTATTATGGCAACTAATGGAAGTGGTAAAAAATTAGACTGGTGGAAAGAATTTTATAATAGTTATACACATGGTAAAGTTGTATTTGGCGTAGATGGCCTGAAAAATACTGCACATATGTATAGAAAAAATATAGACTTTGATAGCAGTATGGCAGCAATGAAATTAGGTGCAATATTAGGCAAAGATATTGTTTGGCAATTTATACCTTTTAGTTTTAATGAACATCAAATAGAAGCAGCACAAGCATTAGCTAAAACTTATGGAATAACATTTAAATTACGAGTAAGTGATAGATGGAACGAGAATGATCCTTTGCGTCCTAAAAACAAGCAATTGTATATGGAGAACACATGAGTAAAACTATCTGTCCTGCACCGTTTGTACATCAAAGTACTAAGACTGACGGCAGTATAAAACTGTGTTGTCGTAGTCTTCCTAGAATCGGAAATACTAACTCTATGTCATTAACAGAGGCTTGGAATTGTGATACTATAAAACAAGTACGGCTCGATATGGTTAACGGCATCAGAAATAAGCATTGTGAAGTATGTTATAAAGACGAAGATGCAGGGGTAGATAGTTTAAGACAAAAATATCTTAACAAACGAAGTAAGAAAATGCTCGACGAATATGAGCATGCAGTTTCTATAATGTCGCCAGACGGCAGTTTGTCAACAGGAGTAAAATGGCTTGAACTTAAACTAAGCAACTTGTGCAACTTTGCTTGCCGTATGTGCAGCGTTCATGATAGTACCAGTTGGTTTAAAGAATGGGACAAGATTAGTGACTTGCAACCTATAGACTGGCAAGAACATATAGTCAATCTCGGTCTTACTAAAAAACCTTATTTAGGCTATGAAGATGCATTTATAGAAGGGCTTGATCTAACTGAAGTGTTAGAATTAAATTTCGCAGGTGGCGAGCCGTTATTTGACGAAAAACATTATATGGTTCTAGATAAAGTAATTGACAGAGCAGACGAAATATTTTTAAGTTATGCTACTAATTTAAGCATGTTAAAATTTAAAAAATATAACGTATTAGATTACTGGAGTAAATTTAAAGCAGTAAAACTTGCAGTAAGTCTTGACGGGAACAAGGAACAAAACGATTATATTCGCTGCGGTAGTAAATGGCAGCAAATACAAGACAATATATTACAACTTAAAAAATATCCTAACATTCGTATTGTTGCTAAAATTACAGTACAAAACACTAATGTATATTACATACCTGAAGCATTAGAATGGTTTGATAGTATGGGCATTGAAACTGAAATTACATTTGTTCGCTATCCAGAACATCTAAGTGCAAGTGTACTTCCAACAGATTTAAAAAATAAAGTTGTTAATAAGTTAGATAAGTATGACTACAGTTGCATCAGTAGTATACTAGCATTTGTAAAACAAGATGAATACACTAAGGAGTTATGGGATAAGTTTTGGCAGCATCACACTGCATTAGACAAATCACGCAATGAAAATTTAATTGCAACATTTCCTATATTTAAACAATGATATCATGTAAAGCACTTACACAAAATATACAAATAGACCCGCAAGGGTTTGTTCGTATCTGTTGTCAAAGTGCAGACAAACTAATTCATGTGAGCGAGCTAGAAAGACTAGAAGATGTGTTTGAGTTAGCACAACATAAAGATATTATAACTACTATGCAAACACAGTGGCATTCTAATTGTTCTTTATGCAAAACACACGAAGAAACTAACGGTACTAGTCGCCGAGACAGTTATGACGAATGGATAACTTCTAATCAATTTAGGTTAGATATTAACTGCGGTAATCACTGCAATCTAAATTGTAGAATGTGTACACCTGGAAACAGTACCAGCTGGATACCTGAAGCAAAGATACTAGCAGCTAAAGGTATACATTTTCAAACAGCAAGAACCGCAGTGCATGAATTATCAAAAGAAGATATAGAAAAAATATTATCTTTTATTCGTGCTAGCAATAAAGAATTTTTTATAGAATTAAAAGGAGGCGAGCCTTTTATAATGCCTCGCACAGAATATTTTATAGAGCAATTACTTGAATTACCCAACGCTAATAAAATTTCAATAGAAGTAGTAAGTAACGGCACTCGCATACCCCGTTGGATCAATAAAGTTAGTAAATTTAAAGAATTTAATCTTGTGCTAAGTTTTGACGGAATTGAAGAAGTATACACTTACATAAGAAACTCTAGTTGGGAAACCTTTGTAGAAAATTTAAACATTTTTAAAAAACATATTAGTAATAAAATTGTATTACACACTACTTTGCAAAATTATAACATACACCAGTATTATAAATTAACAGAGTTTGCTAATGAACACAACTGCACCTGGAGTACAAATTTAGTTGTCCGACCTAGTTTTCTAGCAATAAATATATTATCAGAATCTGCCAAAGACTATGTACTAGAAATTATGAAAAATAGTAGATTGTCAAAGATAATACAAACTAAATTTGATCCTTTGCTATTAGATAAATTCTACAAATACACTTATGAATTAGATAATATGCGAAATCAACAATTAAAAGAACTAATACCGCATTTGCAGGAAATAAAATGATATTACCTAACGAACATACATTTGACTACGATTTATTAAGACAAAATACAATAGTTTCTTCTGTATTTTATAAAAAAGAAGTTAACTTTTTATTTAAAAATCAGCGCGAGCTGTTTAATGAAAACAAACTTTCTAGACCTAACGAGATGAAAGACTGGCAAGAAGATAGTATAACATACAAACTTAATAACTTTGGATATAGATCAAATAAAGATTTTGTTAAAGGTGATGAATGTAATGCATACATAGGCTGTAGTTATACATTAGGCGAAGAAGTTAATTATAAAGATATATGGCCGACATTGGTTAATAAAAAATTAAATGATTATAAACTTTATAACTTAGGTGTGCCAGGCGCCGGCCCCGAAACTTGTTATAGAGTATTAAAAGGATTTATTAACTTTGCAAATATAAAAAGAGTGTTCCTTTTGCTTCCCCTTAGTGATAGGCGAGAACTTTATTACTGTAAACAATGGTCTCAAGTTAAAGCTAATAGCAGCGTTTTTTCTCATAGAGATATTATATCTGGATTCTTTACTAGAGAAGAAGCATATATAAATAAACTTAGAAATTTAGATGCTATTAAATTTTTATGTCAGAGTAATAATATTCCATTGTATGTTCTAGATCTTAATGATACAGAGACAGAAAAAACAGTAGTAAACGACGCAACTGCAAGGGACTTATTACATCCCGGAAAATCTGCACATGCTACATTTGCGGAAATATATTTAAAAATGGTTAATTGTAAAACACAATAGGAGATAGTATATGAGTTTAGATCAGGATGAGTTTTTATCTGCTGTAAATAGTAGTCAGCGTTGTCAACGCAATTGGGACCTCTCTAAAGAAATAGATCTTGAAACTATTAATTGGCTCATAGATGTTGGTTATAATACACCTACCAAACAAAACTTGAATAGTTTTGATATTGTATGTATTAAAGATAGAGATGTTATACAACAATTTGCTAACGCAGCACGGAATAGTGACGATGAACTTTCTCAAATATCTAAGAGTCTCAGCAGTGCTATAAAACAAGGAAGAATGCAAAATCCTCAAACTAACTCTAATATACTATTTTTATTTTTTATGAGAGAAGAAGATAGAGATAGTAGTACTAAATTTTATAGAGATCATGGAAACGCATTATCTAAAGGTTCGTATAGAGTGCTAACATCCTTAGAAGTTGGATTATCTGCAGGGGCAATAGCAATAGCTGCAAATAGTTTAGGATTAAAGTCTGGTTTTTGTAAGTGTTTTTGGGAAGACGCATTTCCTAAAAAGGTACTTAAGGCACATAAATTAAATAGATACAATTTGCTGTTAATGTTAGGAATAGGATATCCCTTGTACGACACACACACATTACACACTGATGGAATTAACACTAGCAACACTTATGACAAAATAGGACAACGAAGAATTATTATTTGACAATTAATAATAATGATGTTATTATAAGTTATGAATGAAGATTTAAAATGGAGCAACTACGATTTTACTAAGATTCCCTTTGATGACATTGTCAGTGTGGGTCAACGTACTCTGCTTTATCGCGATCTTTTTACTGTATCGTGGTTACTTGGAAGATTCTGCAACTACCGTTGCTCCTACTGTTGGCCATATGCGAGAAGCGATCGTAAAGACCACCGTCCTACCGAGCTCTGCTTGCGTACAGTGGATGAAATCAAACGTCAAGCCAGAGACAACGGCTTCAACTCTTTCCACTTCTCCTTGTCGGGAGGAGAGCCTACTTTCCATCCTGGATACTTGGACATACTAAAACATCTTGCTGATGATGTTGACAATACTAACTATACAAGTGTTCATATGACATCAAACTGTAGTCGATCAATGAGTTGGTTTGAAGAATACGTAGAAGCAGTTAAACCATTCCATCGTGCAAGCATTACAGCAAGTCTACATACAGAACATTTAAATACACGTGAGAAGATGCAAGACTTTGCAGACAAGTTAATCTTCTGTCAGGAGCACGATGTACAAGTTACGATTAATATGGTTATGGTTCCGGACTGGTTTGAAAGAGACTGGGAAAACGCATTGTTCTTTCACGAACAAGGAATCAATGTTACTCTTAAGCCGCAATCAGATCCTACTGCGAGCCGCGTGGTTGATGGTTACACGGAAGAAAATTTAAAACGTTTGCATAACGGTATGCCACAACGTGCGTACACAGAAAGTAAGCGTAAGTGGGCAGATAGGCCTAAGCCAACATTTCAAGTACCTAAAGATATTATGGGAAAAAATGATGCTAGCGTACCGTGGCATATGCAAGTTGAGTTAAAAGACTCAAAAGGCGAAAAATGGTACATGGATCAAGCGGAACGATTTAATGCGTTCAACTTTAACAATTTTAAAGGTTGGAGTTGTAATGCTGGATACAGTGGTATTATAATACGAGAGCCGGACGGCAGCGTTAAGCGATCATATTCATGTCATGATGTTCCTCTTGGCAATATCGAAACAGGGTTTAAACTATTTGATTCTCCAATGCCTTGTATAACAAATAGTTGTGTAAGCAGTGCAGACAGCAAAATACCCAAGAGGAAAATTAATGTGGATTTATAAAATTTTAGAAGACCTACCAACACCACCAGATAGATTTTTTGATCTAGCAAACAAACATATACAAGAAAAATCTTGGGGTGTAGACTTACACGGATTGCACAAAAAATACGAAGATCGTGTTGTACTTAAAGATGGAAAACAAGTAGGATTTACGTTTCATTACTATCAAGCACTTAATGAAGATTTTACAAATTGGTGCCATGAAAATATTCATCCTGAAGCATTTGATTGTGGTATTCGATTTTGTGACGGAGACCGTGGACCGTACCTAGCACCTCACACTGATATTAAACGAGATATTGCTATAATGTACTTGTTAGATCCAGGCGGCGAAGATGCTAAAACAGTATGGTACCAAGAACATGGAAAAGATTTAGTAAGAGGTCGTCAAGTTCATGCAAACGATTTTAGTAATCTAGACGTAGTTGAAACCATAAAGTTTCCTACTAATACGTGGGTAGCATTAAATACACTTATACTACACGGCGTTGAAAATGTTACAGGAGTTAGAACAGCATTTCAACTAAGTGCAAATAAGGATATATGGTAATGCAAGAACCTATAACAAAATATGTAAAGCGATTTAGTACAGGAAAAAATCCTAAACATTTAAAGGAAGCAATGGATGCTATGATTCCGCAAATTGAAGAAGCGGGATGGTTTACTATCGGCTTTCAAGATCAGTTTGCTATACAAGCGCATCCTGATGATTTTGATAAACCAGATGTGAATGTATATCACAGCGGGTGCGGCCCAACGCCGAGCTTACACAAAGATCGCACTGACAATCCTCGCATTGAAGCAGATTTTATAAAAACAACTCCCATGTTTCAAAATACAATCTTTGAAGAGCTGTTAGAAGAATCTCCAGTGCCGTATATTCGTACAAGGATATTTAAACTTAAACCTAAACATTGTTTTCGAATACATCGAGACATTGACTATAAGTTCCATCTTCCTATTATTACAAATACAATGAATATGTGGGTGTTTCCTGCACATAATGTAAATCACAGTTTGCATACACCGTTAACAGGTGACAACTATTTTATTGATACTCGTATTGCACATACTGCTATTAACGGCAGCGGATATGATCGATATCATATCTGCATGACATCGTACTTAACAGATCAAGAAGTGTTTGATCGAATTGCCCCGTTTGAAGTTCCGTTAGCAAAGGACAATTATCCTGTTATTAAAGGAAATCCACAAGACGGTCACAATTGGGTACTAGACGATGACGAACATGGTTGACAAATATTGTTAACTGTGTTAATATATACATACTCACACAACTATAGGAGAAATAAATGAGTAAACTATACGGATTGATTGCATCCTTTGCAATTGCTGCATTTGCATCATCTGCACATGCATGGGAACCTAATGGACCAGTAACAGTTACTATTACTGCACCTGCTGGAAGCCTACATGATACTACTTTCAAAACAATTCTTCCAACATTAGAAGAACAAACTGGTGTAGATTTTATTATTGATTACAAACCAGGCGCAGCTAGTGTTAAAGGAACTAATCATTTCTTGTCGTTACCAGCAGATGGACAAAACATTACATTGACTGCTAGTTTAAGTCTTGTATTGTCAGATATTTCATCTCCAGAGATTGCAAAATGGGATTGGGACAAAGACTTTGTATACATTTCAGGCATTGCGCACAGCACTACTGCTGTAACTGTTTCTGAAGCTGGCCGATTTAAAACAATTAATGATCTTGCAAATGCAATTGCAACAGGTGAAAAGGTAGTTATTGCTACTACGTATCCTAACTCAGAAGCAATTGTACGTTTGCTTGCACAAAGCGTAGGCTCAGATGGATCAAACATTAAATTTGTAAAATACAAAAACCCAGCCGCAGCACTTACTGACGTAGTTGGTGGTTCGGCTGACGTATTTGTTAGTGGACTAAGTCCAGCTATTCCTTTACAACAGGCAGGAAAAGTTCGCTTTTTAGCTACTACAGGAACAGAACGTTTAGAATTCTTACCAGATGTTCCTACATTGTCTAGCGTTATACCAAACTTTGTTATGACAGTAGATATGGGTATTAGCGTAAAAGCAGGTACTCCGCAAGAAGCAGTTGATTGGTATGTTGCTGCCATAACTAAAGCTGTAAAAACAGAAGCTGCCAAGCAAGCAAGAGATAAAGTGTTCTTGAATTTAGATAATGCATTTATCGGACCAGAAGGTCAGAGAACTTATTACATTGCTAATAGAAAAACTTGGGAAAAGACATACATGGAAATGTACGGATCTAAAAAATAAGAAGTTATATCAACTTCAATAAAAAAGGCGCATAATGCGCCTTTTTTTAATGTCTAAATTTTCAATGTCGTTCAATACTTGATAAAAGGCCGCTACTAAAGTAAGTATAATACTTGTCATAAATTGATTTAGTAGCATTAACAAGTTTAATCTTTTCCTTGCTTGGCATAATAATTGTTGGAATTCCAGACTTAGCAGCTTCTGCTTGAACTCGTGTATTGTCACGTACACTTTCTTCACGTTCTAACTTAGCAGCACTTAGTGCAGCCTGTTTAAAAATTGCTCTAGTCTTTGAACTCATCTCGTTCCATAGTTTTGAGTTAGTGATCATTGAAGTTAAAAATAAACTATGTTGTGTATCGTTAATTACTTCAGCAACATCGTTGTAACCACTTGCAAAGAAACGAGCATATGTAGTAGAACCTGCCTTCACATCACCGTTAGTAATAGCAGATTTAACTGCATCAATAGCCATTGGCCTAGGATCAGCACCTGTTGCTTTAAATGTATCAAAGCTCACCGGACTGTGACTACATGCTACAGGCAAATTGTAGAAATCTTCAAAAGTTTCAAGTGCTTGGCTACCTGGCATAATTCTAAAACCACCTGAGTATGTAAACGCAAGACCTTGAATATTACTTTTAGCACTTAACTTTGATAATAACGATTCACCAATTACACCATCTAAAACATCAGTAGCATGATCGTCGTCATTAAACAAGAATGGCATGCCAAGTACATATAAATCTTTTTCAATCTTACCTAGAGTTTCGATATAAGTTGTAGCAATGTCAATTGTACCATCGTTTACAAGTTGCACAACTCGTTCGCGATCTTTAAAATGTACACTGATATCTATACCACGACGTTCAGCCCAATCTGATAACCCTAATACTTCAATTTCGTATTCTCCGTTAGTTTCAGTAAAAATTTCTTCTGAAAATTGCTGTGCTGCATTAATAAAAAGGTGATATGGTTCATGTGCTATAACCCATGTAAGTTTCTTACTCATTGTTAACTCCTGAAGTTTCTTATATACTTATTTATGCCAATTAACACCAGTATTACACAAATGCATAATAGTGCTAATGATATTGGACGATCAACGAAAATGCTAAAATTTCCATCATTTAGTACTAGTGATCTACGAAATACAATTTCAAACTTTGGTCCAAGAACAAACCCTATCATAAATGGCACAAAGTTTATTTTTAAAGCCATTAATACATACCCTAACATTCCAAATACTGCTAGTAATAATATATCTTCTAGGGTTGTTCTCATAGTGTATACACCTAGTATACATATTACTAGAATAATTGGATAAAGCATATTGTACGGAACTTTAAGAATATTAGTCCATACTCTGATTAACGGAATGTTTAAAATTACTAGGAAGAAGTTTCCTACTAGCATACTTATAACTAGTCCCCAAAAGATATCAGGTTGATTAGACATCATAATAGGGCCTGGCACAATTCCGTATAACATAAATGCGCCTAGCATGATTGCCATGACTGCGTTTTCTGGAAGTCCTAATGCTAATAAAGGAATAAAGCCTGCTTGTGCGCTTGCATTATTTGCAGCTTCTGGTGCGCAAACTCCTTCAATGGCTCCTTTGCCCATTTCGTCTTTATTTTTACTAACCTTTTTCTCTAAGCTATATCCGGCGTATGCGCTTATTGTTATTCCGCCACCTGGCAACAACCCTAATATGCTTCCTAATAATGTACCTCGAATAGTAGGAGGTATCATTCTTTTCAAATCTTCTTTAGATGGAAACAGTTTAAGTTTGCCAGTGTAAGGCTTTATACTAATTTTCTCTATAATATTTTTAAATATTTCACTAATAGCAAACAGACCAATAGCAACACTTGCAAATCCTACACCATCAATTAGATATGCACTGTTAAAACTAAATCGTTCAAAACCTGTGATAGTATCAGTTCCTATGCATCCTACTAATATGCCTATGCATACTACTCCAAAGCTCTTAAGCATGTCGTCGGTCGTAATAACACTTATACTAATAAATCCTAACAACATTAACATAGTGTATTCCGCCGGACCGAAACTAAATGCAAAATCAGCTAACACAGGGCTTAAAAATGCAATTAAGAAAGTAGTAAATATTCCAGCAGTAAAACTACTCATGCCAGCAGCAAAGATTGCTACTCCTGCTCTTCCCTGCATAGTCATGGCATGCCCGTCTATAATAGTCATTACACTAGAAGTTTCACCGGGTATTTTTAAAAGGATACTAGTTATGCTACCGCCATATTGTGTACCATAATAAATACCGCTTAACATCATTAATCCATAAATGGGACTAATATAAAATGTAGCCGGAAGAGCAATACTAATAGCTGCTGCTGGACCTAAGCCTGGCAGCACGCCTACTATCGTGCCTATTAGACACCCTAATAGAATGTATCCAAGACTTTCAAATGTAAAAACAACATCTGCACCTATTAAGATTTGTTCTACCATAATGGCAATGCCCTTAATACTGTAAATTTTAAAATTAATAACAATAATATGCTTACTGCTGTTATTATAGATGTGTGCTTTAAATTAAATTCTGGATGTAAATATGAACTGCTCCATACTAAAAATATGCTAGCTAATAGTAATCCGCTCAATTTTGCAATAACAAATGTTAATACAATAATTGCAATTAGCAGTATTGGAATGTTAATATGAATAACGACTTTATCTTTTCGTTTAAAATTCTTAATATAATTAAGTATACCGATTAAAATTAAGATGCCGCTAATTAACGCAGGAAAATAACCTGTTTGCATATTATCTAATGTACCAATGTCGTATTGTAAACTTCCAATGCCAAATGTAATACCTATTACGCTATATAAAATTAGTACAGCAAGTTCTCGATTAATTAACATCTTTTCCGCTCATTAATGTATATAGACTGTTAAATTTAGAAGGGTCGTATTTTTTATAATTAATAACATTGCTCAAATTGTATCCTATTTTTAATTTCTTACCTTGTGTGCAAAAGTTCTTAATTATGCTAGTTATTTTATATGAATCTAATTCTAATGCACTCATGATATCTAATCTACTTGTACTAAAATCCATCATAATTAAATCGTCTAATATTAACAATTTTTTTGTAGCAATTTTTCTGTCAACAAGACTTTGGTCACCGATAACAATTAGATTAATCTTAACATCGTTTTCTAATGCTGTTAACGTTTTTTCTTTTAATCGAGAGTCAATTGGATATTCGCCATCGGCTGTACATACGATAACATCTACATACTTATCGTAGAATTCTTTCATATACAAATCGCCTGCGAGTTTATTTGGTAATAAGATTACATTCGAAATATTAATTGTTTCTATACTTATTTTTTGAGGGTATAGATAGTCCATTCTTCGGATACTCCCATGGTATTGTGGATATAAAATCTCCAAATGCTTCTTTAAATAAAGATTTAGCAATTTTATATTTAGGTGGCAAATTACATACATAGTACACAAAGTCCCAATCAAAATACGGATGTGTCCATGTAATTTCAGCATCTTGGCTATATGCAAAGTTTCTGTATGCACATGTGCTAACAGTTTGTAAATGTAACAGTTTATTTGTGTAATCTGCGTCACCAAACGAGTTGTATTCATCTAAATAAAAATTTGCAATTTTTTCAACTAAATGTACTTTATCATTCCATATATAACTGTCGTTTGGGCTTGCTATTTTGTGATTAGTAATAGTGTCTATTGCTAATATTTTGCAGTAATCTTTAATAGTTGATGACGGAGATTGTATAGCATATGCTAACGGCATATTGTGCTGAAATACAAGCGGCCCGCCTTCGCCTGTTATCTGTACATTATTTTCTAGCCCAACTCGTTTAACTGCACTACGTTTTGCACCAAACGGATTTTCTATCCAAAAGTTAAAAAATCGTTCGTTCAGTTGTCCGAGTATTTTTCCAGAATATTCAACTTCTACATATTGAGTATCGATACTATAAAATTCATCAAGACGTTCTACTATTTTTTTTTCGGAATATTGCTGATTTGGGCTGTGTAATGAAATAGTATTAAAGTTATAATTCCAGTGCTTCATGCAACCTGCAAGAGTGCTAGAGTCTTTGCCGCCACTTAAGAATAGCGTGTTGCTTTCACCTGTACAACGGTCTATAGCAGCTTTAAACAGCTTCTGGCAGTGTGTAGCACTGAACTCAGTTAGTTCGCGCTGTAAGAGCGTTATAAAGCGTTTAACGACCCCATTCCATACATACGTACATGGCTCTACTCTAAATAATCCTTGAATATTGGTAAATTTTCCAAAATTATATCCGCCATGTAAGTCAATCATTTCTTGTTCGTCATCATTAATTTTTAAATCATCGATAGCATTTCGAACATCTATGTAGTATGTTCCTACTACATTATCGTCTGTATAAAATAAAGGGATTGTACTGAAATGATCTACAGCATAACAATTTACAGTAGGTGATGAATATATTAATGCAAAATTACCTCTAAGATGTTCTGGAAAATTTCCTGCATCTAAAGACGACGAAACTTCGGATACCTCTAGGGACATATGTCCTGCTATATAGAGATCGCCGAAGTCTGTTTTATAATGAGTAAACTTTTCTTTATTTAGTACCTGCATCAAGTACTTATTCTAGTTTAGTTTGCTCCTAACGGATAATGACTTTTAACACAGCCGTCTGCATCAGCTAGTTCTGGTTTATTTTTAAGACGCTTTGCAAGACCAATAGTGTAAAGGTCGTCCATAAATTCTCTTGCTAATTCATCTGCCTTGTCTTGCATTTCTTGAGTAGTACAAATTTCTTCGAGCTTCTTGCGTCCAATGTTTGCATGGAATCGTTCGTCTTTTGCAATTTCGTCGTATTTTTTAGCAAGTAATGGATCAGTGGCAGTCTTAGCAATCATACTCCAATTACGTGCAGCACGGCCTTCTCCGATGTAGCTGTATAATGCTTGTGCTAAAGGATCAGTAGAAGATTCGTATTTTTCCATTAATTGCGCAGGACCCATTGTACCGTTTTCTTTTGTACGATTTTTCATACGTGTAACAATTTCGCCAACGTCTACTGGTTCGCCATTGATATGTGTTAAAATATCCATACCAATACGGAAGTGTTTTGCTTCGTCATATACTTGCTTAGATAACATCCAAAACTCTTCAGGAGTTGCATCGTTTGGTAAGTTTGCAACACGAGCGGCAATACCTGTACAGTTGCCGCGTTCGTTAACTACACGTGGAACAAAGTAATTAATTAATTCTTCTTTACTTGGGTCTTTTTCGAAAAACTTTCGGACACCGTTTTCAGCAAACTGAAATAGTGGCTCACATTCTTTTTTTAATTTTTTTACATACTCTTTAGATGTTAACATTTTCGTGTCCTTTTTCTAATATCATTTTAACGTATACGTTAGGGCCAAACTCTACATTAGTATTTATTACTTCGCTGCATTCTTTAAACCCATAATTGGTATAACTTTTTAATGCACTAAGTCTTGGTAAACTCCAAATTGTAGTACAATTATTCTCTATAGCTTTTTCTTTAACAAAGTCAAATAATAAAGAAGAATAATTTTTAGATCTGTATTGAGAGAAAATATATATTCCTCTACTTCTAAATTCGTCTATATCAGTTTGATGACAGCTATTAACTCCTACGATCGAATCGTCGTCATATATTGCACAAAAGTAAGGTTTGTAGATTTCATATATTGACATGTTGTATGTTCTTGATAAAGTCATACTACTCATGCTTTTTATTTCGCTAGTCCTGTCTAGCCATAAATGATTTTGCCACACAGGTAAAATATCATTAAACGATATTTCTTTTATTTGCATTTTACATTCCGTTTAAATTAAAGTACATATCTTTTACAATTTTTTCGTTCAACCCTACATTAAATACTAGCATTGTCATATAATTTGTCATGCTAAACAAACTATGCACTTTAACAGTATTCATTAAGTATAATCTTCCATTTTCTAAATGTACAGGTTTATCTTCGTACATAAAAAATGTAGTACCTGTACAAAAGTTTAACGGCATAATAAGTCTAAATGATGTATTGTATATAGCGTCTCGATGTGGAGGAAAAAATCCTCCTTTTCCTAATCTTAAAAAGTGACTACGATACATGCTGTCACCTAATAATTCATTAATAGGTTGAAGAGTCGGTATGCCTTTTCCAACTTCAGTTAAATGACAGAAGTCTTCTTCTACATATCGCGTTTGATGTAATTTGTTATATTGACGTATGCTATCTAAACTAATTGGATCAATAACGTTACCGTCTATACTTGTATACGGTAATCCAAATCTAGGAATACCGCCATCTCTTGGATTATACTTTTGCCAGGATGTTTCCCATGCTTCTAATTGATGAAGAATTTCGCCAGCATTTAAAATGAACTTTAATGGTACTATATCACCTAAAGTAAATAACCTATTATAAAGTTCATTTCGAGCCGGCCATTGTTCAATAACTGGTTTATGTATTTGCCATTCGGCTGTCATCTATGCCTCAATTTTAGCTTACTGCAAATCCTGGAACAACATAATCAGTGCCGTTAACGTTTATTTTAAAATAAATGTCTGGGCTTGCAGGCAATGCACTTGCTGCACCTGCAACTCCTACAGTAGATTGTGTAGGAACAACTAATTGAACAGTACCAGTTCCGTTTGCACGTAATTCTAAGTTGCTGTTTGATGTAGTACTAGTAATATAATTGTCATCAATTAAAACATTACCAATCAATGCATCTTTTGGTGTATGTATTGATGCTAACGGAGTAGCTACACCAACACCAAAATAACCTGTATCACGCATCAATCTTAATTGATGTGTTATTGGGTAAGTATCTAGATCATCTGGAAGATCGACTTTGATTTCTAAATGACTTTCACGACTACTGATTGTTGCAGCAATCGATTTTATTGGATTTTCTGCATCGACTTTACCGAATTTGATAGCACCGTGTAGCCAATTTGGATTTTCTCTAAAAAGTCCATAACTTGATTCGTTAACGTAATGCATCTGCGGATAATTACTTACAAACCCAGTAGGTCCTTGGTTAAATCCTTGCATTTCAAAGGTTACAGTTTCAGCAATATCGCTTGGACCAAGTACTAATGTAGGTGAAGATATTTTCATCAAATCAGTTGTAAGAGATGTAACTGTAATATCTCCAGAAATAGCAGCAGGAGATATGATACCATTAACTGCATCTACAATTATAGTACTATCATCTGCAAACACACTACCTACTACATCGCCAACTAATCTACCAGTAAGTGATCCTGTTATTGCATCAACCATTACAGTACTATCATCTGCAATTATTGAAGCGTTGATGCGGTCAGCAGTTATTTGATTTCCAATATTGAGTTGGTCAATCCATGCTTCTCTCCAGTATGCATCCGGAGCGCCTAACAGCGACGAATTATTAGCATTAGGTATTAAGTTACCTGCAACAGTACCTCCAATTGTAATTACATCTCCGCCAATTCCGTTGCCTAGTGTAATGTTACCGTTAGCAATAATATTGCCACTTGCAGTAATTGTGCCAGTAATATCTATATTACCTGTACCAGTAATATTAAAACTGTTTAAGTCTAAATTACCACCTAACTGTGGACTAGTGTCAGCTAGTACAGAATCAATTGTGTTTGCAATACTAGTAATACCGCCAGTGGTAGTTCCGTCACCAACGTATAACTGTTTGGTGTCTGTTGTAAATATTAATTCGCCCGCTAATGGTGTAATTGCTAATCGTTCTGCATTAGTGCCGCGTCTAACTTGTAAAGCCATGTATAAACTCCTGGATAGTATTGTTCATATGTATTTATGCCTTTGACAAGAAAGATTACTTCCTTTTCTTCATGAACTGATGTGTTCGTTTTTTAATATCAAACTTAACTTTTTCAGTATCTAATCTAAAGTCGATACTGTCAATTGAGTCTTCGTAATGTTCGAACAGTTCTTCTAATGCCGATTCTACATCAACATTTGGTTTTTCTCGGGTCTTTTTAATGTCAATTTCCCAAGTCTTTCCATCTTTAAAACGAACGTTGATGCTGTGCAAGTATTCAATAGGCACAACATCAACATCTATCTCATTAAAGATTTCGGGCCAAGTATCGATAACAGCCGGCGGAAGTTTCTTACTCTTAGGCACTCTCGGCAGTTTTCTTAGATGCTTTTTTAGTAGGAACCAATTCCTCTGCCTGTCTACGCAATGCTGCCGCTTCTTTGCTCAATCTATCTGCATCGCTACGATATTTTGCTGCAAGCATCTCGTCAGTAATAATACCTTCGTCTGTTGTAACTACTTCGTCCATCGCTGACATAGATGATGTATTGTTAGTATAAGCATCTGCTGCGTTAGCTACGCCTGTATCTTGTACTGCTGGTTTTGCACCACCTAATGCAAGATCTGCTACAGTAACGCCTCTTTGCTGTGCAATAATAGTGTTAAGCTCTGCTAAATTAATGGATGCATTATTATTTGGCGTCATTTCTACTAGATTAGTAGCAACTTTCTGCATGCGTCCCGTAGTATGGAATCCAGCAAGCATATTGCGGCCATCGGATAATTGTGCTCTTGCCATCGCTTCGCCGAGCTCGTACGCATCTTGAGCAGTAGCTGAGTTGATTAAATTAATGAACGAATCGTGATCGGCTGCATCTAAACTTTCGGTCATTACAACAACACAACTTTCGGGCTCGCCTGGTACTACGCGATATACTACGCCACATTTTTTCTTAGTTTTAGCAATGCGACCTACATGTTTAGTATCTGCCATTCTTATTCTCCTTTAGAAGGTTCTTGTTGCGCTGCTACTGCTGCTAGGAATGTTTCCAGCTTGCTGTAGATGGTACCAACTGCTACCATTTCGTTTGGCTTAAATGCACCACGCTGACTTGCTACATCAATAACTTGTTTGATTGATGCTAGATCATTAACTGTTAATTCTGGACTAGCTGCTTCGGGTACTTTTGCCGCTTCTTCTTTAACTTCTTCAGACATAAATATCTCCTATATGTTTGTTGTCTTTATATTTAATTATATTTTAAATACGGACACGCCAAAGTGAAATAAGAAAGCTCTTTAGCTTCCTCAAATCCGACCTTGGTCATGTTCTCAATGCTATTGCTGTTAGATATTGCAATAGTCTTGCCTACGTAGAATCTACCTCTGAGATTCTGTTCTATCCATTTAACTAGACTTTGATCTAAATTATATCTAGTAGGCAAAAGGATGTATTCGAAATGCGGAGCAGGTAACTTTACTCTCCGCATCTCGAAAAAGTTTAATGCATTGGGCTCTTTTAGTTTCAAGCCACGTCCTCGTAATGTGCTGTAAGACCAAAAGGTGCTTGCAAGTTCTTGTCACGGTGACTGTGAATGATAAAGATTGTATCACAGTAGTTTTCATCACCCCAGCTATTCCAAGGATACCCATCTGTAAACATGATAAACTTCTTAGGTTGAATATCATTATACTTCATGTAATCCCAGTTAGCATCAAAGTCAGTGCCGCCACCGCCCATGATCTCATAGTCCAGTAAGCTGTCGCCGCCATCTGCACTAAAGTCCTGCTCATTATACACTTTAGTATCAAAGCACCACAATTTAATCTGATAATCTTTGTACTCGTCCATAATACCTTTGATTTCGCTTAGGAAGTCTTGAGCCTGACTATCACCAATTGACCCGCTCATATCTAATGCAATACAAATGTCAATAGTTTCGTCAAAGTTCATGCCCGGCAAAATAGCACCAGTCATTTGACCTTTACGGCTAGGGCGACTAAATGTGTAATCATTGCGGACAGTGCTTTGGATTTGCTGACGCAATAGTTCGCGCCAGTTCATCTTAGGCTCAGTAAGCTCTTTGATCATACGCTGAATCTCGCCAGGTGTGTTGCCTGCACCTGATGTTTGCGCTGCCGAAATCATATTTTCTTTGATCTCGTCTTTGATCTTCTTTAGTTCTTCTTTAGTGTAAGTAGGACGACTCTTGCTTTCTTTGCCGTCTTTATCTCCACTACCTTCGCTTTCGCCTTCACCTTCCCAGTCGATATGCTCGTCGAGCAGTTCGCCAAGTTGCTTCAAATATTCTTCGCCGTTCTTTTTAGCTTCTTCAAACAAGTCATCGTATACTTCTTCAGAAGTCCAACCATCATATTTAAAGTCTTGGAAACAATCTACGAGCTTAGGCTTATCGCCAATACGATCACGAACAAGCAAGTTGTTTACAATGTAGTCAGCGGCAATGTTATAAATTTGTGGATTACGGTCATCTCTACGTCCTAAGTGATCAAATACACAGTGTAGAATTTCGTGAGCAATAACAAACTCAATTTCTTTATTGCTCATTGCGTTAAAGAATTGAGTGTTAAAATAAAGATTACGTCCGTCTACAGCGGCAGTGGGCAACCAATCATCTGCACTTTTAATTTGCAAACGAGTAGCCATATTGCCAAAGAACGGATGACGCAACAGCAAGCCTACACGAGCTACAATGATGCGATCGAGTACATCTACTCGCATAGCTTTGAGTTGTTCAGGGGTAATATCTGGATCGGGTGTCCAATGTTTTTTGCCTTCTACGCTCATAGTACTATCTCCTGTTTCTTTGTATGTATATATTATATACTAGATAGGGTCATAAGTCAAGTAAAAATGGGCATTTTTAAGAGATTGCCCAGCTCTTTTATGGTTAGCCTCGTTGTGCGGCAGTAATATACTTACCAAAACGCTCGTGAAACTCATCAAAACATTCTACTTCATCTGGGTCAATCGGTAGTGAGTATTGTGTAAGAGCAAGTTTAATGCCCATAACAACCAACTCAGTTTCAAAGTTATCCATTGCAAAGCGTAGGAAGTTGTTTACTTTGTCATCGAACTTCTTGTCATTTTTATCACATGCTTCTTTCAGTTCGTAACAGAGCGAGACAGTCAAGGAATACATTGCACTGATCTCTTTTGTCTTCATCTCTTTAACTTTGCCGTCCAAAATATCAGTCGGATTAGGCATAGTTGCCGACACTTTGCGGTGCGCCATAAATTTCACAGCAAGACCTTCGCCTACTGCGCCACTAACCAAATCGGTAGTAGTGTTGTCATCATCGTCATCTTCCAGTAGTTCTGAAACAAACGACCACGAACGGGGTGTTGCGAACGAACGGCTTGGTGACTTAGGATCAAAGTCATACAAGTCTTTCTTGCTGAAGGTCAAGTAACCTACAACATCGCGGTGTACTTTGTTGTCAACTGCCCATTGGAACCAGTCATCAAAGTTAACAGCTAATTCCAAGTGAACGAAACGGTTAGCCAACGGAGCAGGCATACGATAAGTAACACCTTTATCTGCTTCGCGGTTACCAGCGGCAACAATCAACACGTTGTCGGGCAATGTGTATTGTCCAACCTTGCGGTTAAGAATGAGCTGGTATGCTGCCGCTTGTACTGCTGGCGCTGCCGAGTTCATTTCGTCTAGGAAAAGAATGATGTATTTGTGCTGTGATGCCATTTCAGCATCAGGCAGTTCGCTTGGAGCGCCCCAAACCATTTTGTTCTGATTTGGATCAAAGTAAGGGATACCTTTAATGTCTGTAGGTTCCCAAAGGCTTAGACGAATGTCAATAACCTTAGCTTCCATCTGCTCACCAATCTGGTGAACGATGTCTGATTTACCAATGCCCGGAGGACCCCAAATAAACAGCGGACGCTTTTTCTTAAAAGCACGTACAATGCTTTTCTTTGCGCTGTTAGGAGTAACGGTACGAAGTGCGGAGTTTTCCATTTTGTGTTCCTTTAAAGTTATCAGTGCTTGTTTCTAACTATGTATATAGTATAGCATCGTAGCAGTAAAGGTCAACCACTTTTGGTGTCTAAATCATCTTTTTTATGCCTGCCTAGTGCTTTTGTTAGTCCATACTTGCGTATGTCGCCGCTGAACAGGTGTAATTCCATGGCCTTTTTCTCGTTTGTTACTATAATGCCATGCTTGCCTAAGTAGTACGGACAATCGATAAAGTTATCCATCCAAATTACTACGTTAGTAGTAAGTTCAAAATCAGCTGGAAACGGAACTTCATAAGTAGTTAATTCTATGTCTTCTGTAATAAAACGAAATCCTTCGTCTGTTAATCTAAGACCGCCAGTGTCTTTTGCTCTTGTGTTCTTCCACCAAGCAGGAAGGTATTCCTTAATGGCCAATTCGCTAATGCTTTTATCAGCAGCCTTAAGGAATACCTTAGTGTATGTTTCTTTCCAGTTCATTCGAAAATCGTTTCACCTGCGGTAAGTTTAACTACAGTAAATTCATCACTATCGAATAAGTTGTTTAGCTTTTTAGCTAGATTGAATGCGTGACCAGGATTCGAAAAGCTGGTCTTTTTATACTTAGGGCCCGGATAGCTCGTAAGCATATTTGCACTTTTAAGATTAAAGGGCTGATTTTGAAAAAACACAGCCCAAATGGCATCAGACTGTAACACCTGTTCGGTCTTATAAGTCTTCTTGTCCACATGCTCTTTTAAAATAGTCGGCTTTGGTCTGCTCATAATATGCGTTGTCCTTTAATTAACTACGCATATATTTATCTCTTTTTAGAGCAAAATTACCACTTGTTTCCGCCGTCCATTGTAATAGAAATAACTTCATCAGCACCACTAGTTTTCTTCACTAGCAGGGCTTCTAAATCGCCGTTTAAGCGTGTCATTACTTCTCCAAGTGTAAATGCTAGTCGACGAGCTTGCTCAATATTTAATTTAACTTCTCGCTGGTTACTTGCATCTGCACTTTTGACCTGACTAATAAACTGCTGAATAGGATTAGTGTTAATTGGTTCAACGGTTGACACGGCTTAACTCCTGACGCATTTCAATTTCAGTTTTAAAAGGACCTTTAGTAGTGTAACGTTCTACAGTAATCAATTTAGGACAAAAGCTCTTAACCCAGCCTTTTTCAAATTGGATAATGTAGTAGCCTGCACAATAAAGACTCTTGCTCTTGTCACTTTTAGTAAACAACGGCAATTTGCGTTTTACATCAAACATCGGATTAAACGGTACACTATTAGTTGCATAACCATGTACTTCTTTTGCTGATGTTTCTGTAATTTCTAAATCAGTCCAACTAAGTTTTTTATCAAGTGCTTTAGTAAGTTGCTTTTCACTATGATAAAACTTAGTACCTGTTGGGGTACTTAGAATATACTGATCTTCATTCAAACTAATAGTGCCAAATTTAACACCTTGATCTTCTACAATCCAAAATTTATTCTTGATAATTTCTTTTGCATTCATGCCGGATACCTCGCATTTAGTGGCTCTGCATAATAAGTAGCTTGATCTGCAATACGTTGCATATCCCACTTAGCGCAGAATTTCATAAGACGCATGCCTACTTGATCTACTGTCTTAGGTACAGCATGCTCTTTAATTGTACTAGTAATTAGTTCTCTAATCTCTGCAGGTTGTGCAGTTAAATCACACAACACTACATTACGATTGTAATCATCTAGTACACGATGTTCAACACCTTCATGATCAGTCCAACGCTGCAACATCATGTTGTTCCAGTTAAAGCCTTTTGTTTCTTTATCTTCAAACGCTTCTGTAAGACCAACTTTGTTTTTAGTACCTTTAACACGTACACCTGGATAAGCAGAAAATACATTATCACTAGTATCACCACGCATACACTTTTCAAAGATTTGCCATTTAGGATTAGGTGCAGGCTTTGCCTCGCCAGTCTTCTTATCAATAATAGGCTCACGCTTCTTATCGTCAAAGTACCCTTCGTGTGTAATAATAGTGTTACTAACACCGTTATACTGTTTTACGTTAGGTGCAATAAGTTGTGCAAAATCGCCATCTGTACTAATAATAACATGAGTGTCATTAGGGTGCATTTGTACCCAACCTGCAATCAAATCATCTGCTTCTAGTTGCGGATGACGCATAACAGTACAGTTAGTCTTCTCAGTAACAAAGTTTTTAAACTCGTCAAAGATTTCCCAAAATGCTGTATCTTCTTCTGCTTCTGTAGGAGACAACTTGTCACGTGCAACTTGTCGATTGCGCTTGTAAGGTTCGTAAAAGTCCTTACGCCAGCTACGACCTTCTAAACAGAATACAACGTGATCTGCATTAAAGTCAGTCCATGCTTTCTTAACACTGTTAAGTGTAATGTGTAGCGCCATGCCTACTTTCGTGTCGATATCGCCACGAACTACGTGACGAGCTCTAAAGAATGTGTTTGCTGTGTCTACTAAAATATATGTGCTCATGATACTTCGCTTTTGCCTTTACTAATAGGTACTACATTAATATAACCCATTTCTCGCGCTGTGTCAAGTCCTTCTTCACCCAATATTTGCATAGCAATAGTACGAAACCATGCATCTACAATAGCTTCATTTGTTTCACCACTGTAACCTGCATCAAGCAATTCTTCAATAAACTGATTATTCCAGTCGAGCTCAAAGAAACCGTTCTTAATGTTATCTGGATTAATTTGTGTATCAAGTACAGCTACCCAAGCCTCGCCAGCCGCAGTAGCTTCTTCTTTTTCTTTTGCAAGAATTGCTCTGCGCTGATCTTCAGTGGTAGATTCCACAGGCGCCTGTATTTCTTCTTGCTTCTTTTTGTCTCTTACTAGTTTATTCCACCAACCCATCATATCTGTTTCCTTATTTTATCAAACTGTTCTTCTGTGTGTATACCTCGGAGAATCTTTAAATC
>Ga0255752_10000156_pt1 | contig 81029 bp, 85 predicted proteins | sample 011ome_25_FD_179952 | JGI IMG/M metagenome (GOLD analysis project Ga0255752, IMG submission 179952) | Coastal salt marsh microbial communities from the Groves Creek Marsh, Skidaway Island, Georgia - 011512CT metaG (version 2) | ecosystem: Environmental > Aquatic > Marine > Intertidal zone >...
GCAGCCGGCGATCTTGCCGCCCATCACGGCGGACAGGCCCACAGCACCGCCGCCGATAACGACCAGCGCTTCGCCCCGCTTCGCCTTGAGCGAACGCAGCACCCCGCCCGCACCCGTCTGGATGCCGCAACCCAGCGGAGCGAGAATGGCAAGGTCTGAATCATCATCGACTTTCAGCACGTTACGTTCGTTCGCCACGGCCTTTGCGGCGAAGGAGGACTGGCCGAAGAAGTTGTCGCCCACCTGCTTGCCGTCTTTCGACAGGCGGCTGGACCCATCGGGACGGGCGCCTGCGAAATTGAGCGGGAAGAACTCGAAGCAATAGGCCGGATCGTGGGATTCGCAGCGCGGGCAGTGACCGCAGCTGTTGAAGGTCAGAAGCACCTTGTCGCCCGGCTTGACGCTGGTCACGCCCGGGCCAACCGCTTCGACCACACCGGCGCCTTCGTGGCCCAGCACGATCGGGAAGGGGTTGCCGAATGCGCCGGTCGCCGCCGCAAGATCGGTGTGGCAGATGCCGGCTGCCTGGATGTCCACCAGCACTTCACCGGCCTGGGGCGCGGCGACTTCGATGGTTTCGATCGAAAACGGGGCAGACGGGGCATTCAATACGGCGGCTTGGACTTCCATGGCATTTCTCCGCTTGGATATGATTCAATTCGTTGTTGCCGGTTTTATAGCGTGTCGAATCCGAAAGGCGCGAACCATTTGCGGTCCTTCTGGATGCGTTCGTGCTCCTGCGTCAGGATCAATCGGGTCAGCGTTTCGCGGGCACCGGACGCCCCGTCTGCCGCGCAGGCCTTCACCAGCGCATCGACCGCTTCGTTCACCGCCTTGCGCGCAGCCCGGACGGGCTGAGTGGCGCTGTCCGAAATGGCCTGGGCCAATGCGTCTAGCGCAGCCTGCGTTTGTGTGCCGCCGGTCACCGCATCGCACAGGGCGCTGGCGAGCGCAGTGTAATCGGCCAGTTCTTCACGCTCGTATTCATGCAACTGGTCAAGCTGCGCGCGCATGATCTGCAGATGTCCGATGCTCAGCTGGACCTGTTCCTGCGCCAGCGATGCTTCGGGCGGCAGATGCGGCAGGACCACCTCGCTCAGTGCGCGGACGATGCTGGCCAGCCGTTCGTCGAAAGTGGGCCTCATGCCTGCGCTCCCTTGCTCAGCAGATTGGCCAGTTCATTGGCAAAGACGGGTTCGGTTCCGCCCAGGAAAGTCAGCAGCACATCCTGATGATTGTTCTGCGAGCGTGCTGCGGCAAGGCCATTGGCCGCCACGATAACGTAGCATTTGTAATTGCTCAGCACGTCGTAGAAATGCAGCGTCCCGCGGCTCACGCTGCGGCCCGAACGGCGTTCATATTCGGTGATGAACTCCTCCCGCTCATACAGGTCGCAGGCCCGGAAAGTGCCGGTTTCGTCCACCGTTCCGAACAGTCGGGTCAGCACCCAGCCCAGATCTTCGTGATAATCGCCGAGGCGGGCCAGTTCCCAGTCGAGAATGGCGGTGATCCGGCCGCTGTCCTCGTCAAACAGGAAATTGCCCGTGCGGTAATCGCCATGAGTGAGCACGAGATCGGCGGTGTCCGGCAGATTGTCGGCCAGCCACTGATCGGCCAGCGCGAAGATAGGGCGGGTTTCGCCTTCGTCGATCTGCCACAGCTCGCGCCAGAAATTGAAGCTCCAGCGCGCGGCCTGTTTGGGATCGGCGTCAGGCACGTCGAAGCGGTCCAGCGGCTTTGCGCGCCAGTCATAGGCGTGAATCGCGATCAGATGATCCATGAACTGGTCGCGCAGTTTAGCGCGCATCTCAGGGCCCAGCCAGGTGCCGAGACCGGAAACCTTGACGCCCGATCCGCTCGGTTTGGCAACGCCCGATACCACATGCATGATCGCAGCGGACTGCGGGAAAAATTCCGCATCATTATCCACCCACGCCGTCCTGGGCACAGGCACGACCCCGTTCATGGCATCGAGCAGCGTGAACTCCCGTGCGCGATCCGTTTCGGTGATCGCCATGCCCGGGTCCATGCGCAGCAGGTATTTTTCGTCCTGCCCGTTGCTGCTCAGGGTGAAGAAGAACTGTTCCTTCGAAGCGCCGCCGCCGACCCGCCGGACACCCGAGACAGCCGCGCCGGGCCGCTTGGCAGCGAAAAAGCGCTCAAGCACAGCGGTGATTTCGCCGTTAAGCGCGGCCCGATAGGGGGGGCGGTCCTTCCAGTTGCGCCGTCCGGCGAAACTTTCCTGATAGATGCGTTCGATATCCATTCCTGAGACCTTCATTGCCCGTGCCGGGTCGGCCTGCGCATCAGGCGCCCTTGGCCTGCGTGTGATAGAGCGGATTGGCGCGGACGTGTTCGAGGTAAGCGGTAGGCCAGGCCACCTCCAGCCAGCCCAGGCCTTCCACTCCGTCGAACCGCGCGCGTGCGGGCGCTTCGGTCAGGGTCACTGCCGGATCGGGAACCAGCGGAAAATGGGCGTAGAAATCGGCTTCGACCGTAGTCTTGCGCCCCGCATCGTCAGTCAACACGGCATCAAGGCGCGTCTGGTTGAACTTTGCGTCGCGTTCCCAGGTGTAATCGATGTCCACCACTTCGGCCATCAGCCCGTCCTTGAAGACATAGCCATAAAGCGTCGTATCGCCCAGCGCGTGCAGATGCCAGAAATGCACGGAAATGCCATCGGCCTGGCCCTGGAACCAGCGGTAGTTCATGAAGGCATGCCAGTCGCGCGTGCCCCAGCTGTGATCGCGATGGCCGAAAGTGTCGAGCGTGATGCGCCGGTCACCCAACTGGAGGTAGCCCTTGACCGTTCCGCTCTGTTCGATCCGGTCATCCGCACAATAGGGCGGGCAGCCGAGCGCGTTGGAACCGTACGCATAGGGTGGGTGAAAGGCCTCGAAGGTAAATTCCACCGTCAGTTCGGGGCTCTTGAAAGCGATCTCGGCCTTCCCGAACTTCAGATCCTGTTTCATCGAGAAATTCTCGATCGCCCAGGCGTCAAACCCCATGTCTTCGGGCACCTTGCGGTCATCGAACTTCACCGCCACCGGATGATCGCCGATCCCGGGGCCGAACAGGACCACCACGGCGCCGGCTTCGCTGTCCTTGTTGACCCAGGTATAAGTGAACATGGCGATGCCTTCATCCGGCAGGTGGCACAGGAAGGGGATCGATTCCCGGTCCAGCGCGCGCGACGGGTCAAGCTTGTGGCGGCCATCATGGATCGGGTCGAGGGCCAGACCGGGACGCGACAGTTTCACATTTTCAAACATCCAGTTCTCCAGTCGTTCGAGTTAGCCGAGGACGAATCCGCCGCCCACGATCAGTGTTGCTGTCGCGATCCATATGGTCAACGCGGGGCCGACGGGAACATGGCGCGGCCTGACTTCCATATATCCGGTGACGATCAGGATGATCTTGAGCGCGGCCAGGCCGACGACCCCCAAACCCACCAGCGCCGGTGTGGCGTGCGTTTCAAACAGGGCGAAGCTGGCCAGCGTGATGCCAAGCAGGACGGTCAGTATGAGAAAGGGGGAATGCAACACCTTCATGCCGCGCCCCCGGGAGGCAGCAGATAGATCATCGCGAACAGCATCACCCACAGCAGATCGACCATGTGCCAGTAGGTGCCGCCGGATTCGATCCAGTTGATGTTCTCCGCGTTCACGCCTGACCGGCGCACGCGACGGATCAACACGATCAACACGCCGCAGCCGATGATCCAGTGCAGGAAATGGATGCCGGTGAAGGCGAAATAATAGCCGAAGAATTCATTGGTGTTGATCGCGATGCCCGCAGCGAATTTGGCCCTGTATTCCATCACCTTGCTGATGCCGAACAGCAGGCCGATGGCCAGCGTCAGCAACAAATAGCGCAGCGTGATTGCCCCATCGCCTGCCCGGGCCATCATCACCGCCTTGGCCATGCAGGCCCCGCTGGTCAGCAGGATCAGCGTATTGGCGAGGCCGAAGCGCGTATCGAGATGGGCCTGCGATGCGCGGTAGAGTTCGGGCGCTTCGTGTCGGCCCGCCATGAAGATCAGGAAGAAGATCGCAAACATCGCCATGTCGGCGATGATGAAGAACCACACGCCCGGATCACCGGGCGCGCGGCCTGTTTGATGCAGTGCGGACTGCTCGTCGCTCATGCGGCGGGTTCGCCCGCTTCGATGCGCTTGATCGCCTTCAGCTGATAGAAAGTGATGATCGGCGCGTAGATGAAGAAGATCATGAATTCGATCCAGAAGTTCAGGATACCCTGGCGCGCGAATGCGCCGGACTTGAACATCGGCATCAGGATTTCGGCGATGAACATGAAGCCGACCCAGATCGAATACCAGCACACCCATTTCGGGAAGAAGGGCTGCGCGCGCTTGTCACGCAGGCCACCAGCGCCCAGCGCGATCATCTGCACCGAAGTGACGGAATAGGCGAGGTCGATCAGCAACCAGGCCATGTCATACAGTAGCTGCAGGATCTCGTCAGGCAGGGCTTCCGGGCGATAGGAACCGGTCAGCCAGAAGGATGACGACACCAGAATCGGCACCACGGTCAGGCCCGCGCCCCACACCTGAAGATTGGTGAGGATGTGATCGCGGCCCAGGATATAGTCCATCACCTTGCCGATGGAGATGCCCCACACGGCATAGCTGACCGCGAAAGTCATCGAAATCGCCATGCCCAGCCGCACCAGATTGGCGTTGTCGCGGAAGTAGTTGGCAATCACCGAAGCTTCCAGGTCGCCACCGTAAGGCGGAACATTATGCCCCATGATGCCCCAGAAGATGATGAACACGCCCATGAAGATCATGCCGTTCCATGCGCAGAACCGCCAGGTGCCGTAACTGTTGTCAGTCGTTATCTGTACCATCGTTTACTCTCCCCTTTCTGCGGTGCCTGTCCGGCAACCGGACCGCACCTTGCCTGTCTTGGCAGAGGTTACGTGATTCGCGCCGGAGCGGAAGCGCACAGCCGCTGCTGCCCGACGTTGACGCACGAAATCTCGCTGATTGACAGGCAATTCACAATATCCTCTCCAGCCGGTTCAGGGCAATCTTGCATTTTTGCGTGATGCCGTTACGCAATTTGCGCGAAACTGGAATCCTGTCAACCGGTTTACCTTATCGGAATTGTGGTAGTGTCAGGAAATCCTGATATCCAGACTGCCAGAAGACGGCGGAGAGAGGCATTTATCGTGTTCAAGAAGATCTTCGGCAAGAAGCCTGACAAGCGGGTCAGCATATCCGGAACAGATATTGCCTTCGAGGTTGGGCGGAACCAGACGATCCTGGAAGCTGCGCTCGCGCAGAAATACGCATTCCCTCACGACTGCACCGTTGGCACTTGCGGCAGTTGCCGGTCCAAACTGCTTTCGGGCAAGGTCGATGCCATAACCCCCTTCGGCTACACGCTGAGCCGCGAAGAATTGCAAGCGGGTTATATCCTGGCCTGTCAGGCCGTTCCGGAATCCGATGTCGAACTGGCGGTCGAAATGGACCCTGACATCGAGATCAAGATCGTGAACGGGCGGATCGTTGAAACACGCGACCTCACGCATGACATCAAGCAGGTGACCTGGGAGGTGGATCAGCCAATGGACTATGTGGCCGGTCAGTACATGAATGTACTGTGGCCGGATGCCCCCGGCCATCGATCCTATTCCTTCAGCGCCGCGCCGGTCGCAGGCGGCAGCACCCGCCTGTCCACCTTTATCCGCAAGGTGCCCGGCGGCGCTTTCACCGAAAAGCTGTTCAGCGGCGCTCTGAATGATGCCGCCTTCACCATCGAAGGGCCGCATGGCCATTTCTGGTTGCGCGACGGCGACGGACCGATCCTGCTGGTCGGCGGGGGCAGTGGACTTTCCCCGCTGATCAGCCTGCTGGAAGACGCAGTGGCCAGGGGCGTGACGCGCGATGCAATCCTGCTGTTCGGGGGGCGGGCGGAGCGCGATCTTTATTGTCTCGACGAAATCGCCGCCATTGGCGCGCGCTGGAAGGGTCGGATCGATTTCTGGCCGGTCCTGTCAGAAGAACAGCGCGATGGCCGGCGCTTCGGCATGGTGACCGGGGATATTCAGGCGGCGATCGCGGAGCTTGGCGGTGCGGCCGGACTGCAGGCCTATATGTGTGGCCCGCCGCCGATGATCGATGCGGCGGTGAGCGAGCTGACCGCACAGGGCGTGAGCCTGGATGACATTCATTACGACAAGTTCACGGATGCGAGTTCGGCAGGCAAATAGCCCCGCCGTTCGGAGAGGAGTGGAAATGATTACGAGCAGAGATGCATTTTTCATCGGCAATGAATGGGTCAAACCGGCGAGCGATCGCTGCTTCACCCTGATCAACGCCTCCACCGAAGAGGAAATCGGAACGGTTCCCGAAGCGGTCGAAGCGGATATCGATGCTGCGGTGGCGGCGGCGCGCAAGGCGTTCGACGAATCCGGCTGGGCGCAGACGAGCCCGGCTGAACGCGCGGCGGTGATGGAACGCTTCATGGCTGCGGTCGCCGCGCGCGGCCCCCAGATCGCCGAGGCGGTGAGCGCGCAGAACGGCATGCCGATCGCGCTCAGTTCCATGCTCGAAGGACAGTTCGGTGCGGGCGTGATCCAGTATTATGCCGAATTGGCGAAGGGGCTGGGCCAGCCTGATGTGCGCCCTTCGCAGATGGGCAAGGAAACGCTGGTCGAACGTTCTGCGCTGGGTGTGGTGGCTGCAATCGTGCCGTGGAACTTCCCCGTCACCCTCGCGCTCAACAAGGTTGCGCCGGCCATGGCGGCGGGCTGCACGCTGGTGATCAAACCCTCGCCGGGCACCGTTCTGGACAGCTATCTGCTCGCCGAAGCGGCACTGGAAGCGGGCGTGCCCGCTGGCGTGCTGAATTGGGTGGCGGCGGATCGCGGCGCGGGGGCTCACCTTGTGAGCCATCCCGGCGTCGACAAGGTGGCGTTCACCGGTTCCACTGCCGCCGGACGCAAGATCGCCGGGGTCTGCGGCGAAATGCTCCGCCCGGTCACTCTCGAACTGGGCGGGAAATCGGCCGCGATCCTGCTTGAAGATGCCGATATCGGCACTTTCCTGCAGGGCGTACCGATGGCCTGTATGCTCAACAACGGCCAGGCTTGTTACAATGGCACGCGCATCCTGGCGCCGAAGTCGCGTTATGACGAAGTGGTGGGGGCGCTGGCCGATTTCGCACAATCGCTGACGGTTGGTGATGCGCTTGACCCTGCAACGCATGTCGGGCCGATGGCTTCCGCTGCGCATCGTGACAAGGTCATGTCCTATGTCGAGATCGGCAAGCAGGAAGCGCGCCTGGTGGCAGGCGGCAACAGCCCGGCCAATCGCGGCTTCTTTGTCGAACCCACGATCTTTGCCGATGTCGATAATTCGGACCGGATCGCGCAGGAAGAAATCTTCGGCCCCGTGCTGTCAGTCATTCCCTATGACGGCGAGGACGAAGCCATCCGCATCGCCAATGACAGCGAATATGGTCTGGGTGGTTCGGTGTGGAGCGCGGATAGCGAGCACGCCAAGGCGGTGGCTCATCGGGTGGAAAGCGGCACGGTCGGCGTCAATGGCTATATGCCGTCGTTGGGTTCGCCTTTTGGCGGGGTCAAGGCCAGCGGCCTCGGTCGCGAGTTCGGGCCGGAGGCGATCGGTTCGTATCAGAACCTCAAATCGATCTATGTGATGGGCTGAAACGCTTTCAACGCTGTTCAGCGATAGAGAAAGGGGCGCGGCAGCTGTGGCTGCCGCGCCCCTTTTCGGGAGAGTCGGGTTGGCGCTTCAGGCGGCCGCAGTGGAGGCCTGTTGCGGGTTGATATCGTCGAACCAGTTCGGCCATCCGGCCTTGCGGTTCTGTTCGCGCGCAATTTCCAGTTCCGCGGGGCTGGCCATCTCGTGATCCCAGCGCTTCAGCGCGGGCTTGACGATGAGATTGTGCCACAGCGGCGGAACGAGAGCAGCAAAGAAGCAAACGAAGACGCTGGGCATCGGAATCCACTTCGTATCGGGCACCAGTTCGTGGAACGCGGCGTAGCTGTTGGTGTGATGATCCGCGTGATTGGTAATCTCGAATGCCATGATGCGCGACAGCGGCTTGAAGTGATTCCACACATGGCGGCGGTCAATGGCGCCCTCATGAGTACGGATCAGGCCGTAATGCTGGAAATAGTTGAAGCTTTCGACCCAGAAGCGCGCACCAACCATACCGGTCAGCACCACGGCCACAGCAGTCCAGCCGCCAATGGCAAAGACGATCGACTGGAAGACAAGCTGCGCCAGAACAGCCTTCCACAGGCGGTGGTGAATGCCCCAGCGCGCCTTGCCCATCTTTTCCAGATTTTCCGCTTCCGTCAGCCAGGATTCCTTCGTGCTGTGCAGCACGGCCTTGGGCGTGAAGCTATACAGGCTGGCGCCGCGCGGTGCGGTATCGCCGTCCTTGTCCGTCGCCACATAGATGTGGTGTCCCACGACATGGGCGATCTCGCGCGTGCAATCGAGATAGCAGACCTGGCAGTAGCGGCCCACAAAGCGGCGGATCTTGCCGCGCTGGTGATACAGCTCATGCGTTGCGGGCACCAGCGGGACCGCGCTCATCCAGGCGCAGGACAGGATCACGCCGACATATTCATGCACGGGAGCGCCGACGTTGCGCGCCACCCAGACGGCTGCGGCGAGGTAGATAGCCGGACCGAGCAGCGACGACATCCACACGGGAATATCGGCCAGGGCCTTGTTGCTAATCCGGCGTGTGGCAAAATCGTTCGGAAGCACCGAATCGATCAGACCCAGAATGATGAGCGTCGAAATACCGAACCAGACCCAGGGGCCACCGACCAGAAAGCTTGCGATTACGCCCAGTTGCAGTGCGGGCGGCAAGTAATAGCGTGCATAGTCCATTGTCGTTCTCTCCCGAGGCTCAACGCTTTTCGCGTTGTTTATATACGCAAAATACAGTGTGAAGGCAATGTGATTTTTGATTCAGCCTAAAGACATACATCAAAAGCTCGCTTAAGGGGACGGCCCATGAAGATGCGAGACCTAGAAGCAAAGACCGGGGTGAACCGGGAGACGATCCGGGTCTACTTCCGCAAGGGCCTTCTTCCCGAACCGGCGCGACCGGCCCGGAATGTCGCAGATTACAGTGACGAGCATGTCCGCGCAATTAACGCAGTGCGCAAGCTTCAGCGCGAATCCGGGCTCACCTTGGCGCAGATCAGCAAAATGCTGAACGGGGACAGTGGTGGCGAACGGCTGGGCGCTTCGGCCTTTCCCCATCTGGAAGAACTGGTCGCCGCACGGGTCGGTTTTGAACGTAACCTCGTGTCTGTCAAAACCATGCTGTCGCACAGCCCCAAGGCATTGGACGACGCCAAAGCACTGGACCGGATCGGGCTGGTCGAACTGATCGAGAATGGCAAGGGCCCTCAGCTCAGCGTGACGGATGCGGGGCTGGTGAGCCTGTGGGGGCGGATGCGCGAACACGGGTTCGACGAAAACAACGGCTTCCCGCCGGAAATCCTGGGCTATTATGTCGAAGCGGCCAATATCGTGGCAGGCAACGAGGCGCGCATGTTCCTGGAGCGGATCGAGGGGCGGATCGATACGGAGCAGGCGGCGGACATGCTCGAATTCGCGCTTCCCACCATGCTGGACTTCTTTGGCCTGATCCGGCTCAAGACCTTCCTTGCCAACATCGGGCAGAGCACTGCGGGGTCGCGCCTGGCCGACCCGGACCCTTCGTTCAGCGAGGACTCCTGAGCCGCTCGGCTACCCAATCGTCCAGCAATTCGTCGGAAACCGTGTCATTCTCTGTCCAGAAGCGCCTGATTGCCAGGCCGGAAACAAGCGCCGCCGCACCGCGCACATCCCGTTCTGCCTGCCTAGGCGTCCAGCCCGCATCAGTCAGCCTTTCTGCCCAGGCATCGTAAACAGGCTTGCGCATGGCCGAGACCCTGCGCTTGACCGTTTCCGCAAGCTCATTGTCCTTTGACGATTCCAGGGTGATTCCGATCGCAACCCAGAAACGATCGCTGAAGAAAAAGGCGCGGAATTCGGCAAGCATCGCCTTGAGCAGCGCTGCAGGGTCTTCCGGCACCTTTGTCAGCCACACTTCGCTGTCCTGCCGGGCCAGATCAAGCGCATGCTCCACCGCCGCGATGGTGACTGCGTTCTTGTCCGGGAAATGATGCAGCAATGCTCCCTGCGATACCCCGGCGGCCTCAGCCACTGATCGCATGCGCAGCGCCTTCAGTCCCCCTTCGGCGATGGTTTCATAGGCCGCTGCAGACAGCCGCGCACGCATGGCTTCGCTGCGATCCGCCTGGCTGCGGCGTTGCCCGTCCGGATTGCGGCGGGCGTCCGTTATACGGCTGGCGTTTGTGTTTGTGGTCATGATCCTGAAAGGTCGATGCCCCCTCACCACGAAAAGCGCAACCGCAAGAAATGCCCGACACTGATTGTTGCGCAAATACAACATCGGGCAAGCCAACAGCATGGCCACGCCCATGGCGGAGCGCCTGACGGCTTGACCGGGAGAGGCTTCTTAGTATTGGTATGACCAATCGCTGACCGGGGCTCCTTTTCGCATGGTCGCGAAAAGGAGTGCAGCCGTCGCCCTGCGGGGCGCTGCTACCTGGGTGCGATCTTGAAGAACAAATAAGGGGAGGATTGGGATGACCACGAAAATCATTTTTGGTGCCGCTGCGTTCCTTGCATCGGCCAGCATTCCGGCGGTGGCGCTTGCCCAGACGGGCCAGGGTACGGCTCCTGCCAGCGTGGGCGTTGGTGAAATCGTCGTGACCGCACAGAAGCGGTCTGAAAGCATCAACAACATCGGCATGTCCATCGCGGCCATTTCCGGCTCGGAACTGCAGGATCGCAAGCTCAGCGATCTGGAAGAAGTCATTACTCAGGTCCCCGGCCTGACCTTCGCGGCCAGCCAGTATGACACGCCCATCATCACCCTGCGCGGGGTGGGCTTTAACGAAGTGTCGCTGGGCGTCTATCCCGCGACCAGCCTCTATGTGGACGAAGTGCCGCTGCCGTTCCCGGCCATGGCTTCGCACAGCGCCTTCGATCTCGAACGGGTCGAAGTGCTGAAAGGCCCGCAGGGCGTGCTGTTCGGCACCAACTCAACCGGCGGCGCGGTCAACTTCATCGCTGCCAAACCGACCAGCGACCTGTCCGCCGGATTTGACCTGTCCTACGGTCGCTTCAACACGATTGAAGGCAACATGTTTGTCAGCGGCCCGATTGGCGAGAATGTCGGTCTGCGCCTGGCCGTGCAGAGCGCCAATGGCGATGCCTGGCAGAAGAGCAATTCGCGTGACGAGAAGAACGGCAAGAAGGATTTCACCGTCGGCCGCCTGACCCTGCAGGTAGAACCTTCCGATTCCGTTCGCCTGACCGCGGTAGCCACCGGCTGGAAGGACACGTCAGATCCGCTTGCTATGCAATTTGTCGCGGCCACGCCGAAGAGCTGGGCTCAGGCCAATGCGATCGCGACGGCGCAGAACGCCGTCCCGTTCTCGCCCGAGAAGCCCCGCGCCGCGGACTGGTCGACGATTGCAGAGCCGCGTGGCGACAAGGATTTCTGGCAGCTTTCACTGCGCGGCGAATTCGATATTTCCAATTCGACCAAGTTCACCTCGATTGTGGCGCACAGCGAATATAATCAGGACCAGACGATTGACACTGATGGCAGCCCGCTGAATTCCTCGGACATTCTGCGCACGGTCGGCTTCGTCAAATCGACCTTCTTCGAAGGCCGCGTTGACGGTGAAATCGGGGATCTGCGCTGGCTGGTCGGCGGGAATTACGAAGATTCGCATACTTACGAAAATCCCTTCATCCAGTTCGTCGACAATACCAGCAATCGCCCGCAGGGCTTCCACGTCAACCGCACGGTCACGCCCAACGATCAGAAGATCAAGAGCTACGCTTTCTTCGGCAATCTGGACTACAAGGTCACGGACCAACTGACGGTGAAGGCTGGCGCCCGCTATACGCAGACGAAGATCAACTCTTTCATCTGTAACGCGGACCCAGGCAACGCGCCGGGCGTGCCCGATGTCAGCGGGACGGAACTTAACGCCAATGCCGCATATGCGTTCAATTACCTCGGGGGCCTGAGTGGTCGAGATTTTGACCCGGTCGGAGTAAACGACTGCTTCGTGCTTGACGGCCCTGTTGGAGAGGGGATTCCCGGCCCGTTCTACGGCCGCCTGAAGGAAGACAATGTTTCCTGGCGCGTCGGCCTGGATTACAAGCTGAACCCCGATACGCTGCTTTATGCCAACGTGTCCAAGGGCTACAAGGCGGGCAGCTTCCCGACCATCGCCGCCTCGACCAATGCGCAGCTGCAGCCAGTGACGCAGGAATCAGTGCTGGCCTTCGAAGCAGGTGTGAAGGCCAGCTTTGCTGATCGCCGGATTCACCTCAACTCGGCGGTTTTCTATTATGATTACAAGGACAAGCAGGCGCGTGACTCGACCCTGACACTTTTCGGCCCGCTGCCAAAGCTCTCCAACGTGCCCAAGTCGCGTATATGGGGCATCGAAGGTGAATTGACTGCAGCGGTCACGCCGGAACTGACTCTGAAGCTTGCGGGGACTTACCTCAACACCAGGATCAAGAAGTTCTCGGCTTACAGCGTGTTCGGCGTTGCTGATACCGATTTTGCTGGAGAGGATCTGTCCTACGCGCCGGACTTCACCTATTCGGCGGCGATCGATTACCGCAAGCCGGTGGGCAGCGGGGATATCTTCGCCGGTGTCAGTGTCTCTGGGCAAACCAAGTCGGAAGCGATAATCGGTGCGCGGCTCCCGTCCGCAACGATCGCTGGTGTCCCGACCCTCGCACAGGCTCAGGATGTCGGTCTGGCCAAATCGATCAAGGAACATTACTTCATGATCGATAGCTATGCCACGGTTGACGCTCGGCTTGGCTATGAGGCCGAGGACGGGCTGTGGAAGGTGATGCTCTGGGGCAAGAACCTCACCAATGAATATTACTTTACCAATGTTGTGCCTTCGTCCGAAGGCGGTGCCCGCACGGTTGGTCGTCCAGCCACTTACGGCATCACAGTCGGTATGAAGTACTGATCGCTGCGATGCGATTCTTCCGGTCCGCTGCGCAGCCTGTCTCGCTTCTGAGGCAGGCTGGCAGCGGGGCGGAATTCATTTTCCGGCTTTTCAATCCGCGGCAGCGACTTGCAAGGGGGATGCGTTCCTGACAGCATCAGCCAGCGGGCGGCATGTCGCCCGGTGACCTGCATGCATGCGGCGCAAGCAAGGGAGCGGACCAATTTCCTATGAATTCCTAAGGTTTGAACGTCAGGGCCCGTTGGGCATCGTTTCCCTGAACCGTCCCGAAAAGCTCAACGCGCTGAATGTCGCGCTGATCGAGGAACTGTACCGCCTGTTTACCTCCCTTGCGGATGAACCGGAAACCCGGGTCATCATCCTGCGCGGCGAAGGCCGCGCCTTCTGTGCCGGAGCGGATCTGAAATCCGCTGCGCTGGTGCCGCCGGGGGCAGGGCGGGCGCAGAAGCAATACAAAATCCAGAAACTTGCCGGCAGCATCGCGAGAGCAATGCGTGAATGCCCGCAGCCGATCATCGCTCTGCTGAAAGGGCCAGTGTGCGGCGGTGGTTTTTCGATCGCACTAGCATCCGATGTTCGCCTGGCTGCGCCGGATGTAAAAATGAACATCGCCAACCTGAAGATCGGCCTGGGCGGGCCGGACATGGGATCAGGCTATTTCCTGCCGCGGCTGATCGGCTGGTCCGCGGCTTCGGCGCTGATGCTGACGGGCGACTTCCTTCATGCAGAGCGAGCATATCAGCTTGGCCTGCTGGCCGAAGTCGTCGATGCTGACCGGCTGGACCAGGCCGGGGCGGAATGGGCGGCGCGGATGCTGCGTGCTTCACCCATGGGCCTGCGCCTGACCAAGCACCACCTCAATCAGTTGATTGACTGCAACGGACTGGCTGCGGCGCTGGCGCTGGAGGATGCCCAGCAGACCCTGCTGCTGGAAACAGCCGATCACCGCGAGGCGATCGCTGCATTCATGGAAAAGCGCGACCCAGATTATAGCGATGAATGACATTCCCAGACGCGGCCCGCTGGCCGGCGGTTCGATGTATGAACCGCTGCTGACGTCAGGCATGATCGACTATGCCGCGACCTATCATGGCGACACAGAGGTTGTCGGGCGCGAGATTGATGATTCCATTACCCGTTCGAACTGGCGCGGGGTGCGCGCCCGTGCGGCGCGACTGGCCAATGCGCTGAGCGCGCGCGGTTATGACGAGAACGCACGCGCAGCTTCGCTTTGCTGGAACACGATCGATCATCTGGCGCTGTTTCACGGCGTGCTGGGGCTGGGTATCCCGCTGCATACGCTGAACCCGCGCCTGGCGGTGCATGATCTGGCCTATATGGCCGATCTGGTTGAAGACGATATCTGCTTTTTCGATGCCGGCAATATCGAACTGGCGGTGGCGCTCGCGCCCGAGGCCGCGACGATCAGGTGCTGGGTCTATTTTGGCGAGGCGGTGCCGGAAGAGTGCCGGGCGATGCCGGGGATCATGACGGTTGCGCAGTTTCTGGGCGATGCGCCGGACGACATCGTCTGGCCCAGCTTCGAGGAGACGCGCGCTGCGACGCTTTGCTTCACATCCGGGACCACTGGCCGACCCAAGGGGGTCGCCTATTCGCACCGTGCGCTGACCTTCATCTCCTTCGCCATGTCCATGGCCGACATGTATGGCGATGCGCGCAATGGTGAAGCGGTGACCGTGCTGCCGATTGCCGGCATGTATCACTCCAACGGCTGGATGATGCCGTTTACCGCGCCGATGAATGGCCACAAGCTGGTGCTGCCCGGACGAAGGCTGGATGCCGAGGCGGTGGTGGATCTGGTGCTTGCAGAAGATGTCACGCTGGCGGGTGGCGTGCCCACGGTCTGGCTCGACTTCGTGAGCGAGATGGAACGGCGCGGTGTGCAGCAGTGCAGCCTGCGAACCGCGCTGGTTGCCGGCACTTCGCTGCCCGGTTCGCTTTATGACAAGCTGATCGTATTTGGGATCGTGCCGCACCAGACCTGGGGGATGACCGAAGTCCCGGGCGCGTGCCGGGCTACGGTGCCCGCCGGTACGCTGGAGCGGGGGGAGGAGGCGCTGCGCGATCTGGCGATCAACCGCCAGGGGCGCGTTGCCATGCATTCCGTGCTGCGGATTGTGGACGATCAGGGCGTGGCGCTGCCGCATGACGGGCAAACCTCGGGCTTTCTGCAAGTCCGCGGTAACATGGTGTGCGGCCGCTATTTGGGTGAGCCGGGTGAACCGCGCGAATGGCTGGACACGGGCGATATTGCGGTCATCTATCCCGATTCCAGCATGAAGCTGGTCGACCGGGCGAAGGATGCGATCAAGTCCGGTGGGGAATGGATCAGTTCGCCCGAACTGGAGGCATCAGCCGTCAGCCATGCGGCCGTGCGCGAGGCCGCGGCTATCGGCATCCCCGATCCGCGCTGGCAGGAACGCCCGCTGCTGATTTGCGTGGCGGAACCGGGTGCGGCCCGGCCGGGCGATGACGATCTGCGCTCACACATGCTGGGCAGCGTCGCCAAATGGTGGCTGCCCGAACGGATCGAATGGGCAGAGGCGCTACCCCGCACGACCACTGGCAAGGTCGACAAACGCGCGCTGCGCGAACTCTACAAGGCTGATGGCTGATGGTCCTTCCCCTTGAAAACCAGATTCGGGAGGCCTTTGCGCGGGAACAGGCAGGGGCGCGGCCCGCGCAGACGCTGGACGATATCCCTGGCAGCTACGATCTGGTCAGCGATGAATGGCTGAGTGCGGTGATCTGCGCCGATGTGCCGGGCGCCAGAGTGGTCGCGCACCGCCTGGACGATCCTGACGAGGGGACGAACAACCGGCGGCGGATCTTCCTCAGCTACAACGCTGCAGGAAAAGCGGCCGGGCTGCCCGCCTCTGTGTTTTGCAAAGGTACGTCGGGCCTGCGCAACCGGCTGATGCTGGCGCATTCGGGCGGGATACGCTGTGAGGTGGGCTTCTATCGCCACGTCCAGCACCTGATCGATTTCGAGGTGCCGCGCGCATTTCATGCCAATTTTGACCCGGTCAGCTTCAATTCCATCATCGTACTGGAGGACCTGGCGGGACGCGGCAACTTCTTTGACCGCAGCGTCGAAGGATCGCCCGATCTGACGCGGGAGCAGCTTGCCATTCTGGCGCGTCTCTATGGGCTGGGTGCAAGGCAGGCGAATCTTGATGCGGATTTCGCCGCCCTGCCGACCTGGGAAGAACGCTTTCGCGGGCTGATGCATGTGCGGCTGGACGAAGCCTGCGCCGCCGGCCTTGAGGTCACGCGCGACCATGGCATGGTGCCTGACCGCCTTTGGCAACGGCGCAGGGAAATCTGGCCCGCGACGGTCGCCTCACTTGGCGCGCAGGCCAGCCTGCCGCGCGGCTTTGGCCATGGCGACGTGCATCTTCACAACTGGTACCGGCTGACGGACGGCACGCTGGGGCTGGGTGACTGGGGCGTCATTCATCGCGGCCATTGGGGGCGCGACCTTGGCTATTGCATCGCCGCTGGGCTGCCGGTGGATGTGCGGCGCGAGCATGAAGACAATCTCATCAATTTCTACATCGAGGAAATGGTGCGCGCCGGTGGCCAGCGCGTGTCGCTGGAGGAAGCGCGGCGGATCATCGCGCAGGCAATTACCACCGCGCTGGCCTTCTGGACGATGACGGTGGCCCCGGTTGCCGAAATGCCGGATATGCAGCCACAGGATTACGCGCTGATGGTCACCTCAAGGCTGGCAACGGCGCTGGATGACTGGGGCACTCTGGACGCTTTTTGATCTCGATCCTTGTTCGGATTTGGAAAGGACATTATTCGCGCGGGACATGACAAGCCAGGGCACGAGAAATGGAGCGCAGAGTCAGGCGCGCGTGCGCGTATTTGAACAGGTGCGCGATGCGGTGCTGGCGGATATCCGGTCTGGCAAACTATGTCCGGGCGACAAGCTGCCCAGCGAACGCGACCTTTCACAGAAATACGGGGTAAGCCGCTCCGCCGTGCGCGAGGGATTGCGCGCGCTGGAAACGTCAGGGGTTCTGCGGTTTGCCAAGGGAACCACGGGAGGGGCCTTCGTCCGGCAGACGAGTTCGGACGGTATCGCCCGCTCGCTGCGTGACATGATCGCCTTGGGCAACATCCCTTTTTCGGATGTGGTCGCCGTGCGGATCAGCCTGTTGCAGCTGGCAATCGACCTTGCGGTGACCCGCGCGAGCGCGGATGATTTTGCCGCGCTTGATCGCAATATCGATGATTTGTCCGCAACGGTCGAACTGGGCGATCCGATTGCCACGATCGGACCCGTGATGGATTTCAATCGCCTGCTGGGCAAGGCGTCGCATAATCCGGTTCTGGAACTGGTGATCGACACGGTGGCGTCGCTGATGGAAGATGTGCTCGAACGGCTCAAACTGCCGACGAAGATCGATCTTGTTGCGCCCCGCCGAAAAATCGTCGCGAAATTGCGCGCCCGTGATGCAGAAGCAGCAAAGCACGAATTGTCGCGGCATCTCGAACAGACAACCAGCTATGTTCTGGAGCAGGCCACTCGGCCGCTGGGCGAAGGCGATCACGCGCTGGATTGAATGGTTGGACCATTCCATTGCTGCTGCTAAGGGGCAGCCTGCTTCATCGGGAGAATGTCATGAGCCGGTTCGAGGAAAAGGATTATCTGCGGCACGCGCCGGACGAAACGGGGCGGATGCGCGATTCCCTGTTCTGGCAGACAATCTTCCCGGAAGAGCAACTTGGCTTCCAAGCCTATCTCTACCTTACTGCCCAGGGCAAGGCGGGGTTCAACGTGATCCTGTGGGGGGAGGGCAAGCCAGCCGGGTTTGACCGGACGGAGGGCGAAGTGCCTGCCAACATGGATTTCGACAATTTCCAGCTCAACGGGCTGACGCTGGAAAACACCGGCGTAGGCGCTCCGGCCCGGCTGGCTTATGACAGCGAGCGGATGAAGTTCGATTTCACCTTCACCGGCAGCCATGCTCCCTTCAGCTATCACGACAATCCCGATGGCCTCCCACAATGGATGGCGCGCAACCGTTTCGAACAGGGCGGGCGGATAAAGGGCTGGATCGAGGCCAGGGGCAGGCGGCTGGAGTTCGACCAACCCGGTCATCGCGATCACAGCTGGGGCAACCGCAACTGGGGCATGCCGCAGCATTGGAAGTGGTTCTGCGCCTATACGCCGGACGGTTCGGTTACGTTGAACGGCTGGATCTGGATGGCGCGCGGCGAAATGGGCTGCGCGGGTTTTGTTCACCGCGATGGCCGCACTGTGCCGGTCCGCACCATTCGCCAGACCGCGAAATACGACCCGGACATGAGCCAGCGCCGGCTTGATGCTGTTCTGGTGGATGTCGAGGGACGCGAAACCACCGTGGTGCTGGATCGGTTTGGACTGGTGAAGCTGCCCACCGGAGACAAAATCGGAACGATAATCCAGGAGGCCGCCTGCCGGGCTGAAATCGATGGCGTGGCCGGTGCCGGACAATTCGAAACCCATTGGCATCAGGCCTATCTTGATCATCTGATTGAAACGAATTCCACGCAATGAGCAGTTGGGACTGGACGGATGCCTTGTTGAAGGGGCTGGCGGGTTTCCTTGCTGACAGGGGGGTGATGGTTGCGGGCGATTTGCGCCCGGTGCCGATCGGCGATGGCCATTCCAACCTGACTTATCGCATTGACGGCGCGGCACGCCCGCTGGTGCTGCGCCGACCGCCTCCTCCGCCGCTTCCGCCCGGATCGAACGATGTGCTGCGCGAAGCGCGGATTCTGTCCGCCCTTGCCGGAACCGGTGTGCCCGTGCCCGAAATCATCGCCACGGCAGAAGCCGGTGAAGTGCTGGACGTGCCTTTCTACATCATGGGGCTGATCGACGGCGAGGTGGTGACCACCCGGATGCCCTCGCGTTTCTCCAGCCCGGACCAGGCGCAGGCGGTGGGCTTTGAATTGATCGAGGTAATCGCTCGCCTCAACCGGGTCGATTGGCGCGGCGTGGGGCTGGAGACTCTTGGTCGGCCGGAAGGTTTCAACGCACGCCATCTGTCGCGCATTTCAGGCATCGTGCGGGACCGCGCGGGGGCGCTGGATCCGGCATTTGCGGAAATCTTCCCCTGGCTGGAGGCGCATTGCCCACCGGAGAGCGGAGCCGCGCTGATTCACAATGACTGCCGCATCGGCAATGTCATGTGGGCACACGGCGATACGCCGCGCATCGCCGCCGTGCTGGACTGGGAACTGGCGACGATCGGGGATCCGCTGTTCGACTTGGGCTATGTCGTCGCCTCACTGCCACGCGAAGGCGAATGCAGAACCCCGGTGCAGGATCTCGCAAAGGCCTGCCTGGTTCGCGGCTTTCCGTCCAGCGAGGAACTCGCGGCCCATTACAGTGCGCAGACCGGCATCGCTGTTCACTCGCTCGACTGGTATCTGGCGATGATCAACTGGAAGCTCGCCGCGCTTTACGCCTATTCGCGGCGCAAGGGCAGCGATCCCTATTTTCAGGACGAAACCATGGTACCCCGCTTCCTTGCGGAAGCGGCCTGGCATGCCGCGCGGGCGGGTTGACCGGGCTCAGCCTCGCGTCAGCGCGTCAGCCCGCCGCCGCATTATTTTCGCCAGGGCGCCATCGTCCTGACCAGCTCGTCGACGATCTGACCGCCGCGCTGTTCGAAATCCTCCTTAAGGCCACCTGCCGCAACAGACAGTGGCGGCAGATCGGCGATCGGGTGAATCGCCAGCGCCGCAATCATCGCGTTGGGCCAGGAAAACCCGGCGTCCAGCGCATAACCCCGGTTGCGGATCGTGGTGACCTGCTGGAACAGCTGGGCTTCAGGGACGATCGGCAGGCTTGCGTTGCGCGCGGCATTGTTATGGCGGATGACAAGACGGACCTCGTCGTCCCCGCACTGGGCTAGCAGAACCTTGCCCAGCGGATTGTAGGACAGGGGTCGCTGCTTGCCCACCGGTAGTCGACGCAGGAGGCTCTGCGAGCCTGAGAGCACATGCACATATTGCACATAAGCGCCGTTGCGCAGCCCTACCACGATCGTCATGCCGGTGTTTATATGCAACTCGTTCAGCGCGTCGCTCAGCGCATGATTGTCTAGCACGGCCCGGCTGGAAATGCCTTCGCCCAGCAACGCCACCCGATAGGTCGGGCGGTAGAGATGGGCGCGCGGATCAAGCGCCAGATAGCCCTTGCTGACCAGCGAGTGCAGCAGCATGGAGGTCGATGATTTGGGCAGGTCCAGGGCGGCGGAAATCTGGCTGAAGGTAGACGGCCCCGATTGCCGGAGGAATTCCAGTATTTCCAGCACCCGTTCTGCGGATTTCACCATGGGGCCAGATCCACCGCAGCGGGCCTATTCGAAGACGCCATCCGCATCATTGCCATTGTTCCAGACGAAATCGAGATAGGCATTAGCGATCAGCCAGCCCTTGTCGGTCTTGTTAAAGTCCCAGCGGTATATCCCGCCTGCCTGATAGAAATTATCGCGCTTTTCCGTGTCAAATACGGCGGTAAATATCAGATTGGCCCGGCCAGTCGCGGTGGCGGGGCCAGTGATTTCGAAGTCCAGATTGACCATGATGTGCTGCATCAGATCGTAGAAAGGGTCCATGCTGGACTTGCAGATTTCCTTGATTCCTTCGCGGCCCGTCATTTCGCCGAAGCCGTGTTCGAAGTAGAAAGTCGCGTCATCAGTGAAATGTTCAGCCCAGCCATCCCAGTCGAACCGGTCGGCGGTCTGGTGGTAGCTGTTGATGAGCCGGGTCAGCGCATGGATATTCTCCAGTCGCTCCAGCTGCGCTGCGATATCGCTCATTGTCCTTCTCCCTTGTTGAATGCCCAAAGTGCCTGAGTATCCATGACGATCAGCGCCAGATGAATGTCGCCATGCATCCGGTCGATATGCCCTTCGCCCTTGCGATCTTCCGCGAGCAATATGTCGCCCGTGCGGAAATATTCGATCGGATTGCTGCCGCGTGCCTCGATCTCCATTTCGCCTGACAGGAAGATGGCGAAATTGTTGACCACTTCGGGGTGCCAGTCGATGAAGGCCCCGTCAGGAAAGCGCAGGAAACGGAACCCCAGGACCGGGCGTGGCTCGCTCCAGACATCGTCCGAGGCAGGCAGAAGCTCGGGAAATCCGGCCAGATAGGATCTGTGATCGGCACCTTCATAGATGCGCATGATCTTGGGCGCGGCCTGATCGCGCGGCGTTGGCGTGCCTTCATCCTGCAGCACTGCATCGACGCCGGGCCACTGCGCCTCGATATCGAGGCGAACCAGGATCGTGCCGGGGATGGCCGACCAGCCGGGACGCGCCCCGCATTCAGCCAGCAGGACATCGCCGGGTGCCAATACGTCTTCGCGGTTCGTGCGCAGCGCCAGTTCGCCCGCGATCACGAAAAGCAGGCCGGGCGCGGCGTCGTTGAACAGTTCGACATCGCCGCTTCCCGACAGGCGGATCGCGCACAGGCCGCTGGCCCGATCCAGATTCTGTTCGGGCATCGGCAGCTTTCCCGTCGCCTGCAGGCGATAAGGTTCGGCATCGGTGTGCTGGCCGCGGTGCAGGGATGGCAGCGGCAGCGCCTCGATCCGGCACGCGCCGCCGTCATTCTTCAGCCTGTAAGCCTTCATGTTCCGGTCCGTTTCCTCAATAGGTTGCACGCCCGCCGGACAGATCGAACGCGAAGCCGGTGGTGAAGCTGCAATCGGGTGAACAGATCCAGGCGACCATGGCAGCCGCCTCTACCGGATCACCGAAGCGGCCCATGGGGATCTTGGCGCGGATCGCGGCGAAAACCTCGGGTGCTTCGCCAATTGCGCCCATGGCCATCGGGGTTTCGAACAGGGTGGGCACGATCGCGTTTGCCGTTACCTGGCTGGCGGCCAGTTCCTTGGCCAGCGATTTGGTGAGTCCGATAATCGCTGCCTTCGCGGCTGAATAGGCGGACTGGCACGCATTGCCTTCCTTGCCAGCCATTGATGCAGTGTTGACGATCCGCCCGAAGCCATTGGCGATCATCGCCGGGATCGCCGCGCGGCAGCAAAAGAACGTGCTCTCGACATTTCCGGAAAACTGGGCACGCCATTCATCATCGTCCATTTCGATCATGGGCACGGTGCGCTGCGTCATTCCCGCATTGTTGAACAATATATCGATGCCGCCATGCGCTGTGATAAAATCGGCCATCGCGGCGTCAACCTGGTTGCTGTCCGAAACGTCGACCGATCGCCCCGAAACCGGACCCAGGGTGGCGAGCGAGGCGAGTGCTTCGTCCAGCCGCGCCTGATTGCGGCCCCAGATTTCCACTGTCGCGCCCGATCGCAGGAAGCGCTCAGCCGTGGCCAGTCCGATACCGCTGCTGCCGCCGGTGATCACAGCCCTGCGGCTGGCAAGGTCGATCCGGTTTGCCATCATGCCTCTCCATCGCTGATAAGCTGCAATGCGCGTTGGGCATAGCTTGCACCCATCTGGCGACCAAAAGCGAACGAATTTTCTGCCGTGCCCTGCCCCAGGGCGGCACGTGCAGCGACGCTTTCCGCGCCGGCGGACCCCCTGAACAGGGCAAAGACTTGATCGAACAGGGTAAAAGCGTCAGGCCTGATGCCGAAATAGGCGCTGAGGAATTCGTGCTTGGTGGGAATGCCCAGTGCCGCCAGGTCGAGGCCCAGCAGCCCTCCGTTTTCCTCGGGCGTCGTGTGGTAGACCATACAGAAATATCCGACATCGAAATGAGGATGCCCAATCGTTGACAGTTCCCAGTCGAAGATGGCGGATATGCCCTGCCGGTTCGGTGCAATCATCAGATTGGCAAAGCGGAAATCGCCATGGCTGATTGCAATTTGATTGTGCACCGGCAGGTTTCGTTCGAGCCAGTCAAGCACGGCATCGAGCGCGGGATTGTCGCCCAGCCCGTGCTCATGCCAGAATCGGCCCCAGCGCGCGACCTGCCGCTGGTAGAAACCGTCCGCTTTGCCGAGGTCCGCCAGCCCGACAGCCGCCGGATCAAGCGCATGAAGTTCGCGCAGCGCGCCTGCTGCAGAAAGAAAGATCGAGCGGCGCTGTTCGGGCAGCAAGTCGGGCAAGGCTGCTTCGTAGCAGATGGTCCCGTCCACGCATTCCATGATGTAGAACAGCGTGCCGATCAGTTCACGATCCCCGCAATAGGCAAGCGGGCGGGGCACTGGCACCGCTGTTGCGTGTAGCGCCTGAAGGATCCTGAACTCCCGGTCCACCGCGTGCGCGGAAGGCGCAAGTTCGCCTGGCGGCTGTTTTCTCAACACCAGCCGCCTGTCCCCGAAGCTTAGGTAAAAGGTGGGATTGGACTGACCGCCGCTGGTGGGGGCCAGTACCATTGGCCCCTCCAGCCCGGCGATGTGAGCGCGTGCGAATGCTTCCAGAGCATCGAGCGAAAAATCCGGTGTGAACGCCATGATCCGGGATGCGCCTCAGGAAATCCTTGCCGGTCCGTTCGAACTGTCCGCCCGACGGCGACCAAGCAGGGCCGCAGCCACGTTGCGGATCTGGATTTCATCCGCCCCTTCAGTGATGCGGTAACGGCGGTGATGGCGATAGATATGCTCGAACGGCTTGGCCCGGCTATAGCCTATCCCGCCATGGATCTGGATCGCTTCGTCAGCGGCCTGGCACACCATCCGGTTCGCGCGGAAATTGCAGATCGAGACATTGTGGCTGATGGACGAGGGGTCTTCCCGGTCCAGTTCGGCCGCAGTCCGGAACACATAATTACGGACCAGTTGCAGTTCTGCATAGAGTTCGGCGAGGCGGAACTGGATCACCTGCCGTTCCGACAGCGGTTTGCCGAAAGTCTTGCGGGCCAGTGCGTAAGCGATGGTCTGTTCAATGCAATAACGCGCCGCGCCCACGCTGGATGCCGCCTGGCGGATGCGGTTCTGCTGGATGAAGCTTTGCGCCATCATCAATCCCTGCCCTTCGGGGCCGAGAATGGCGGAACGGGGAACGCGCACATTCTTCAATTCAACCTCGGCATGATCGCTCGGCAGGTTGAAGGTCCAGTGATTATGCAGGATCTTGAAGCCAGGTGCGTCCACCGGCACGAAGAAGGCGGTGATGCCGCGATGATCGCCATCGTCGCCGCCCGTGCGCGCGAAGACGAGGTCTACTGCCGCACGATAGATCTGGCTGTTCCAGCGCTTCACCCCGTTGATGATGAAATCGTCACCATCGGCCACGGCGGTGGTTTCAATCCAGGTCGCATCGCTGCCGTGATCGGGTTCGGACAGGCCGAAAGCGACATGATGCCGACCGGTGATGATCCCGTCGATGTACAGCGCCTTCTGTTCGGGCGTTCCATATTTGTTGATGACGAAGATCAACGGAAAATTGCCGACGATCGAGGATTCGTCCTGCAGGTCATTGTGCAGACCGAGCCCGCGCGCGGCCAGATGTTCACGGATCGCCGCCATTTCAAGGTTCGACGCACCACCACCACCGGGGACATCGCTGGGCAGGCCGTGCCGCAGATGCCCAGCTGCATCGGCGCGCCTTTCCATCTCGCGGATCAGCGCTTCCCATTCCTTGGTCGGGATCGCGTCATTTTCCCAATCCGTGCGTTTCCATTCGCGGCGGTGATCGAAAAACTGTTCGTTCTCGGCCTGGAGCGGCGCGACTTCGCTTTCGATGAAGCGATCCAGTTCCTCGATCTTGGCGGTGATGTGAGTGGGCAGATCGATATCCATAAATCAGGCTTTCTTGAAACGGATGGGCAGTGACTTGATGCCGGACAGGAAATTGGCTTCCATGCGTTTCGGCGGGCCGGCCAGTTCGATTGACTTTAGGCACGGGATCAGTTCCTCGAAGAGGATCTTCAATTCCAGCCGCGCGAGGCTGAGGCCAAGGCAGACGTGCGGGCCAAAGCCGAAGCCGACGTGATTATTGGGCCTGCGATCGACGATGAAATCCTGTGGCCGTTCGAACACTTCCTCGTCCCGGCAACCTGACGGATAGCTCAGGAACAGGCGTGAATTCGCCGGGATGTGAACACCGCTAACTTCGACGTCCTCGGAGGTGCTGCGCAGGAAGTGCTTGACCGGGCAGGCCCAGCGGATCGCTTCCTCGACAAAGCTGGCGGCCAGACCGGTGGGGTCGGCCCTGAACTTCTCGAACTCGCCGGGAAATTGAAGCAGGCCGAAAAAGCCGCCGCCGGTTGTGGACGAAGTGGTGTCATGCCCCGCCGCAGCCAGTGCGACGTAATAGCCATTGGCGATGTCGTAAGGCACCGGCTTGCCATCAATCGTGGCATTGGCGATCAGCGAGACGAGATCATCCTGCGGGCTTTTGCGCCGTTCCGCCGTCAAGCCGTCAAAATATCGGTAGAAGTCCTGAATGGCAGCGCGCCATTGCTTGGCCGCGGCGATCGGATCCTCGACGACATCATCACGCTGTTCCTCAGGGTCAGCGCCGCCGTAGAAATCCTGCGTCAGCCGCAGCATCTTGGCCTCATCTTCTTCCGGAACGCCGATCAGCTTCATCACCACCTGCAACGGATAGAGCAGCGCGAAATCCTTGGCGAAGTCGCATTCGCCGTCGAAACTCAGCAGGTTTTCAACGGACGCCTTCGCCATGACCCGGATCTTGTCCGAAAGCTTGGCGATATTGCCTGGCTGGAAATAGCTTGCGGTCAGGTTGCGCCATTTGGTGTGCTCGGGCGGATCCATGAAGGTGAGGGATTCGAGCGAATGGTTCTTCCCGTCATTGGTTTGCCGCACGAATTCGTCACCGGCCTGATCGTTCAGGATCGGGTTGAAGATGCTGCTCGGGAAAAGTTTCGCGTTTTTTGAAACGGTGCGGATGTCCGCGTTCTTCGTCACAATCCAGATTGGATCGTATCCGGGTACTTCGGACAGGCCGAGCGGGATGTTTTCGCGCAACCAGCCAAGTGCGGTATGAATTTCGTCATCATCGCCATAGGCCTTAGGCGAAAATACGGTTTGGGCGATCTCGTCGGGGATGCGCAGGTTTTCGGGAATGACGGCGTTGCCGGTGGTCATTGCGTGTCTCCTTGGGGGATGCGGCCAAGAATCATGTCGCTGGCTTTTTCTGCGATCATGAGCGTGGCGGCATTGGTGTTTCCGGTGACGATGTCCGGCATGATCGAGGCATCCACGACCCTGAGCGCATCAAGGCCGTGAACGCGCAGCCGCGCGTCCACCACGCAATTGTCACCATCGCCCATCCGGCAGGTGCCGACGTGATGATAGACGCTGACCGCAGTCTTGCGGATATAGTCGTCAAGCTCGGCGTCGCTCTGGCAGGCAAGGCCGGGCCCCAGTTCCTCGTTGCGCAAATCGGCGAGCGCGGGCCGGGCGATGATTTCGCGGGCGATCCGGATGCCCTCACGCAGCACGCGCATATCCTCGCCGGTTGCCAGGTAGTTCGGATCGATCGCAGGCGCATCGGCAATGCTGGCGGAACGGATACGCACGCTTCCCCGGCTTTCGGGCTGGCATGCGGTTATGTGGAACATGAAGCCTTCGCGCTGCACGATCTGGCGACCGTGATCCGAATACATCAGCAACGGCAGGTGGTACTGGATGTCCGGATCAGACAGGTCAGGCCTGCTCTTGACAAAGCCCATCGCTTCCAGCCCGTTGGTCAGCGTCGGCCCTGACTTGAACAGGGCATATTGCAGCAATGCCTTCGCGGCTGCCAGCGGCTGGACATAGGCGAGGGCGGACCATGGCTGAGTGATGGTTTCCTGCACCGTCACCGCCAGATGATCCTTCAGGTTTTCGCCAACTGCCCGCAGCGGCTGAACCACTGCGATCCCGTGGTCCGCCAGCAGGCCAGGATCACCGATTCCCGACAGCTGCAGGATCTGGGGGGAGTGGATCGCCCCGGCCGACAGGATCACTTCGGCGTTGGCATCGATCCGCTGCACGGAACGACCCCGGCGCAGTTCAACCCCAACCGCCCGTCCGCCTTCCACCAGGATGCGCGACACCTGCGCGCCGGTGATGATCGACAGATTGGGCCGCGCCTTAGCCGGACGGAGGTAGCAGTGATAGGCGCTTTGCCTCAGGCCTTCGCCGAACGCCCCGCTGGCCGGGCCGAAACCTTCCTGCGTTACGCCGTTCTGATCCGGGTTATAGGGGTGGCCGGCCTGAACCGCCGCCTCGACAATCGCCCTGGCGACCGGGCTCATCGCTTCCAGCGGCGGTCCGGCGGAAACCTGCACGGGCCCATCGCCGCCATGATATTCGGAAGCACCATTTTCATGCTTTTCCGAACGACAAAAATAAGGGAGGCAATCGGCGTATGACCAGCCGCGATTGCCCATTTGCGACCAGCGATCGAAGTCGCCCGGGTTGCCCCGTGCATGCACCAGTCCGTTGATTGAACTGCTGCCGCCCAGCACCTTGCCGCGCGGTACATACATGCTCCGCCCGCCCAGGCCCTGCTGAGGGGTTGTTTCGTAGTTCCAGTTACCCGCGCCGCTTTGCATCAGCCGGAAAAATCCGGCCGGCATACGGTAGAACACATTGTTGCTTTCCGGCCCCGCCTCGATCAGCGTGACCTTGATCGCCGGGTCCGCGCTCAGCCGGTTAGCCAGCACACAGCCTGCTGTGCCCCCACCGATGATGACATAATCCGCCATGCTGCCCTGCATCCTTCGCGTTCAGGCCCTGAGCCAGCCGTCCCGGAGCCCCGAGGCGACATGCAGCTTCATCAGTGCGTAGATATCGTCAATGGTAGGGGTCGGGATTCCGGCAATATCGCGCATCGCCTCGATCGAATCGACCAGCACGTCGAGCTCCAGCGGGCGGCCGCGTTCGACATCCTGTAGCATCGACATCTTGTGACCCGCAGCATTGCGCGCGATGCCGACGCGCTCGTCAACGCTCATCGGCGCGGGGGCGCCCAGCCGGGCCGCCACTGCGTCTGCTTCCGCCATCATGCGTTCGACCATGCCGAGGATGCGCGGGCTGGCGATCATTTCGCCCAGCGTCGCGCGGGTCAGTACGGCAACCGGGTTCCACGCTAGGCTGCTGATCATCTTGATCCAGATCCAGGCGCGGACATTGTCAACCGCGGGAGAATCGAATCCGGCCGCGCACAACAGGTTCGAGAGCGTCCGGACCCGTTCCGACATGGTGCCGTCCGGTTCGCCCACCGGCATGCGCACGCTGCTGCCATCATGGTGAATGACACCGGGGCGTACGGCTTCGCAGGCAAACCAGTAAACCACACCAAGCACCTGGCTGGCTGGCAGGGCATCCCACAGCGCACCGCCGGGATCGAGCCGCTCGATCGTTTGCTGCGGCGTTCCGTCAAGTCCGTGAAAATACCAATAGGGAATGCCGGTGGTGGGTGGAAGAATTGCCGTCTGCGGGCCGATCAGCGAATGCAGCTGGGGCAGGGCGGGCAGGACCTGATGAGATTTGAGCGTGATAAAGAGATAATCCTGCGGGCCAAGTTCTGCCGGATCATCGGTCGCCCGCACTGCGCAGCGCACATCGCCGGTGGGCGAATGCAGTTCGAGCCCGTTCGCCCTGATCGCGGCGAGCTGCTCGCCCCGCGCGACGATTGATACTTCCACGCCAGGCTGGCCCGAGAGCTTGGCGGCGATGAGTCCCCCGATGGCGCCACCGCCAAATATACATATCCGCACCGGACCCGCTTGCACCTCTGCCATCCTTCGCTCTTGTTGCGGGACTATGACGCCACGCCGGGCTCACCGCCCACTTGTTCTGCGGAGCCTATGAGCGGTGCGCCGCAAGAGCCAGCAAATCCACCGCGCCTGCCCAAGAGTTCACATGTGCGAACACGTCCGCGATGGCGAATTCTCAGGGAAAGACAATGACCGCCCCCCCGTTCCATTGCCCGCCACGCAATTTCCCGCAGGCGGTGTCAATCGCGTCAGGCGGATGGGTTCATAGTCAATCAGGGGAGGGTTCTAGGGACAGTATACGCTAGGTTCTAGAGACAGTATACGTAATTGACCGATCGTTGGTCGAACGCAAAAAGCCATGCGCAGGGCCGACGCGCGCGGCTCGACCCGCTGACTGACCTGGCAGTGCTCGAAGGGGCGGTGAAAAACTGGCGTGGCATGTTGCGGCATGGGTTGGAAGCAGGTGGTGTTGACGCGGAAGGTGAAAGGGTGGCCGAAATGATCGAGGCGCGGCTGCGGACAGGCAGGCCGCTGGCGGCGGCCGAATGGATTGAACGGCAGGAGGCTCGCATCGGGAGACCATTGCGACCGGCAAAACGAGGGCCGAAGCCAAAAGCGGGAGAGGGTCCGTGACAATTAAGTATACTGTCCCCGGAACTTGCCCGGAACTTGCAAAGAACCCCGAACGGCCTTGCTCCGAGAACGTCTCCCGGAAACTGGACATGGCACCACGGTCAAGAGCCGGGAGTGATGCAGTTGGTGCCTAGAACGCAGCATCAGCCGGGGAGCATTTTCCAAGAAGTTCTCCATCCAAATGGCAGGGGAGGATATTCGATATGGGGCAAGTGATGACGCTCGAAAATGTCGCAGCGCGCCTGAGTGAGTTTGATCAGGCTTACACTATCTATGCCGCCGAGCCGTGGACGGCGACCTCTCCGGCTATTGTTGGTTATGAGCCGGATGAAGGAGGACTTCCGCCGGAAGCCCTTAAGCTGGGGCTATCGTATTTTTTGGAGATCGCGATCGCAAACGACGTGGTGGATGGCTGGATTAGCACGCAAGAGCATAAGCCCGGCAACGCGATGACATGCCAAAGATTGATCGACTATGCCGTGAACGATGCATAAGCTGCCTACATGACTAACCCTCGTTACAATGGAAAGCCGCTACTCCGATTGCTGGAGCTATATGTGCTGCATGTGATCGGCGAAATCTCTGCGGATGATGCCGAGCGTATGGTCGCGATGACACCCAAGCTACGCGAAATATATGGACACTCCGGGGAGTTCCGGGGACAGTATACTTAATTGCCTTTGCGGTGACACGTCGGTAAACCTCTAAACTGACTTGGCTGCCGGGTTGTTTCAGCGCGGCTGAACGAGAACGGGCTCCTCGCCTGACAATGTCCCCCGGACATTGCCATCTCGTCGCATCATCCGCCGCGATGAAAGCGCGCCGTCGAATGCGCCCAGCGACCCGGGCACGTTCCGCAATGGCTCGATCAGCGCCTCTTCCTATTCGGATATGGCGCAGAGCTACGACCCGATCAACAGCTACAGCCAGGGCAGCGCGGGCGGCAGTTACACTGTGCGCACAGGCGACACGCTCCAGTCCATCGCGCAGGCGGGCTGACCGGGCTCAGCCTTCCTTCAGCGCGTCAGCATGCCGGTCACGGATGATTTTCTTGTCAATCTTGCCCGTGGCCGTCATCGGCACGGGTTCGAAGAAGATGCGGTCGGGCATCCACCATTTGGGCACGCGGCTTTCCAGATAGGCCGTCACGTCCGCTTCCGATAATTCGGCCCCGTCATGCGTTTCGATCAGCATGATCGGGCGTTCTTCCCATTTGGGATGATAGACGCCCGCCACGGCGGCGACCTTCACGCCGGGGCAGCCTGCCGCCGCATTTTCCAGATCGATCGAGCTGACCCATTCGCCGCCGGACTTGATCACGTCCTTCTTGCGGTCCGTGATCCGCATGAAGCCCAGTTCATCGATGGTGGAAATATCGCCCGTGTCGAACCAGCCATCGGCATCGACCGCGCTGGCGCCGGAACGGAAATAGCGTTCCAGAACCCATGGTCCGCGCACGCACAGCGCGCCGGATGCCTCCCCGTCGTGCGGCAGGGGCTGGCCTTCATCATCGAAGATTTCCATTTCGATGCCGAACATCATGCGCCCCTGGCGGGTCCAGATCTGTTCGTTTTCCGCATCGCGTCCACGCGCGGCCAGCGCCGGGGTGGAGGTGGCGACCACGCCCAGCGGGCAGGTTTCGGTCATTCCCCAGATCTGCTGCACGGTCACGCCCAGCCGGTCGAAGGCCACCGCCATGTCGCGCGGGACGGCCGACCCGCCGATGATCACCCGCTGCAACGTGCCGGGTTTGCCGCCGGTCCGCTCCAGATGATCGAGATACATCGTCCAGATCGTGGGGACGCCGCCGGAAAATGTCACGCCTTCCCCTTCGATCAGCGCCTGCAGGCTGGCCCCGTCGAACTTGTCGCAGGGGAAGACGAATTTCACCCCGTTGATCGCACCGGCAAAGGGCAGGCCCCAGGCGGTGGCGTGATAGAGCGACTGGCACGGCATGACGACGTCGAAGGCGGAAAAGCCCAGCGCGCCGCTAAGGCCCGCGGCAAAGCCGTGCAGCACCACCGCACGGTGCGAATAGAGCACGCCCTTGGGATCGCCCGTGGTCCCGGAAGTGTAGCACAGGAACGCTGCCGTATTTTCATCGAAGCCCGGCCAGTCAAAGCTGTCGGGCTGGGCCGCGATCAGATCCTCGTACCCTTCATAGCCAGCAGGCGTGCGCGCGCTGTCCGTCAGGGTAACGATCTTTTCAACAGTGGTGAGCTGGTCTTTGATCCGCTCGACAATGTCCACCATGTTGCGGTCAATCAGCAGCACCCGGCTGGCGGCGTGATTGATCGTATAGACCAGATGATCGTCGGGCAGGCGCGGGTTGGCGGTGTGCAGCACCAGACCCATGCCCGGCGCGGCATAGAACAGTTCGAAATGGCGATGCGTGTTCCAGGCCAGCGAACTGATCCGGTCCCCGCTGTTCAGCCCAAGCCCCGCCAGCATGTTGGCCGCCTGCGCCACGCGGCGCATCGTTCCGGCGTAATCGCTGCGCCAGATCGGCTCGTCCACATTCTTTGACACCACTTCCTGCGTGGCGTGCGCGGTGGCGGCAAACCGCAGGATGTCGATGATCGCAAGGGGGCGATCCTGCATCAGTCCCGGCAGCATGTTTCTCTCCCGTCTTTTTTACAGTTCGATGCGCTTCAGGAACGGCGTCACCAGTTCGATGAAGCGGTCGCGCATTTCGATTTGGGTCCAGTGGCCGCAATTGCCGAAAATGTGCAATTCGCTGTTGGGGATGACCTCGTTGAAACGGATCGAGCAGGCGACCGGCACGATCACATCTTCACGCCCGTGCACCATCAGCACCTGATGGTGGAGCCTGGCCAGCCGGTCATCGCTGGTGGAAAGCTCGGTCAGCCAGCGCTGGCGTGGTTCGGGGAAGAGGCTGGAATATTTCTCATGCGCGCCGGGGCGTATGCTCGCCTCATAGCGCGATTTGACGATTTCTTCCTTCACCAGCGAGGCGTCGTGAGCAAAGGTGTTCATCAGCGCGCGCATATTGTCGAGGCTCGGCTCGTAGCCCCAGACCTCTTCGAGCCCCTTGGTCATCTGGAATTCGCTCCGCCCGGCGGCCCCCATCAGCACGATCCCGGCGACCCGGTCGGGGTGGCGGGTGGCGATCGCCAGTGTAAGCGCGCCGCCATAGGAATTGCCGATCATATGCGCCTTGGCGATGCCCAGCGCATCCATGAATCCCACCAGATGCGCCACCCAGCGTTCGATCGAGAAACCGTCGATATCATCCGGGAAATCAGTGTAGCCAAAGCCCAGCGTGTCAGGCGCGTAGCAGGTGAAATGCTGCGCGAAATCGGGGATCACGCCGCGCCAGTTGGCAAAAGCGGTCACCCCCGGACCCGATCCGTGAATCAGGATCAGCGGTGGGCCTTCGCCCGCAACAATGTAATTGGTCCTGATACCATCGACATCAATGTTCAGGCCGATTTCCGGGTTCTCGCTCACATTCTCTCCAATCGTTTTCGTGCAGGCGTTGTGCCTGTTTACAGCATCGTCGTCCCGCCATTGACGCTGATGACCTGCCCGGTCACGAAGGCGGCTTCTTCGCTGGCAAGGTACGCCACCATCGATGCAACTTCCTCCATTTTCGCGCCGCGCCCCATCGGGATGACCGAATAGACTTTCTCGATCAGTTCCGGGTTGACCTTGCGGATGTCCTCCACCTGCGGCGTATCGACGACGCAAGGGGCGACGGTGTTGACGGTGATGCCATCGCGGGCAAATTCGCGCGCAAGTCCGGTGGTGATGCCGTGCAGCCCGCCCTTGGCGGCGTTGTAGGCGGAATGATCGACGAGCCCGTTGCGCACGCTGTCCGCGCCCAGATTGACGATCCGGCCCCAGCCCGCATTCTGCATGTGCGGCAGGGCATGCCAGCAGCACCAGATCCCGGTCCACAAATTGCGGTCGATGGTTTCCACCAGAGTTTCGGGCGTATGGTCGAGGAAGGGGCGCAGGATGCCACCACCGGCATTGTTGACGAGGATATCGATCCGGCCGAACCGTTCGATCACCTGCGCGATGAGGGCACCTGCGACCTCTTCCTTCGCCAGATTTCCCCCGAAGCACAGCGCATTCGAAACGCCGATATCCGCAGCCGCTGAACGCGCGCTCGCCTCATCCAGATCGGTGAGGATCACGGTCGCCCCGTCATCATGCAGGCGCTGGGCAATGGCCTTTCCGATGCCGCGCCCGGCGCCGGTCACGATGGCGATCTTTCCCGCCAGCTTGCCATCAGACATGAGTGGCGAGCACCTTTGCCCTTGCCAAAGCGCGGATCCGGGCGGCTGCCCCAGATGTCCATCACCTCTGCCTTGTGTTCCAGCTCGCGCGGGCCACGCGCGCCTTCTTCCTCGAACAGTTCCATGCCGAAGCTGTATTCGGTCGTATTGCCGTCCGGGTCGAGGAAATAGAGGAAAATGCTGGTCGAGGGCAGGTGGCGGCCGGGTCCGAACACGATCGGCACATTGGCGGCCTTCATGCGGTTCATCGCACCGCCCACATCGTCTATATCAGTGACCATGAAATTGATGTGATGCAGCGTGTTGGCGGTGTTTTCATCGCCTTGCAGCAACGCGAAGCTGTGATGCAGGGGATTGGGCCAGCAGCGCAGCCATTCAGCCAGCCCGTCCACCCGGTCCGACACGGCAAAGCCCATGGCGTTGACCCAGAAATCATGCGAGGCGTCGAGATCGGCAACATTGAGCACCAGATGCCCCATCCGGGCAATCTTGGTGTGCGGCGGGTGGTAAGGCGCGACCTTATCCTGGTCGGCGTAGAATTCGAACCCGAGCCCGCAGACCGGATCGACGAACGTCAATGCCCGCGCCACGCGGCGCTGGCGGCATTCATCCTCGCTCAGCCAGCGTGGGGTCGTGCCGAGCTTTTCGAGGCGGGCGAAGGCCTTCTCCAGCTCTGCCACGTTTTCCATTTCGAAGCCGGCACCGGCAATCCCGGCTTCATCGCCCTGCTGCAGAATCATGTCATAGGGCTTGTCACTGCAGCGCAGCCAAACTTCCCCGTTGGCATTATTTTCCAGCGTCAGCCCGACAAGGTCACGATAGAAGGCCGTGCTTGCGGCCAGATCGCTGCAATGCAGGCGGCAATAGCCCAGCCTGGCAAAGCGGATTGGCGTTTCCATGGAATTTCTCTCCGTTCTTATCGCTTGTCTTTAAAGAATGATGCTGATCCGGGCATGGGGGCGCAAGGCTTCCATGTCGAGGACGCAGGTCTTCTTGCGGATTTTCAGTTCGTCACCCTGATCCACGATTTCATGCAGGTAATGTCCGACGAACAGGTCATGCGTGATGTCCTTGGCGCGGCTGACGATGAAGGAGGAGCGCGACCGGATGATGTCACCATCGCGCTCGACCCGTACATTGGTGACGAGATGGCGCACTTTCGAGCGGGGATGTTCGCTGTGCGCACCGATCTTCGACAGGCGCACAACCCGTTCGCGCATGCGGACCGGGTCATCCATGATATAGAACAGCGCCGTATCGGGGGTGGCGGTGTCGCCATCCACATCGCTGGGCGGAACGTAGTAATGTGCATCCTCAGTGAAGAGTGCGAGCCAGCTTTCGAGTTTCCAGCTGTCCAGCAGGTCGGCTTCGGTAAACAGCAGCTCTTCCACCCTGAGGCGCAGCAGCAGCGAATCTTCAAGCGTGCGTTCCATGGTTGCGGTGCTCATGCTTCATACTCCGAAAGGCGGCGATCCCATTCGACCCAGTATGCGCGCATCTGCGCTTCATCGTCGAAAGAAGGGGCGCCATCGCGGGCCATGCCCTTGGAAATGTCATTATACTGGGCATCGCCGCCCACGGCGTAACCCTGCTGGCACTTCTCGATTGCTTCCACATCGTCAGGCGTTGCGAAACCGCCTGGGCCAAGGAATTCGGTGAAATTGTAAAGACGGAACTTGCGCCGCCATTCGCTCTCTTCCACAGGGGCCAGCGCCCATGCGTTGATTTCCATGTAATCGGGCGCAGTGGGGAAGAATGTGCGCACGGTGATAGCCATGACGTCATTGATCACGAGATTCGGGAAAATCACCATGTTGCGACTTTTTTTGGCGATACGTTCGGCCCGTTCCAGCCCGACCCGGCTTTGCAGTTCGGCATAGACGGCGTCGATTTCCTTCTTGCCTTCCTCGCCCCAGATGGGAACCCAGTTGGCAATCGGACGGCCCCAGGGCGCGGTATATTCAACCATAGCGTGCCCGTTCTTTAGGTCCACCGCCTCACCCTTCAGCGGGTCGACGCCCAGTGCACCCTTGGTGTTGCCAAGATATTCGAGGTAGGTCGAGTGATTGCAGGCGGCATGGTAGCCATCGAAGCTGTTTTCGGCGAGCAGCTTCCAGTTGCCACGGATCGAATATTCCTGCGTTCCGCCCACGATCTGCATGCCGCCGGGGCTGTGCTCACCCAGCAGCTTCAGCGTGTCACCCGCGTCGGCCAGATACGTGGCCAGATCTTCGCCATCCCTGGAAAAGTTGATGAAGAAGAAGTCGCCAAAGCGTTCCATCCGGGGAACATAGACCATCTGCTTTTGCGGATCGGTCTTGAAGCCCTTGGGATATCCGGACGAACCGGGCAGGGTCATCAGGTGGCCATCTGAACCGAAGGTCCAGCCGTGATACATGCACATGAAGGCGCGGCCTTTGCCATGGCGTTCGCGGCAGACCAGCGCGCCGCGATGCGGGCAGGCGTTCAGCAGTGCGTGATATTCGCCTTCCTTGTCGCGGGTGAACAGGATCGGGCGGCGCGCGACAGTGCGCGTAAGGAACGTGCCCGGCTCCGCCAGTTCGGAGGCATGGCCCAGATAGAGCCAGCACTTGTTGAAGATCGCTTCATATTCCTTTTCGAATATGGACCGGTCCGTAAAGGCGCGCCGCGGCACGAGGAATTGCGCGCGCTCCTTGTCGTTGATGATGCCTGTAGTCAAAGCCATGCCTGCTCATCCTTCCCAAAACGCCGACTCATTGCCAAAGCATGATTCGGTCAATAAAGATACCGTGCGGTTGGTATGTAAAGGTTGCGCCAACATGCTGTCAACGCCTTTTTTCTGCGCTAGTCGATTTATCGCAACCGAGTCGTTGAGTGGAGAATATCGTGAAAGGGGCGGCAGTGTCAGGGCAAATGCAATTTCCGGTCGCGATCCACGGTGCAGGGGCGCTGGGCACTTTCTTCGCCTGCCGACTTGGTCAGGCCGGCTGCCGGGTGACGCTGATTGCACGGGGTGCACGCCTGCGCGCGCTGCAAGTGGATGGTTTGCGCTTCAGTGATGCCCGCGGAGCGGTTCGGCAGCCATGCGCATTCAGCGGCGATCCATCGGCGGCGGCGCAGGCAGCGCTGGTCATCCTGGCGGTCAAGAGCTGGCAGCGTGAGGGTGCGCTGGCCGACCTGGCGCCGCATCTTGCCCCCGGCACGGCGGTTCTCACGCTTCAGAACGGCGTTGATGCGCCGGATATTGCCGCGCGGGTTCTGCCGGGCCATCCAGTCCTGGCCGGGATCGTCCATGGCTTCTTCAACCTCGATCACGACGGGGTCGTGCGCCATGCGGGGGTTGCGCCGCGCCTGATCGCTGGCGTTAATACCGGAGATGGGGCGGCGCACCTCGCGCAGTTGCGCGGGGCGCTTGCGCGTACCGCAACGCACTGCGACATCGTGGCGGACATTAAAACTGAATTATGGCGCAAGATGATGCTTGCCTGCGCAGTCGGCGGGCTGGGCGCCGCTTATGACCGCCCTGCCGGATGGCTGCGGACCGAGGCGCGTGCGGAGCTGATCGCATTGCTGGAGGAGGCAGCGCAGGTCGCGCGCGCGGCCGGGGCGAAGCTGGGCGAAGCGGATGTTGCCGCAACCCTGGCCTTCATTGACAGCTTTCCGCCCGACGCAACGACTTCGATGCAGCGCGATATCGTAGCTGGCAGGTCAAGCGAGTTCGACTCTCAAAATGGTGCGCTGAAGCGATGGGCGCGGCGTCTGCAGGTGCTGACGCCCGTGAACGAACGTGTGCTTGACCTGATCGGGCAGCGCTGGGATGCATATGTTTCAAGCGAGGGAGCAGCGATATGACCGCAGGGCAAGAGCCGGGGCAGGCCCCGACACCATCCGCTGCGGAACAGCAAATCATCCAGCAGGCCGCGCGCGGGCTGGGCATGGCGGGCCTTGTGCATGCCTATGGCCATGTCAGCGTCCGGCTCGATGCTGACTGGTTTCTGGTTTGTGCATCCGGCCCGCTGGAACTTGTGGGTGATCGCCCCGGGACCGTGTGCTCGGTTCATGGCCCTTTGCCCGAAGGGGTGCTGGGTGAGGTGCGCATTCATCGCGAAATTTACGCCCTTCGTCCCGAAATCGGCGCAGTGTGCCGCATCATGCCACCGGCGCTGATGGCGCTGTCAACGCAGGGAATAGTCCCGCAACCGCGCCACGGGATTGGCGCCTATTTCGACAATCTGCCGCTCTGGCCCGATCCGCGCCTGCTCCGCGACGATGCCGCCGCGCGAGCATTGGTTGCCAGTATGGGACAAGCCCCGGCAATCGTGATGCGCGGTAATGGCGCGGTTGTCGCGGCTGAATCGATGCCCAAGGCCGCCGCCCTGTGCTGGTTCCTTGAAGATGCCGCGCGGGTGGAGCGTGATGTTCGCTCCATGGGGTTTGCGCCGGACACAGGTCTGCTTGACCCTGACGAAACGCAGGCCCGCCAGGTCTGGGGCGGTGGCGTTGCCGAACGGATGTGGGACTGGTTGACGCGACTCTGAAAAAGCGTTAAACCACATAATACGTAAAGGTTATACGCAAAATGCCAGCGCGGATTTTTAACGCGCTACAAGCCCGCTTGAAGGTGGGTCGACAACGAGAGGATGACGATCATGGCAACCCTTGCGGCCAAGCCCGAACTGGATGTGTCCCGGGCAGAACTCTGGAAAGCAAACGCCTGGCGCCCGCTTTTCGCGCGATTGCGAGCGGAAGACCCGGTCAGTTTCTGCCCTGAAAGTTTCTTCGGTCCTTACTGGTCCATCACGCGCTACGACGATATCGTAGCCGTAGAAGCCGATCCCGAAGCGTTTTCGTCCTCGTGGGAACATGGCGGAATCGTGATCTTCGACATGCAGGACACCGGTGTGCAGCTGCGCATGTTCATCGCCATGGATGATCCTGAACATGCTGAAAAGCGCAAGGCCATCGCCCCCGCGGTGGCTCCCTCCGAAATTCAGAAGCTTGCGGGAGCGCTGCGCCAGCGCACGGCAGAAGTGCTCGACAAGCTTCCGGTCGGCGAGACATTTGACTGGGTGCACAATGTTTCGATTCCGCTGACCACGGCGATGATTGCAACCCTGTTCGATTTCCCCTGGGAAGAACGGAACAAGCTGCCCGTATGGTCGGACTGGGCGGCCAAGATCGATATCGGACCCGATCCCGAACTCAATGCAGAGCGCGAACGGCATGTGTTCGAAATGGCTGCGCGCTTCAAAGAGCTTTATGACGAGCGCCGCGCCGCACCGCCCAAGGGCGATCTGCTGTCAATGATGGCGCATTCCCAATCCTATGGCGATATGGACGAGCAGCGCTTTATCGGCGCCATCGCGCTGCTGCTGGTCGGCGGCAATGATACCACGCGCAATTCCATGTCGGGCCTGATCGAACGGATCAACCTGTTCCCTGATGCCTGGGCCAAGGTGAAGGCCGATCCGGACCGCCTAGCTTCGGGCGCAGCGACCGAGACCATCCGTCTGCAGACGCCCATCGCTCACATGCGCCGCACCGCGACGCGCGATGTGGAATTCCAGGGCAAGCAGATCAGTAAGGGTGACAAGGTCGTGCTGTGGTACAACTCGGGCAATCGTGACGAAAGCGTGTTCCCCGATGCAGATCGCTGGGATCCCGAGCGCGAAAATTCGCGCCGGCACCTTTCCTTCGGTTATGGCATTCACCGTTGTCTGGGGGCGCGGCTGGCCGAACTGCAGCTGGCGACGCTGATTGAGGAAATGGCGAAACGCGACATGGAAGTGAAGATCGTGGGTGAGCCAGAGCGGCTGCCCTCATGTTTTACCAATGGTTATGAGCACATTCACGTCACGATGAGCAGGACCAATGTCTAAGCCGTTCCGCCGCTTCAAATGCCTCAATTGCGGCTATATCTACGACGAGGCGGAAGGCTGGCCCGATGAAGGCATCGCGCCCGGCACGCGCTGGGCCGATGTTCCGGAAGACTGGATCTGCCCGGAATGTGGTTCTGAAAAGCGCGACTTCGACATGGTCGACTGGTAACGAGAAAAGGGCCGGGGGTTACCCGGCCCTTTCACTTTGCCTCGGCGATAGGGGTCAGAGCGAGCGCCCGATCAGTTCGCGCATGATTTCGGAGGTGCCGCCGTAGATGCGGCGAATGCGCTGGTCACGCCAGACGCGCGCGATATTGTATTCGTTCATGTAACCCGCGCCGCCATGCAGCTGCATCGCTGCGTCGCAGGCCATCCAGGCCATTTCGCTGTGCCAGTATTTGGCAGCCGCAGCCTCTTCGACGGTCAGTTCGCCCTTCAGGTGCCGCGCGATCGCCCAGTCGATATGCGCCCAGCCGACCTGAAGCTTTGCAGCAAGGTCCGCCAGGGTGAAGCGGGTGTTCTGGAAATCGAACACCTTCTTGCCAAAGGCGGTGCGGTCCTTGGTGAAGGCAATCGCCTCGTCATAGGCGCGCTGGGCCGCAGCTTGCGAGGAAAGCGCGATTGACAGGCGTTCCTGCGCCAGTTCGCTGACCAGATAGATGAAGCCGCGATTGACTTCGCCCACCACATTGCTCGCCGGGACGCGCACGTCATTGTAAAACAGTTCGGATGTGTCCGCGCTCCACTGTCCGACCTTGTCGAGATTGCGGCCGCGTTCAAAACCGGGGCGGTCAGCTTCGACGATGATGACTGACGTGCCCTTGGCACCCAGTTCCGGATCCGTCTTGCAGACCGTCAGGATGACATCAGCGTTCTGACCATTGGTGATGTAGGTTTTCGACCCGTTGATGACGAATTCGTCACCTTCCCGCCGGGCAGTGGTGCGGATGCCCTGGAGATCGGACCCTGCGCCCGGTTCGGTCATGGCGATGGCGGTAATCGCATCGCCGGAAACGATCCTGGGAAGCCAGCATTCGCGCTGTTCGTCAGTCATGTAGCGCAGGAAATACGGCGTGGTCACATCATTGTGCAGGGTCATCCCGTCTGCCATCATCGCATAGGTGATTTCCTCGTTGATGATCGCGTTGAAGGTGAAGTCCAGCCCCAGCCCGCCGAACTCCTCGGGCACACTCGGGCCGAGCATCCCCGCTTCGCCGGCCTTGCGCCACAATTCGCGCGAAACCTGGCCTGCTTCCTCGAAGCTGTCGAGATTAGGGATGAATTCGCGCTCAAGAAACTTGCGCACACTGTCGCGGAAGGCACGGTGATCTTCGTCGTACAAAAAACTTCCGTCGCGTTCCAACATTCCCGGTTTCCCATCCTTTGCCATTTGCCGTCCCTACGGGCGCAGCGCTTATACCGATTCGGAAAATATAGGAAATCAATTTACAATCATGTGCAAGCTGCAAACGTGAAGCTGGTCAGAAATCCGAACGATTCAGCGGATCGAGCGCGGAGGGGCGCTTTTGCAGGGGGCGGCCCGGCGCCATTGCATTCAGCGCGGCGATCCGTTTTTCCGTCGCCGGATGAGTGGAAAACATTTCGGACAGGCCGATGGGGACGATGTAAAGCTGCGCCGCGGCCGGGTTGCGTTCGGCAAACTGATTGGGAATGCGTCGGGCCGCGCCGGAGATTTTCGCCAGCGCGGACGCGAGCGCGGCGGGATTGCCCGAAATTTCCGCGCCAGCCCGATCCGCGCCGTATTCACGGGTGCGGCTGATCGCCATCTGCACGATCATCGCGGCAAAGGGGGCGAGGAACACGGCGAGCAGGCCCGCCACCGCGTTGCCATTGCCGCGATTGCCGCCGAAGAACAGGCCGAAATTGGCGATCATGGAAATCGCCCCGGCGATGGTCGCCACCATGGTCATGATCAGCGTGTCGCGATTGCGAACGTGGCCCAGTTCATGCGCCATCACCCCCGCCACTTCTTCGCGCGTCAGCATGGCGAGCAGGCCAGTGGTCGCCGCGACGGCGGCGTGTTCGGGGTCTCGGCCCGTCGCAAAAGCGTTGGGGTTGGGGCTGTCGACCACATAGACCTTGGGCATGGGCAGGTTCGCGCGCTGCGCCAGTTCGGCGACCAGCCCGTAGAAGTCTGGCGCACTGGCCGCGTCCACTTCCTTTGCGCCATGCATGGAAAGCACGATGCGGTCCGCGTTCCAGTAGGTGACCAGATTCATCCCCGCCGCCACCAGCAGCGCGATCAATGCCCCGCCAGTCCCGCCGAAGGCAAAGCCCAGCGCCATGAACAGCGCCGTCAGCGCCGCCAGCAGCATCGTCGTTTTCAAACCGTTCACGACCGTCTCCATGAAAAATCCGGACTGAACGAATGTAGGATGCGCTGGCCTGCGCTGCAATGGAACGTCATTAGCTTGCCATTCACCTGTCTCTCCCTACATTCAGCGCAGAAAGGATCGATCTGCGATGAATGAAGACCGGCCACCTGAAGGTAATCCCTGGATCAAGAGCCTGATGGTGTGGGGCGCCATTTTCATGGCGCTGCTGCTGGTCGTCTCGCTGTTCGGTGCGGGCAGCCAGCCCGGCGGGGCGGAGATCACCTATTCGGATTTCCGCAGCAAGGTTGCCGAAGGAAGCGTCAAAACGGTTGAAATCGCGCCGGGCAGCATCACGGGCACGATGAAGAACGATCAGCCTTTTTCGACCGTACCGATCCCTGACGACACGGATCTTCCGCGCCTGCTGGAAGACAATAATGTCGAATTTTCGGGCAAGGCTGCGGATGAACCCAACCTGCTACTTTACATTCTTTTCCAGTCACTGCCGTTCCTGCTGATCATGGGCATCGCCTTCTTTGCCCTGCGCCAGATGCAGAAGGGTGGCGGTTCGGGCGCAATGGGCTTCGGCAAGTCGAAGGCCAAGCTGCTGACCGAACGGCAGGGCCGGGTGACCTTTGACGATGTCGCCGGGATCGATGAAGCGCGCGAGGAATTGCAGGAAATAGTAGAATTCCTGCGCGATCCGCAGCGTTTTTCCAAGCTTGGCGGGCAGATTCCCAAGGGCGCCTTGCTGGTCGGTTCGCCCGGCACCGGCAAGACCCTGCTCGCCCGCGCCATCGCGGGGGAGGCGGGCGTGCCCTTCTTCACCATTTCGGGTTCGGACTTCGTCGAAATGTTCGTTGGCGTGGGCGCGAGCCGCGTGCGCGACATGTTTGAACAGGCCAAGAAGAATGCGCCCTGCATCGTCTTCATCGACGAAATCGATGCGGTGGGCCGCCATCGCGGCCATGGCCTCGGCAATTCGAATGACGAGCGCGAACAGACGCTGAACCAGCTGCTGGTGGAAATGGACGGATTCGAGGCCAATGAAGGCATCATCATCATCGCCGCAACCAACCGTCCGGACGTGCTCGATCCCGCGCTGCTGCGCCCCGGCCGGTTTGACCGTCAGGTGGTGGTGCCGATCCCGGACATCGACGGGCGCGAGAAGATTCTTTCCGTCCATATGAAGAAAGTGCCGCTGGCGCCTGATGTCAACGCGCGCACCATCGCGCGCGGCACGCCAGGCTTTTCAGGCGCAGACCTTGCCAATCTGGTGAACGAGGCGGCGCTGCTCGCCGCGCGGCGCAACAAGCGCCTCGTTGCCATGCAGGAATTCGAGGATGCGAAGGACAAGGTGATGATGGGGGCGGAGCGCCGCTCCATGGTCATGACTGACGACGAGAAGAAGATGACGGCCTATCACGAGGCTGGCCATGCCATCGTCGCCGTCCATGAAGAAGCGTCGGATCCGATCCACAAGGCCACCATCATTCCGCGCGGCCGTGCGCTTGGCATGGTGATGCGTCTGCCGGAACGGGACAATTATTCCTATCACCGCGACAAGATGCATGCGAACCTCGCGGTCAGCATGGGCGGGCGCGTGGCCGAGGAAATCATCTTCGGCTATGACAAGGTTTCCTCCGGTGCCTCGTCCGATATTCATTACGCAACCGATCTGGCCCGCAACATGGTCACCAAATGGGGCATGTCGGACAAGCTTGGCCCGTTGCAGTACGAACAGACTCAGGAAGGCTATCTGGGCATGGGCGGATCTCAGCGCACCATGGGCTCGGATGAAACCAACAAGCTGATCGATTCGGAAATCAAGACGCTGGTTGAAGGCGCGCACAAACGCGCCACGGACGTGCTGCGCGAGCATGAAGAGCAGTTGCATCTGCTGGCGCAGGCCCTGCTCGAATACGAAACGCTGAGCGGGGACGAGATCACCCAGCTGCTGGAAGACGGAAAGATCGACCGGCCTGACCAGCCGCAAGGACCGGTCATTACCCGGCCGGTGCACGGTTCGGCGATTCCCAAGGCTGGCAAGCGTTTTGGCGGCAGCGGCGATTCGGCTCCGCAGGGGGCCTGAGGCCCCGCTCAACCCTTAGCCAGCTTGCGCTCCACTGCGGTCCATAGCCGGGCGAAACTTTGCGCCTGCGGGCTGGAGGGGGCGAGCGCGCCCGCCGGGCGTTTCGTGTCCGCCATCCGTTCGATCAGGCTGGCCATGGGAATGACCGGCCAGTTCGGCCATTCGGCGCGCGTTTCCTTGTGCAGCCTGCGCCGCGCATCATACATGGACAGCACCGGCAGGATCGGCGGATGCTGCTTGTGATTGGCGGCGAAATCATCCTGTATCTGCCTGAGTGCGCGCATGGACAGTGGCGATGCGGGTAGCGGGACAATCACCAGATCGGCGGCGCGGATCACCTGTCCGCTGACTTCGTTCAGCACGGGCGGGCAATCAAGAATGATCCGCTCATATTCGCGTGACAGCGCCTGCGCGATCTTGCCGAGCCGCCGCCGCTTGCCAAGCGCGAGCAGCTGGGACTCCAGCCCGCGCAGGCTTTCGTCAGCAGGCAGCAGGTCCAGCCGGTCGAAACCGCTGGGCCTGATCGCCTTGTCCGGGCCGCCCTTGCCAGCAAAAAGTTTCGCGGCGCGATCAGGGTCATTGGCATCGAGGCCGAACAGAAATGCTGCCCCGCCTGCTGGATCGAGATCCCACAGCAGGGTGCGGCGCCGGGAAATGGCGGCGGAACACCAGGCCAGATTCGCGGCTATGGTGGTTTTGCCGACCCCGCCCTTGACGCTGTAAACTGCTATGACTGCCATCGCGTCTGTCCCCTGACGGCCCCGAAAGCCGATTCGTAACGGACTTTCAGACTGCGGCTTTGCCCCGTCAAGGCAAGGAGTGGTGCGATGCTGTCACAAAGGCGGACAGGTGCCGCCCGTTCAGTCAGCCTTCGAAATCGGCACCCAGCGAGGTATTGCGGGTCGGCGCGGCGGCGGTGATGCGCAGCGCTTCCGCGCTCTGCGAGAGCGAGCCGATTTCATCCGCTTCGTCTTCGTCATCCGGCAGCACCCGCTGCAGCGACTGCACCAGGCTTTCCTTCAGCAGCTTGGGCCGCACCGTTTCCTCCGCGATTTCGCGCAGGGCGACCACCGGGTTCTTGTCCCGGTCGCGATCCACCGTCAGTTCAGCGCCGCCGGAAATTTCGCGCGCACGCTGCGCGGCCAGCAGGACGAGATCGAAACGGTTGGGAACCTTGTCGACACAATCTTCGACAGTAACGCGCGCCATGGGCACTCCGATAAGTAAGCGTTTCGGGAAAGCGAGGCTGATAGGCGCTGGCCATACGAAAGTCAAGAATTTGCGCCTGACACGCCATCCGCTGGACCTCTGGCTCGAATTGCGGTTAGCCTGCACGGAAAAGCGGTCGGGGGAAGAGTTGTGCGGGGCGGTTCAGGGTTGATGAGCAGGCAATGCCTGATGGTGGTGCGCGCGGCGCTGGCGGCAGCTGTGCTCTGTACAGGGCACACCGCAGCAGTTGCGCATGAGCCGGTTGAAGAGATTGACGCCGATGGAGGTGATGACAGACCGGTCAGTCTGTCAGCCGAATTCAAGCTGGTCAGCGATTATCGGGACCGCGGCTTGTCCTATTCGACCGGCAGCCCGGCGGCGCAGGCGCTGGTGATCGCCACGCATCGTTCCGGTTTCTATCTGGGCGCCTTTGCCAGTTCGACCGGGAACGATCCCTATCTGGGCGCGGTTGAACTGGACGCGCTGGCAGGTTGGGCCGGTCAGATCGCGCCCAATCTCACCGCGGATGTGACCCTGCTCTATTACTATTATCCCGATGCCGATCATGCCTTGTTGCCCAATTCCAATTCCTGGGAAACGGCGCTCCACCTCTATGGCGATTTCGGCGTGGTGCGGCCGAGCGTGGGCATCTGGTATGCCTGGCATCAGGCCGCACTGGGCGGTCTGGACAATGTCTATGTCTTTGCCGACCTTGCGATCCCGATTGGCAGCACGCCATTTTCGGCGAAGCTTCATGCGGGATATACGGACGGCGCCTACACCCTGGATCCTGACCACAAGGTGATGGACTGGGGTGCCGGGCTGAGCTTCGACGCCGGATCGGGCCTGTCCGTCTCGCTCGATTACACGGGCATGAATGGCCCATCCATGCGCGATCTGACCGATGACAGCCTGATTCTCAGCCTGAAGCTGGAACTTTAGCCAAGGGTGTGGAAGACAGCGCTGCCATGGCCTATCGCGATCCGGACCCCTTCAGCCTCTCGGCGCATGGCCACGAGCTGACCTTCTACCCTTGCGGGCAAGATCGGCTGCGCGCGCTGATCGACATCATCGGCAAGGCGCGGACATCGCTGCATGTCTATTACTACCTGTTCGAGGATGACAGCATCGGCGAACAGGTGCGTAACGCGCTGGCCGAAGCGGCGCAGCGCGGGGTGGCGGTGCGACTGATCGTTGACGGTTTCGGCACCGCGGCGTCTGGCGCCTTTTTCGAACCGATCGTCAAGGCAGGCGGCAGTTTTGCGGTGTTCAACACGCGGCGTTCGGCCCGCTACCTCATCCGTAATCACCAGAAGATGGTCATCGCAGATGGCAAGGTGGCACTGATCGGCGGGTTCAACGTTTCCGAGCATTATTTCGCACCACCTGCTGAGAATGGCTGGCACGATTTGGGGCTGGAACTGACGGGGCCAGCAGTAAACCGGCTTTCGGACTGGTTTGACCGGTTGGCGCGCTGGACTCATGATGACCGGGCGCGGTTCAGAGATATCAGGCGGATGGTGCGCGAATGGTCTCCGGGGGACGGGCCAGTCCGGTTGCTGATTGGTGGCCCGACCCGGGTGCCGAACAGCCTGGTTGCGACGATCAAGCGCGATCTGGCCCGGGCGACCCGGCTCGATCTGGTCATGGCCTACTTCTCGCCCCCGCTCAGCATGCGGCGACTGATCCGGCGGATTGCGGGGCGGGGCACCGCGCGGCTGGTGATGGCAGCCAAGTCTGATAATGGCGCGACCATTGGTGCGGCACGCTCACTCTACACGCGCCTGCTGAAATCGGGCACCTCCATCTATGAATTCCTGCCATGCAAGCTGCACATGAAGCTGCTCGTCGTCGATGACGCGGCCTATGTTGGCAGCGCCAATTTCGACATGCGATCGCTGCGGCTCAATCTGGAGATGATGCTGCGGGTCGAGGATGCACCGCTCGCCGCGAAGCTTCGGGAAATGATCGACGGTATGGCGCAGGCATCTGACCATATCACACTGCCAGTGCACCGCGCGCGCTGGAACTGGTTAAACGCGATCCGCTGGAAGCTCAGCTTCCTGCTGGTGGGGGTGCTGGATTACACCGTAACGCGGCGGCTCAATCTGGGGTTGACCACGGGCGAGGAGGACTGAGCGGCGCCGTTCTAGTCGTAACTGTTGGCCGCCAGCGCATCGTCAGCCAGATCGGAAAAGCGCGTGATCCTGGGTTCGAAACGCAGACGGACCTTGCCGGTCGAACCATGACGCTGCTTGGCCACGATCAGTTCGGCAAGGCCATAGACACGCTCCATTTCTGCCGCCCAGTTGGCGTGTGCATCGTGAATCTTGGCGTCGTCGCTTTCCACCGGGCGTTTCGGCTCGCGCGAGGCGACGTAGTAATCTTCGCGAAACACGAACCAGACCATGTCGGCGTCCTGTTCGATGGATCCGGATTCGCGAAGGTCGGACAGCATCGGGCGCTTGTCATCGCGCTGTTCCACCGCGCGGGACAGCTGCGACAGCGCAATCACCGGCACTTCCAGTTCCTTGGCCAGCGTCTTCAACCCGCGGCTGATCTCCGATATTTCGTTGACGCGATTGTCATTGGCGCGTTGCGTGCCTTGCAACAGCTGGAGGTAATCGACCACGACCAGGCCGATATTGTGGCGCCGCTTGAGCCGCCGGGCCCGTGTGCGCAGCGCAGCGATGGAAAGCGCGGGCGTGTCGTCGATATAGAGCGGAAGCTCGTTCAGCCGCTGACTGGCGAAGCACAGTTTCTGGAAATCCTCGCGGCTGATCTTGCCCATGCGCAGCAATTCGCTGCTGATTTCAGCCTGTTCGGCGAGAATGCGGGTGGCGAGCTGATCCGCGCTCATTTCCAGGCTGAAAAATGCCACGGCGGCGCCAACCGATTTTTCCTTCGAAATACCATCCTCGATATCGCGCAGCAGCCGGTCAGCGGCATTGAAGGCGATATTGGTGGCCAGCGACGTCTTGCCCATGCCGGGCCGTCCGGCCAAAATCACCAGATCGGACTTGTGCAGTCCGCCGACCTTTTCATTGACGCTGGTCAGCCCGGTGGTGGTGCCTGAAATATGCCCGCCGGAATTGAGCGCATGCTCGATCATTGCCAGCGCGGTGTTAGTCGCGCTGCCGAACTGCTGCGCCTCGTTGCCCGACGATGCCCCTTCGGCAACCGTGTAAAGCGCCGCTTCCGCCCGTTCGATCTGCTGCATCGGCGCGATGTCTTCAGAGGTGTCGAGCGCGCCTTCAACCATGGTGCGCCCCACGCTGACCAGTTCGCGCAACAAGGCAAGGTCGTAAATCTGTTCGGCCAGTTCGCGCGCGGCCAGCAAACCCTGTCCGTCAGCGGTCAGGCGCGCCAGATAGGTGATGCCGCCCAGTTCCTTCAGCGCAGGGTCTGATTCGAAATAGGGTTTGAGCGTGACCGGGGTTGCCACCGCCTGCCGGTCAACCAGCGTCGCGATCCGTTCATAGAGCCGCCCGTGCAGCGGTTCGAAGAAATGTTCGGGCCGCAGCGGGGTGCGCAGGTCTTCCATCACCCGATTATCAATCAGGATGGCGCCCAGAAAGGCGGCTTCCGCCTCGATATTGGCGGGCAGTGCGCGGGTTTGTGCGCTCTGTTCGGAGCGGATCAGAAGGTCTTCATCGGCCATGGCCGGTAAAATGCGCGTCGCCGGGGCAGCATGCAAGCGTTCTGAAAAATTACCATGGGGGTGGAACTGTGGATATCGGGACTGGCCATTTCGCTTGCCCTCCACCCCGCCTATCTGCGAAAGCCGCTTTCCGATGGCAGACCACCGCATCTCTCATATCTCGCTCGACGATGCGACCATCCTGTGGCGCAGCGCCGATGTTGAACAGGAACGGCGGATCGCCATTTTCGATCTGATCGAGGAAAACTGCTTCAAGCCGGTGCGCGCCAGCGGGGCCGGGTTCGACGGCCCTTGGCGCCTGCATCTGTCCGTGCAGGACGGCCGCCTGTCGATGGAGGTTCGTTCGGAAGCGGATGAACCGGTCGAGACGCTGATTCTGGGACTCGCCAGATTTCGCCGCCCGATCCGCGAATATTTCGCGATCTGCGACAGCTATTATCAGGCGATCCGCAAGGCGACCGCCGCCGAGATCGAGACGATCGACATGGCTCGCCGGGCGGTGCACGATGATGCGGCCAATTTGCTGCTGGAACGGCTGGACGGCAAGGTGGAGACGGATTTTCCCACCGCCCGGCGGCTGTTCACGCTGATCTGCGTGTTGCACATCAAGGGTTGAAGGCGGGGGTGGCCCGCCCGCCGGGGAGGATCGGATAGGCGATGGGCAGAACACGCTCCCTTGCCGCGCGCTGGCGCTGGCCTGCGGCTTTGCTGCTAGCGGTAATTCTCGCTGCTGGCGCAGGCTGGTGGCACTTGATTCACTGGACCCCGTCGCGCAGCGAATTCCCGGTACAGGGCGTCGAAATCGGGATTGAGGATGGCATCGCCGATTTCAAAGCGTTGCGAGCGGTGGGCGCGGATTTCGTCTATCTGGAAGCCAGCAGCGGTGCGGACAGCCACGATATGGAATTCGCCCGCAATTTTTCCGCTGCGCGCGCCGCCGGGCTGCAGGTGGGGGCCGTGCATGACTATGACCCCTGCCTTGCCGCTGAACGCCAGTCCGCCAATTTCGTGACCGTGGTGCCCCGCGATGCGGGGCTGCTGCCACCCGCCGTTGCGCTGGACCGGCTGGCCGAGGATTGCCCCGCGCGAGTCAGCGACGCGATGGTGGAAAGCGAACTGACGACCTTTCTCAACCAGATTGAAGGCCATACGGGCAAGCCCGCCGTGCTCAAGATTTCAAGCGGGTTTGAAGCACGTTACGGGCTGGCGCACCGGGTGGAGCGGCCATTGTGGCTAAGCCGCACGCGCTTTCAGCCTGATTATGGCGGTCGGCCATGGACCTTGTGGACGGCCAATGCGATGCTGCATTCGGATGCGGCGGCCGATCCGTTACGCTGGGTGGTGCTGCAACCCTGAGGCAGCTGAACTACGGGAGTGCAGGCTTGAGCGATAATATGGACCGGGACGGGCTGATTGCGATCGCGCATCGGGCGATGGACAATGCCTATGCCCCCTACTCGGGTTTCCGGGTCGGGGCTGCGCTACGCTTCGCCGATGGAACGGTGGTGTCTGCCAGTAATGTGGAAAATGCCAGCTATGGCCTGTCGCTCTGCGCTGAATCCGTGGCGCTGGCCAAGGCGATGGATGATGGCCATCGCGGTGGGCTGGAAGCGGTGGCGGTGCATGGCAGCGGGGATGCGCCATCGCCGCCTTGCGGCCGCTGTCGCCAGATGCTCGCCGAAATGGCGCAGCTTGGCGGGAATGACCCGCTGGTCTGGTGTGCGGGTGAAGGCGGCGATGTGATCGAGGCGCGGCTTTCCGAACTGCTGCCGCATGCGTTCGGACCAGCCAATCTGGAGTGATGCGATGACCAGAACGATGCGCGATCCTGCAGCCCTGATTGATACGGCATCGTTGTCGGCGCTGCTTGGCGATCCGCAGCTGCGCCTGTTTGACTGCACGACCTTTCTCGACCGTCTGCCCCCCGGCAGCGCGCAACCATACAATGCCATTTCGGGCCGCGCGAACTTCGAAGCGGCGCATATCGCGGGGGCCGGCTTTCTGGACCTGCAGGGCGATTTTTCGGATCGGACGAGTCCGTATCACTTCATGCTGCCCGATGTGCAGCAGCTCGAATCCGCGTTCGGGCGACATGGTATCGGAGCGGGAACCCGGGTGGTGCTTTACAGCGCTGGCGCCATGATGTGGGCCACGCGCTTCTGGTGGATGCTCAAGGCGCTCGGGTTCGACAACGTCGCGGTGCTGGATGGCGGTCTGGACAAGTGGCTGGCCGAAGGCCGGCCGGTGGAAGCGGGGCCGCCAAACGCCTGGCCAGCGACCGGTTTCCGGGCAAGGCCTGTGCCGGGCCGCTTCCTTGGCAGCGCCGATGTCGCAGCAGCGCTGGGGCGTGATGACACGGTGATCGTCAACGCGCTGTCGCCGGATTATCATGCCGGGCTGGAGCCGACATCCTATGGCCGGTCTGGCCGGATTCCCGGCAGCGTCAATCTGCACTGGGCCGATCTGGTCGATCCGGAATCGAAGGATTTTGTCCCGCTCGATCAGGCGGCCGCACTGGCTGCGGCAAAGGGCATTACGGGCGACAAGCAAGTGATCTGCTATTGCGGGGGCGGCATATCCGCCACGCTCGATCTCTTCATGCTTTACCAGCTCGGCTACGAAAAGCTGTCGCTGTACGATGGCTCACTGGGTGAATGGGCCAAGGATGAAAGCCTGCCGGTCGAAACGGATTGAGCGCCGGGCAGCTGTCCCGCCGCCCGGTTATTTCTCCGCGCCGGTCAGCCATTCGGCCAGTGCAGCCATGCATTCGCGACCAAGCAGCATCGAGCGTTCCGGGCTCCACCCCTGCGCCGGATCAGGGCAGTCGCAATGATCCTTGAATGGCATCTCCAGAGTCATCGCGCAGGCGCCGAACCGTTCGGCCAGCTGGTTGGTGGCCATGGTCAGGTTTGCCCGACCCGGCCCGGACCGGGGGTAGCCCAGCTTCGTCTGGAAATCGGGGGTGCGGCGCGCAAGGATGCGTTGATAACGATAGAAGCGTTCCCCCTGTTCGTCAGTCCATGACGGGATGCCTTCGAAACCTGCGAGGAACACCGCCGGGATCGCTTCGTCGCCATGCACGTCGATGGCGAAATCTACCCCGGTTTCATCCATCGCATTGCGGATCGCCAGCACTTCGGGCGATCTTTCGGCGCTGGGTTCGTGCCATTCGCGATTGAGGTTCACTCCCGCGGCATTGGTGCGCAAATGGCCACGGCACGAACCGTCGGGATTGGCGTTGGGTACGATGTGCAGGCGGCATTGCGCGCGCAGGGTCCGGCCGACCGGATCGGCGGGGTCAGTAAGGCAATCCAGTGCGCCTTCCATCCACCATTCGGCCATGGATTCACCCGGATGCTGGCGCGCAAACAGCCAGACCTGGCGCGTCCCTTCGCCCAGTTCGATGCAATCGATCGGCTGACCTTCGAGGCTGGTGCCAAGGGTGCGGCAGGACACGCCATCCTGCCCCGCCACACCGGCGACCAGATCGTGATGCCGTTCCATCGAATAGGGAGCGAAATAGGCAAACCAGCACAGGTCGCCCGCTGGCCGGTGGCGAATCGTCAGCGTGCCGCCATCGCCCTGTTCGTCCCAGTCCGTTTCTGCCCGGTCCCAATAATCGCGATCCTCCGACACGCAGGCGCGGTATCCGGGCCATCCTTGCGGATAGGCCGAAGCGGCCAGCCCGGTGATCTTCAGCTCCAGCTCGCGTCCGGCCGCGCCGGTGACGCGGAAATGGAACCACTGAAAGAAATCACTGTCCCGGTCCTTGCGGATGGCGAGCCGTGCGCTTGCCCCAGCGATTGACAGCACTTCGATATTGCCGCTGTCGAATGCCGCTGAAATGCTGATGTCGCGGTCAGTCACTTGACCTCCACCGTCTCGCCTGACGTACCCGGAAAGCCTGCGAACAGTGCTTCGGCCAGCTTTGCTGCGCCCAGTTGTGTATCCGCCATGGGTGAATCCGCCGCGACAGTGAAATGGCTGCGCCCTTCCCACAAAACCGCGTCAGATGCGCGGTTGCGGATCTGGACTGAAAGTTCGGTGCTGACCTGATCCTTGGGGCCGCCCGAAAGGTCGATGCCCAATCCCATCCCGACGCTGGAGCCCCAGCCGCCGCCAGTTGCCCCGCCGACCCCCACGCTCACCGGGCCGCGAGTGCGGTCGGGCTTGTAGTAGGAGCGTTCCACCCGCACCAGCGCTACCTGGTCTGCGCTGTCCGCCGTCCCGTCTGCATAGCCGATTGCCCCGAGCTGGCGCGACACGGCGGCAAGGTAAGTCCTGATTTCGAGCGAGGCGGGATCGTCGCCCGGGGCCGCGGCCACGGCGATCGTGCCATGGCCGAGCTGATCGAGCGCGGCCGGTTCGTGAAAGCGCGTCACTTCCACCGGCCCGGTCGGCGCGACGCAGCCAGACAGGGCGGCAAGCCCCAGCAACAGGGCGGACAGGGCAGTTCTTGTCATCGCGCGATCCTCTATTTCCACATTATTCCTTTGTGCGCGTTGCAGATTGCGGGCGCAAGCGTGACCACAATCTTAACCCAAAAGTCGCGAGTTTGATGTAAGGGGGCGCCATGTCCAGCAAGCTTCCCGTTCTCGTTACCGGCGGTGCCGGTTACATCGGCTCTCATGCCGTCCTTGCCCTGGTCGATGCCGGCTGGCCGGTGGCGGTGATTGACAATCTGTCGACCGGCTTCCGCTTCGCCGTGCCTGACGGTGTCCCCCTCTATGAAGGGGACATCGAAGATGGCGCGCTGCTCGCCCGGATTTTCGCGGAGCAGGGTACACGCGCGATCATGCACTTTGCCGGTTCGATCGTGGTGCCGGAGTCCGTCGAGAACCCGCTCAAATATTATCACAACAATACGGTGAAGAGCCGCGCACTGATCGAGGCGGCAGTGACGGCGGGCGTGCCGCATTTCATCTTCAGTTCCACCGCCGCGACATACGGGATTCCCGAGGTGTCGCCGGTCAGCGAAGATTGCCCGAAACTGCCGATCAATCCCTATGGCATGTCCAAGCTGATGACCGAGAGGATGCTGGCCGATACGGCCCGCGCGCACACCATCAACTATTGCGCGCTGCGTTATTTCAACGTCGCTGGCGCCGATCCGCAGGCGCGCAGCGGCCAGTCCACCGCGGGGGCCACGCATCTGATCAAGGTGGCGGTCGAAGCGGCACTGGGCAAGCGTGAGCGGGTGTCGGTGTTCGGCACCTATTACGCCACGCCCGATGGCACCGGGGTGCGCGATTACATCCATGTTTCCGACCTGGCCGCCGCGCACGTCCTGGCGCTGGAGGCGTTGATTGCTGATCCTGCCACCTCATTGACGATGAATTGCGGTTATGGCCGGGGCTTTTCCTTACTGGAAGTGCTGGATGCGGTCGACCGGGTAACGAATCGCCGGCTGGAGCGGGTGATGGAACCGCGCCGCGCGGGCGATCCCGATTCGCTGATTTCGGACAATCGATGCATCAAGGCGAGTTTGCCCTGGGTGCCCGCTCATGCCGACCTCGACACGATCATTGCCCATGCCCTGCAATGGGAACGAAAATTGAGCGAGATCCGCAGCCAAGGTTGACTTTCACCTGCGTGCCCCGTAACGGCGCGGCTTCAATTTTGAGCGGTCCTGACCGCACGAGAGAAACCATGAAGATTCGCAACAGCCTCAAGTCACTCAAGAACCGTCACCGCGATTGCCGCGTCATTCGCCGTCGCGGCCGGACTTATGTGATCAACAAGACCAACCGCCGCTTCAAGGCGCGCCAGGGTTGATGTCTGCCGCGCCGCAGGTTTCCTGCGGTCGCGATGAAACGGGAAGCCCCTGCCAGCGCGGGGGCTTTTGTTATGCCTGATGTGCGGGCGGTGGTGTTCGATGTCGGGCGGGTCCTGTTCCAGTGGGACCTGCGCCATCTTTATGCCCCGCTGATCGAAGATCCCGAGCGGCTGGAATGGTTCGTCACCTGCGTGGTGAGCGAGCAATGGCACCACCAGCACGATGAGGGGCGCGACCTTGATGAGCTGGTGGCCGAACGGATCGCGCAATTTCCCGACTGTGCGGACCTGATTCGCATTTATGCCACGCGCTTCAATGACAGTGTGCCGGGGCCAGTGCCGGGCACGGCGCAACTGGTGGGGCGGCTGGCCGCGCGCGACGTGCCGCTGTTCGCGCTGACCAATTTTGCCGCGAAGTTCTGGGACGAATTCCGCCCGCTCCACCCAGTGTTCGATTACTTCCGCGATGTCGTGGTGTCAGGCGTGGAGAAGCTGGCCAAGCCCGATCCGGCGATTTACCGGCTGGCCCAGCGCCGCTTTGGCCATACGCCGGGCGAGCTGTTTTTCATTGACGACAATCCCGCCAATGTCGCGGCGGCGCGGGCATGCGGCTGGCAGGCGTCGCTGTTTACCGATGCGGCTTCACTGGAACGTGAATTGCTGTCGCGCGGACTTTTGGCCTGACATGACTGCGGAAGTGCGCCCCGGGCGACGTCCTACAAGTTGTTCCCCGTCAGCACCTATGTCCCAGATTTGAGGTTGTGATTTAAGGAGGGTTGGGGCTTCGTCGTAGTGACGAAGGAACGAAGATGAAGCCCCAATCCTCCTTGAAAAAATCGTCGGTGAAGGCCCCTGCTGAGCGGGTGGTGAAGGACATCCGGCGGCAGACCCGTCGGCATTTCTCGGCCGAGGACAAGATCCGCATCGTGCTCGATGGCCTGCGCGGTGACGACAGCATTGCCGAGCTGTGCCGCAAGGAAGGCATCGCGCAGAGCTTGTATTACGTGTGGTCGAAAGAGTTCATGGAAGCTGGCAAACGCCGTTTGGCCGGTGACACTGCGCGAGCCGCAACCACCGGCGAAGTGCAGGATTTCCCTCAGATCACGACGCTGACCATGCAGGAATGCCCCGGTACGTTCGACGATCGCGCCAATCTCAAGGTCGGGCGGATGATTCGCGCGGCCGGGATCGTCACCTATGTGCCCGCAGGTGGTTCTGTCCGTTCGGGCGGGGTGGAACTTTTTCTGGCCGGTGTCGAACGCCGGATCGACGATGGCGCGAAATTCGCGGTCCATGCATGGGAAGATGATGCGGGGCTGGAGGCGAGTGACTATTCCGCCACTGCCCCGGAAAACCGCAAATATCTGGCTTATTACCGCGAGATGGGCATGTCCGAGGGTGAGGCCAGCGCATTCTACGCGATGACCAATTCCGTGCCGCACGAGCAGGCAAGATGGCTTGATGCAGCCGAGATGCGGCGGTGGCTGGGGCAAAACGGGTCTATGACGGAGACTGCCCCGGCCCCGCCGCGACTGGCATATCTTGACTTGAACGCGCTGCTCAATTAACCGCGCGCCCATCAGGCGGCTGTCGGCAAGCGGCAGCCCTTTTTATTCGTGCCCGCAACGGGCCCGACCAGAAATTCGAGGATTTCAAGATGAAGCGCACTTTTCAGCCCAGCAATCTCGTGCGCAAGCGGCGTCATGGGTTCCGCGCGCGCAAGGCCACTGTCGGTGGCCGCAACGTTCTGCGCGCGCGCCGTGCACGCGGGCGCAAGAATCTCTGCGCCTGACGCGCCGGAGCGTTCCAGCCCGATCGCGGTGCTGACGCGCCGCGCCGATTTCCTTGCCGCAAACCGGGGCCTGCGCGTCGCGCGTCCCGGTTTTGTGCTGTTGGCCAATCCCAATCAGGGGCTGGGTAAGCGCTACGGTATCACCGTTACCAAAAAGATCGGCAATGCGGTGGTACGAAACCGCATGAAGCGCCGCTTCCGTGCCCTGCTGCGCGATCTCCTGCCCGCTGCGGGTTTGCCCGATCACGATCATGTGCTGATTGGCCGCGATGGCGGGATCGAGCGCGATTTCGGCCAGTTGCGTGAAGAATTGTCGGCCGCGCTTGCGCGTGCCGCGGCCGGCAAGGGCGATCCGCCGCGCCGGCGCAGGGGTGGCGCACGGCCTGAGGCCAGGCAGTGAACCCGCTGCAGCGCCTGCTGATCCTGATTGCGCGCGGCTGGCAGCTCGGCCCGTCGCGCATTCTGCCGCCCACCTGCCGCTATTCCCCGTCCTGTTCGGAATATGCGATTCAGGCGCTGGGCAGGCATGGCGCAATCAAGGGTGGATGGCTGGCGGTTAAGCGTCTATTGCGCTGCCACCCATGGGGGGGACACGGCCATGATCCGGTGCCCTGAGCGCCCGCTCATGCATGGTGGACCCGAGACGTATTAAGGATCCTGCGTGAATAATCAGCGTAATATCATTCTGGCGGTGGTGCTGTCCGGCCTGTTGCTGTTCGGTTGGGATTTCGCCATGCGCTGGTTCTACCCGCATCAGGCCACCAATGCCGCACAGCAGGCGGAAGCTGAAAAGCCCCAGCCAGGTGCCGAAGTGCCCCCCGCCAAGCGCACGCGCGAGGGCGGGCTGACTGATGCCGGTGATATCGCGCTGGAGGAAAAGGATCTGGCCAGCGCATTGAAATCGCCCGAGCGGGTGGCGATCAAGGCGCCGGGACTGTCCGGCTCCATCAATTTGCAAGGTGGCGCGATTGACGATCTGACGCTCAACCGCCACCGTGCGCATGTCGACAAGGACAGCGATCCGGTGCGTCTGTTCTCCCCTGCGGGCACCCCGGCGCAACACCTGGCGCAATTCGGATGGAGCGGCGAAGCGGTGGCCGTGCCCGGCCCGGCGACGCGCTGGCAGGTCGACCATGAAACGCTGACTCCGGATCAGCCCGTCACGCTGCGCTGGACCAATGATGCAGGCCAGACCTTCTCGATCACTTATGCGATCGATAATGACTACATGATCACCGCGACGCAGACCGTGGCCAACCGGGGCACCGCGCCGATCGTCATCCAGCCGATCGCTCAACTCAACCGCACGGACAAGACCGCCAGCACGGACACCTGGAATGTTCATTCCGGCCCGTTCGGCGCCTTTGACCAAGCGGTTTCCTTCGGCCCCAATTACAAGGACGTGAAGGAACACAGGGACGGGGTGATCGCCAATGACGGGGTGACCAACTGGATCGGCTTTTCCGATATCTACTGGATGTCCGCCCTGATCCCTGCCGCCGGGGAGCGGGCAAGCAGCGATTTTCGAAGCCTGGGCCACAACATCTATCTGGCGGACCTGTTCTATCGCCCGCAATCCGTGCCTGCTGGCAAGCAGGCCAGCCAGGTGACGAAGCTGTTTGCCGGGGCCAAGGAAAGCAAGATCCTGGATCGCTACGAAGCCAGCGGCATTCCCAAGTTCGGCCTGGCGATCGACTGGGGCTGGTTCCGCTGGTTCGAGCGACCGATCTTCCTGCTGCTGGACAAGCTGTTCAGCCTGGCCGGCAATTTCGGCGTGGCGATCATCCTGCTCACGCTCATCATTCGCGGGTTGATGTTTCCGATCGCGCAAAAGCAGTTCGCCAGCATGGCCGCAATGCGGGCTATCCAGCCCAAGATGAAAGCGCTGCAGGAACGCTACAAGGACGACAAGCAGAAGCAGCAGCAGGAAATCATGGCGCTGTACAAGCAGGAAGGCGTCAATCCGCTGTCCGGCTGCCTGCCCCTGTTCCTGCAGATTCCGATCTTCTTCGCGCTGTACAAGGTTCTACTGCTGACCATCGAAATGCGGCATCAACCCTTCGCGCTGTGGATCAAGGATCTGTCTGCGCCCGATCCCCTGCATATTCTCAACCTGTTTGGGCTGCTGCCGTTCGATCCGCCAAGCTTTCTGGGCATTGGTGTGCTGGCATTGCTGTTGGGCATTTCGATGTTCCTGCAATTCAAGCTGAACCCGACGGCGATGGACCCGACCCAGCAGCAGATCTTCATGATCATGCCGTGGTTCATGATGTTCATCATGGCGCCCTTTGCTTCGGGCCTGCTCATCTACTGGATTACCTCGAACGTGCTGACGATTGCGCAGCAGTGGTACCTCTATCGCCGCCACCCGCAGCTGAAAGCGCAGGCGGAAAAGGACAAGGCCGAGATGGTGCGCAAGAAGGGTCAGAAGGACAAGGGGGCGGGGGCCTGACCCCCGCAACCGCGATGAACCAGCCCGATGCCGAACTGGCCGAACGCGCGGCCAAACTCTTTTCAGGACGGGTCGAGTTCCTGAAATCGGCGCCCGCGCTCAAATTCCTGCCTGACCCGGACTTTCCGGAAATTGCTTTTTGCGGGCGCTCCAACGTTGGCAAGAGCTCGCTCATCAATGCAATTACCGGACGCCGCTCGATCGCGCGCACCTCCGTTACACCGGGGCGCACGCAGGAACTGAACTTCTTCGAAGTCGGGGAACCGACGCGCTTTCGCCTGGTTGACATGCCCGGCTATGGCTTCGCCAAGGCCCCGCCCAAGGTGGTGGAAAACTGGCGGCGGCTGGTGCGCGATTTTCTGCGCGGGCGCGTGGTGTTGAAGCGCACGCTGTTGCTGGTGGATGCGCGCCACGGAGTGAAGCCCGTCGACGCGGAAATGATGGCCATGCTTGATGAATCCGCGGTCGGTTACCGGATCGTGCTGACCAAGGCGGACAAGGTGAAGGCGAGCGATCTGGACCGGGTGGTCACCGCCACTGCGGCTGAGGCGCGCAAGCACCCCGCCGCCTTTCCGCAGCTCCATATCACCTCTTCGGAAAAGGGCATGGGCATTGCCGAGTTGCGCGCCGCCGTGCTGGCCGATGCAGAGCTCTAGCCAGCTGATTTCGCCTTCCATGCGGCCCCCGGCATATACAGGAAATTAACTCCGTCATCGGTAAGCTTTGCTTTCGGTATCTGTCTCGGAGTGCACATCATGGGCATTTTTCGTCGCGAAGACGGAGCGCTTCGCATGGACCGCCGGGCAAAGCCCCGGCTGCGGGTGGACTGCGAAGCCCGATTGCTCATGGCCAGCGGTGACTGGCCCGGCATGCTGGTAAATCTTTCCGAAGACGGCGCTCAGCTTGAAATGGTCAATCCGCCGCGTCAGGGGTTGTCCGCGCTTCTGATCTGGGGCGAACATGAATATTACGGCAAGATCGCCTGGGTGAAGGGCATGAGCTTCGGCTTCACTTTCGAACGGCCCATTTCCAGCGTGGTGGTGCTGGACACGGTCGCGCAAGACCGGGAAGAGGAGCCGTCCGGCCCCGTCGCCAATCCCGGCAACATTCCGCTGGGGCGCAAGCGCATCCGCCGCCAGTTCGCCGGATAATCAATCGGCGGGACCGGCGGCGTTCACCCCCGGTCCGCCCGGCGTGTTGTTCAGCCTCGACAGCGCATTGATGAACGGGTAGGCCATGCCCCTTGGCGATCCGGGACGGCAGATGAAACTCATCATCGGCAACAAGAATTATTCGAGCTGGTCGCTGCGCGGCTGGCTGGCGGCCAGGCAGTCTGGCCTGCATTTCGAGGAGCTGACCGTTCCGCTCTGCGGGGAGGACTGGGAGGCTGCCAAGCTCCAGGTGGGCGATATCCAGCCGTCGTCAGGCAAGGTTCCGGTGCTGTGGGATGGCGAGGCGGTGATCTGGGACAGCCTCGCGATTCTCGAATATCTGGCGGACAAGGTAGGGCGTGACCGGTTCTGGCCGAAGGATGACGCCGCGCGCGGCATGGCCCGTTCGATGGTTGCCGAAATGCATTCCTCTTACCTGCCCCTGCGGCGCGGGCTGCCCATGAATATGCGCAGGCGGTTTGAAGCCGTGCCGATCAAGGATGATGTCGCCGCCGATATCGTGCGCATCCTCACCCTGTGGGCGGAAGCGCGGGCTCGCTTCGGGCAGGGCGGACCCTTCCTGTTCGGCACTTTCAGCGCGGCGGACATCATCTATGCGCCGGTAGTCAGCCGCTTCCTGACCTACGGGGTCAAGGTTCCGGGTTTTGCCGAAGCCTATATGGAGGCTGTGTGGGATCACGAATGGATGCAGGCGTGGGTAAAAGCGGCTGAGGACGAAGAATGGGTGATCGAGCAATGGGAGCATCCGCAACCGGCATGAGTGATCCGCAAGATACCGCCACGCTGGCTGAAGCCCTGATTGCCTGCCCCAGCGTAACGCCTGCGGCGGGGCTGGTGTTCGATTGCCTCGAACAGATGCTCGCCCCGCTGGGGTTTGCCGTGCATCGCCGGATTTCGGGCGAGGCGCCGGACGGGCCGGTGGAAAATCTCTTCGCCATCCGCCAGGGCCCGGCGGGCAGCCGCCATTTCGCCTTTGCCGGCCATGTCGATGTCGTGCCGCCGGGGGAAGGCTGGACCAGCGCGCCCTTCGCCCCTGAAGTGCGCGGCGAACTGCTTTATGGCCGGGGCGCCGTGGACATGAAGGGGGCTGTGGCCGCGATGGTCGCCGCCGCGAAGGCCATTCCCGCCGATGCGGGTACGATCAGCTTCATCATAACCGGGGACGAGGAAGGCCCGGCCCGGTTCGGCACGCTCGCCCTGATGGACCAGATGCGCGAACTGGGCGCAACCCCTGACCTGTGCCTGGTGGGCGAACCGACCTCGGTCAATCGCCTGGGCGACATGATGAAGATCGGGCGGCGCGGATCGCTGAACAGCTGGCTGGAAGTGGACGGCGTGCAGGGCCATGTCGCCTATCCGCATCTGGCGGACAATCCCTGCACCCGGCTGGTGGCCTTGCTGGCGGAGCTGGATGCGCTGGAACTGGACCGGGGAACCGACTGGTTCCAGCCATCCAATCTGGAGATCACCGATCTGGAGGTGGGCAACCCGGCCACGAATGTGATTCCGGCGGCAGCGCGGGCGCGCATTTCGATCCGCTTCAACGATCTCCATTCGGGGGCGAGCCTTTCCGCCCGGATTGACGAGATCGCCGCGCGCCATGGCGCGCACGCACGCACGGTGATTTCGGGCGAGCCCTTCCTGACTCAGCCTGGTGCATTTTCAGCCTTGGTTGCGGCGGCGATCGCAGCGGAAACCGGAGTGACCCCCGAACAATCGACCACCGGCGGAACTTCGGACGCCCGTTTCCTCAAGGATTTCTGCCCGGTGATCGAATTCGGCCTGTGCAATGCCACGATGCACAAGCGGGACGAGGCGGTGGCCATCCCGGATCTTGACGCGCTGGCCCGCATCTATCGCCGGGTTGCGCTGGCAGCACTGGCATGAGCGATGCCGGTGAAATCGCCGCGGGCGCCGCGCCCATTGGCCATGGCACGCTGCAATGGCGCATCCTGATCGGCTTTGCTGCCGGGCTGGTGGCGGGGCTTGCGGCCTATACGTTCGCACCGGGCGCGGGCTGGATCGACACCATCGTGACCTATGTCACCGGGCCGGTCGGGCAGATTTTCCTGCGCCTGCTGTTCATGCTGGTGATTCCGCTGCTGTTCAGCGCGCTGGTGGTCGGCATCGCGGAGATGGGCGAAATCCGGGAACTGAAATCGGTCGGCATCCGTACGCTTGTCTATACAGTGGTGGTTTCTTCCATCGCGGTGCTGGTCAGCATCGCCTGCGTCAATGTCCTGCGCCCGGGTGACGGGGTCGATCCGGCAGCGGCGCGGCAGATGCTGGCGCAAAGCGGCGAAGGCGCGGCCAGTATTGTCAATGCGTCCAACACCAGCGAGCTGGGGATCAGCCAGCTGATCGCGATTGTCCCGTCCAATGTCATCAGCGCGATGAGCAATAATGACATTCTGGCGGTGATGTTCTTCGCCCTGTTCTTCGGGATCGGCCTGCTGCTGGTCCAGACCCGGCGGACGGCGGTGCTGAAAGATGCGATCGAAGGTGTGTTCGAAGTGGCGATGAAGCTGATCGGCATCGTCATCCAGATCGCGCCGGTCGCCATCTTCTGCTTCATGTTCAACCTTGCCGCCCAGTTCGGCTGGGATCTGCTGGTCAAGCTGGCCGCTTTCGTCGGCGTGGTGCTGCTGGCGCTGGCGATCCAGATGTTCGGCGTCTTCCCGGCGCTGCTGCGCCTGCTCGCCCGCAAGAGCCCGCTCGCCTTCTTCCGCGAAACCCGCGAGGCGAGCCTGATGGCCTTTTCCACCGCCAGTTCAAACGCCACCCTGCCCACCGCGTTGCGCGTGGCCGAAGATCAGCTGAAGCTGCCGCCGCGCATATCGCGCTTCGTGCTCACCATCGGGGCCACCGCCAACCAGAACGGCACCGCCATGTTCGAAGGGGTGACGGTGCTGTTCCTGGCGCAGTTCTTCGGGGTGGAGCTGAGCCTTGCCGATCAGGGTTTCGTGATGCTGGTGTGCATTCTGGCCGGGATCGGCACGGCCGGGGTGCCGGGCGGATCGTTGCCGGTGATCGCGCTGATCCTGGGCGGGGTGGGCGTTCCGCCCGAAGGGATCGGGCTGATTCTGGGGGTGGACCGGTTCCTCGACATGTGCCGCACCACGCTTAACGTAGTGGGCGATCTGGTCGCAGCCACGGTGATCAGCGCGCTGTCTTCGCCTTCGCCCGCGGAGCCTCTAGCAGCTTCTGCCTGAACCCGCATTGCGCCACGACCGGGCAGCGCCAGCATTCGGGCGTGCGCGCCTTGCAGATATAGCGGCCCAGCAGGATCAGCCAGTGATGTGCATGGCGGCGGAACGGCTGCGGCACCACTTTTTCCAGCTTCTGTTCGACCGCGTCCACCGTCTTGCCGGGAGCGAGCGTGGTGCGGTTCGCGACGCGGAACACATGCGTGTCCACTGCGAAGGTTTCCGCGCCGAAGGCGCAGTTCATCACTACATTGGCGGTCTTGCGGCCAACGCCCGGCAGGCTGGTCAGCAAATCCCGGTCCTGCGGCACTTCGCCGCCGAAATCGGCAATCAGCCGTTCGGACAGGGCGATCACATTCTTCGCCTTGGAATTGAACAGGCCGATGGTCTTGATATGCTCTTTCAACCCGTCCTCGCCCAGCGCGATCATCTGCGCCGGGGTCCTGACCTGCTGGAACAGGCGGCGCGTGGCCTTGTTGACGCCCACGTCGGTCGCCTGTGCGCTGAGCACCACGGCGACGAGCAACTGGTAGATATTGCCGAATTCGAGTTCCGTTTCCGGGGATGGATTGTCCTCGGCCAGAATGCGGAAGAATTCGAAGATCGCCTCTTTCTTCAAAGACCCAGCACCTGCGGCATGGTGTAGCGCCCGGCGGGCTTCCCGATCAGCCATTGTGCCGCCTTCACCGCGCCGCGTGCGAAGATGCCCCGGTTTTCGGCCAGATGCGACAGGGCGATGCGTTCATTGTCAGCCAGGAAATGCACCGTGTGATCGCCCGCCACGCTGCCGCCGCGCAGCGCGGCGAAACCGATCGCGCCCTGTGCCCGCCTGCCGGTGATGCCGTCACGCCCGCGCTCCGAATGATCGGCAAGGGGGATGCCCCGGCCCGCTGCCGCCGCTTCACCCAGCAGCAATGCGGTGCCCGATGGCGCATCCACTTTCATGCGGTGATGCGTCTCCACGATCTCGATATCCCAATCCTCGCCCAGCCTGCTGGCCGCCTCGCGCACCAGATGCGCCAGCAGCGTGACACCGAGCGAGGTATTGCCCGTCTGCAGCACGGCGATCCGTTCCGCCGCCTGATCGATCAGCCAGTGGTGGCGTTCCTCAAGCCCGGTGGTGCCGATGACGATGGGGATGCCCGCGGTCATCGCCGCGTCCAGATTGGCTTCCAGTGCGCCGGGCGAGGAGAAATCGATCAATATGTCGCTGCCACTGGCCAAAGCCGCCGCGTCGCCATCCTTGTCAATGCCGCCAGACAAGGCGTTGCCTACTGCCGAGATGGCCTCTGCGATCGCGCGGCCCATGCGCCCTTCGCTGCCGATAATTCCGATTCTGGTCACATGTCCTCCGAAACCCGCCATGCTGAACTTGTTTCAGCATCCATCGTGCCCCAAACACGGCGGCTTATGGAGAGAAATGGACCCTGAAACAAGTTCAGGGTGACGGCAAGGGAATGGCATGAACCGAATCCGCAACATCGTGATTCTCACCGGTGCCGGAATCAGCGCCGAAAGCGGTATTGATACTTTCCGTGACGGCGGGGGGCTGTGGGAAAAGCATCGGGTGGAGGATGTGGCGACGCCCGAAGCTTTCGCCCGCGATCCCAACCTCGTCCTGCGCTTCTACGACATGCGGCGCGAAGCGATCCAGCAGAAAGAGCCGAACGCGGCGCATGTGGCGCTGGCCGAACTCGATGCCCGCTGGCCCGGCGATCTGATGATCGTGACGCAAAATGTCGATGACCTGCACGAACGGGCGGGCGCGCGCCGGGTGCTGCACATGCATGGCGAACATCTCAATGCCTGGTGCACAGCCTGCGACGCGCGTTCGCGCTGGACCGGGCCGCTGATCGACCGGCCAGAGTGCCCAAGGTGCGGCGGCCGCGCCTTGCGCCCCGATATCGTATGGTTCGGTGAAATGCCGTACCGGATGGGCGAGATTTACGGCGCACTGCGCGGGGCGGACCTGTTCGTGTCGATTGGCACATCAGGCGCGGTCTATCCGGCGGCGGGCTTCGTGCGCGACGCGCGCGAACTGGGCGCGCGGACGCTGGAACTCAATCTGGAGCGGAGCCAGGGTTCCGGCTGGTTCCACGAAACCCGGCTGGGCCCGGCAGGGGAGATCGTTCCTGCATGGGTGGAGGAATTACTGGGTGGCGCGGGCGATCCTTAGCCCCAGTGACAGGCCGTTAATGGGGAGCCGCCTTTGCCGCTCGAATGGCTGGAATGTTGGGGGGAGCGGACAAAGCGATGCGATTGCGCTTGCGGCGCGCGCGAGGCAAAGGATAAGGTCCGCCATGGCAAACTATTACGAGCCAGTTCCTAGCCCGTTTAGCGCTCTCGCCAAGGCTGCACTGGTAGGTGCGTATGCCGGAACGGCCTGTGAGCTTGCGGCCATATTCGCGATTGACTTCCCAGGCGGCGCGCCGTTGACCGAAGCTTGGGCTATTCCGATCCTTGTGCTGGCATATGGCACATTTGCCATCCCCTTTACCGCGCTGGGGCTTTGCCTGTTCGGACTGCCGCTAGGTAAGGCGTTGCGCCCCTTGCTTCGGTATCGTTGGTCATTTGCGTTTGCGGTAGTTTGCGGCGCTCTGAGTGGACAGGTTTTCCTTTGGCTGTTTATCGGTTTGAGGTGGGGCCGCCTTTCCGTAACCGATTTTCCCGATGCGGTGATAGGGGCGGCTTGGGGCCTCCCGACAGGTCTGGCTTATTGGTATTTTGAACGACGCGCCCGAGGTATTACCTCCAATTGAAATGCCCTACCCCCCTCACTCTCAAAGGTCCGCCCGAACCCAGATAGTCAAATCATATAATCACAAAACGTCCGCAACATTGTCGTGTCCTGACCGTCAGCTTGCGGACGACAGAAGCCATACGGAAACCATAAGCAGACCTGGGTTTCCTCCACGCCATCCGTTTCGTCCGGTTCAGCCTGAGGCGGAGCAGCCCGCGCAGCCCGGATCCTTTGCGATCGTGAGGGTGCGCATTCCGGGCTTCAGCCCGTCGAGCAGGTGGAGCGTGCCCCACTGGGGATCGCCCAATGTGCTGACGCCCGCCAGCAGCACGCGAATCGCCTGCATGGCCGCGAAGCTGCCGACCCATCCGGCCATTGCGCCCAGCATCCCGTCTTCCGCGCAAGTGTCGCAATCTTCAGCGTCGAATGCATCACCCACGAAGCAGCGATAGCAGGGCTGGTCCGGCAGATGGCCCGCAAAGCTGGCGACCTGCCCCTGAAAGCGCCCCACCGCCGCGCTGGCAAGCGGGATGGCCGCGGTCACGCAGGCGTCGGAAACGGCCAGCCGCGTGGCGAAATTATCCGTTCCGTCCAGCACCAGATCGGCGCCTGCAATCAGCCGGGCCGCGTTATCCGGGCCGATCCGCGTATCGCTGATCGATACCTCCAGCGTATTATCGAAATTGGCCAGCCAGCGCCGCGCCGCCACCGCCTTGCCATGGCCGACATCGCGTTCGGCATAGATCGTCTGGCGCTGGAGATTGCCGGGTTCGACCGCATCATCGTCCAGCAGCGTCAGTTTCCCGATGCCTGCCGCCGCCAGATACTGGAGCGCCGGGCTGCCGATGCCGCCCAGCCCCACCAGCACCACATGCGCGGCAGCCAGCGCCGCCTGCCCCGCTCCGCCCACTTCGGGCAGCACGATATGGCGGGCGAAACGATCGAGACGGGCAGGGGACAGGGCCATGGACAGCCTGTTGGCAGGCTGTGGAAGAGCTGTCGATTCCTGATTGCGGGACGGGGCCGGGATTTGGGCGATCAGCTTTCCAGCTGGCGCAGCAGGCTGCGCACGTCACCATCCATGTCCGCATCGCGCTGGCGCAGATCCTCGATCAGGCGCACCGCGTGAATGACGGTCGAGTGATCGCGCCCGCCGAACTTGCGCCCGATTTCGGGATAGGAACGCGGGGTCAGCACCTTGGCCAGATACATTGCCACCTGGCGCGGGCGCACGACGGCGCGGGCGCGCCGCTTCGACGACATTTCCGAACGGTCAACGCGATAGAACTGGCACACGGTGCGCTGGATTTCGTCAATGGTGATGCGGCGGCGATTGGCTGAAAGGATATCGGTCAGCTGCTCTTCCGCCAGTTGCAGCGACACCGCCTGCCCGGTCAGCTGCGCATAGGCGATCAGCTTGTTGAGGCCGCCCACCAGTTCGCGCACATTGCGGTTGATGGTGCGGGCCAGGAATTCGATGACGTCGGCGGGCACTTCCAGCGGGGCGAAGCGGTTGAGCTTGCTCTTGAGGATGGAGCGGCGCAGGTCGATATCGGCGGGCTGAATATCGGCCACCAGCCCCATCGACAGGCGCGACAGCAGCCGCTGTTCCACCCCGTCCAGCGCCTGAGGCGCACGGTCGGCGGCGAAGACCAGCCGCTTGCCTTCGGCCAGCAGCGCATCGATGGTGTAAAGCAGTTCTTCCTGCGCGCTGGCCTTGCCGATGATGAACTGGATATCGTCCACCAGCAACAGGTCAAAGCCGCGCAGCCGCGCCTTGAATTCGATCATTTCGTTCTGGCGCAGCGCCTGCACGAATTCGACCATGAAGCGTTCGGCCGAACAGTAGAAGATGCGCGCGCGCGGGTGATCGGTCAGATAGGCATGGCCGATCGCGTGCAGCAGGTGAGTCTTGCCCTGGCCGGTCGCCGCCTTGAGATAGAGCGGGCTGAACTGCGGCGCTTCGACCTTGGCCATGCGTTCGGCGGCGTTGAAGGCCAGCACATTGGACTTGCCGGTGACAAAGGCCTGAAAGGTCAGCGAGGGATCGAGCCCGACTGACGAGGTGAAGCCCTGCGTGCCGATCGTGTCAGCGGGATGAGTGAACAGGCCGCTGTCAGTCCGGTCATTGGCCGCAGGCGAACCCAGTGCATGAGGCCCCGCTTCGCCGACCCGCAATTCGGGCAGGTGGCGGCGGCCGGGATGAACCGAAATGCGCACATGGCGGACTTCCGAACGTGCGATCTTCCATGCCAGCGAAAGCCGGTCAGCAAAGCGGTCCGCCACCCAGTTGGCGGAAAATTCGGTGGGCAGAAACAGATCGAGCGTGCCCGTTTCCTTGCAGAATTTGCCCAGCTGGATCGGCTTGATCCACTGGCTGTGTAATTGATGTCCCAGATCCTTGCGCAGGCCCTGGCTGATGTCAGCCCAGTCAGCTGCGAGATTCACCGCTTCCTGTTCGTCCGACATGTCCCCGCCTGATGCCGCTTGTCCGTTGAGAGTAGGCTGGTCCCGATGAATCCTGTTGCGCGCCATTTCAGCTTCCAATGCCCCCTTGCGCTCTGCCTTGACATTATGTCCGTCCGCAGCAGGCCAAGCCCTGCTACAGCGTATGCGCGCCCCATCCCGGAACCTGTGGCCCCGGGCTTTGCCGCCTGAATAACCAGAACTGTGAATGCCGACACAATCCCCGCGCCGACAGCATCTTTATTCAGGACCAAGCGGTCCGGAGCAAGGGGTGGGAGTGAAAAAAATCTGAAATAATTCGATTGACTCACCGAGACCCGAGGGGATGCGTTTAAGGCCTTGTTTAGCCTAATTTTTTGAGAATCCTTCTCGCGAATCGCGAGGATTCCTAGCGTCGCTGCGGGCGCGAATATTACAGTTCGCAAATGCACACAGGGCCGACGTGAGACACGCCGACCCTGTCACTGTCATCATTGCGTTCAGGCGCCTCCCGCGAGGGGCAGCAAGCCGAATCAGAGCGCGGCGACGCGCTTGGTCAGGCGGGAAAGTTTGCGCGATGCGGTGTTCTTGTGCAGCACGCCGCGGGCGACGCCACGGGCCAGTTCAGGCTGTGCGGCCTTGAGCGCTTCGGCGGCGGCGGGCTTGTCGCCCCCTTCGATTGCGCTTTCCACCTTCTTCACGAAGTTGCGGATGCGGCTTATCCGGGCGCCATTGATGGCGGCGCGGGCTTCATTGCGGCGGATGCGCTTGCGGGCTTGCGGCGTATTGGCCATGTAGTTCCTCTGACATGCCGCCCGGTACAGCGGCGATAGAATTGCAAAACTGATTGATTGGCAGGCACAGGCCTGCCGGAAAGCGGCGCCCTTAGCGGTGAGTGGCCGAATCGTCAAGCAAACAGCGACGGATATGTAGGCACAACCGCGCGAATGCTCACTTCTGGCAGCGGCGGCACCACCAGCTGCTGCGCCCGCCCTGTGCAAAGCGTTCAATCGTTCCGCCGCAGGCGCAGCTTTCGCCCTCGCGCCCGTAGACGCGCCAGTCCCTTGCGAAATAGCCCAGTTCCCCGTCGGGCTGGGCGTAATCACGGATGGTTGAACCGCCCGCCGCGATCGATTCGGCCAGCACGCCCTTGATTGCGGGCACGAGGCGTTCCAGCGCCTTGCGGCTGACGGTCCCGCCCGGCCGGGTGGGCCGGATCGCGGCGCGGTGCAGCGCCTCGCAAACGTAGATATTGCCCAGACCCGCGACGATCCGCTGATCCAGCAGCAGCAGCTTGATTGCCGCGCTGCGTCCGGCCAGCGCGCGGTGCAGTGATGCCGGCGTAAAATCGTCACCCAGCGGTTCGGGCCCCATCGCGGCGAAGGGCGGCCAGAGTCCCAGCGTTGGCGAATCGACCAGATCGACCGAGCCGAAACGGCGCGGATCGTTCAGTGCCAGCACATGGCCCGAAACGGTGTGAAGGACGAGGTGATCGTGCCGGTCAGCGTTTTCGGGATCGATTCGCCACCGCCCGCTCATCCCCAGATGGAAGACCAGTGTGCGCGCGCGATCGGTGTGAACAAGGCCGTATTTCGCCCGTCGTCCCAGCCCGGTGACGGTGGCCCCGGTCATTGCCTGTACCAGATCAGCGGGGAAAGGGCGGCGCAGATCGGGCCGGTTTACGCGCAGCGCGGCGATGCGCTGGCCTTCCAGCACGCGGGCCAGGCCCCGTACGGTTGTTTCGACTTCGGGCAATTCGGGCATACCGCACGCTGCTATCAGCCTTTGCCCTGTGCCGAAACTCCCCTAAAGCGCCGCATCATGAGTGATCGCGTTTCCTTCGGCTATGAAGAAGTCACCCCGGAAGAAAAGACCGAGCGCGTCGGCGCCGTCTTTTCCAGCGTGGCCCGCAAATATGACATCATGAATGATGCCATGTCCGGCGGGCTTCACCGGGTATGGAAGGACCAGTTTGTGCGGCGGGTGAAGCCGCAGGCGGATGAGGAATTCCTCGACATGGCGGGCGGTACGGGCGACATCGCCTTCCGGCTCGAAGCGCGCGGTGCGCGGGTGACCGTCTCGGACATCAATCAGGACATGCTGGATGTGGGGATTGAGCGGGCGATGGACCGCGGCATTGATACGCTGGTCTGGTCGCGCCAGAATGCCGAGGAACTGAGCTTTCCCGATCGCGTGTTCGATGGCTACACCATCGCGTTCGGAATCCGCAACGTCACGCATATCGATCGTGCGCTGGCCGAAGCTTACCGGGTGTTGCGGCGCGGCGGGCGGTTTTTCTGCCTTGAATTTTCCACGACCACCTGGCCGGGGTTCAAGCAGGCCTATGATTTCTATTCGCATCGGCTGGTGCCCCGGATCGGGCAGGCCGTGGCGGGAGATGAGGACAGCTATCGCTATCTGATCGAATCGATCCGCCGTTTCCCGCCGATGCCCGAATTCGAGGCCATGATTCGCGCTGCGGGGTTTGAGCGGACCCGGGTGGAACCGATCCTGGGCGGGCTGGTGGCGATTCATTCGGGCTGGAAGATCTGATTTGACGCGGCCTGCCACGCATATTCTGCGCCTGCTGCGCTGGGGCCGGACGCTCGCACGCCATGGCGCGTTGCGCGGGATTGAAGGTGATCCCAACACGCCGCCGCCGGTGCGCCGCCTCGTGCGGCTGGCCCGCTTCGGCACGCTCCAGCCGCGCCAGCCCGATTACGCAGGCGCATTTCAGGCGGTCGGTCCGGCAGCGATCAAGCTGGGCCAGTCGCTCGCCACCCGGCCCGACCTGGTCGGGGACGATGCGGCCCGCAATCTGCTGTTTCTGCAAGACAGCCTGCCGCCGGTGCCCTTTGCCGAGATCGAGGCGGAGATTGCCCGCAGTTTCGCCCGCGCGCCGGAAGCCTTGTTTGCCTCGATCGATCCCGTCCCGATCGGTTCCGCCTCCATCGCCCAGGTGCATCGCGCGGTGACGAGCGAAGGGCGCGACGTGGCCATCAAGGTGCTGCGCCCCGGCATCCGCGAACGATTCGCGCGCGACATCGCCACATATGAATGGGCGGCGGCGCATCTGGAGGCCTTGGGCGGAGAGGCGGAGCGGTTGCGCCCGCGCCAGACCATCGCCAATTTCAAGCGCTGGACCAACCGCGAACTGGACCTGCGCCGAGAAGCCGCCTCGGCCAGCGAACTTGCCGCTGCGATGCAGGGTTTTGCCGACTATCGCGTGCCACAGGTGGACTGGGACCGGACCAATGGCCGGGTGATGACCACCGACTGGATTGAAGGCATCAAGATCAGTGACCGGGAGGCACTGCTGGCGGCGGGGCACGATTTGCCGCAGCTTGCCAGCCGGCTGGTGCTCGCCTTCCTGACTCAGGCGATCAGCGCGGGCTTTTTCCACGCCGACATGCATCAGGGCAATCTGATCGTTCAGCCGGACGGAACCATTGCGGCGATCGATTTCGGGATCATGGGCCGGATTGACCGGCGTGCCCGGCAATGGCTGGCCGAAATCCTTTATGGACTGACCACGGGCAATTACCGGCGTGTCGCCGAAATTCACTTCGAAGCGCAATATGTCCCGGCCCATCATTCGATTGACGAATTCGCCACCGCCCTGCGCGCCGTGGGCGAGCCAATGCGCGGCAAGCCGGTGAGCGAGCTTTCCGTCGGGCAGATGCTGGACGGGCTGTTCGCCATAACCCGCGATTTCGACATGCAGACCCAGCCGCACCTGCTGCTGCTGCAAAAGACGATGGTGATGGTCGAAGGGGTGGCGACTCAGCTTAATCCGCAAATCAACATGTGGGACGTGTCAGCGCCTTTTGTCAGGGACTGGATTCGCGAGGAACTGGGGCCGGAAGCCGCGCTGGCTGAACGGTTGCGCGACGATGTGGGAACGCTGCTGCGCCTGCCCGCGCTGATCCGCCGGATCGAGGAGAAATTCCCGGCCAGGGGCGGCGCGCCCGAACAGCCGCCGCTGCCGCCGGTCGAACTGTTGTGGCAACGCCGGGAACGGCGGCGCGGCGCGGGCGGTTATGTGCTTGCCGCGCTGGCTGGCGGCGCGCTGGTGCTGGCCGCGAGCATGATGGGCTGGTTCCAGGGCTGATCCTAGTCGCCGACCTCGTCCAGATGATGGTGCGGCAGCAGGATGCGTGCCCACAGCACGATCCCGGCAATCACCGCTTCGGCCAGCATCGGGATGACGAAGCCATCATAGGATCCATCCATCGCCAGGCTGACGATGCGGCCAAGGATGACGAGGATCATCACGATGGCGGGGACCAGCAGCAAATCGCCCTTGCGCTGCCACGCACCCCACACGGTGCAGATGCCGGTGATGGTGAAGAAGGCGAAGACATCGCCGCGCAGCGTCGAAAAGCCCTGATTGTCCAGCGGGCGCAGGCCAACCCCGGCGGCAACCGTATCCGGCTGCACGAGATAGGCGATGCCCAGCAGGATCAGGAAAAGACCGATCAGGAAGGTCAATGCTGTCACGATCAGGCGCATGGCGTGTGTTCTCCCAAGGTTACCACGCAAATCTTCTCGGCTCTTAACCATCTTAAGTAAAGCGGTTGCACGAAAAGCCGTGCCACTGCACAACACCATTATGGGAGCGCCAAGGATACTTCTGGTCGTCGGGGGCGGGATCGCGGCTTACAAGGCCTGCGAGCTTGTCCGTTTGATCCGCAAGGGCGGAGGCTCGGTCACATGCGTGCTGACCGAAGCGGGATCGCAATTCGTTACGCCGATGACGCTGGCCGCGCTCAGCGAAAATCCGGTCTACACCACCTTGTGGGATTTGAAGAACGAGGCCGAAATGGGCCATATCCAGCTAAGCCGCGAAGCGGATCTGGTGGTCGTGTGCCCGGCAACGGCCGATCTGCTGGCCAAGATGGCGGCGGGCATTGCCGATGATCTGGCCACTACGCTGCTGCTGGCGACGGACAAGCCGGTGCTGGCCGTGCCGGCCATGAATGTGCGCATGTGGGAACATGAGGCGACGCAGCGCAATGTCGATCTGCTGCGCCGCGCGGGCGTTGCGGTGATGGAGCCTGATGAAGGCCCGATGGCCTGTGGCGAATATGGTGCGGGGCGCCTGCCGGAGCCCGATGCGGTTTGCCGCGCGATTGGCGGCGCGCTGGGGCTGGAGGAAGGATTCGCGCCTGCGCTTTCGCCGCCACCGGCCGAAATCGCCTGGCAAGTGCCTGCAGCAGATGAGGATATTGCCGAGCCCGAAGATAGCGCTGAGGACGAATTGCTGGAAGCGCTGGAACCTGAAGAGGAGGCTCCCCCGCCAGCGCGATCGGGGCTGAGCGGCCTGCTCGCATCAATCATCCCGCGCTCGACGCCCAAGCGCACGCTGGATGAGATTGAAGCAGAGGCGATGGAAGCCGGGCAGGAAGACGGCTGGCCAGGGCTGGGTTCTGGCCTCGGAACGGATGCCATGCCCGAATTCGAGACGGGCGAGGCGGACGGGCCACTGCCCGAGCCCGACCTGTCCGGCCCCCTGCTGGCCAGGAAGGGCGCCGCCGCCGCCGCCCCGCCGACGGATCCTGACGCGATCAATCACGAGGTCAATGAACGCCAGCTCCCCCCCGAGGTGCTGGACGAGCTAGACGGCGACCTGCCTGACGATGCGGTCGCGGACGATCCGCTCGATGGGCAGCCCGAGTTCGAGGAAGACCCGACTCATCGCCCGCTCTATGGCAAGCATGTACTGGTCACCGCCGGGCCGACCCATGAACCGATCGATCCGGTGCGTTACATCGCCAATCGTTCATCCGGGAAGCAGGGCTATGCCATTGCCGCTGCTGCCGCCGCTGCTGGCGCACGGGTCACGCTGGTTTCGGGGCCGGTCATGCTGGAAACGCCGCCGGGGGTGGATCGCGTCAATGTCGAAACAGCAATCGAGATGGCCGATGCGGTGCGCAAGGCCTTGCCTGCCGATGCGGCAGTGATGGTCGCCGCCGTTGCTGACTGGCGCACGAGCGAAGTGGCCACCAGCAAGATGAAGAAGCGCGAAATGGCGCCGCCTGCGCTGCGCCTCACCGAAAATCCGGATATTCTCGCCAATCTGGCCGCCGGGGCCAAGCGGCCCGGACTGGTCGTCGGATTTGCCGCCGAAACGGACAATGTGATCGAAAATGCCCAGATCAAGCGCAAGCGCAAGGGCGCAGACTGGATCGTTGCCAATGATGTGTCAGGCGATGTGATGGGCGGCGGGCGAAATACGGTCCATGTCGTGACGGGTGAAGGGGTGGACAGCTGGCAGGAATTGCCCAAGGAAGAGGTTGCCCGTCAACTGGTGGAAAAGATTGCCGATGCCCTCAATCAATAGCGTACCGGTCGCGATCAGGCGACTGCCGCATGGTGAGGGGCTGGACTTGCCCGCCTATGCCACAGCCGGGGCAGCGGGCATGGATGTGCTGGCGGCCGAGGATGTGGTGCTTCCTCCCGGCGGTCGCCACGCGGTCGCCACGGGCTTTGCCCTGGCCATTCCCGAAGGGTTCGAGGTGCAGGTGCGGCCGCGTTCGGGCCTTGCGTTGAAGCACGGCATCAGCCTGCCCAATACCCCGGGCACGATCGATTCCGATTATCGCGGCGAATTGAAGATCATCATGATCAATCTCGGGACTGACGATTTCGCCATCGCGCGCGGTGACCGGATCGCCCAGCTGGTGCTGGCGCCGGTGGTGCTCGCACGATGGGAAGAAGTTGCCGAACTGGACGACACGGCGCGCGGGGCAGGGGGCTTTGGCAGCACGGGCGGGCATGCCCGGCTTGTCTGAAACAGGTCAGGTCGCGTGTCCGCGCGGCTGATCGAGATTTTCCTGCCCGATGCGCAGGCGGCCCAGTTGGAAGCTGTGCTGGCCCGCCATTCACGCCGGTTCTGGCGCGAAGTCGTGCCGGGCGGGCAGGAGAAATACAGCTGCATCGTTCAGCAACGCTATACCGAACGATTGCTGGAGGATCTGGAGCGCGAGTTTGCCGACGCACAAGGGTTCAGCGCGCATGTGCTGAAGCTGGAAGCAGTGCTGCCCGCGGTCGTTGAAACCGCGGAAACGGAATTGCCACCCGTTGCCAAGGGCCGACCGCAAACCGCGCTCGAACGATTCTTCACCCGCGATCGCATCAGCACTGACGAGATCTATGACGATCTGGATGAAAGCCTGCACATCAGGCCCAGCTATCTGCTGACCTGCTTTCTTTCCTCGGTCATCGCCGGGCTGGGCATGCGCAGCGGCCAGACCGCCGTGGTGATCGGTGCGATGATCATTGCGCCCTTGCTGGGGCCGACGATGGGACTGGCCCTGGCTGCAACGGTGGGCAATGCGGCGCTGGGCATGCGCGCGGCGCGCACGCTGTTTGTCGGCTGCGTGGTCGCGGTGCTGGCGGGGATGAGCGTCGGCACGCTGGTGACGATCGACCCACTGGTGCCCGAATTGCGCAACCGCACGCTTGTCCAGCCAGCCGACATTGCACTGGCACTGGCGTGCGGGGCGGCGGGCGTGCTCGCCTTCACCCGGGCTGCTTCGCTGTCACTGGTCGGGGTGATGATCGCGGTGGCGCTGGTTCCGCCGCTGGCCGCGACGGGCATATATCTGGGCGCCGGATTTCCGACCGCAGCATGGAGCGCGTTCTTCCTCTTTGCGATCAATCTGGTCAGTCTCAATGTTGCTGGCATTGCCACCTTCCTTGTGCAGGGCCTGCCACCCCGGAACTGGCGGATCACGGGCGGCATACTCGGCCTGTGGAGCTTCGTACTGGTCCTGCTGGGTTTCATGATGGCGGGCCGGGCGATTTTCGATCTCGGTTCTGCCGAACGGCTGGCGCATCATCTTGTCGGTCCGCTGTAAGGTGGCGGGAAAACGTACCGCCCAACTGGGTTGCAGCATCTGAACTTGACCGCAGCATGCGATATCGATAGATCACGATACAATAAAAATGGCCCGAGTTCGTCCGGGATATGCCGATAGGATTCGGCGCCTTCAGCGTCGTGGTGGCTACGGGCTGCCCGAACACCTTGAGGGAGTGGATGGATGGATAGATCCGGAAACCAAGCGCAAGCTGGGCCTGGCAGCGGCATGGTGCGGGCCGCTGTTTGTGGTCACCTATACGATTTTCTGGGGCATCCTCGGCCATAACATTCCGCCGCCCAACATGATGGGGCTGAGCGCGCAGGAATTGATCGCGCAATATTACGGCAAATATCAGTTTGAAATCGCCATGGGCATGATCGGTTGCTGCGTTGCGGGCGGGTTTTACCTGATGTTTTCGCTGCAGCTTGCATCCATGATGCGCGACGAAGACGGGCAGCTTGGGCTGACTGCGATGATGGAGCTGGGCGGTGGCATCTTGACGTCATGGTCGGTGATCTTCTGTCCGGCGCTTTGGGCGACGGCGGCGATTTTCGCGAACAGCGCCGCTGATCCGATCACGATCAAGATGCTCCATGTCGCGACCTGGATTATATATGATTGCACGTTCATCATCACCACGATCCAGTGCACCGGCGTGGCGCTTTATACGATCCTCAACAAGCAGCAGACGGTGTTCCCGCAGTTCCTGGGCTGGTGCGCCATGGCGACCGGCACCATCTTCGTGGGCGTCATTTTCATTCCCTTCGTGACGGAAGGTCCGTTCATCGTGTCGGGGATATGGAACTTCTATATCGTGTTCGGCGTGTGGCTGCTGGCGTTCTTCCTGCCTTACAGTTTCTTCGCGATCCGGGCCCTGTCAAAGCCGCCTGAACCGCAGCCGCTGCGCAGCGCCAGCCACGCCTGAACCGTCACCGGGCGGCTGAGGGGGCGCTGATCCGCGTAAAGCGCATCACGCCCCCGCCGCGATGCAGGAAAAGGACGCCATCTGCCGTTTCATCAAGGCAGGCGCCCTCGAAATTCACTATGCCCAGATCATTGGGGATCAAGGTCAGGCGCAGCCGGGCCCGGTCAGCCGGTTCCAGTTCGAACCTGACCGGGCCGATCCGGTGGATGGGTTCGCTTACCTCGATCCACAGCGGGTTGCGCGCATCATTATCCGGCAGGCTCCACCCGTGATATTGCGTGTAGCCGTCGATCACGCTGCCATCGTCCAGCTCTATCCGGAAATCGATCCCGGCAATGCCATCGCCACCGGGCCAGCTGACCAGCAGGGTAGCGGGAGGATCGGCGGCCGCGCCCGGTTCTGCGCGGGCGAAGGCAGGCGGGACGGGGGCGGGTTCGGTGAACAGGCAGATCGTTTCATCCCGCCGCTCCCAACGCCCTTCGGCGCGTTCATCCAGCGCGCCCAGCGCAAGCGCAGAGGCAAAACGCCCGTCAGCGCGCAGTTCCAGCCCGCCAGCTGCCTCCGGCCCTTCGTCCAGACGGAACAGGCCAGGCGCGGGCGCAGCGACGGCAGCACCGCTGGCAAGGACCGCGAGACCGAGAAGGATGAACACGTGAGCGCGTTGCAAGATACAGATCGCCTTTCCGGGTGGACGAATCCGGCGATTCTAACCGTAATGCCGTTCACGCGAAACCGTACTGCATTCGCGGCAGCTTCTAGGTGGGCGCGCGCACCGCAAACATTGACCGACTTTGCGGCCTCGAGCCCTTAACCTGCCTTCAGCTTCATCGAGAATTCACCCGTTTTGGCGTTGAATTTTTCCTTGGCAAAGGCCTTGGCGGCGGCGGCGGTCTTGAAGATTTCATCCTGCAGGTGCGAGGTGACGATCGGATAATCCTGCGAATTATAGTGGGTATCGCGTACCGTCAGCCGGTAGGCCCCCTCGTCATTCTTGGCGATCAGGAAAGGGCGGACTGGTCCTTGAGTCATATTTGCGCTCCATAGTCGGTTGTTGGCGGGGCAAGACGGCATCGCGCGGGGACGGGCAGGGCAGTGGTCACAGGCTGGCCCCTGCGCCGAGTGCGCGGCGCAGGCGGGCAATGCGCAGGGCATAGCTTTCCACTCGTTCACGATGCTGCTGCAAGGCGGCGGATGTCAGCGCGCCATTTGCGTGAATTTGCGCCACTTGCTGGCGGTAGAGCAATTCGTTGAGGTCCATGGCACGCTCCCCACAAAAGGCGGGAGCACGATGGTCTCTCAGCCGCTGACGCCCGGAAGTATCGGTCAGCGATGAGCCGCTGTAGGCCGGGTGGGCGAAACATACAAGGCGTGCGCCCCGCCCAGTGGCAGGCGGGGCGGCAGGCTGGCGGTTCGCCTATTCGGCAGGTTTCACGGTCTTCACGGTCTTCTTTTCCGGTGCGATCGTGATTCGCACGGTTTCGCCCGAATTGCCGGGGAAATCGGTGAACATCGCTTCCACCAGATTGGGCACCAGATATTGCAGCCGGTTGGAGGTGGACAGCGCCTGCGCCTTGCCTTCGAACAGGCGGGCGCCATCGGCGGCGCGATCGATCTTCAGGTCAATCCCGCTGGTGTAGACCGTGTAGCTTTCATAGCCGCTGTTGTCGAACCAGGGATCATACCAGCCATAACCCCAGGGGCGGCTGTAGTAGCCATGATAGCCCCAATAGGGGCGATAGCCGTACCAGGGTGAAAAGAACGGGTCGCGATAGCCGGTGGAACGCACCTTTTCCCGGCCATTGTCGACGCCATAATCGAAGCGGACAATCAGATTGGCCTTGTCAGGGGTGGTTTCGACATAGCCCAGTCTTTCCATCTGCGCATCGACCAGATCGGCATAGCGCGCAAATTCGAGCCCACCCGCCAGCGCCGGATCATCGGCCACCACGGCAAAGCTTTGCCCCTGGGGAGCGGGAAGCTGGGTCTGGAAGCGGGAGACATCCGCCTTGAAGGGAGTGGTGCAGGCGGCGACCGCGGCCAGCAACAGCGGCCCAAGAGCCAGTTTGAGCGAGCGACCGCGCATTTTCATTGTCCTGTTCATGCCAACTCTCCAACTGCCCGCGCTGCCATGAGTGCAGCGGGACATGGGTTTGCCCCATGCCATACTGACAGGTGACTGAACCGGCCTTTAATGGCAACCGCCCATTGCGCCGTTAAATCAGGACCGGACCAGACCCAGCGCGCGATAGGCGGCCGCGAGTGTCGGCCGGGCCAGCTCGCGCGCCTCTGCCGCGCCGCGCGCAAGAATGGCGTCAAGCGCTTCGCGGTCCGCTCTCAGTTCGCGAAAGCGTGCTGATATCGGCGAAAGCGAGTCGACCAGCACTTCGCCCAGTGCCGGTTTGAACCGTCCAAACCCTTCGCCGCCATAAGTGGCCAGTACGCTGTCCACGCTGTCACCGGTCATCGCCGCATAGATCGACACCAGATTCAGCGCTTCGGGCCGGTCCGCCAGTCCCGCCACTTCGCCGGGCAGGGGTTCGGGATCGGTCTTGGCCTTCTTCACCTTCTTCATGATCGTGTCCGCATCGTCAGTCAGGTTGATGCGGCTCATGTCCGAAGGATCGGACTTGCTCATCTTGGCCGTGCCATCGCGCAGCGACATGATCCGCGCCGCTTCGGGCGGGATGAGGGGGTCGGGCTGCGTGAAAACCTCTTCGCCAGCGCCGAAATCATTGTTGAACTTCTGGGCGATGTCGCGCGCCAGCTCCAGGTGCTGCTTCTGGTCTTCGCCCACCGGCACATGCGTTGCCTGATAAAGCAGGACGTCAGCCGCCTGCAGCACCGGGTAAGTGAACAGGGCCACTGATGCGCCTTCGCGGTTCTTGCCCGATTTATCCTTGAACTGCGTCATCCGGTTGAGCCAGCCCATCCGCGCCGTGCCGTTCAGCAGCCACTGCAATTCGGCATGGGCCGGAACCTGCGCCTGGTTGAACAGGATCGACTTGTCCGGATCGATCCCGCAGGCGACCAGCGCGGCGGCCATCTCCAGCGTGCCCGCATAAAGTTCGCCCGGCACATGCGGCATCGAGATAGCGTGCAGATCGGCGAGGAAGAACAGGCACTGCCCGCCCGCTTCCAGCTCGTCCTGCATGCGCACCCAGTTGCGGATCGCGCCCAGGTAATTGCCGAGATGGAGATTGCCCGTAGGCTGGATACCGGAAACGACACGCATCGAAATTACTGGCCTTCGCTGGCTGGACTGGACTTGCGCCGCCGCCGTAGCTGGCTGACAAGGTCCTTGTCGAGCGCTCCGGTCAACCCGGCGATACCGAAGAACACGATCAGGCCAATCGCGACCAGCGCCGAAAGCGACCACACCCGTTCCACGACATTGCCGCCATAGCGCGCCTGCATCAGCGGCATGGCGTACCACAGCGTGGCGGCCATCGCGCCCGTCGCCACGAGCTGCCGAGCTACCCGGCCAGCGAGCCGCGCCGTCGCATGATACCACCGGCGGCGGTGGAGGATCGTATAAAGCAGCAGCACATTCAGCGTTGCGGTAAAGGCCGTGGCCCCTGCCAGGCCGACGATGCCGTAGCGCGGCACAACGGCGAAATTGATGGCGATGTTCACCACCAGCGCAAAAGCGGCGACCCACACCGGCGTGCGCGTATCCTCGCGGCTGAAGAAGGCAGGCTGGAATACCTTGACCAGCACATAGGATGGCAGGCCCGCGACCAGCGCGGTCACGATCATCGCCATGGTCTGGCCGTCAGCATCAGTCATCTTGCCGCCAACGAAAAAGGCGGTGA
>Ga0255752_10000177_pt1 | contig 76299 bp, 76 predicted proteins | sample 011ome_25_FD_179952 | JGI IMG/M metagenome (GOLD analysis project Ga0255752, IMG submission 179952) | Coastal salt marsh microbial communities from the Groves Creek Marsh, Skidaway Island, Georgia - 011512CT metaG (version 2) | ecosystem: Environmental > Aquatic > Marine > Intertidal zone >...
ATTTCAGAACCAATTTTCTGATTCCACAGCCGTTCTGTTCTTTCAAAAGTTGTTTCAGCTAGATTGAGCTGAAGCTCGATTTGATCTAATTGCTCCTTTAGCCCCGCATCATCAATTTTAGCTAAAGGTGCCCCTTTTTTTACAGATTGCCCTTCCTTGACATAAATAGAAACCAACTTTCCATTGTATTCGGGATACAGGTCTAAGTTTTGTCTTGTCTTTACATTGGCTTGAACTTCTATGGTATGCTCAAAATTGACTGCTTCTACAGCTAGAGCAGTAACTAATACGCGCTTTTCGTTGTTGGTCATCTGATCAATAGCTGCATTGACTTCCTCAAGTGCTGTTGTGGCAGTATTGATTTGTTGGGTTAATTTATCTTTCTGAACCTGAAGAGCTTCCAAGCTAGAAGGAGATGAAACGTTTTCTTTCCTTACTTCTGAAGGTTGCCCACAACGGAACATTAAAAAAGAAAGACCGATAAATAGGATTGATTTTTTCATAATAATTTATTCTACTGGAGTATTAAGAAGGGTTTCTAGGGTTAATTTTTTTTGGATTACATTTTGAATGGCCGAAATGTAATTGTTTTGTGCACTGTACAATTGAAGTTGAGCCTGTCTGAGATCAAAAGAACTGGCAATACCCTCAAAGTATTTGGATTGATTTTTTTGTTCAATTCTTTCTGCCAAGGCCAAATTCTCCTTGTTTGTAAAGTAGGTTTCAACCGACAACTCATATTCGTTTACAGCAGCCTGTACTTCGATACTGATTCTTTCCTGAGTCTCTTCGAGAGAAGTTTCTGCCTGATCCACAGCAATTTTGGCTTTTTGTGATTGCGCTCTTCGCTTAAAAGAACTGAAAATAGGGACTTGTAGATTTACACCAAATAAGGCTGCTCCAAACCATTTTTGTTCGGGGTCGGTAAATGAAAAAGTTTCACTATTTCCCGTATAATTTCCATTTAAAAAGGCTGACAGTCTGGGCAAACTTTTAGATTTTTCGTATTTATAAAGCAGGCTTTCTGAACGTAAATTATTGGATGCAATTTTAATATCGACATTGTTGTCGAGGTTAATTTCCGATTCAAATTTCTGCTCGAAAAGCCCATCGGTGGTTAGTGATTCTAAGGTATCAACAAGCTCTAATGGAGCTTTGGTAGGGAAACCCATTAGGAGTTTAAGCATATTAAGACTGATCTCACGAGTGTTTTTTGCATAACGCAGTTGAGTTTCTACACTGGAGAGTGTTAGTCTGAGTTGTTCCACACTTTCTTCCTCTTCAAAACCATTTCTAAAAAGAGCTCTGACTTCATTTAAGTTGGCTTCCAGATTACCCTTATTTTTTTCTAAAAACTTAATGTTTTCTTGGATCAGTAAAACAGAACTGTAGGAGGAGACAATATTTTTTTTAATCTCTAAGGCGGTTTTTTCTAAAAGATTTTTAGAGATATCTAGATAAACAGTTGATGCTTCCAATCCGACGATATAAGAACCATCAAACAGCAATTGTTGAAGCGTTACTCCAGCATCCATGGTTTGGGGAGTTCCAAATTGAACTTCTGCGAACTCACCTTCTTTTCCACCGAAAAATTGAGCAGGTATCAGTGAGGTGGGAAGCTCTAGGAAATTCTGATAATTTGCACTGGCACTTATTTGAGGAAGACCTATAGCGATAGTACTCCAACGTTCTTTGTAAGCACGCTGAACCTCACGGCTGGCATTGAGTATTTGTCTGTTGTTTTCCTGTCCAAAAGTAACGGCTTCGTCCAAAGTCACTGCTTCAGGAAGCTCTTGGGCAAAAGTCCATGAAACGACTAGTGTTAAAAGTAATGATAGGTTGAGGTTGGTTCTCATGCGTTAAATTCTTTTTTGTATTGCTCTAATTTTTCTATCCCCAGAGGAGTGCAAATGGCACGTAAATGATACTCCGAAAAATCGATCAATAATTGATCAATTTTATACTCATCTAAAGGAAAGAGGTTGATATCAGTCACACCTCGCATTCCGTTAAAATAAATTCTCGTGATAAAGTCAACATTGATTTCTTCTCTAAAAAGCCCCGTTTCTATTCCTTTTTTGATGCCGTTGGAGAAGGAACCACTTAGAATTTTAAAGTCCCTAGCCTTAATTTTATTGTAAATACTGGGATAGTATTTTTGAAGCTGATATTGGGGGGAATTTTGTTCGTTAGAAAGATGAATTAAAGCCTCTTTTTTTAGTTGATAAAGCTCTATAATGGGATCTTTTGCCTGTTTCGCAATGGTTTGAAGCCTTTCCATGATGCGACTGTGGTGGGTAAGTGACGCTTGCTCTACCAAGACCTCTTTATTCGAAAAGTGCGCATAGATGGTTTTTTTTGAAATATGCATTTGTTGCGCAATTTCATCCATGGTTATGCTCTTGAAACCGTACTGTAAAAAAAGATGAATGGCTTGTTCAACGATTTCCTCTTTCATTTTATTTTTTTGGCAAAGTAACGAAACGGAAACTATAAAACAAAAAAAGTTTCTAAAGTTTCTACTCGTCCTAGAATCAGATTAAAGTTTATTTTTACAAAAAACCAATTCATGGCGAATTACAATAAACAGTTTCAAGACTACCTTCTATCTATCGAGCAAAAGCAAACCCCAAAGGGTTTATATGCCCCTATTGATTATTTACTCACCCTGGGAGCTAAGCGAATTCGTCCTACGCTGACGCTGATGGCGACTGATGCTTTTGAAGGAGACACTGAAAATAGTCTTGCTGCAGCACTTGCAGTAGAGCTATTTCACAATTTTACTTTAATGCACGATGACATCATGGATGATGCACCCTTGCGAAGGGGACAACCGACTGTTCACGAAAAATGGGACATCAATACGGGCATATTATCAGGAGATGCGATGTTGGTTCAAGCCTATCAAGCACTAGAAGTCTACCCAGAAGGGCTGCATTCCAAGTTGACTCGCCTATTGAGCAAAACCGCTATCGAAGTTTGCGAGGGTCAACAATACGATGTGGATTTTGAAAAGGAAAACGAAACTACCATAGAAGCTTATTTGGAAATGATTCGGCTAAAGACAGCTGTTTTAGTCGGTTGTGCACTCCAAATGGGGACTTATATCGCAAATAGTAATGAGGAGGAAGCACAAAAAATTTATGATTTTGGAGTTTTACTCGGATTGGCATTTCAAATTCAAGATGATTATTTAGATGCTTTTGGCGACCCCAAAACATTTGGAAAGCAAATAGGGGGTGATATAATCGAAAATAAAAAAACCATACTCTATCACAAAGCATTATTATTGGGTAATGAAGATCAAAAAACCCAGCTCAGAAGTTGGTTTGAGTCAAGCGAGGATTTTGTAGTGGAACAAAAAATTAAAGCTGTAAAAGAAATATTTGTGCAGACTACTGCTGCAGAAGCGAGCCAAGAACTGATGCAAAAGTATACTGAGCAAGCCTATCAAGCCTTGGAATCCTTGGATATAAAACAGCAAGGAAAAGCAATTTTAAGGTCTTTTGCAAATCAGTTAATGCAGCGACAATTTTAAAAAAACCTTTTAAAGAAAGCAGATAAAAACCAGCCAATCTGTTTAATTGAAAATGAAGAGAGGACTAAAAGCTCTTCACCAAAGGAGGTTTTCTCATCCAAGAATCGAAATATCCTTACGGGTGGATTTTTGTCAAACATCCGAATAAAAAGCTCACTACCCTTATCGTTGTATTTTTCCAGCACATCTAGAAAAAGTAAATCGTAAAACCAAAAGCGACTTTTCTGATGAAATGTTGTTAAGTCTCGCTCTGTTTTAAGGAAAGGGATGAGTCTGTTAATTTGTCGGACAGTATTCATGAATGTAAATCCAGTACTGGCCTTGGTCCAACCTCCAGCAGTTCCAATATGGAGTAAACTAGGTGTATTGGAGCGATTAAATGGATAGCAACTCATTGGTATATTCCCCTGTTCTTTCTCTTCAATTTGATAGGTTGTAATATTCATTGACTTTAAATAGGCCTCAATTCCGTCTTCGTATTCTTTAGTCGTTAAAAGATCTTTTGAAAAAAGGGTGTATTCAACCAATGCTTGACGATCATTTTGAGGGAGAAGGTAAAGAAACCTCGTTTGTTGCTTTTGGGGAATATTAAAATCCATAAAAAGGATTTTATCTGGGTCAAAACTTCCTTTTGGGGCATTGACAAACCAGCCGATAAAATGCTGTTTTAAGACAGGATATTTATTTTGGGTTGTAATTTTTTTAGGATCAAATAAACTTGAAAAAACCTGAGGCGCTGAAAAGACTCCTTGGTCTGTTACCACAACTGTATGATCCGCTTTTGAGTTCAATTCTTTGACTTCAGCTTGTAAGATTCGAATGTTATGAGGCACTGATTCTAAAGGGAAATACTTGTTGTAAAAAGCCTTTGAACGCATCATTTTGTACTGGTAAGGAGTCAATTCAAAATCTTGTCTTTTTTGGGGTGCGAGAAACGTGGCATGATTCCATTTTTTCGCTAATAAATCGTTAAAATTACCATCTCCAGTTTCCCAAAAGGACCACGTCCTGTCATCGCTGTTTTTGAGTTCTTTTTCTATTAAAAGAATTTTCTTAGCAATAAAAAATTCGTCTGCCTTCATCGCTTTTAATAAAAGCAATCCAGCAGCGCCTCCACCACAAATGATATAATCGAACTCTTCTTTTTTCATAAACAATGGAGTAAAAGTAATTAATTCGACTCGAATGGGTGAACTATTGTACTGAAGTATGTATTTTTGCAAGAATTAAATAACAATGGATAGTATAATTGCATTTTTTGAATCGATAAGCCCAGTTACAGGGGCATTTTATGCCACGCTCTTTACTTGGGGGCTTACTGCTTTGGGCGCTTCTTTGGTTTTTTTTGTCAAAGGGATGAACCGAGCACTTTTAGACGGCTTATTAGGCTTTACTGGTGGGGTGATGGTAGCTGCTAGTTTTTGGAGTTTATTGGCTCCAGGAATTGAGATGAGTCCGGGAGAAGGTTTTGTAAAAGTGATTCCAGCGGCAGTCGGTTTTGGTTTAGGAGCCATGTTTATTTTTGGATTGGATAAAGTCTTACCTCATATTCATATTAATTTCAAAGAATCTGAAGGAATTAAAACGCCCTGGCACCGAACCACTTTATTGGTATTGGCAATTACCCTACACAATATACCCGAGGGATTGGCAGTGGGAGTTTTGTTTGGTGGAGTTGCTGCAGGGATTCCAGAAGCCTCCATTACAGGTGCTGTAGCTTTAGCTATCGGAATCGGGATACAAAATTTCCCTGAAGGTATAGCAGTTTCTATGCCCATGAGAAGGCAGGGAGTCAGTCGATTTAAAAGTTTTTGGTACGGACAACTTTCCGCAATTGTAGAGCCAGTTGCTGCAGTTATCGGGGCCGTAGCTGTTACATTTTTTACTCCGCTTTTACCCTATGCATTGGCGTTTGCAGCAGGTGCTATGATATTTGTCGTAGTGGAGGAGGTAATCCCAGAGACCCAGCAGGATAAATATACCGATATAGCAACACTAGGCTTTATTGGAGGCTTTATTGTGATGATGACCTTAGATGTGGCCTTAGGTTAACCCTCCTATTCACTAAAATTTTGCCATCCTTGTGCCGTCAATTCTATTTGATGACCCAAACCATTTACAAGTTGGCAGCCCGCATTTTGTTCTACGGCATGACCAATAACAGTTAGTAAAGGATGATTTTTGATTTTATCGAAGTCCTTTTGGGATATGGTAAAAAGTAATTCGTAATCCTCTCCTCCATTCAGTACAACAGTGGTTGAATTAAATTTAAATTCTTCACAGATAAGGTTTACTTCGGGATCCATAGGTAATTTTTCTTCAAAAAGATGAAAACCAACTTTGGAGGATTTAGAAAGGTGAAGGATTTCAGAGGAGAGTCCGTCGCTGATATCGATCATCGAAGTAGGAACGATTTTTAATTCTTCGAGCAATTCGATTATATCTTTTCTCGCTTCTGGTTTGAGTTGCCGCTCAATACTGTAGGTGTAGGGGCTCAAATCTGGTTGTGTATTGGGATTTACTTTAAATACTGCTTTTTCGCGCTCTAAGATTTGTAGGCCAGTGTAAGCTGCTCCCAAGTCACCGCTTACCACCAATAAATCATTCTGTTTTGCACCCGAGCGAGAGACAATTTTATCTTTGGATGCCATCCCAACTGCAGTTACAGAAAGAGTTAGTCCTGAGGTACTGCTCGTTGTATCTCCTCCGACTAAATCTACCTTATAATTTTTACAGGCCAAGCCGATACCAGCATACAATTCCTCTAAAGCTTCTAATGTAAATCGGTTCGATACGGCTATAGAAACTGTAATTTGTGTGGGGATTGCATTCATGGCATAGAGGTCAGAAAGATTTACCATTACTGCCTTATAGCCTAAATGCTTTAAGGGCATATAACTCAAATCAAAATGAACTCCTTCTATCAACAAATCAGTGCTTACAAGGGTTTGTTTTGATTCGTGATCGACAACAGCTGCGTCATCTCCTATTCCCAAAACACTTGATTTATTTTGAAGTTTTAAGGATTTGGTCAACGCCTCAATTAAAGCAAATTCCCCTAAGTTTTCTAAAGGAGTTTTGGATGTATTTTTATCTTCAAACATGGCCCAAAAGTAAGGAACCTTAGTTAATTGTTAAAGCTTAAGCAAGCTTATGTTTTTTTAGTAATTTTAAATAAAAATACCGATGAAATCCCTGTCCCTAAAATTATTGATTTTCCTGCTTTTTTTGAATTGCGCTAAAGATTCTAATATGGATCAATCGTCCTTTGAAGAAGATACTCCCAATACCGAACTTCCCGATGACACTGACGATCCAGAGGACAATTTTGGGTATGCCCCTTGCGAAAATGGAATGGCAGGTATTTATCCTTGTCAGGGGTATGATCTTTTATCGAGAGTGACATTAGAAGAGTTTAACAGTGGGTCTGGAAATGACAATTGGGGATGGACAGATCCAGAGACTGGAATAGAATATGTGCTTAATGGTTTAAACGACGGAGTGGGATTTGTATCAATAGAGGACCCCGAATTTCCATTGTTCCTTGGAAAATTACCTACAGCTACGAATCCAAGTGATTGGAGGGATGTCAAGGTATATAACAATCACGCTTTTATTGTGAGTGAAGCTCAAGGCCACGGCCTACAGGTGTTTGATTTAACTCGACTAAGAGGGCTCACTGAAGCTCAAAGTTTTACAGCAGATGCTCTGTTAAACGATTTTGGTAATGCACACAATATCGCAATAAATGAGGATACTGGATTTGCTTATGTCGTTGGTTCCCAGCTTTACAATGGAGGTCCTGTATTTATCAACATCAATGATCCCAAAAACCCTTCAATTGTTGGCGGCTTCGAAGCGGTATCCTATACCCACGACGCACAAATTGTAGTTTATCAAGGACCTGATTCGAACTATACAGGCAAAGAACTCCTTTTTGGCAGCAATAGTGATGGTGGAGCAAACAATAAGGTAGTTATTCTGGATGTTACCGATAAGGAAAATCCAGAATGGATTCAGTCCATCACCTACGAAAATGGGGGCTACGCCCATCAAGGCTATCTTTCAGAGGACCAACGTTATTTTTTAATGGGTGATGAGTTGGATGAATTAAATTTTGGATCGCCTACCTCGACCAAGATATTTGATTTATCAGACCTTTCTAATCCAAAGCTTCATTTGAATTATTTTGCTGAAGTCAATGCCATAGATCACAACGGCTATACCAAAGGGGATCAATTTTTTATTGCCAGTTATACCGCTGGACTTAGAGTATTAGATCTCAGCGGGATAGGTGAAAAACAAGTAGAGGAAACGGGTTATTTCGACACCTATCCAGTAAATAATAATGCTGCTTTTGCAGGGGCATGGAATGTTTATCCCTATTTCGAAAGTGGAGTCATTGCAATCAATGATATTAATTCGGGTTTGTTTCTTGTAAAAGCTTCTGAAGATTAATGCGTATTATCCTAAATGGAATTTTAATTTTATTCTTCATTGGTTGTTTTCCTTCCAATGAGATGGATTCGACTAATCTAATTCCAATCAGTGGAAACTGGGACTTGATCACGACCTATGGGGGTAGTGAAGAAGACATCGCGCATGGGATTGTTGCCACTGCAGACGGAGGTTACATAGTTGTAGGAAACTCCAAAAGTACAGACGGTACATTTTCAAATAAAAAACGTACAGGCAGTGATATTTTCCTGATGAAATTCAATGCTTTAAATGAAGTGGAGTGGACTTCAGCTTATGGAGGCTCTGAAGATGATCGAGGGCATGATGTGGTTCAACTTGCAGATGGAGGTTTTGCAGTTGTAGGGTACAGTCAGAGCAGTGATGGAGATGCCACAAGAAATGAGGGTCAACACGATAATTGGGTTTTCAAAGTTGATACCCAAGGAAACTTACTTTGGGAAAAAAGCTTTGGATTTTTAGGACATGACCATGCGTATAATATTATTTCAACCTCGGATGGGGGGTTGTTTTTCAATGGATTTTTAGATGTTACGGCTTCTAATGGAGCAGGACAAGATGGTAAAACGCAACTGACAAAAAAACATGGAGTTGGTGAATTCTGGTGTCATAAATTGGATGCAGATGGAAACCTTCAATGGAGACGGTATTTTGGAGGGACAAGCAACGATCGTTCTTATGATGCAATCGAGACAAAAGAAGGTGATTTTGTATTAGTAGGAAGTTCTGAAAGTCAGGATGTGGATATTACCAATCCTAAAGGGGAATACGATATTTGGGTTGTAAAAATTGACTCCAAAGGGAATTTACTTTGGCAGCGTTCCGTCGGTGGAAGTAATTATGATATTGGTACGGCATTGATTGAAGCATACGACGGCGATCTTCTGATTACGGGTCAAAGTTATAGCCAAGACAAAGATATCACTGATCCACTTGGTTCCTCTGACGGGATACTGCTTAGGATGTCTAATGAAGGAGAGTTAAAAAAGGTGCAAAATTATGGAACGTATGAATTTGACAGTCTTAAAGATATTCTCCAAAGAGCAGATGGAACCCTTGTAATGGTTGGATATAGCGGATCTGGAGAAATAGAAACTGGTGGCGCTTTAGACAATGATATTTTTCTTTACTATGCTTTCGCTGACGGTACGCTTGTAAATAAATATAAAATTGATGGTGAAGGCCTTGATATTCCAGAGAAAATAGCCATAACGACCAAAGGACAAGTCATTCTAGTAGGCAGTACTAATAGTACTAACGCTCCTTATTCAAATTCTGCAGGAGGGAAAGACCTCTTTGTGGCTATTTGGAATTAAATTCTCCAATGAATTCATAGCTTAAAACAATAGGTGTTGGTCTCAAGTCGTAATAAATACGCTATATTTGTATATTATTTAGATTAATTCTTTATTAGATGATAAAGGTTGCTAAAACAGCGAAAGAAAAAGTTGAGATGCTCATGAAAGAGGAAGGCTTCAACCCTTCCATAGATTACGTTCGTGTGGGCGTAAAAAGTGGTGGTTGTTCTGGGCTTTCGTATGATCTTAAATTTGATCATACGCTTCAGGGTGACGACAAACTTTTCGAGGACAACCAGGTTCGAATTTTAGTAGATAAAAAGAGTCTGCTCTACCTTATTGGTACTACCCTTGAATACTCTGGTGGTCTTAACGGAAAAGGCTTTGTCTTCAACAACCCTAACGCACAACGTACTTGTGGCTGTGGAGAGAGTTTTTCATTATAAAAAAGAAAATGGCTTATACTGAAGAAGAATTAAAAAAAGAATTAGAAACCAAAGAATACGAGTACGGTTTCTACACAGATATTGACTCAGACACTTTTCCGAATGGTCTGAATAAAGAGATTGTAAGAAAAATTTCTGAAAAAAAGGGAGAGCCCGAATGGATGACGGATTGGCGTTTAAAAGCCTTTGAATCATGGTCTGAAATGACAGAACCAGAATGGGCAAACGTCAATTATAAAAAACCTAACCTTCAAAAAATATCGTATTACTCAGCTCCTAAATCAAAGCCGAAATACGACAGCTTGGACGAGGTTGATCCTGAATTACTCAAGACTTTTGAAAAGCTCGGCATTTCAATCGACGAACAAAAAAAACTGTCAGGTGTGGCTGTTGATATAGTTATGGATTCTGTATCAGTAGCGACAACTTTTAAGGATACACTTGCTGAAAAGGGGATTATATTTTGTTCGATCTCTGAAGCAATCAAAGAGCACCCTGAATTGGTAAAAAAATATATCGGGAGTGTCATTCCTCCGAAAGATAATTATTACGCAGGGCTCAACAGCGCTGTGTTTACTGACGGTTCGTTTTGTTATATCCCCAAAGGCGTCCGTTGTCCAATGGAATTGTCAACCTATTTTAGAATCAATCAAGCAGGAACGGGTCAGTTTGAAAGAACTTTAGTGATCGCCGATGAGGGAAGTTATGTAAGTTATCTTGAGGGGTGTACTGCACCTTCTAGAGATGAAAATCAGCTACACGCCGCTGTAGTTGAACTCATAGCACTCGACGATGCTGAGATTAAATACTCTACTGTACAAAATTGGTTTCCGGGAGATAAAGAGGGTAAAGGAGGCGTATTCAACTTTGTTACTAAGCGTGGAATTTGTCATGAGCGATCAAAAATTTCTTGGACTCAAGTTGAAACAGGATCTGCGGTTACTTGGAAATATCCCTCCTGTATTTTAAAAGGAAATCATTCAGTTGGAGAATTTTATTCAATAGCAGTAACCAATAATTTTCAGCAGGCGGACACAGGAACAAAAATGATTCACCTTGGAAAAAACACCAAGAGTACTATTATTTCCAAAGGAATTTCTGCTGGGAAATCCCAAAACAGTTACCGAGGCTTAGTTCAAGTAGGAGCTAGAGCTAAAAATGCAAGAAATTTTTCTCAATGCGACTCTCTTCTCATGGGGAACGATTGCGGAGCACACACCTTTCCCTACATAGAAGCCAAGAACAACTCTGCACAAATTGAACACGAAGCTACAACTAGTAAAATAGGAGAAGATCAAATTTTTTACTGCAACCAAAGGGGGATTGATACTGAAAAAGCCATCGCTCTGATAGTAAATGGATTCAGTAAAGAGGTTTTAAATAAACTCCCAATGGAATTCGCGGTAGAAGCGCAAAAATTATTAGAAATCTCCCTAGAGGGATCAGTAGGATAAAAAAACAGTTATGTTAACAATAGAAAATTTACACGCCCAAGTTGAAGGGAAAGCGATTCTTAAAGGAATTGACCTCGATGTAAAAGCGGGCGAAGTCCATGCAATTATGGGACCTAACGGTTCGGGAAAAAGTACACTTTCATCATTAATTGCAGGGAATGAGGAATATGAATTGACCAAAGGAAAAATGTTACTTAGAGGAAAGGATTTGTCTGAGATGGACGCTGAAGAGCGTGCACATGAGGGAATTTTTCTTTCTTTTCAGTATCCTGTTGAAATCCCTGGAGTTTCCGTTACAAACTTTATCAAGACGGCAATCAACGCGAATAGAAAGGCTAAGGGCTTGGAGGATATGCCTGCAAGTGAGTTACTCAAGAAAATACGGGACAAAGCCAAACTTCTAGATATTGATTCTAAATTTTTATCTCGTTCTCTTAACGAAGGCTTTTCAGGAGGAGAAAAAAAACGAAATGAAATTTTTCAAATGGCAATGCTTGAGCCAGAACTCTCAATTCTTGACGAAACAGATTCAGGACTTGATATTGATGCACTTAAAATCGTTGCTAATGGGGTGAATAAACTCAAAAGTAAAGACAATGCAACTATTGTCATTACCCATTATCAAAGGCTGTTGGATTATATAGTGCCTGATTTTGTACACGTACTTTTTGATGGTAAAATCGTCAAATCAGGAACCAAGGAACTCGCCCACGAATTGGAAGCTAAAGGATATGATTGGATCAAAGAATTAGCATCTCATGGAGTTTAAAGAGAAATTAATTTCATCTCACCTGGCTTTTGAAGAAGACCTGTATCAAAATGACAGTGTCTCGCAAGCAAGAGCATCTGCACTTAAGGTTTTTGAAGAGAAAGGTTTTCCTTCTAAAAAAGAGGAGGCATGGAAATATACTTCACTGGATGCTCTAATTCAAAAAGATTACGCCTTGTTTCCAAAATCTGAAAGCAGTATTGAGGTCAATGATGTAAAAAAATACTTTTTATACGATACCGATACCTATAAAGTAATTTTTATCGACGGTGTTTACAGTCCGTTTTTATCAAATACCACCCATGACGGACTTGACGTTTGCTTGATGTCTGCTGCTCTTTCGAAGCCAAAATACCGAGACCTCATCGACACTTATTTTAATAAAATAGCTCCAGAGGACGACAGTATGACGGCACTCAACACCTCTTATGCCAAAGAGGGAGCCTATATTTATATCCCCAAAAGTGTAGTTGCTGAAAAGCCCATTGAAATTATTCATTTTTCTTCTGGGAATGAAAGCGCCTTGTGGTTGCAACCAAGAAATTTAATTGTTGTTGACGAAAACGCTCAGATTCAAATAATTGAACGCCACCAAAGCCTTAAAGAACACCCTGTAGTGACCAATTGTGTTACCGAGATTTATGTTCATCAAAGCGCTTTTTTGGATTACTACAAACTACAAAACGATCTTCCTTCAGCATCTTTGATCGACAATACTTTTATAGTGCAGGAAAAAAACAGCCACGCTAGCGTGCATACTTTTTCTTTGGGAGGTAAACTTATACGCAATAATCTGCGCTATTTCCACAAGGGTGAGCACATTATGTCCACACTTAAAGGGGTCACTATTTTACATGACAAACAACACGTAGATCACGCTACACTTGTCCATCATGCTCAACCCAACTGTGAAAGTCATCAAGATTATAAAGGGATATTTGCAGAGCGATCAGAAGGGGTATTTAACGGGCAGATATTGGTTGATAAAATAGCCCAAAAAACAAATGCATTTCAACAGAATAATAACATTCTTTTGGATGATAAGGCTACTGTAAATACAAAGCCTCAATTGGAAATTTTTGCAGATGATGTCAAGTGTTCTCACGGATGTACCATCGGTCAACTGGATGAGGAAGCACTATTTTATTTAAGGTCTAGAGGAATTCCCAAAAAAGAAGCCAAGGCCTTGATGACCTATGCTTTTGCAAATAATGTATTGGAGAGTGTTCAGCTTCCTTCATTAAAGAAGCGAATCAACGGTCAAATTGCAAAAAAGCTAGGAGTTAATCTTGGATTTGAGTTGTAGATGTTAGATGTCAACAAAATCCGTGCTGATTTTCCCATACTTTCACGAAAAGTCAATGGTCAACCCCTAGTGTATTTTGACAATGCAGCAACCTCTCAAACCCCCACACAGGTTATAGAAGTAATTACAGATTACTACACTCGATTAAATTCCAATATTCACCGAGGAGTTCACAAACTGAGTCAGGAAGCTACAGAGGCTTATGAAGCAGCACGAAAAACTATACAACAACATTTTAATGCGGCTCATGCCCAAGAAATCATCCTCACGGCAGGAACTACAGAAAGCATCAACCTAATTGCTTCAGGCTATACTAGTTTGTTAAAAACAGACGATGAGCTACTGATTTCTGCTTTAGAACACCATTCCAATATTGTTCCTTGGCAGATGCTCTGCGAACGAACAGGGGCCCAATTAAAAGTCATCCCGATGACTGAAAGGGGAACCTTGGATATGGATGCTTTAGATACGCTTCTAAATTCGAAAACTGCTCTAGTTTTTGTCAATCACGTATCCAATGCTTTAGGAACGGTTAACCCTATCGAGCAAATCATCAGCAAAGCCCATGCGGTTGGTGCAGAAGTTTTAATTGATGGAGCACAAGCCTGTCCACATATCAAACCAAACGTTCAAGAACTGGATGCAGATTATTACGTGACCTCTGCTCATAAATTATGCGGTCCTACAGGAGTGGGGATGCTTTACGGCAAAGGGGAACTATTAAATAAACTTCCACCTTATCAAGGCGGAGGAGAAATGATTGCTACAGTTACTTTTGAAAAAACAACCTATGCCGACCTCCCGCATAAATTTGAAGCTGGAACACCGAATATAGCAGGCGGAATTGCTTTTGGAGCCGCTTTAGACTACATGAATTCTATTGGTTTCAAAGAGATAGCTGACTACGAAGATGAACTTCTAAATCATGCTACAACGGCATTGAAACAGATTCCTGGATTAAAAATTTACGGGGAGGCAAGTGAAAAAACTGCAGTAATCTCTTTCAACGTAGAAGGGATTCATCCTTATGATATCGGGAGTATATTAGACCAAATGGGAATCGCTGTTCGAACCGGACATCACTGCGCCCAACCGATCATGGATTATTATCAAATTCCAGGTACGGTAAGAGCTTCCTTTTCTTTTTACAATACCAAAGAGGAAATCGATCGAATGGTTGAAGGACTGAAGAAGGCAATAAGTATGTTGCAATAAATTAATACATTTAGGTATGGAAAGCATAGCGAAGAAACAACAAGAGGTGATAGAAGAGTTTTCCTTATTTGAAGACTGGATGCAGCGCTACGAGCATATGATTGATCTCGGAAAATCACTCCCTTTAATTGCTGAGGAGTATAAAACCGAGGACAATATAATTAAAGGATGTCAAAGTAAAGTTTGGGTCCATGCAGCTTTGGAAGAGGATCAATTGGTATTTACCGCAGATAGTGATGCAATCATTACTAAAGGAATTATTGCTATTTTAATTCGTGTATTTTCACACCAACACCCTAAAGCAATTTTGGAAGCAGATGCTGATTTTATTGATAAAATTGGATTAAAAGAACATTTATCACCGACTCGAGCAAACGGTTTAGTTTCAATGATTAAACAGATTAAAATGTATGCGGTGGCATATCAAACTCAACTGAATTAAAACAAATGTCAGATACACTAGATACCGGCGCCTTAGGCGAAAAAATTGTCAATGTTTTAAAAACAATTTACGATCCAGAAATCCCTGTTGATATTTATGAATTAGGCTTGATTTACGATGTGTTTGTAAATGAAGATTCAGAAGTCAAAATTTTGATGACATTGACCACACCTAATTGTCCAGTTGCTGAATCCCTTCCTATGGAAGTCGAGGAGAAAGTAAAATCTTTAGACGAGGTGAAGAGTTCTGAGGTTGAGATTACTTTTGACCCCCCATGGACTCAAGACTTGATGAGCGAAGAAGCTAAATTAGAATTGGGAATGCTATAAGCTATGAGTTCTTCCATTGTCAATAAGGTTGCAAAAAGTCCATTGATCAATATTGATCTAGAGGAATGGATCCCAGAAGGTCAAAGGACATTAATAGACTTAGCACAGTGGTTAGAGCAGGGATTTTTACTTAGAGAAAAATCCTTTAGAGAAGCTTTAAAGCAGGAGGATTGGGAAAAATATCAAGATCATCATGTTGCAATTCACTGTTCCTCAGAGGCTATTATACCTGCATGGGCAGCATTGTTAGTAACCAGTTATTTACACCCCTATGCTAAGGAAATTGTGATGGGAACTTTAGCTGATCTTGAGCGGCATTTATTTGCTAAAATGATTGCAGAACTTGATTTATCTCCTTTTGCAGACAAACCGTTAATAATCAAAGGATGTTCAGATACTTCTATTCCTGAAGATGCCTATATACAATTGATTCAGCGATTACAACCCGTTGCCAAAAGTTTATTTTACGGAGAAGCCTGTTCTTCCGTACCTTTATGGAAGGTAAAAAAGTAAGGTGAAAGCTGAGCAAAAAAAACTTTTAATTATTTCTTACTACTGGCCTCCCTCTGGAGGTTCTGGGGTACAGCGATGGATGTACTTTGCAAAATATCTGAAATCCTCAGGATGGAAGCCCTATATACTTACAGTAGATGAAAATGTTGCGGCCTATCCTGTAGTAGATAAAAGTTTACTGAAAGAAGTAGCGTCCATTCCAACTATTCGAACCCAAACTCGAGAGCCTTTACGTTGGTATTCTAGAATAAATACAGCTTCTGAGACGGCGGGAATACCACAAGGTGCAATCCAAACAAAAAGTCTTTTTGGGAAGTTTGCGGCTTTTATTAGGGGAAACTTTTTTATTCCTGATGCTCGAAAAGGATGGCGCCCTTATGCGTTAAAAGCGGCAGAGGATCTAATCCAAAAAGAAGGAATTCAAAGAGTAGTAACTACGGGTCCTCCCCATTCAACCCATTGGGTAGGCACTCAACTGAAAAATAAATTTGGGCTAAAATGGATTGTTGATTTGAGAGATCCTTGGGTAACACTTTTTTATAATAAGCAGCTGTATCGAACGCTTTGGGCGGTAAATAGAGATCGAAGCCAGGAGAAAGCTGCCCTCAAAAACGCTGATGCTGTACTGACCACAGTAGCAGGGAATTTTCACGAATACCTTAAAAAGATTGTACCCCATCAAGAATATTATGCCATACCCAATGGGTATGATCAAGACTTGATAAATTCTGTTAGTACAGATCAGCTAGCTGAATTTCATGTAGTTTATACGGGTTTGTTGACCGAAAATCAAAATTATCAAACGCTTATTCAGGTTCTTAAACAACTCCAAAGTAGTCATTCCATTTGCCTGTCATTAGCAGGTCAAATTCATGGAGAAATTCTTACTGCATTTAAGGAGGAGTTGCCAAATATTCAACTTAAACATTATGGGTATCTGCCTCATAAAGAGGCCATCCGATTGATGAAAAGTGCAGATTTGTTGTTGAATTTTATTTTCATTGGCGCTCAAAAGGATATGATTTCAGGAAAACTATTGGAATATATTGCAACAGCAATTCCCATTTTATCTATCGGAGACCCCAATTCTGAAGCAGGAAAATTTATAAAACAAGGTACAGCGGCAGCCATGTTTGAAGCAGATCAGCTGGATAAAATTCAACGTTTTGTTGAAAAAGCAATTAAAGGAAAAGGTTTACTAAAAAACCGTTTTCCTGATATTGAAAATTGGAGTAGAGAGGCGTTGACAAAACGCTTAGAGCGAATCCTATTGTAATTGATTTAGGAGTCTTTTGCTTCTTCTTTTTTTGTTCCCATAGAACCGACGAGCAATCCAATACCTAATCCTAGAAAGATACTTCCTACGAAATACAGAGCATGAAGTGTTAATAAAAAGAATCCGGCACCCAATCCTATAAAAAGACCACCACCTACAGCCCAGTCTCTATTGATTTTTAGCATGACTTTTAAGTTTTAATTAGAATAAAAACTCAAAATATAAAATTTAATGGTAAAGTGCATTACGCTCAATATAGTTCAGTATTGACATGGGTAGGAGGGATTTTACATCTTTACCTTGACGTAGGATTTTTCTGATACTCGTAGCAGTATAATCAAGTTTAGGGGCATCGACAAAATGGATATTGGGGTGATCTAAATACTGCGCTGGAATTTCATTTTTATGTTCCCTAGGATATACATATAGGTCTACAAGAGACACTATTTTTTGATGCTCTTTCCACCGATCAAAAAAGGCCAAGTTGTCTGCACCCATTAAAAGTACAAAACGAACCTCCGGTTCTTTTTCACAAAGATATTCTAAGGTAGTAATCGTATAGCTGGGTTGTGGAAATGAAAATTCCACATCAGAAAGTGTCAAATTTGAGAATTCAGTTATCGCTAGGCGAACCATTTCCAATCGGTGGTGCGCTGCTTCAAGTTCAAGATCTTTTTTAAAAGGGTTTTGGGGACTCACGATAAATCGAACCTCGTCCAAGCTACTGTGTTGCAAAAAATAGTTCCCCAAGGCGATGTGTCCGTTATGAACCGGATTAAAGGTGCCAAAATACAGACCAACTTTTTTCACAGTATAAAGGTAGGGAATCCTCTAGGATTCTATGAAATCACTTACAATTTGTAAGGCCTCTTTTTTAGCGGTTTCCAGATCGTCGTTGATAAGGATATAGTCAAATTTAGAAGCAAACTCCATTTCCAAAGCTGCCTTTTTTACCCGTTCTTCAATTTTTTCTTCGCTATCGGTTCCCCTTGAGCGAAGGCGCTCTTCCAAAATATCAATTGAAGGAGGTTGAACAAAAACGGCAAGTGTATTTGAAGGATATTTTTGTTTGATGGTCATGCCCCCTCTGACATCTATATCAAAAAGAATGTGTTTTTCTTGTTTCCAGAGTCGTTCTATTTCAGAGTAAAGCGTTCCATAATACAGTTTTTCATAAACCTCCTCATATTCTAAAAATTCATCAGCTTTAATTTTAGCTTGAAACTGTTCAGCAGACAAAAAGTGATAATCTATTCCATTTTGCTCATTAGCTCGAGGAGTTCTTGAAGTTGCGGAAATAGAAAACCCCAAAGGGAGTGATTGAGTAAGGAGATAATGTACAAGTGTTGTCTTACCACTTCCAGAAGGTGCTGAAAACACAATGAGCTTTCCTGTTTTCAACTACAATACGTTTAACAATTGTTCTTTAATTTTCTCCAGCTCATCTTTCATCTGTACAACTATTTTTTGAAGCTCAGAATGATTTGCTTTTGAACCAATCGTATTGATTTCTCGACCAATTTCTTGAGCGATAAACCCTAATTTTTTTCCAACGGGCTCCTTACTCTTCATGATTTTTTTAAAGTAGTCCAAGTGATTTTTCAACCGAACTTTTTCCTCGGTAATATCAAATTTTTCAAGATAAAAAATCAGTTCTTGCTCAAAGCGATTGACATCGATCTCAATTTTTAAATCAGCAAGTGCTTCTTTTAATTTTAGTTCAATTTTTTGATTTCGTTCGGGGTCAATTTTCTTTATAGCATTAAGATGATCTTCTATTAAGTTAATTCTTAGAATAAAATCTTTTTCAAGTTGAGCACCTTCGTCAGCACGGTAACCATTGATGTCTGTAATGACTGTATCCAAAAGATCAAAAACAATCTTTTTTTCAGTTTCTTCAAGTGAATCACGATCAGAACTTAGTGTATCGGGTAAGCGCATGGCTAATGCAAGACGCTCACTAGAGGTAGTATCTCCCAATGCCTTAAGTTGCTCCATATATGTACTTACAATCTTAGTGTTAATTTTTGTAGGTGCATTTTGGCCATTGTACTCAACATACATTGTTAAATCTATCTTTCCACGGAACATTTTACTTGCGAGGCGTTTTCGAATTTCAGGGTCTAGTTCTCTTAAATAAGAGGGAGTTCGCAAGTTTATATCTGCGTTTTTGCTGTTTAAAGCCCTTATTTCTATGCTGATACGTTTATCCTCCCATTGGGTTTCTTTTTTTCCGTAACCCGTCATGGATCTAATCATACAATGATTTAATTATAGTTTTCGAATTTTTATGTTTCTAAATGAAACTTTATCCCCGTGATCTTGTAATCCTATTTTTCCAGACTTGAATTTCCCAAAGCGTTTGAAATTACAATCGTCGTTAAATTTTGAATTGGAAACTAATGCGTCCCATTCTGGTCCACTAAGAGGAAATTCAACAATCTTGGTACCGTTTAATTTTACACTTCCTTGATTTTTATTGTGATCAATTTTAAGCACAATATGGTTCCATTCACCGGCAGGATTACACACATCTTTTGAAGGTTGAACCAGATCGTAAAGTGCGCCTGCTTGATGAAATTTCGGGTTGGCCTTGGCATCAGGATGACGCTCATTGTCTAAAACCTGTATTTCAGGACCAGTGGAATACGGTTTATTGTGAGATTCACCTTCTTGAACTCCCCAAAAAATCCCACTATTTCCTCCTTCAGAAATATTCCATTCAATGGATAATTCAAAACTTTTATACGCCTTATCGGTTACGATATCGTGAATATAATCTCCTTTAGGACGCAGTTCAGGGTCAAAGGTCAACAGTCCATTTTTGGCAGTCCAAATAGGTGTTACCCCTTTTCTATTGAAGCGATGCCATCCATTGAGTGTTTCCCCATCGAACAAAGATTCCCATTCTCCTTTAATTTCATTTGTCGTTGGAAGTGAGCTTGCAGTCAGTAATCCCAATGCAAGAAATGAAAGAAGTATTTTCTTCATAATTATAAGTTTAAAATATCTTTTAAGAATTGATCATCAACTGATCCTCCGGCAAAATCATCAAATGTTTTTTGTGTTGCCTCAATGATATGATTTTGAATAAAGGGCGCTCCTTCACGTGCTCCTTGTTCAGGACTTTTGATACAGCACTCCCATTCCATTACTGCCCATACATCACAACCGTATTCGGTAAGTTTGGTAAAAATGGTTTTAAAATCAATTTGTCCGTCCCCAGGAGAGCGGTACCTGCCAGCTCGGTCTATCCAGTCGCCGTAACCGCCAAAAGCTCCTTTTTTACCATTCGGTTTAAATTCTGAATCCTTGACATGGAAAGACTTGATAAACTCGTGGTAATGATCAATATATTCGATATAGTCAAGTTGCTGTAAAACAAAATGGCTTGGATCGTAAAGGATATTGACGCGTTTATGATTGCCTGTGGCTTCTAAAAAACGTTCAAAAGTCACTCCATCGTGAAGGTCTTCACCAGGGTGAATTTCATAACAAACATCCACTCCATTATCGTCAAATACGTCAAGTATTGGTTTCCATCGATTGGCTAATTCTTTAAAACCAAGCTCCACCAAACCGTTAGGACGTTGCGGCCAAGGGTGCCATGTATGCCAAAGTAGGGCACCAGAAAAGGTAGCATGAGTTTTTAAGCCCAGGCGCTTACTTGCAATAGCTGCCTTTTTCATAGTCTCCACAGCCCATTCAGTTCGTGCTTTTGGATTATTCCTGAGTTTTTCAGGTGCAAAATTATCAAACATCAAATCATAGGCAGAATGAACTGCAACTAATTGCCCTTGAAGGTGAGTGGAAAGTTCTGTAATTTCCAGGCCATAAGAATTGATTTTACCTTTAAGCTCGTCACAATAAGTTTGACTTTCAGCAGCCTTATCAAGATCGATTAAAAAATGCTCCCAAGTGGGAATTTGTATTCCTTTGTAGCCCAAGTCCGCTGCCCATTTACACATTCCATCTAAGGAATTAAAAGGGGCTTTACTATCGACAAACTGGGCGAGAAAGACCGCAGGGCCTTTTATTGTTTTCATTGATTTTCTAGGCTGAGCCATACGTTTCCATTTTTATGTGATTCAACAACTTTTTCTATAAAGAGCATACCTCTTACCCCATCGTTCATGGTTGGATACTCTCCATTAAATGATTTTTCATTTCGGAGTGCTTTTGCAACTCCCTTGTAGATGTTCCCCATGGCATCAAAGATTCCCTCCGGATGGCCACCCGGAAGTTTGGTTCCGTCTTGGGCAACTGCAGAGGCATACGCATTGCCAGGCTTAATGACCCTTCGCGGTTCGTCGTCTTTGAGGTGGTAAAGAAAGTTTGGATTTTCTTGTTCCCAACGATAAGCTCCTTTTTTACCGTAAATCGCGACGGTTAATCCATTTTCTTCCCCGGTAGCAATTTGACTGGCTCTTATAACACCTTTAACTGTATTTGAAAAACGAACTAAAACCGTTCCGTCTATATCAAGAGTATTGTCCTCATAAAGGGTGTTTAAATCAGCTAGTATGGACTTTACTTCCATACCTGTTAGGTATTCTGTCATCTGGAAAGCATGCGTTCCAATATCTCCTATACAAGAGCTAATTCCTGCTTTTTTAGGATCCAAACGCCAAACAGTTTTACGTACTTCAGGATCGTGAATTACAGGGTTTATCCAACCTTGGTAATATTGAACATCAATTTTTTGTATTTCTCCAAGCTCTCCTTCAGCAATCATGTGCTTCATGTGGCGAACCATTGGGTAACCCGTATAGGTATAGGTTACGGCAAAAATCGCATTGTTTGCCTTTTGAAGCGCTTCCAATTCCTTGGCCTCAGCATAAGTAGTTGTCAAAGGTTTTTCGCAAATAACATGGAACCCATTTTCGAGTAGTTTTTTTGCCATGGGGAAATGCAAAAAATTTGGAGTGAGTACAGAAACAACTTCGATTCGCTCCTCCTTTGGTTTTTTGATTTCTTCAGCGATAAATGTGTCAAAGTCAACATAAACTCGGTCTGTATTGACTCCAATCTGCTCAGCAAATTTTATGTTTTCCTTGTAGTCAGGATTGAAAACACCTCCTGTAATTTCATATCGGTCATACATATTTGAGGCTACACGATGAAGTACTCCAATCAAAGAGTCTCCTCCACCCCCTAAAACACCTAGTCTAATTTTACTCATGTTGATTTTATTTTGATGGTTTGATTTTTAAATGAAAATAAAAATAAGATTAAAATAACAAAAGAAAAAATAGCAGGTTGAATCCATATTTCTTTCCAATAATGTCCGCTATCATTTACATACTGATCAGTCAGCCAACCTGCGAGCCGGAAGCCAATCAGCATTCCAACACCGTAGGTAGATAGGGTTATTAGGCCTTGTGCAGCGCTTTTGTATTGTTCTCCTGCTTTAAAGTCAGTATAGATCTGACCTGAGACAAAGAAAAAATCATAACAAATACCGTGTAAGATAATTCCAAATAAAAGCATCCATACGTTCTGACCTGCATCACCGTAAGCAAAAAGAAGGTAGCGAAGACCCCAAGCGAGTACTCCAAAAACCAAGACTTTTTTTAGACCAAAGCGATTTAAGAATACAGGAAGTAGCAAGAGAAAAAACACCTCAGATATCTGACCAAAAATCATTTTAGAAGCAGCAGCTTGCATTCCTACTTCATTTAAAAATTGATTGGCGTGTTGATAATAGAACGCCAATGGAATACAGACTAAGACAGAGGCGATAAAGAAAATCAAATAACTACGGTCTTTAAATAAAACGAGTGCATCAAGTCCTAAAATGGACTTTAAGCTTACCTTTTCGTCTGGCTTTATTTTAGGAGAGGTATTGGGCAGAAAAAAACTATAGACTCCAAGAAGTGCTGAGGCGACTGAGGTCATATAAAAAGTATATTCTAAAACCTGACTACTTTCCCATGCGAAATACCCTATTGAAAATCCTGCGATAATCCAGCCAAGACTTCCCAAAACACGAATGGGGGCAAATTCTTTGGAAGGATTTTCCATTTGATGAAAGGCAATAGCATTTGCCAAAGAAAGCGTAGGCATATACAAGAGCATATACACAAAAATATAAGGGTAAAAACTTGAAAAATTTTCAGAGGCTCCAGCTAAAAACAAAAGCCCAGCACCAACTAGATGCAGTATTCCTAAGATTTTTTGAGCTGCAAAATACCGATCTGCAATAAGCCCAATAATAAAAGGTGCAATTATCGCTCCTATAGACTGCGTTTCGTATGCCATAGCAAGTTGACTTCCACTTGCATTAAAACTCTGGGATAAAAAGGTACCCATGGTGACAAACCACCCTCCCCAGATAAAAAATTCAAGAAAAAATAAAAGGGAGAGCTGAAGTTTAGTCGTCAACTTCATTTTTAAAGTTTAGCTCCAATTTTTTCAAGAAGTGTTTTTGTAGCGATTATGCCTTCCTCTTCTGATAGGCGGCTGCCCTCATATTCAACACCGACAAAACCTTTGTATCCAGCATCTTTTACAATTTTTATTAAACGGTTGTAATCCAAAGTAGTTTCGTTTCCTTCTTTGTCAAAGTCGTAGGATTTAGCACTTACACCAAAGGCTTTTACGATCATCTCTGAAACACCTTTGTAAGGGTCGTAAAACTCCTTACAACTTCCGTCGAATAAAGAGCCATAACCTTCTTCTGCGATACAAAAGTTTCCAAAATCAGGAAGCGTACCGCAATTGGATTTTCCAGTTCCATTGATAACTTTCATCAGTACAGGAACATTTGAACTCAAACGTCCGTGATTTTCTACGATAACATTAATATTTTTATCTGCAGCATAATCAGCGAGGTCAGTTAAACTCAGAATGGAGTTCGCAACCCATTTTTCAGGATCACTTTCTCCAAAAAGATTTAATCGCACGGCACTACATCCCATTTGGTTTGCAGCATCGATCCAAAGTTTGTGATTGGCAATAGCTTCTGATCGTGTGTTTTCATCAGAACTGGCAAGATCGCCTTCTGAATCAATCATGATTAAAACATTTTGTAATTTATACTGTGCGGCAAGGACATTATTTTTTTCAACAAAAGCAGCTATGGCAGCTGACTTGTCCTCACTATCCATAACGTCTGGGTAGAGTTGGTTAACATATTCAAGGCCTTCGAAACCCAGTTCACTTGCGAGTCTTGCAAACTCATAAGGGGAGACACCTCCAGAACGAAAGCTTTTGTTAAAAGACCACTGTGCTAAAGACATTTTAAAAAATGGCTCGGCATCAGGGGTAGATTTTTTAGGGTTTTGGCAAGAAAAAATTAAAGCTAGAATAATTAGTGAAATAAAAGATCTCATTGTTTAAGTGTTATTTGGTTTTAAGATATTATACTTTTTCGAGTTGTTATTGTCTGTTATTTAGGGATTGCAAAGTCTTGTATTATCTAAAGACATGAATTCCATTTAAATATATTGATATTATTAAAATTAAAACTAAAAATATCTATATTTGATTTTCATTAACAAAAAAAACAAATTTAATGGAAACTAACTATGATGCTATTGTTGTTGGAACCGGAGTTAGCGGTGGATGGGCAGCAAAGGAATTGTGTGAAAAAGGACTCAAAACTCTTGTACTAGAAAGAGGGAGAATGTTAAAACACATAGAAGATTACCCTACCATGAACGATGATCCATGGGATTATAAACATGGAGATGTCATCACCCAAGAAATCAGGAAGCAGCAGCCTAAGCAGAGTAGAACAGGTTATGTAAATTCAGAATCATCAAAGCATTTATTTGTAAACGACCTCAAACACCCCTACAGCGAAACCCAACCTTTTAACTGGATTCGCGGATATCATGTAGGTGGGCGTTCTTTGACTTGGGGGAGACAATCCTATCGTCTTACTGACTTTGATTTTGAAGCCAACGCTAAAGATGGTATTTCCATCGATTGGCCACTTAGATATAAAGATTTAGCCCCTTGGTATCATCATGTTGAAGAACATATTGGTGTTAGTGGAGAGAATTTAGGGCTGCCACAATTTCCCGATGGGAATTATTTAAAACCTATGGAGCTTAACTGCGCAGAGGATGTTTTAAAAGGAGCAGTCAATTCAAAATACAACGACAGAGTAGTAACAATTGGTCGTGTAGCACACATTACTGAAGGCACAAAACCGGGAGCGGGGAGAATCAGCTGCCAGTATAGAAACAGATGTAGAAGAGGATGTCCATTTGGATCCTATTTTTCAAGTAATTCATCTACTTTGCCCGTGGCTGAAGCCACTGGAAACATGACGCTCAGACCAAATTCTGTGGTTCATGAAGTAATTTACGACGCTGAAACCAAACGCGCATCTGGAGTACGTGTTATCGATGCCGAAACTAAAGAGGTAATAGAATTTAATGCGAAAGTCATATTCTTGTGTGCCTCTGCAATTGCATCTACATCAATTCTGATGCAGTCAAAATCAGATCGTTTTCCAAACGGTATGGGAAATGATTCTGGTGAATTAGGGCACAATTTAATGGATCACCACTTCCAGGTTGGAGCTCAAGGCTCTGTCGAAGGATTTGAGGATAAATACTATACCGGAAGAAGACCTAACGGAGTTTATATTCCTCGATTTAGAAATATCGGCGGAGACACAAATCAGAAAGACTTTTTACGAGGATACGGCTACCAAGGTGGTGGAGGTAGAGGCGGATGGTCATCTAAAGTTGCGGAGCTTGGTTATGGTGCTGGTTTTAAAGAAGCTATAATGGAGCCTGGAGGATGGTCTATGGGCCTTACAGGTTTTGGAGAAACTTTACCCTATCACGACAATAAGATGACTCTAGATTATGATAAATTGGACGAATGGGGACTCCCTACTGTAAATTTTGATGCAAACATCAAAGAGAATGAATTCAACATGCGTAAGGACATGGCTCAGCAAGCAGCAGAAATGCTTGATGTCGCGGGAGTAAAAAATATTCGCACCTATGATGCTCCTTATATATTAGGAAATGGAATTCATGAAATGGGAACTGCTAGAATGGGTCGTGATAGAAAAACCTCAGTTCTTAATAAGAATAACCAAATACACGACGTGCCAAATGTTTATGTTACTGATGGTGCAGCGATGACGTCAGCAGGAAATGTGAACCCATCACTTACTTATATGGCATTAACCGCGAGAGCTGCAAATCATGCAGTTGAAGAATTGAAAAAAATGAACCTTTAATATACTTTGTAAAATGGATAGAAGAAAAGCCTTAAAAAATATTGGAACAGGATTTGGTGCGATTGCAGTAACTCCCACGGTAGTAAGTTTATTTCAAAGCTGCCAATCAGCTGCAACTTATGCTCCTGCATATTTTAGTTCCTCCGACTTTGAAAAGATTTCACAACTAATGGAACTCATCATTCCAGCAACTGATATTCCTGGTGCAATTGAGTTAAAACTCCCTGAATTTTCCGATGGCTATATCGCTGCCGTGTGGGATGAGGACAGACAAGGAAAGTTTGCTGAAGGATGGAAAGCATTTTTAACTGCTAGTGCTGCTATATCAGGAAAAGGAGTTGACCAAATGAACACTTCTGATTGGGATGCTGTACTTTCTAAATTCCTTAAGCCGGGTAGTGAAATTTCAGATGCAGAAAAGGATGCAGCTTCTTTTGCAGGTCAATTAAGAAGCCTTACAGTTAATGCATTTAAAACCAATGAATTTATTGGAGAAAACGTATTGGCCTATGCTCCGGTTCCAGGAGAGCAAAGAGGTTGTGTAGACTTGATGGAGGCTACTGGAGGAAAAGCGTGGTCTTTATAAAGTTCTAAGGTATTCGCTTATGGCGCGTGCCTCGTCTTGGCTCAAATTCTGATTGAGCATCATTACGTTATTATATTCTTTAAGCAGGGCTTTAGCAATAGGGTCCTGCTTTAACATTTCAGTGGGGTTTAGCAGTAGATTCATCACCCATTCTGGACTTCGACGTTCGTAAATTCCGGTCATTGCTGGTCCAATAAGTTTTCTAGCAGGCATGTGACACGCCGTACATTTTTGTTTAAACGCATTTTCACCTTGTGTAGCCATGTCTTGATCGACGGGCTGGCTAAAGTCCACAGAAGTAATGGGACCTATTCCTTTATTGTCGAGATCAACAGGAACTGATGAGCCTTCTGTAGCACTAGTTTTTTTAACTTCTTTCTGAGTTCTATTATATTCAAATCCTTTCTTTTTTTCTTCTTTAGAGCCGCAACTAATAAAAATTGATAAGACAAAAATGGTGAGGATGTTTTTCATGTAAATTAATTTTGTTAAAAATAGAAAAAGAATAGCTTTATAAAAAATTGCAGCATGTTTTTAAAAGAATTTGAAATTCGATGGAATGATTTAGATGCCAACAGGCATTTGGCAAATATTACTTATTTGAGTTATGCCAGTGAAACACGAATGGCTTATCTCAATCATGTAGGCTTGACTCATAAAGACCTTCATAAAAAAGCAATTGGTCCTATCGTATTCAACGAGCAGCTATTTTATTTTAAAGAGGTCATGCCAGATGAAAAGATTCGAGTTTCATTTGAACTGGACGGTTCCAGTGAAGAAGGAACTTTTTTTTCTTTCGTGCATAATTTTTTTAATGACAAAGGTGAAAATGTTGCTCGCTGCGAAATGATGGGGGCTTGGATGAACCTAAGCACAAGAAAACTTACTCCATTGCCTCAGGAATTTTTAAATCGGTTTGAGGAGACTCATAAAACAACAACTTTTAAAACGCTTACTGCTGCAGATACTAGAAGGCACGGCAGAAGACCACAAGACTTAAAATAAGAAGTATGAACTATTTTATACGTACCACAACATTAGCATTATTATTCTTTAGCATCTCTACTTCAGCTCAGCAAGAGGTATCGATTGATAAAGCTTACATCAAAGCCACACAAAAGCTCCTAAAAAACAAAAAAATAAAAGCAGCTTTTGAGCGGATTGAACAACTAGATCCTTTGACGGTCAAACGCCATATTGAACTTACAGAAATTGAAGCTCCGCCCTTTAAAGAAAAAAAGCGAGCAAAAGTATTTGCAGACTATTTTAACCAGTTGGGAATGGATACGGTATGGATTGATAGTGAAGGAAATGTTTTGGGTTTATTAAAAGGAAGTCAAGGAGGAAGAACAGTAGCTTTGGACGCCCATTTAGACACTGTTTTTCCTGAAGGAACAGACGTCAAGGTGCGCATTCAAAATGACACGCTCTATGCTCCGGGTATAGGAGATGATACAAGAGGATTAAGCATGTTACTTACCATATTAGAAACCTTAAAAACGGAAAAAATTCAACCGAAAGACAATATTCTTTTTGTCGGCTCTGTTGGGGAAGAAGGCTTGGGAGACCTTAGGGGAGTAAAGCATCTTTTTAGAAGTGGAGGGCCACAAATTGACAGCTGGATAGCAATTGATGGTGGAGCAATTGGTAGGGTAAATAATAAGGCTTTGGGTTCTTATCGTTATCGGGTTACATTCAAAGGCCCTGGAGGACACTCTTGGGGGGCTTTTGGTTTGGCAAATCCGCATCATGCATTGGGAAAAGCCATCAGTAATTTTGTTGAGCTTGCAGATCAATATACGAGTGAAGGGCCAAAGACAAGTTATAATGTAGGAGTCATTTCTGGGGGTACGTCCATCAACTCCATCCCTTTTGAATCGGTAATGCAGATCGACATTCGATCGGTGGAACCCAAACGCTTAGATGTTATGGAGGCCTATCTGACCACCGCAGTGGAAGAAGCTTTAGCCCATCAAAATAAAACTAAAAGACATGGGCCAGAGCTTACAGTAAGCATCGATAAAATAGGGAATCGTCCTTCGGGAGAACTTTCAGACCAGTTGCCACTTGTCCAAAGAACGCTTGCCGCAACACAAGCTTTTGGAGTTCAGCCCTTTTTAACAAGAGGCTCTACTAATTCCAATATTCCAATTGCTCAAGGAATTCCGGCAGTTACTATTGGGAGAGGAGGCGACGGAGGTAAAGCCCATTCATTAGATGAATGGTGGACCAACAAAGAAGGGCATAAAGCAATTCAACTGGCGCTGTTGATCTTACTTATGGAGTCGGGGATGGAGTAGTTTGTTTCACTTTTTTAGAAACCAAATAAACTCCTAAAAAGACCAACAAACAAGCGCTGATTTTAACTCCGTCTAAAATATCATTCCCTGTGATTACTGCATATACGATGGTGATCAAGGGTTGTAAATAAGTGAAAGCTCCTATGGTAGTAGCAGGAAGACTTTTTAGCGCGTAAACATTTAATAGGTAAGTCATAAAAGTAGTCCCCAAGACTACAAATGCCATTCTCCAAATAGCATCAAAAGGCAATGTGCTCCATGATACGGCTTTGAATTCTGTAATGGTCACTGGAAAGGTCATAATCACACCTGCTAAAAACATCCATTTCATAAGGGTTATGGTACGGTACTTTTGGGTAAGGGGCTTTACAAAAACCAAATAGGCACCAAAGCTCGTTGAGTTAATCAGTAAAAATACATTTCCTAAGGTCACATTGGGTGCGTTTACAATTTGGGAAGTATTGCCATACAAGACCAATAACAAGGCTCCTGTAAACCCTAAAATTATTCCCAAAAACTTTTTGGAAGTCAGTTTTTCTTTAAGGAAAAATGCAGAGAGGACTAATATGATAATGGGAGTGAGGGTTACGATTACTCCGCTGTTAATCGGGGTTGAAAGTTGGAGTCCTTTAAAAAACATCAGCATGTTGATACACATTCCCAAAAAGGCAACACCAAGGATACGCGGGTAGTCTTTACGGTCAATTTTTTCTTTTGGTGTAAAAATACTTAACCCCCAAAACAAAGCTGATGCTCCCAATACTCGAAGCATAATAAAACCAAATGGTCCAATATAATGTGGCATTACCACTTTAGCGATGGTATGATTTAAACCATAGATCGTAGTAGCACCAAAAGCAGCTAGTAGAGCTAAAATCCTATTGTTCATCCAAAAACACTTTTGCAGCCTCAGTCGCTTTTGAGCTATTGCCTATAAAAATTGTTTTGTCATAAACCAAAACAGGGCGTTTTAAAAAAGTATAATGTTCCAATAATAGAGAACGGTAGTCAGTATCTTCTAGCTTTTGATTTTTCAAATCTCTTTGTTTATAGAGTTGAGCACGCTTGCTAAACAAGGCTTCGTAGCTTTGGGTAAGCGAGTAGAGTTCGTCGAGCTGACTAACTGTAAGCGGATTTGTTTTTATGTCAACTCGAGTGATAGTGGCATCAAGATTAAGGGTTTTTATAATGCGTTTACAAGTATCGCAACTGCTTAAATAAAAAAAGACTCGCATAAGACCAATATTGAGTTGCAAAGAAAAATCATTTTATTGAAAAACAGAGCGTTTGTGTAAAATCAAATACCTTTGCAGCGAATAATCTAGGAGAAGATGAAGGATAAGATGCATTTTAATAGCAAAACAATTCACGGAGGTCAAGAACCTGATAAAGCCTATGGAGCAGTAATGCCTCCAATTTATCAGACCTCTACCTATGCTCAAACTACACCAGGTGGGCATAAAGGATTCGAGTACAGCCGTACACACAATCCTACTCGACAGGCTTTAGAACGTTCTCTTGCCAGTATAGAGGCAGGTGAATTTGCTTTTGCGTTTGGATCTGGATTAGCAGCAATGGATGCTGTACTCAAATTATTAAAGCCAGGTGATGAGGTTGTTTCAACTGATGATTTATATGGAGGCTCTTACCGACTTTTTACCAAAATTTTCGAGGATTTTGGAATTCGATTTCATTTTGTGAACATGAGTAACGTGGATAATGTTGAAGCGGCTATAAATAAAAACACACGTATGGTTTGGGTTGAAACTCCAACCAACCCTATGATGAACGTCATTGATATAAAAGCTGTATCAGTGCTTTGTAAGTCGAATGATGTGCTTTTGGCCGTAGACAACACATTCGCCTCACCATATATTCAGCAACCGCTTAACTTAGGGGCAGATATAGTGATGCACTCTGCTACAAAATATTTGGCAGGTCATTCTGATGTGATTCTAGGAAGTTTGGTAACCAATGACAAAAGTTTGGCTGAGCGCCTTGGTTTTATTCAAAATGCGAGTGGTGCTGTTCCTGGACCTATGGATAGTTTTTTGACCTTAAGAGGAATCAAAACACTACATGTTAGAATGCAACGACATTGCGAAAATGCAGCTGAAATTGCCCACTATTTAAAAACCCATCCAAAAATTGAAAAGGTCTATTGGCCTGGGTTTGAAGATCACCCTAACCACCATATCGCCAAAGCTCAGATGAGTGATTTTGGAGGGATGTTGTCTTTTGTAACTAAGGGAGCAAATTATGAATCTGCTATTCAAATTGTAGAAAAATTGAAGTTGTTTACCCTTGCTGAATCTTTAGGGGGTGTAGAAAGCTTAGCAGGTCATCCGGCAAGTATGACTCATGCCTCTATACCAAAAGAAATTAGAGAACAAAGCGGAGTGGTTGATGCATTAATTCGCCTGAGTGTCGGTATTGAAGACGTTCGAGATTTAATTGCCGATTTAGACCAAGCCATTGGATAGTAAAATCAAATGAAAATCCCAAAAGACAAAAAAATCTACTTTGCTTCTGACCAGCACTTTGGAGCTCCTACAGCTGAAGCGAGTAAAAAGCGGGAAAAGATTTTTTTGGACTGGTTGAATACCATCGAAAAAGATGCCTCAGCTTTATTTTTACTCGGCGATCTTTTTGATTTTTGGTTTGAATACAAAGAAGTTGTGCCCAAGGGATATGTGCGTATTTTGGGCAAATTAGCGCAGTTGGTTGACAGTGGAATTCAAGTGCACTATTTTGTTGGGAATCACGATTTGTGGATGCGAGATTATTTTGAAACCGAATTGAGAATTCCTGTTTACCACAAGCCTAAAGATTTTATCCTCGAGAACACTTCATTTTTGATAGGGCATGGAGATGGATTGGGCCCTAATGACAAAGGCTATAAGCGCATGAAAAAACTATTTACTAATCCGTTGGCAAAGTGGTTCTACCGTATGCTTCATCCAGATCTTGGGATGCGAATAGGGCATTATTTTTCCGTAAAAAATAAATTAATATCTGGAGATGAGGATGTTGTTTTCTTAGGAGAAGATAAGGAGTGGTTAGCTATATATGCAAAACGTAAACTCGAACAACAACACCGAGATTATTTTCTGTTTGGACACAGACACCTTCCCCTAGAAATTGAATTGAATTCAAAATCAAAGTACATCAATCTAGGCGATTGGATTAGTCATTTCACTTATGGTATTTTTGATGGCAAGCATTTTGAACTAAAAAAAGTGGGAGGTTATAGATGATTGAGCAAAAGTCACTTGATGTTGAAAAAACAGTATTGGTTGGAGTAATCAACTCCAAGCAGGACAGTGAGAAGTCCAAAGAGTATATGGACGAATTAGCTTTTTTAGCTTATACTGCTGGTGGAAAAGTATCGACTCGATTTACCCAGAAAATTGACCCTCCGAATCCAAAAACCTTTATAGGAAGTGGAAAAATGCAAGAGGTGATTTACTATGTCAAATCGAACGATATTTCGTCAGTGATTTTTGACGACGAACTTACCCCCGCCCAACAAGGGAATATTGAAAAACTATTAAAGTGTAAAATTCTTGACCGCACAGGTTTAATCCTAGATATTTTTGCCCAACGAGCCCAGACCAGTTATGCTCGAACTCAGGTAGAATTGGCTCAGTACGAGTATTTATTACCTCGTCTTAAAGGGCTTTGGACTCACTTAGAACGTCAACGTGGAGGGATTGGAATGCGAGGACCTGGTGAAACAGAAATTGAAACAGACCGTCGGATAGTGAGAGATAAGATCACCTCATTGAAAAAGAAACTTGTTACCATTGACAAGCAGATGGCAACCCAAAGGGGAAATCGTGGTGCACTCATCCGAGTTGCATTGGTAGGTTATACGAATGTTGGAAAATCAACTCTGATGAATGTGGTGTCAAAAAGTAAAGTCTTTGCGGAAAATAAATTGTTCGCAACCTTGGATACTACTGTGAGAAAAGTTGTAATTGGAAATCTTCCCTTTTTGATGAGTGATACGGTTGGGTTTATCAGAAAACTTCCAACTCAATTGGTAGAGTCCTTTAAAAGCACATTAGATGAAGTTCAAGAGGCTGATTTATTGCTTCATGTGGTGGATATTTCTCATCCTAATTTTGAGGAGCATATAGAGTCGGTAAATCAAATTTTAAAAGAAATCAAAAGCTTGGATAAACCCACCTTAATGGTTTTCAATAAGATTGATGCCTATGAGGCAGAACCTTGGGATGATACAGAACTGATCGAAGAACGCGGTTCTAAGCATTATTCAATAGATGAATGGAAACAAACCTGGTTTCATAAAGCAAATGGAAATGCGCTTTTTATCTCCGCTTTAAACAAAGAAAATCTGGATGAATTTAGAAAACGTGTATATGCTGAAGTTCGAAAGATTCATATAACCCGTTTTCCCTATAACTATTTTTTATATCCCGAGATTGCAGAGGAGTAGTCTTATTTATGTTTTATCTTGGAATTTATCAAACTGAGCTCATTCTTATTTTAATCTAGATATTCAAAAAATTCTTTTCGGCTGATATTTAAGTTTCTCAGAATTTGGCGAACGATGAATACTGGAACAAGGGATTTGGGTCAATTAAAAATACAAAAATTAATTGTATTTATTTTTAAGAAACTTGACAACGAAGGTGGGCTAAATTCTAAGCCTACTTAACTTTCTCTATTATTGATATAGGCGTTTGCTTGTCGGGTAGGTAAGATGACCATATCTGCAATATTGACTTTTTCTGGAACGCTTGCCATATACAAAATGGCATCAGCAACATCTTCTGCGGTTAGTGCATCTATTCCTTGGTAAACTTTTGCTGCCTTTTGTTCGTCGCCTTTAAAACGGACTTCAGAAAATTCTGTCTCTACCAATCCTGGGTGTATGGCTCCCACACGAATTCCAAAGGGATTCAGATCGATTCTCAGCCCGCTTGTAAATGCATCCACTGCAAATTTACTGCTGCAGTAAACACTGCCATTGGGATAAACCTCTTTACCCGCGATGGAGCCCAGATTGATAATTTGACCTTTTTTGGATTCCAACATATGAGGAAGTACCGCCTTAGTGACATACATTAAGCCTTTTACATTTCCGTCAATCATGGCGTCCCAATCGTCAATATTTGCAGTTTGTACGGGGTCGAGACCGTGAGCGTTGCCTGCATTATTGACTAAGACATCAATTTTTTTCCAAGGACTTGCTAAACTTTCAAAGGCTTTAAAAACTGCTTTTCGTTCTCTTACATCAAAGATGAGTTGCACAGTTTCTACCCTGAGCTGTTCTTCCAATTCGTCCAACTTTTCTTTTCGTCTTCCACAAAGTATTAAACGAGCACCTTGATTTGCAAAGGCTTTTGCAGTTGCCCAACCAATTCCACTACTCGCTCCTGTAATGCATATAATTTTATCTTTCATAGGTATTGTTTTATTGGACTTCTACTCCTTGACTTGCTTTGAGGAGTAAAAACCAGTCTGTAAGTTCTAATTTTATTTCCAATGCTGAAATAGCATTTTTCATTCTTTGAGTTGAGGTAGTTCCAACAACCGGATGAATCTGTGAAGGATGTTGAGCCAGCCATGCTAACAAAAGTTGATCTTCACTGCAATCGTATTTTTTGCTAAGCGATTCCATAAATTGCTTTATTCGAATGACTCGACTGTTTTCTTCTTTAAAAAATGATCCCAAAGGACTCCAAGCCATAACCCCAATTTTATGGGTAGATAAATAATCGATAGTCCCGTCAAATAGAGGTTTTTCATGGGTAAGTGAACATTCAATCTGATTCCAACTGGGACGAAGTTCTTTTTGTAGCAATGCTATCTGAGCAGGAGTAAAGTTGGAAACACCAAAAGACTTAATTTTCCCTTCTTTTAATAATTTTTGAATGATTTGGGTCGCAGTTTCAACATTTAAAAGAGGACTCGGACGGTGAAATTTAAGCAAGTCAATATAGTCTGTACGCAGCGCTTTCAGTGAATTGTCAACACTTTTTTGAATGTGATCGGAAGAATAGTCGTAGTGCTTTACAGACAGAGGACGTGCTTCACAAGGCATTTGAATACCGCACTTAGTGATAAATTGTAGCTGCTCTCTTGGGATCTTGGTTTTGCTATAGGCTGCTCCGAATTCAGCTTCAGTAGTGTAACCTCCGTATATATCTGCATGATCAAAAGTTGTTATGCCCATGCTTAGATTTTTTTCAATTTGAAGCTGCATTTGCGCAGTTGACATTTTGGCGCCCCAAGCACCCCACGTCATGGTTCCAGAAATAATTCTTGAAAATGGATTCATCTAAGTAAAATGCATTAAATTCACTTCTAAATTAACAACTATTAAAACCAACGCCAGTAGCTCTGGCTTGATTTTTTAACCAATTGTTAACAAGAAAACTTATTTAAATTTTTCAAATTTGCAATCCAAAAAAATGCTATAATTTCTATGGAAAACAAGACCACTGAAACGATTGACATTAAAGCAATCAATGAAAAGATTGAAAAGGAAAGTGCCTTTGTAGATTTATTGACCTTAGAAATGAATAAGGTAATCGTAGGGCAAAAGCACATGGTAGAGCGACTTTTAATTGGACTTTTGGGTAAGGGGCACATACTCTTAGAAGGAGTTCCAGGCCTCGCAAAAACACTGGCCATCAACACCTTAAGTACGGCTGTTAAAGGAAGCTTTAGCCGTATTCAGTTTACGCCTGATTTGCTCCCTGCCGATGTGGTAGGAACGATGATTTACAACATCAAGGAAAATGACTTTTCAATTAAAAAAGGTCCCATATTTGCCAATTTTGTCTTGGCGGATGAAATCAATAGGGCTCCAGCTAAGGTACAGTCAGCACTGCTAGAAGCAATGCAAGAAAAACAAGTTACCATTGGAGATAAGACCTTTAAACTACAAGCCCCATTTTTAGTTATGGCAACTCAAAACCCTGTAGAACAAGAGGGGACTTATCCATTGCCTGAAGCACAGGTTGATCGATTTATGTTAAAAGCCGTAATTGATTATCCGAAACTGGAAGAGGAGCAACTCATCGTCCGCAATAATTTGAGTAATAACAATGTAGCTGTCAATCCTGTAGTGACTACTAAACAAATTTTGGCTGCACAGGATACTATTCCTCAGGTGTATATGGATGAGAAAATTGAAAATTATATTTTGAATTTGATTTTTGCAACGCGTTACCCCGAAAAATACAAATTAGACTCCATCAAACCTCTAATCAGTTTTGGTGCCTCACCAAGGGGAAGTATCAACTTAGCTACAGCTGCTAAATGCCACGCTTTTTTAAGACGCCGAGGCTATGTGATACCAGAAGACGTAAGAGCGGTCATTTATGATGTTTTAAGACATAGAATAGGCTTGACTTACGAAGCAGAAGCAGAAAATATCACTTCGGTAGATTTGATAAGCCAAATCATAAATGAAGTAGAGGTCCCTTAGAACACTTCTTTTTTAATTAAAGTCTTTTGTGAATAGCACGGTATGGATACTAAAGCGCTACTAAAAAAAGTTCGTAAAATCGAAATCAAGACACGCCGTTTGAGTGATCACGTCTTTGGTGGAGAGTATCATTCTACATTTAAGGGGCGAGGAATGACTTTCAGTGAAGTACGTCAGTATCAATTTGGAGATGATGTCCGAGCAATCGATTGGAATGTTACCGCTCGCTATAATGAACCTTTTGTCAAGGTGTTTGAAGAAGAACGCGAACTTACTTTAATGCTGGTTGTTGATGTCAGTGGATCGGAAGCATTTGGAACCCGCTCCCAATTTAAAAGAGAGATTTTAACAGAAATTGCTGCAACGCTCGCTTTTTCAGCCTTGCAAAACAACGATAAGGTGGGATTGGTCCTGTTTTCTGACCAGATTGAATTATTTATCCCTCCTAAAAAAGGTCGCTCTCATATCCTTAGAATCATCAGGGAATTATTGGAATTCAAACCGTTAAGCTTGAAAACAGATATTGCTTCTTCCTTGGAGTTTCTGTCCAGTGTATTAAAAAAGAAGGCAATAGTATTTCTCATGTCTGACTTTATGAACGAAGGTTATGAAAAGACACTGCGTATAGCAGCCAAAAAACATGATTTAACGGGTATACGAGTATTTGATCCTATGGAAGAAAGTCTTCCAAATTTAGGGATGGTTCCCATGATTGATGCTGAGACAGGTAGGATGAAATGGATCAATACTTTTTCTAAGAAAATCCGGAGAAAGTATACCATGCGCTATGCTGAGCACGTCAATAATTTTGAAGAATTATTCAAAAAAAATGGTGCCGGACACCTTAGCTGCAGTGTCGAAGAGAGCTATGTAAAAAAACTGTTGGGATATTTTAAAGCACGTGGGTAATATGAAGAAATACAGTTGGTGCGTATTGACCTTTTTTATGTCTTTTGTGATATGGTCACAGCAGCTGGCTGAACTTTTGGTGGCTGTGGATACGACTAGCGTTCGTATAGGCGAACAACTGAATTATACCCTCCAAATAAAAGCGGACAGCTCCGCACAAGTCCAGTTTCCAGAGCAGCCAATTTTTGCACCTTTTGAGTTACTCGAAGAGAGTCCGATAGACACCTTTAGAGCACAATCTCATTATCTTTACACAAAAAAATATGCCCTGATTCAGTTTGATTCGGGGAATTATTCCCTGCCTCAACAGCAAGTTTTAGTGGATGGGTTTTCTAAAATTGCAGACCTTATTCCCATACGCGTTGCCCCTGTTTTGGTCGATACCACCAAGCAAAAACTATTTGACATCAAACCCCTTACTGAGGTCAAAAAAAATTATGAAGCTTTAATTTCTCTTATTCTTTGGGGGTTGGTAATCGGTCTGATCCTTATCGGGATTCTTTACACTTATTTGTTTCAAAAGCGGAAAAAGGAATTAAGAGCAAGAGATCTTCCTCCTTTTGAACGGGCTATTGAAGAATTAAAAGCTTTGGAAAGCGAAACCCTATCGGAACAAGAAGAATTTAAACAGTATTATTCACGGCTGACAGATGTCGTCCGGCGCTATTTAGAAGAGGAAGCTAAAATCGATGCCTTAGAAAGTACCTCAGAGGAACTTTTATTGAAGTTGGAAATGCGAAAAGATGCCGGTTCTTTAGATCTTGATCGACAAACTTTAAAAAGCTTAAGAGAAGTTCTTCAAAATGCAGATTTGGTAAAATTTGCCAAGTCCATGCCTGAAATGTATAAAGCAAATGAAGATCGAAAAGCTGTTGAGCATGTTGTAATTGAAACCAAAGAAGCACTTCCTGAACCTACTGAGGAAGAACTTAGGGAAAAAGCAGCCTACCAAGAATACTTGGCCAAAAAAAGAAGAAAAGAACAATGGATTTGGGGGTCGGCTGGAGTTGGAATTTTAGCTGTTTTGACCCTAGTAGTCTCCATGTTAATTTATGGATATTATCCCGTAAGAGATACCCTACTAAGGTACCCTACAAAGGTGTTGACCAGCGGGGAGTGGTATAAAAGCCAGTATGGAACTCCTCCATTAGCTATTGAGACTCCTGAAATACTTGAGAGAATTTCTTCCTCTCAGGATGAGGTACAAGAATTTAGACTAGGTAGTTTTGACAGTTCGTTTTACATCAATTTGTCATTTGATTTCCCGAAGCAAGAGTCTGCTGCCCCAGAAGCTCCTGCTGCAGATCCAAAACAAGCCGATCTTGAAAAAGGGCAAGAGTTGGTGAATTCAATCATTTCCAGTTTTGAATCTGAAGGAGCAGTAAATATTTTTATGAAAAACGATGCTGTAACCCTACCTTCTGGTATACCAGTTACTAAAATTTATGGAACCTTAGATTATCCTAAAAACCAAAAAGAGCAGCGGGTAAGATGTAATTTTAGCGCTTATCTATTTGCCTTTGACCAAGGAACCATCATATTGACTTTGATGTATGAGAAAGAAGACAGATATGGCGAAGAAATTGAGCAACGCATACTTAATAGTCTAGATTTAATTAAAGAACTCTAAGCAATGTTTGAAGGAATTTATTTTGCAAATCCAAATTATCTCTGGTTACTACTCCTTCTGCCAGTAGTCATTGCTTGGCATATTTTTACATGGAAAAAATCTCAAGCGAGTTTAAAAATTTCATCCCTAGCTGGTTTTGGCAAGCAGAATTCTTTACTGACAAAGCTTAGACCCATCTTATTTGTTTTTCGAATTTTGGCTTTAGGGTTAATTATACTTGCCATAGCGAGACCACAGACTGTCGATATATCTACACGGACAAGAACCAACAAAGGAATCGATATCATCATGGCAATTGATGTTTCCTCCAGTATGTTGGCTCAAGATCTTAAACCTGACCGATTGAGTGCTTTAAAGCGAGTCGCCTCAGCCTTTGTGGATGACAGATTATCTGATCGTATTGGATTGGTAGTCTATGCTGGGGAAAGCTATACAAAAACACCGATTACCAGTGATAAGTCAATTGTCAAAGGATCTCTTCGGGAAATTGCTTATCAAGGACTGATTGAAGACGGAACCGCCATTGGTATGGGACTGGCAACTTCAGTCAATCGATTAAAAGACAGTAGAGCAAAAAGTAAGGTCATTATTTTACTGACTGATGGGGTCAATAATTCGGGCTTTATCGATCCTAAAATTGCAATTGAATTGGCAGTAGAATTTGGAATCAAAACCTATACTATTGGCCTAGGAAGTAATGGAACTGCCCGAGCACCTGTAGCTATTTTGCCTACAGGAAAATTTAAATACGGCATGACAAAAGTAGAGATTGATGAAGAACTCCTAAAAGAAATTGCTTCTGCTACTGGAGGAATCTATTTTCGAGCTACTGACAATAAAAAGTTAGAAGAAATCTACGCTGAAATCAACAAGCTAGAAAAGACTGAAATTGAAGAGTTTAAATACTATAACTACGAGGAAAAATACAGAATATTAGTCCTTTTAGCATTGGTATTGCTAGCATTTGAATGGCTGGGAAGAAACACATTATTTAAAAGCTTTATTTAAATGTATCAGATAGACGCATATCATTTTATCTACCTATTGGGAATACTTCCTTTGGTATGGCTGCTCTATGCGCTGGTAGGAAGCTGGAAGCGAAAGTTGCAGTCCAATTTTGCAAATCCTGCATTGTTAAAAGAGTTGAGTCCAAACAGATCGCGTTTTAAACCTACTCTAAAACTCATTCTCTTTAGCCTTGCACTGGCACTGATGGTTATTGGTCTTATGAACCCCAAAATTGGAACACAACTGGAGACCGTTAAACGTGAAGGTGTTGACATTGTTTTTGCTATTGATGTTTCTAAAAGTATGTTGGCAGAGGATATAGCACCCAACAGAATCGAAAAATCCAAGCGCTTGGTGTCAGCAATTCTAAATCAGTTGGCAAGCGACCGTGTAGGCATCATCGCCTATGCTGCCCAAGCCGTTCCTCAGCTTCCAATAACCACTGATTATGGTGCAGCTAAGATGTTTTTACAAGGTCTTAACACCGATATGCTGTCTTCTCAAGGGACGGCTTTAGATAATGCAATCGATTTATCAGGAACTTTTTTTGACGATGAAGACCAGACCAATCGTGTCATCTTTTTAATTTCAGATGGGGAAGATCATTCAGATGCAGCTGCTAATGCAGCAGCTCGAGCTGCTGAGTTAGGCATTAAAATTTTTACCTTTGGGGTAGGAACTGAAAATGGGGCTCCCATTCCCCTTAAAAGAAATGGAGTAACAGAGTCTTATAAAAAAGATTTTGATGGCGAAGTTGTCATAACCAAGCGCAATGCAGAAGTATTGGAGTCTATCGCTGCAGCTACAGAAGGTTTATACCAAGATGGTAATGACACCCAAGCAGTCTTAGACTTTGTTTCAGAACAGCTAAAAGCAATGGATAAGAAAGAGTTTGAAGCCAAAAAGTTTGTGAGTTATAAAGACCGCTTTCAACCTTTTTTAATCGGAGCTTTACTTTTTCTATTAATGGACCTATTTTTGTTTGAAACCAAAACCAAATGGGTACAGAGGTTGAATCTTTTTAACGAAAATGAAAATGAAGTTTAATACGTTTTGGATTTTTGTTTTAACTGCTTTTAATCTCCTTCAAGCACAAGAGGGGAAGATCAATAATCATATTTATGAGGGCAACACCAAAGTTGAAGATGGGGCTTTGGTTGCTGCTGAAAAATCATATCGAAAAGCACTTTCTTTAGCTCCAGAAGCTCCTACTGCTTTGCACAATTTGGGAAACACCCACTTTTTAGCAGAACAATACGAGGAAGCTTCTCAAAGATTTTTTCAGACACAAAAGTTTTCTTCTTCAAAAGAAGACAAGCACAAAGCATTTCACAATATGGGGAATGTTTTTATGAAGAAAAAAGAGTATCAAAAAGCTGTTGAAGCCTACAAAAATGCTCTGAGAAATAACCCTTTTGATGATGAAACACGCTACAATTACGCACTTGCCAAAGAGCTTTTAGAAAACGAAAAACCTCCTGAGGAACAAGAACAGGACGACAATAAAAATCAAAAAGATCAGCAAGATCAAGAAAAAGAGGACGATCAGGAAAAAGATCAAAATGATCAAGAAGGTGATCAAGAAAATAAAGACGAGCAAGATCCTAATAAAGAGGGAGACGAAGGAGAAGAAAATAAAGATAAGGGAGAACCTAAAAACGAAGGAGATCAAAATAAAAAAGAGCAGGATCAGCAAAACAAAGAACCTGAAAAACAAAAACAAGCCCCTAAAAAAGGACAACTCTCCCCACAACAGGTCCAAAATCTCTTGGACGCCATGAACAACCAAGAGAAAAAAGTTCAGGATAAAGTCAATGCAAAAAAAGTAAAAGGGGTACCGGTTAGAGGAAAAAAAGATTGGTAATTATGATGAAGGCTAAAGCATTATTATTCCTCTTTTTCTTGTTTGTAGGAATGTCATTTCATCTACAAGCCCAGGTAAGCTTCGATTCAAAAGTCAGTAAAAAAAGATTGGGCTTAAATGAAAGACTTCGAGTTGATTTTGTGATGAATCAAAACGGAGACAATTTTGTTCCTCCAAATTTCACCAATTTTTTAGTAGTCAGTGGCCCTCAACAATCCGTGAATCGTTCTTGGGTAAATGGAGTCAGTAGTTTTTCTAAAACTTACACCTATTTCCTTACTCCAAAAGTAAAAGGACAGCTTACGATAGGTCAAGCTCAGATTACCATTGATGGCGAGGTGTATAAAACATCTCCAATTGAAATTGTAGTTACTGAGGCTGTTGAAAAACCCAACGATCCAAACAATATTGACTATCTCACAGATGAGAATATTCATTTGGTAGCTGAAATTTCAAATTCTTCACCTTATTTGAACGAAGGGATTACAATAGTGTATAAATTGTATTTTAGGAATCCAATTTCAATAACAGATGTTCAAGAACTCGAATCCCCTAGTTATGGAGATTTTTGGAGTAGTAAAATCAATATAGGTCGAGCACAAGTTAATCCAAGAGGCCAGTATAAAGGGGAGCCTTTCAACGAAGTTATTTGGCAAAAAGTAGTGCTTTATCCACAGAAATCAGGGGAGCTTAAATTAGAACCACTGACACTGAATTTGTCGCTTAATGTACCCAGTAATCGAAGGGATTTATTCGGCAGAAGGATGCTTACTCAAGGGCAAAAAACAATTACTGCGGGAAGAAGAACGCTTAGGGTAAAACCGCTTCCTCTAGAGGGTCAGCCAGAAAACTTCTCAGGTGCTGTAGGACAGTTTGATTTTGATGTGATTTTATCTAAAGATGCCTTAAGAGCTTCAGAATCTTTTCAAGCTAAAATAAAAGTCGATGGGAAAGGGAATCTAAATCTGTTTAAATTGCCGAAAATTAATGTTCCAAATACCTTAGAGGTTTATGAACCCGAGCGAAGTGAAAATATTAAAACTACACTAGCAGGAACTCAAGGATCGGTTGAAGAAAATTATACCATAGTCCCACAATATCAGGGGAAATATCCTATACCGGCTGTACAATTCTCATTTTTTGATCCCAAATCAAAATCCTATAAGACCTTGCGTTCTCAGGAATTATTAGTGGATGTTTACGATGGTCCAACCGCTGGAATAGCAAATGAAGATACGGTAGTTGGAACTCCCAGAACTCAATTACCTATTTCAGAAAGCACCTTTAGATTTATTCAATTGGAAACCAAACTCACTCCTGTAAGGGAACTTTCGTTTTGGATGAGTTCCAAATTTTGGATTTTATTTAGCCTTGCTTTTATCGTTTTAATTATAGGTTATTTAATCAATCGTTTTGTACTTAAAAAGTCAGAGGATAGCGCAACTATCAAACAACGGCTGGCCCAAAAATTAGCAAAGAAGTATTTGAGTTCAGCAAAAAAAGCTCAAGGCAACCAGATTGAATTTTATGAAGCGCTAGAAAGAGCCTTACACAATTATTTAAAAGCAAAATTAAAGATCGAAACTACAGAATTGAGTAAGGCAAAGATTCAAGCCTTGTTGAATGCTAAAAATGTAGACCTCGAGCTAGCAAAAGATTTTATTTCAGTTGTAGAAAATTGTGAATTGGCACGCTATGCTCCAGGATCTGACGGAAGTATACAGGCTGATTATGAAAGAGCAAGTAAAGTAATGGCAACTATAGACAGACAGTTATGAGAACAATTAGACATCCATTTTTTCAAATCTCCAGTAGTATTTGGTTGGGTCTTTTTCTTGTTTTAAGCACCTTTCATCTCAAAGCACAAGAGTCTTCTGATGAGATATTTGCACAGGCCAATGCAGCCTATAATGGAGCAAATTATGGCAAAGCAGTTGAACTATACAAGCAAATTTTGGATAAGGGACAGCACAGCGCAGGACTTTATTACAACTTAGGAAATGCCTATTACAGACTAAATCAAGTCGCAGAAAGCATTTACTTTTTTGAAAAAGCAAAAGAATTAGCCCCAGAAAATCAAGATATTAAAATCAATAGTGCTTTTGCTCAAAACATGACTATTGACGCGATAGAACCATTGCCTCAGTCCCAATTGGCGCAACTGCAGAGTAAAATTTTTAGCCTGTTTACTACGGATAATTGGTCCAAGCTTACATTGGGTTTCCTCTGGCTTTTTGCACTCTTATTTTTAGGGTATTTATTTACCCAATCTACAGATGTAAAGCGAAACTTTTTTTTCCTCTCTATCGCCTCTTTAATTCTGTTTATTGGAACTTTTGGTATCACCTTTTCCAAGGACAGTAAATCAAAACAAACTCAATATGCCATTCTTTTTTCTAAACAAATAGACACTTGGTCAGAACCAAACCAACAAGGAGACCTTTTATTTATACTCCACGAGGGGACAAAAGTGCAGCTGCTAGATTCCCTTGCTGAGTGGCAAAAAATTAGAATTGCGAATGGTTCTGAAGGTTGGTTGAGAAATGCTAACTTGAGAAACTTGAATTAAAAAAACTATATAAATTCTTGTTCTGAGAAGGTTTTATTTTGAAAAATCCAATCAAACAAAAAATTACTCAAATCAGCTAAAAAAGGATACGTAATGGACTCCTCTGTAAAGCTTTGGGGGAGTATGGTAATGACACTTTCAATTTGATCGAATGCCAAGAGCAATACACATAGTATCACGGTCCATTTAATAAGACCAAAGAGTCCTCCAGTCAACCTATTGAGAAAACCTAAGGCTACTAGTTGAAGGGTTTTAGTTAACATTTTAGCCAAAAGAGAAATTCCGTAAACAATAGCAACAAAAAGTAATAAAAAGCTAACTCCTTGAATAATTTTCGGATCCAAATCAATATGAGGGTCAATAAAATTGGCAAAACTAGAAGCAAATTTAAAAGCCCCTAAAACACCGACAAAAAGGGCAATTACTCCTGCAATTTCGACCACAAAACCTTTGATTAGCCCTCTAATAAGACCGTAACTGAGGCAACTCAATACGATGATGTCTAAAACATTCATATTCTAAAGTAGTGTTTTTTAAATCGAATTTTAGGAGAAACGATTTTTTTTTGACCCTCAGCAATAGGGAAATAATATATTTGTATATGGCTAATTTCACTAGGGACCAAGAGTTAAAAATGCGCTGGGATATGCTGATCGAATTTCTTTCAGATCGATTTTCAGATGGTGCTGATGTTGATGTGGAAGGGGTCCTTTATCTTATCGGACTTCAAGAGTACGGAAAGCCTCATGAGCGTTTTAAAAAAGAGGATAATGTCAACCTCATCCACATAGGCTTGTGTACCATACTGGAGCCTTTTGGTCATTATCGTTTTGACTTTTATGACGAACAAGGCTGGCCTCATTTTGAATTGGTTGAACCCCTACCTAATTTAAAATCAGGGGAACAAAGTATATTGGTAAAAACGGCAATAGTAGATTACTTCGTCCGACAAGGGGTCATTTCCTAAAACTACCCTATTTTTGCAGTATGATTGAAGAAGTACAAAAACATTTAAAAGCAGTAGAAACCTTTTCAAGTAAAGATGCTGAAGCTATTGAAAACTTTAGGGTCAACTATGCTGGAAAAAAAGGGATACTCAATGAGTTGTTTGCAGCTTTTAGGACAGTGCCCAACGAAGAAAAAAAAGCCTACGGTCAAGAACTCAATACACTTAAAACAGCCGTAGCTGAAAAAGTGAAATCACTTCAATCACAGCTTAAATCTTCAGGGAAAAATCAAAGGGTTAAAGACCCGAGTAGGACTCACTTTCCGATAGAAACTGGCAATCGTCATCCCCTAGCTGTAGTCAAAAATAGTATCATAGATATTTTTACACAAATCGGATTTACTATTTCAGAAGGCCCAGAGATAGAAGATGATTGGCATAATTTTACGGCTTTAAACCTTCCAGAGCATCACCCTGCTCGAGACATGCAGGATACATTCTTTATACAAACAGATCCTGATATCCTCCTTCGTACACATACCTCTTCAGTTCAGGTGCGTTATATGGAGAAAAATCAACCTCCTATTCGGACCATTTCTCCTGGACGTGTTTTTAGGAATGAAGCCATATCAGCTCGGTCACATTGTATTTTTCATCAAGTAGAGGGATTGTATATAGCTAAAGATGTTTCTTTTGCAGATTTAAAGCAAACCTTGCAGTATTTTACAAATGCACTGTTTGGGAATTCTAAAATCCGTTTGAGACCCTCTTATTTTCCTTTTACCGAACCAAGTGCAGAGGTTGATATCTATTGGGGACTCGAAACAGAAACAGACTATAGAATCACCAAAGGAACAGGTTGGTTAGAAATCATGGGGTGTGGAATGGTAGATCCCAATGTATTGGAAAATTGCGGTATCGATCCTGAAGAATATTCGGGCTATGCCTTCGGTATGGGAATCGAGCGTATTGCCATGCTTCTCTATCAAATCAGTGATATTCGACTCTTTTTTGAAAATGACGTTCGCTTTCTAAAGCAATTTAAAGCAACCCTTTAGATTAATTTTTTGACCAATTTTTTCATTGTTTTTTCAGCAGATTCTTCTTTGAATAAAATATCGTAAAGGCTGTCAATAATCGGAGTTTCTGCTTCTATACCTTGTTTTAGCGAGCTAAAATTTTTTATTGCAAAATATCCTTCAGCGATCATTTTCATTTCTTGAAGAGCCTCTTTGGTGCTGTAACCCTTCCCTATTAGTTCACCAAAACGTCTATTTCTACTGTATTCAGAGTATGCGGTAACAATTAAGTCTCCCAAGTAAACAGTATTGTCGATGTTTCTGTCTGTAGGATTAATTTTATTTAATAGGGCTTTCATCTCCATTATTGAATTGCAAAAAAAAACACTTTGAAAATTGTCTCCGTAATCTAGTCCTTTTGCGATGCCTGCTACCATTGCATATATATTTTTTATAACGGCAGCAATTTCTATTCCTGTAACATCCTTGGAAACTGAAATATTGAGATAAGAATTACTCATTAAACTCTTTAAAGAAAGTGCTATATCCAAATCACTATACCCTAATGTCAAAAATGAGAGTCGATTTTTCGCGATTTCTTCAGCGTGGCAAGGGCCAGCAATCACAACAATTTGTTCTGTTTGTATATCGATTTTTTCTCTAAATATACCCCAACAAGCATCTTTGAATTGGGCAGTATACCTTTTACACCAGACACAATAATTTTATTATTTAAAGGCACTTTTATTTGCTCAAAGGTTTCTTCTAAAAAAGCTGAAGGAGTGGCGAGAATAATCCATTTATTTCTCGAAATTATCGTATTAAGTTTATTGGAAGGAGTAATTCTATCTGGATTAAATTTGAGCCCTCTTAAGTACTTTGGGTTTTGGAAATGCACTTTTATATAGTCTAAATCTTCCTCTTTTCTAACATACCAATCAACGTGATTTCCATTGTCAGAAAAAATTTTAACTAAAGCTGTAGCCCAGCTCCCATTTCCAATAACGGCAAACGAGTCAAGAGATGTAGTAATAGTTTTAGGGGCGGAAAAAGTCAAGAGTAAATTAAGTTACAACCAAGAATCCCAGGGAATCCTACTCAACAAAAGAAGTAATCCGAGGGTATAAAACAAGCCTATTCTCGAAAATTTCTTAGAAGAAAGTTTTTGTCTTTTGTGCATAGACCAACCCATTGTAATGAGTACAATGGCGATAATATTTGTGATGGGATGCTCTACCAAATACAAACGAGTCTGAGCATCTTTCATTACACCCATTCCCAAAGCACTCCACTGATCAAACCAAGGGGATACAAAGTATAAGATCAATCCAATCAATAATTGTATATGAGAAAAAATAAGTCCAAAAAGGCTGACGCGTAAGTCTTTTGCGCCAAACTCTCGTCCTTTTGATCTGCCAATAAAGGCATTTAAAATAGCTGCAATAAGAATAATGAGCACAAAATAGGCCCAGTAAGAGTGAACGCTTTGAAGGATTGAATACATACTTTTTTTTGTAAAAGTACTTTATTTTATGCAATAGTAGAATTGTAATTTTGATTTTACTGCAATTGAAGAAAAACTTAACTTTAAAGAAAAAAGATGAAATTTAAAATCTTAGGAGTACTTATTTCCTTTTTGCTTTTGAACGGATGTTCCTCTTCTTCAAAAGAGATAAAATCTAACGCACAACCCATAGGAATTGTGATTCACGGAGGAGCAGGGACCATTTTGCGTAAAAACATGACTCCTGAAAAAGAAGCCGCTTATCGCGAGACACTAGAGAAGGCAATTCGAGTAGGTCACGAAATATTAAAAAAAGGAGGAAGCAGTCAAGAAGCTGTCGAAAAAACAATTCATGTGATGGAAGACTCACCTCTCTTTAATGCAGGTAAAGGAGCTGTGCTGACAGCTGATGGAACCATAGAATTAGATGCATCATTTATGAACGGTGCTACACTTGATGCTGGAGCGATCTCAGGAGTTAGAACAGTGAAACATCCCATTACTGCTGCTATTAAGGTGATGGAAAATTCCCCTCATGTCATGCTTTCAGGTCAAGGAGCCGATCAATTTGCTAGCGAACAGGGTCTTGAAATTGTTGAACCAGAGTATTTTTTTACAGAACGAAGAATCAACGCTCTAAAAAGAGTCAAAGATGCTGAGGGGCAAACTCAAACTTCAGTAGGAGAAGAACTTTTTCTAAACAATCAACGTTACGGGACAGTAGGTTGTGCTGCCTTGGATGCTGATGGAAACCTAGCTGCCGGAACATCAACTGGAGGGATGACCAATAAAAAATGGAACCGAATAGGAGATGCTCCCATTATAGGAGCGGGTACTTACGCCAACAACGCAACCTGTGCAATTTCAGCTACCGGTTGGGGCGAATTTTTTATTCGTTCTGTGGTAGCGCATGACATCTCTGCCTTAATGGAATATAAAGGGCTATCCATACAAGAAGCAGCTCGAATTGTGATTCATGAAAAGGTTGCAAAATTGGGAGGTGATGGAGGAATTGTCGGTATTGACAACCGTGGAAATGTAGCCATGGAAATGAATACAGCGGGAATGTACAGAGCCCATATAGACGCTAATGGAAAATTAACTGTCAAAATATATCAAGACGAGTGAAGCCAAACTATTTTGCGGTAATATTTACAAGTACTTTGGTTGACCAGAATGACCCCGTCTATCATAAATTTTCAACTCAAATGCAGGGTGAAATCCAAATAACACCTGGGTTTTTAGGTATGGAAACTTATCGGGAAGCGACGGGAAAAGGAGTGACTATCAGCTATTGGGAAAGTAAAAAGGCAATTCAGCAATGGAAAGAAAACGCAAAGCATCTTCTGGCTCAACAATACGGCAAAGCACATGCCTATTCACGATTTGAGATTAAAATATGTCATGTAGAAAGTGCTTATGAATTTAAGGCTACTGATAAGAATTGACCTCGTAAGGAATTTCTAATGTCAGAAAATCGCATGGTAAATAAGCAACGAAAAATCATCCATATCGACATGGACGCTTTTTTCGCTTCAGTAGAACAGTTAGACCATCCTGAATGGCGAGGAAAGGCATTGGCTGTTGGTGGTGGGGGTGAAAGAGGAGTGGTAGCTGCAGCAAGTTACGAGGCCCGTAGATACGGAGTTAGAAGTGCGATGAACGGGAGAAGGGCAAAAGAATTATGCCCACATTTAATCTTCGCTAAGTCCAGATTTGAACGGTATAAAGAAATTTCAGAGACGATTCGAACGATATTTTTAGAATATACTCCATTGGTTGAACCCCTATCTTTAGATGAAGCTTATTTAGATGTTTCTGACTACCCCTCTGCCACACTAATCGCAGAAGAAATCCGAGCAAAAATTAAGGCACAAACCCAGTTAACTGCCTCTGCTGGAATATCTATAAATAAATTTTTAGCTAAAATCGCCAGTGATTGGAATAAACCTGACGGGCAAAAAACCCTTCCGCCTGAGGAAATCATCGCTTTTTTAGAATCCTTAGATGTCAAAAAATTTCATGGTATTGGCAAAAAAACCAAACTCAAAATGTACCATCTAGGGATTTATACAGGGAAAGATTTAAAAGCGCAGTCAGCTTCTTTTTTGACTTCTCATTTTGGAAAATCAGGAGTGTATTATTACGACGTAGTAAGGGGAATTCACAACAGTCCAGTCAAGCCTCACAGAATACCAAAATCTGTGGGAATTGAACGGACCTTCAGTTCAAATTTGAGTAGTGAGTTATTTTTAGAGGACAAGCTAAAAGAATTAGCTGAAAACTTAGAACGAAGACTCAAAAAAAACAAGGTTGCCGGGAAAACCCTTACCCTAAAAATTAAATACAGTGATTTTGTTCAACAGACAAGAAGTAAAACAGGGAAGCTATATATAGCAACTAAAGATCTTATTTTTGAAGAGGCAAAAAACTTATTATACCAAGAGAGATTGGAGAACTCCGTCCGGTTGATAGGAATTTCTTTATCCAATTTAAACACTAAAGAATCCAAAGAACAGCCTTCCAAAAAGCTGCCAAAATTGAAGCAATTAAGTCTCCCCTTTTAAATTACTGAAACGCGAAGGGTGTTGACCATCCCCTTTGATTCAATTGGCATGGCAGTAAGGTTTACAAGCATGTCTTCTTTATCTACATACCCTTTTTCAAAGGCGATCTGGTTGATCTCCTCTACAGTTTTATCGGTACTGTTGAGATTGCTGTAGTAAAATGCTTTCACCCCCCAAAGCAGATTCAGTTGATTTAAAATTTTTCTGTTTGATGTATAGACTAGAACATGGGCTTGAGGTCTCCAAGCAGAAATTTGATAGGCGGTATAACCGCTATTGGTCAAGGTACAAATCGCTTTTGCTTCAATATCATTTGCCAGATGAGCTGCATGATAACAGATGGATTTGGTAATGAATCGTTTGGTGCGAATTGTAGGAGGAGCGTGTGGAACTTCAATCAATTCCGAGTTCTCTACTGCGGTTAAAATACTCGACATGGTATTGATAACCTCTACCGGGTATTTTCCTACTGACGTTTCTCCCGAAAGCATTACCGCATCAGCACCGTCCATTACAGAATTGGCAACATCATTTACCTCTGCACGTGTAGGGGTCAAGCTTTCTATCATGGTCTCCATCATTTGAGTAGCGATAATGATAGGAATACGTGCAGTTTTGGCAAGGAGAACTAATCTCTTCTGAATAAGAGGAACCTCTTCTGCAGGCACTTCCACCCCAAGATCACCTCTTGCAACCATAAGTCCATCACTGTAAGCAATGATTTTATCGATATTCTCAATGGCTTCAGGTTTTTCAATTTTGGAAATGATTGGAATATTTTGATCAGTGTGCTTTGCCATCAATTCTTTTAAGTCAATCAAATCTTGGCTAAAACGCACAAAAGAAAGGGCAATCCAATCGATATCTTGAGTAAAAATAAATTTAGCGTCTTCAATATCTTTTTCCGTCAATGCAGGAAGAGAAATATTGGTGTTGGGTAGGTTAACTCCTTTATTAGATTTAAAAGGACCTCCCTGAATTACAACAGTTTCAACTTCATTCTTTTTGTTTGTGTCACTTACTTCAAAGATAAGTTTACCGTCATCTAAAAGTATACGCTCGCCCTTGGATACATCTTTTGGGAAATTTTGGTAATTCATATAGGCTTTCTGAGCATTTCCTATAAAAGGAGCGTCCGTAGAAAAAACAACACGATCTCCTGGATTGACGACTGTTCCTTCCTCAATTTTTCCCACCCTTAATTTGGGTCCTTGTAAATCACCTAAAATTGCGGTGTTGGTATTCAGTTTTTTGTCAACATCTCGTATCATTTGAATGCGTTCACTGACATCATTGTAATCGGCGTGAGAAAAGTTGACCCTAAATACATTTACTCCTGCTAAGATCATTTTTTCGATCACATCTGCAGAGGAAGTTGCTGGACCAAGAGTTGCAACAATTTTAGTTTTTTTGATAACGCTCATTAATCAAATATTAAGTTCAATCGGGTTTTAATTTTTTCGGAAGGCACTTCATAAGCCATCGAGACTGCCCCCCAAGAACTCATTGGTTTTATAAGAAATTGTATAGTTTCCAAATGGTTTGATTTTATAAAAAAATCGACTTGTTTAAATTCAGGAAATAAAGATACTTCATTTCTCAAAGGGAGGTCAAATAATGCGCCAGTATTTGCGCTGTCTTGGGTTTTTTCTTGGATGCACTTATTTGAAAAAAGAGAGGTATTTTCATCCAAAAGAGGATTTTCCCATTCGAATAAAGGAAAACGCACCTCCTTATTATTTAAGCTTATGTCCTCTACGCGTTTAAATACTGCATCAGTATGTTTGTTGAGATAAAAAGCAATTTGATACCCTTCTAAATTGCTGTGCAAGGCGAGTAGATGATCCTGAAAATCATCTTCTTCATAGCTTAGTAGATGAATTTTAGAGTTTGATTTCATTCAATTCTCGGTTTAATTTTTAGAGCCCTTACAGCGATTTTAGCCGCTTTTTCCTCTGCTTTTTTCTTCGAGGAAGCCTTGGCTTTTGCAATACATTTATTTTGAAAAATAATCTGACACGAATAGTTGATTTTTGGATCTAATCCTCGATCCTGATCGGTTTTGAATTCAATTGATTCTTTGTGTTTTTGACCCCATTCTATCAGCAATGCTTTATGGCTAAGAACCAAGCTGTCTAAGCTTTCAATATCTATATAAGGCAATATAATATTGTGGATGACATAAGTTTTGGTTTTGTTATAGCCTTTGTCAATAAAAAGTGCTCCGATAAGCGATTCGAGGAGGTTACCATGAATATTATCTCCAAATGTATTGTGGTGATTTGAAATTTCTGCAATGCTGTATAGTTCCATTTCTTTTCCAATCTCGTTCAGTTTAGAGCGGCTCACAATTTTTGCCCTAAGTTTGGTAAGAGAACCTTCTTTTGCTGTAGAATAATAATTAAAAAGAAACTCTGCAATTATAGAATTGAGTATTGCATCCCCTAGATACTCTAGGCGTTCAAAATTCAAAGGATCCCCAGCAGTGGTTTTATGATTAACAGAGCTATGGGTAAAAGCTTCTTTATAGAGTTTTTTATTTTGGGTTTTAATGTTGAGTTTTTTTTGAAGAGCCACAAAAAAATTCCCGGATGTTTCCATTCGGGAATTTCGTATGTAATTCAAAAATTTCACAACTTCAAGTTAATGGATTTTTTTGAACACTACACAAGCGTTGTGTCCTCCAAATCCGAAAGTGTTAGAAAGCGCCACATTGACGGTTCTTTTTTGGGGTTGGTTGAAGGTGAAATTAATTTTCTGATCAATTCCTTCGTCTGCCGTTTGGTGGTTGATCGTAGGAGGCACTATCTCGTATTTCATTGCCATGATAGAGGCTATGGCTTCAACAGCTCCAGCTGCACCGAGTAGGTGACCTGTCATGGATTTAGTGGAGTTGATATTCATGCTGTAAGCATGTTCTTTAAATACCGCTACGATCGCGTTTGATTCAGCGATATCACCCAGAGGAGTTGAGGTTCCGTGCATATTGATGATATCTACATCTTCAGGTTTAAGGTTTGCATCACGGAGGCAGTTTTCCATTACTTTGATAGCCCCTAACCCTTCTGGATGGGGAGCTGTCATATGATGCGCATCAGCTGAAAGCCCACCTCCAGCAAGTTCAGCGTAAATAGTTGCACCACGGGCAACGGCGTGTTCGTAGGATTCTAAAATTAAGGCTCCAGATCCTTCACCTAGCACAAAACCGTCACGGTCTTTGTCAAAAGGTCTGGAAGCTGTTTTAGGATCGTCATTTCGTTTAGACAGGGCGTGCATTGCGTTAAACCCTCCAATTCCTGCCTTGGTAACTGCTGCTTCTGAACCTCCTGTTATCATGACGTCTGCATATCCTAAACGAATGTAATTCAATGCATCGATCATGGCGTTTGATGCAGATGCACAGGCTGATACAGTTGCAAAGTTTGGACCTCTAAAGCCGTATTTAATAGAAATTAAGCCCGGTGCAATATCGGCAATCATTTTAGGGATAAAGAAAGGGTTGAACCTTGGATTTTCATTTGAAGCTGCAAAATTCAGCACTTCGTTTTGAAAGGTTTCCAAACCTCCAATACCAGCTCCCCAGATTACACCGACTCTGTCTTTATCTACCTTTTCTAAAGGAAGGGCAGCGTCCTCTAAAGCTTCCGCAACAGAGACTAAAGCGTATTGGGCAAAGCGATCGTATTTTCGGGCTTCTTTACGGTCTAAATGATCTAGTGGATCAAAGTTTTTAAGTTCGCAGGCAAACTGCGTTTTGAAAAGTGTAGGGTCAAAATAAGTAATTGGAGCAGCACCGCTTGTGCCAGATAGTAAACCCTCCCAATATGCTGAGAGGGTATTACCAATTGGTGTAAGGGCTCCCAATCCGGTAACTACTACACGTCTTGGTTCCATATGTCTTAATTAGTCAGCTTGTTCAATAAATTGAATGGCTTGGCCTACCGTTGCAATGTTTTCTGCTTGGTCATCTGGAATCTGGATATCAAATTCTTTTTCGAATTCCATGATTAACTCAACGGTATCCAGTGAGTCTGCACCTAAGTCATTTGTAAAACTTGCTTCTGCAACTACTTCGTTTTCGTCAACACCTAGTTTATCAACTATGATGGCTTTTACTCTTGAGGAAATATCTGACATGATTTAGTTTAGTTAGATTATCTCCAGCAAAAATATAAAACTTTGCATGATTACACTAAATAGGACTTGAATATTCAACTCATTTTTTTTTTGAAGCATACTAGTGGTATTGTAATGTGTTATATTTACTGCATATTAACCCAGTATTAATGAATAAAAGAATAATCTTATTTGCTTCAGGAAATGGATCTAATGTAGAGGAAATCTGCCGCTTTTTTGAACAAGACACTACTGTAACTGTAAGTGCAGTATTGACAAATAAAGCTACAGCAGGGGTCATTAAACGGGTTAATCAGTTTGGATTAGAGGCTCAAGTATTTGATAAAACCAGCTTTACCAACGGAACATTACTCAAAAAAGTTGAAAAGATTAATCCAGACCTAATAATTTTGGCAGGGTTTTTATGGAAAATAGGCAAAGACTGGGTAAAGGCTTTCCCAAATAAAATCATCAATATTCACCCCGCATTATTACCTAAATACGGTGGAAAAGGAATGTATGGAAGTCATGTCCACAAAGCGGTAAAGGTAAACTGTGAGCTAGAAACAGGGATTACCATCCATTACGTAAACGAGGCTTATGACGAGGGAGCAACTATTTTTCAAGCAAAAGTTTCAATTTCCAACCAGGATACAGCAGATGAAATTGCAGCAAAGGTACACCAATTGGAGCATCGTCACTTTCCCTTGGTTATAGAGCAATTATTAAAGACGGCTGAATGAAGTCAAAATCAGTTTATCTCTACACAGACGGTTCTTCCTTAGGAAATCCCGGGCCTGGGGGTTATGGTTTTATACTTGAATGGGCGGGAATGTCCTATACTAAAGAGTTTTCTCAAGGTTTTGTTAGAACTACTAACAACAGAATGGAACTTTTGGCGGTAATAGTAGGTTTAGAAACACTTAAAAAAGCACCTTTAGAGATCGTGGTTTATTCTGATTCAAGATACGTAGTTGATGCTGTGGAAAAAAAGTGGGTTTTTAATTGGGAGAAAAAAAACTTTAAGGATAAGAAAAATCCTGACTTGTGGAAACGTTTTTTAACAATTTACAGAAAACACACTGTCCATTTTCAGTGGATCAAAGGTCATAATATGCACAGACAAAACGAGCGATGCGACCAACTAGCAGTTCAGGCAGCTAAAGGTAAAAACCTCATTCCAGACACTTTTTTTGAGCAAATGGAAAAACAAAACCCTTAAGAGAATACCACTGTTGATTTTTTACTTGATAATTGTTAGAAATAATGTCTCCAAGGCGTAAAGAGTTTTTTATTTTTGTATCATGAACAACAAACTTTTAGTCCTAGGCACTGTTGCTTACGACGCAATTGAAACCCCTTTTGGTAAAACTGGAAAAATTCTTGGGGGTTGTGCCACCTACATAGGACTTGCAGCATCACATTTTAATACAGAATGCGGTCTGATTTCCATCATTGGCTCTGATTTCGAAGAAGAGCATTTAAATCTTTTAAAAGAGAAAAATCTAAATCTTGAAGGAGTAGAACAACTCCAAGGGGAAAAGACCTTTTTTTGGAGTGGGAAATACCATAACGACCTCAACACAAGAACCACTCTTGATACACAGTTGAATGTATTGACAAAATTTCAGCCAAAAGTTCCTGAAAACTTTAAAAATTCCAGTGTTGTTTTATTGGGAAATTTAGACCCGAATATTCAATTAGAGGTGTTGAATCAAATGGATCAAAAACCCGATTTGATCGTTATGGATACCATGAATTTTTGGATAGAAAGTTATCGTGAAAAATTGGATGAACTTATCGCAAGAGTTGATGTGATTTCAATTAATGATGAAGAAGCGAGACAGCTGACTCAAAAACATTCTCTAGTTGAAGCAGCTAAAGACCTACAGGCTATGGGTCCAAAATACGTAGTAATTAAAAAAGGAGAACACGGCGCTTTGTTGTTCAATGGAAACAATATCTTCTGCGCTCCTGGACTCCCTTTAGAGGAGGTATTTGACCCTACTGGAGCGGGCGATAGTTTTATAGGTGGATTTGCCGCATATTTAGTCCAACGAAAAAAAATTAATTTTGAGGAGATGAAGACTGCAGTAATTGTTGGATCTGCTCTGGCTTCATTTACAGTTCAGGAATTTGGAACATCAGCCTTAGAAAAAATGACTTTTGTGCAGTTGGCACAAAGAATACAAGCCTTTAAATCATTGACAGAATTTGAAATAGAACTAACATGAGAATCTGATGAGTGATGCAATCAAGCACGAATGTGGAATTGCCCTTTTGCAATTAAAAAAACCGCTTTCCTTCTACAAAGAAAAATACGGAAGTACATTTTACGGGATTAATAAAATGTATTTATTGATGGAAAAGCAACACAATAGGGGTCAAGATGGTGCTGGATTTGCGAGTATTAAATTCGATATGTCACCAGGGCAAAGATATATCAGTCGTGTTCGGTCTGCAGACCAACAGCCTATTCAAAAGATTTTTAAAACCATCAACACCCGTATCCAAAAGGAAATTGATGAAGACCCCACAATAGCTTCTAAGCCAGAAGAACTTAAAGCTAAAGTACCTTACCTAGGAGAGCTGATGCTGGGCCATGTTCGCTATGGAACCTTCGGGAAAAATAATATTGAAAGCGTACACCCCTTTTTACGTCAAAACAATTGGATGCACAGAAATCTCATTGTTGCGGGAAATTTCAACCTTACCAATGTAAATGAGCTCTTTGACAATCTCGTCGATTTAGGACAGCATCCAAAAGAAAAAGCAGACACCATAACGGTGATGGAAAAAATCGGACATTTCTTAGACGATGCAGTTGCGAAAATCTATAAAACTTTAAGAAAAGAAGGATATACCAAAAAAGAAGCTTCTCCACTTATAGCCGAAAGACTAAAGCTTTCAAAGATTTTAAGAAAGGCATCTAAAAACTGGGACGGTGGCTATGCAATGGCAGGTTTATTAGGACATGGCGATTCATTTGTGTTGAGAGATCCTGTAGGGATCAGACCGGTATATTACTATTCAGATGACGAAATTGTGGTTGTAGCTTCTGAACGACCTGTGATTCAGACGGTATTCAATGTAGCGTATGATCAAGTTCAAGAGTTAGAACCTGGACATGCATTGATTACCAAAAAAGTTGGAGGAACCTCAATTAAGCAAATTATTGAGCCCCAAGAAAAAAGAGCCTGCTCCTTTGAGCGAATTTATTTTTCAAGAGGTGGTGATGCAGAGATTTATCAAGAGCGAAAAGATTTGGGTAAAGCCCTGTTTCCATTGGTTCACAAAGCTATAGGAGGAGATCTTGAAAACACTGTATTTTCATTTATCCCCAATACAGCAGAGACTTCTTTTTACGGGCTTATAGGGGCGGTACAAGATCATGTGCGAAAAACCCTACATGAAGAATTATTCAAATCGGATCAACCCGATAGTAAGGCACTGGCAAAGCTTCTAGCTCTAAAACCAAGAATCGAAAAAATTGCGATCAAGGATGCCAAACTTCGAACATTCATTACAGAAGATAGCGACAGAGACGATTTAGTGGCTCATGTATACGACATCACCTATGGGGTAGTCAAAGCATCTGATAATTTAGTCATCATCGATGACAGTATTGTAAGGGGTACTACATTACAAAAAAGTATTTTACGGATGTTGGATCGTCTAGGACCCAAAAAGATCGTTGTAGTATCTAGCGCTCCTCAAATTAGATATCCCGATTGTTATGGAATTGACATGGCGAAGCTCGAAGAATTTATCGCTTTTAGAGCGGCACTTTCCTTACTTCAAGATGATGGAATATTCGATGAAGTGATTCAATCGGTTTACAAAAAATGTAAAACAAGTGTAGAAAATAAAGAGCCTTCACCACCAAATTATGTCAAGGAAATTTATGCTCCTTACACTAACGAACAAATTTCAAATAAGATATCAAGCTTGCTAAAAAACGACCATATAAAAGCTGAGGTTGAAGTTATCTTCCAAACTGTCGAGGGCCTTCATGAATCCTGTCCTAAAAATCTAGGAGACTGGTACTTTACAGGTAATTATCCAACAGCTGGGGGATGTAGGGTTGTGAATCGAGCTTTCATCAATTTTGTCGAAAAGAACAATAAAAGAGCCTACTAGCACACTTAATCTATAAAAAACGCATTTTAACGACTTATTTAAATCTGAAATTAGAGATAAAGCATCTTTGATATACCAGAACATAAGTAGGTTAAGTTCATGGTAAGATTTGGGGCAAAAAGGAGGAATTTATTCCTCCTTTTTATTTTTCACTATAATTATTATTAAAAATAGCACCTTATCCATAAAATCGTCTTTTAAACGACAGACTAATGCTACAACACTAGGGGAGAATACATTTACAAAACCTGAACATAAGTAGGTTAAGTTCATGGTAAGATTTGGGGCAAAAGGGAGGAATTTATTCCTCCCTTTTATTTTTTAGTCTACTCTTCTAAACTCCCTTTTCGTAAAGTGAACCTACTTTATTCCAATCGATTACATTAAAGAACGCATTGATATAATCAGGACGTCTATTTTGATAATTTAAATAGTAAGCGTGTTCCCAAACATCAATTCCGAGTATAGGAGTTCCCCCACAGCCGATCCCAGGCATTAAAGGGTTGTCTTGGTTTGCTGAAGCGCAAACTTCTACACTACCGTTAGCTTGAACACACAACCATGCCCATCCTGAGCCGAATTGAGTGGCCGCAGCTTTTGCGAATGCAGATTTAAATTCTTCAAAACTGCCAAACGCATTATCAATTGCAGTAGCTAAGCTTCCAGAGGGTAGCCCACCTCCGTCTGGAGACATTACTTCCCAAAACAGTCGGTGATTATAGTATCCTCCACCGTTGTTTCGAACAGCTTTATTTTCAAGATCTAGATTTTTTAAAATATCTTCAATGGACTGATCCGCTAGCGGTGTATCAGCAATAGCATTGTTGAGATTCGAAGTGTAACCGTTGTGGTGCTTACTGTGGTGAATTTCCATAGTACGTGCATCAATATGAGGCTCTAAAGCATTGTATGCATATGATAGAGCGGGTAATTCAAAAGCCATAATTTTTTATTTAAGATTTCTACAAAATTAAAATTTCTTTTCTGAATTAGAGTCTAAGTTTTGAAAAGCATTACTTTTAAAAAGACATCCATTTTCATGAGTCATTCCAATTTTCATATCATCAATGCTGCAGCAGGTTCTGGTAAAACCTACACCCTAGTTTTATATTACCTCCAAGAGCTTTTAGGGAGTAAAATACTTCGCCCTTATCGACAGATGCTTGCCCTAACTTTTACAAATAAGGCTGTAAATGAAATGAAAACGAGGATACTCGAAGCCTTAGAGGATTTGTCTAAGGATTCCCCAGAGGACTCTCAACTTAAGACTTATCTCATGGATGTATTGCAAATAGACGCATTTGAATTGACCCAGAGAGCAGAGAAAATGCTTCACAACATCGTCTATGAATACGGGAGTTTTGATGTGATTACTCTTGATAAATTTACCCACCGAATCGTAAGGACTTTTGCAAAAGAATTCGAGCTTCCTCAAGGTTTTGAAGTTGTCTTGGATACTAAAAGTGTTTTGGAGGAGGTCGTTAGGTCAATCATCAACCAAATAGGGGAGGATCCATTTATTACCCAATTGCTCTTAAAATTAAGCCTATCAAAAGTGCAACAGGGCTTGAGTTGGGATGTCCAAACTGATTTAGATGAATTTGCCTTTTTATTGCTTAATGAAAACGACAGAATCCCCTTGGCAGATTTAAAAGAAAAAGACAGAACTGCTCATAAAAAAGATCGAGAGCAACTAGAAAGTACACTAAACCACAGCCAAGAGAACATCAAAAACTCAGTTGTAGAATTTTTGGACTTATTGAATAAAAACAATCTAGAGCCTGAAGATTTTACACGTAAAATTTTACACAAGCACTTAGATTTGATTCAAGAAGGATCTTATGAAAAACTGTATACCAATCAGCTTGAAGCCATGCTTAGAGGCGAGATTCCTATCTATAAAAAAGCTACAGTTAACCATAAAAAGTTGTGTATAGATGAGTTGCTTCCAGATTTTTATGCCTTGTTTTTAAAAATCAAAAAAGAAGTTGGGTATACTCTTTTACTGATCAACACCTTAAAATTTTGGACGCCGAGGTTGATCTTGCAACAGTTAGAACAGGAATTAGAGCTGCTTCAGAATGAGAAAGAAATTAGACTACTGGGGGAGTTTAATCACAAAATCAGTTCCCTAGTTCAAGCAGAAGACGCACCTTATATCTACGCTCGATTAGGGGAGCGTTATCGCCATTATTTTTTAGATGAATTTCAAGATACATCCACACTCCAATGGTCTAACCTCGTTCCTTTAATTGGGAATGCACTCGAATCTGAGTCCTTGGCAGGAGAACAAGGATCTCTTGTTTTGGTGGGAGATCCCAAACAGGCAATTTATCGATGGCGTGGTGGAGACATTGCTCAATTCATCCGTTTATTAAATAAGGATTCCAAACCATTTCAGATAGAAGCTGAGCTTAAAAAGCTAGAAGCAAACTACCGATCTGATGAAGCCATCGTTAGTTTTAATAATTCATTTTTCTCTTATGTAACCGAAGCTTTGCCCACACCCGAAATTCAGTCTATTTACGGTGAAGCAAGTCGCCAACAAATAAAAAAGTCAGGGGGTTATGTTCAGATCAAAGCAATACCAAAAGGAGGAAAACAGGAAGATAAAATTCCTCTTTATATCGAAGAGACCATTGCCTCGGTACAACAGGCTCTGGACTTAAACTACGAGCAGAAAGATATTGCTGTATTGGTTCGAGTAAGAAACCAAGCTGTTGCTATAAGTGAAGGATTGGTAGCACAAGGCTATTCTATACTTTCTTCAGACTCTTTAGCGGTAAGTAAATCGGAGAAGGTTCAACTGATAGTGGCAGTTCTAAAACTCGTCCACAAGCCGAATAGCAGCGAACAGCACAAAATTATTTTTGATCAATTATGGAATACGAGTAAACATACCAATGAGGAGTATCATACTGCGGTGTGTAATTTGATCCATCGTTCTTCTTCAGATTTTTTTAAAGCACTCAATACTGAATATGGATCGAGTTTTAAGCTTCAAAAAGCCCTAGATTATCCTTTGATTCAATTGGTTGATTATACTGTTGCCTCCTTTCCTTATATGGATAGTAATGATCCCTTTGTCTCCACTTTTTTGGAAGATGTTTTTGAGTTTTCAAGGCAAAGAGGAGCTTCACTTATAAACTACCTAAACCATTGGGAGACTCAATCGAAAAAATTAACCCTTTCCACACCAGAAAGCTTAAACGCCATAAAAGTTATGACCATTCATCAGGCTAAGGGCTTGGAGTTTGCTGTGGTCATCTTGCCCTTCATGGATACCCCACTCATTCCCAATGTCAGAGAAAAGGTATGGTATCCATTTCACGAATCACCTCTTGACAGCATCAAGTGGGGATGGATCAATTTTTCTAACAAACTTCCTCTCTACGGTAAGCAAGCTGAAGCCTTATACAATCAACAAAAAATTGCAAAAGAGTTGGATGCGCTTAACGTACTATATGTCGCTCTTACCAGAGCAAAAAATCAACTGTACTTAATTACTCAAACAACAACTGAGACAGAGCAACCTAAAAGCTATGCCGATTTATTTGGTTCCTTTGTTCGTGCCCAGGGGATTGATCTAGATGCTACTAGTTTCTTTGAGTTTGGGAAAGTAGTACCCAAAAAATTAACCGAGGAACATTCACTAAAGGGGGAGAAGATTCTCTTGGAAATTGGAATTTCTGACGGGTGGAAAAATCATTTGATTGCTCCCAAAGCACCAACAGAGGAAGTATTAATTGCTCAAAAAAAGGGCTTATTGATCCACGAACTCCTATCAAAAATTACAGCGAAGGAAATGATTGATGAGGTTATAGAAGAAGAAATAAAACCTGAAAAAGCTTCACAAGCAGAGCTCATTGAATTGAAACAAACCCTTAATCAAATTGTAGATCACCCGGAACTAAAACAATTCTTTGATGGAACTGATAAAGTTCTCTGCGAACAAGAAATACTGATTCCTCAGGGCTTGACTCTGCGACCAGATAGAATCAATATAAGTAACGAGGGGAAAGCTACCATATTAGATTATAAAACAGGTCAACCCAAAATTGAAGATAAAAAACAACTAGAAACTTATGTCGATGCATTGAATCAATTAGGATTTCAAAAGGTGAAATCAAAATTGGTCTATATCGATAGGGAAATAGAGGTCATCACCATTGAATAATTCGATAAAATAATTTTTAGTAACGAGCAAAACACCAGAATATTACACTCCAATATGCAGTCTTTTTTAAACGATATAGCCAAAACAATTGTAGAGTCCAAAAGGGAGTTGGATCACATTAAAATTATTGTTCCAAGTATACGAGCAGTTAAATTTTTAAAAGAGGCTTTAAAAAAAGAAATTAGAGCTGCGACTCTAGCCCCAGAAATCTTAAGTATTGAAGGATTCATTTCAGAGTTGTCTGGAGTTCAAAAAATTTCAAATATTGATTTGCTTTTTGAGTTTTACACTGTTTACAAAACGAATACTCCCTTAGAAGAACAAAATTCACTGCATCAATTTTTAAACTGGGCACCTTCACTATTGGCTGAGTTTAATGAAATTGATTCTCAATTGATAGATGCAAAATCCATTTTCAGTTTTATGGGTGCAGTTGAAAAAATTGAGCAATGGGACCCAAAAAAGCAAGGAGACTTAAGCAAACAGTCTTTTAAATTTCAAGAGCGTATTCCGCGTTATTATTCTGATTTATATCGAGTACTTGTCAATCGACAAGCCGGATATTCAGGATTACAATACAGAGAAGCAACCCAAAATCTTGGTCATTATTTACAGTCTACGCTCCCTCAGCACTATTTTGTTGGCTTTAATGCCTTGACCAAAGCAGAGGAAACAATAATACAGGAATTGGTTGCAGAAGGGAAGGCGGAAGTTTTCTGGGACTTAGACGAACATTTTTATAAGGACGCCTCCCACAGTGCAAGCTATTTTATCAGAAAGTACAGTAAAGAATGGACATTTTTAGGTCAAAATTTTACATCGAATTTTTCAAATCACTTTTCAAAAAGTAAGCAGATTGATATAATCAATGTGAGTAAAAACTTGTCTCAAGCAAGAGCTGCCGTTCAACTTGCTGTAGCGACTTATAGAGCGCATCCTGATGACTCAGTAGTTTTGGTTTTGGGAGATGAGGGTATTTTACATACCGTTTTAACTGCTATTGCTTCAGAAAAAGTTCCTTGGAATGCATCTATGGGTTATCCATTAAAGGAGCTTAGAGGGGTAAAAAGTATTTTAAATCTATTTGAACTGTTTAAATTAAATGACAAGGGAATATACCCCTTATCAACTGTTAGTGTTTTAACCGAGGACCAAGCACTAGTTCGCTTGTTAGAGGCCTCAGGAATTTCTCTAAAAAAGTTGGTTAAGAAATTACAACAGCAACACATTGCGCATTTTAATGCCAAATTAATTTTGGGTCAATCAGCCGTGGCAAATCATATGTTCAAACCTTTAGAAAGCCCAATTTCTGTTACAGATCGATTGCTTACGCTTTACCAAATGCTTAAATCATACCAAATAGAGCATAAATTTTCAAGTTTAGATATATACTGTTCAGACCGTTGCATTGAGTTACTAAAAAAACTTCAAAATCTAATAGAGTCCAATGCGATCTTAAAAAGTTTACAAGATATCGAGCAGGTTTTTGTAAAACTATTGGATAAAGAAACTTTGGATTTTTCAGGTGATCCGTTTAAGGGAATTCAGATTATGGGAGTTTTAGAAACGCGTGTTTTGGATTTTGATCATGTGGTGGTAACCCACGTCAACGAGGGATTTTTACCTTTTGGAAAAACTCCCTTCTCTTGGATTCCATTTGATGTTCGTAAAAAGTTTGGCATGAACACTTTTATTGAACAAGATCACTTATATGCCTATCATTTTTTTAGACTCTTACAACGAGCAAAAAGGATCAGTTTGTTTTACAACGATGCAGCTGAAGGACTATTTTCAGGTGAAAAAAGTAGATTTTTGGTACAATTAGAATTTTTCAAACATCCAAATCATCAACTTACTTTTAGGCAGTTGGACTTTAACATTCAAACGCAAACGGCACCCACTAAAAAAGCCATTAAAACCTCTGGGGTACTTGATCAATTAAATGAAGTTGCTAGAGAAGGCTTTTCACCCTCCTCCTTGGCACTCTATATTCGAGACCCTTATCAGTTTTATGAACAGCGACTGCTGAAGATAAAACCAGACCAAGAATTTGAGTCTGACATCAATGCTGCAGAGAAAGGAACAATCATCCACAAAGTTTTAGAGGAGCTTTACGATCCCTATGTGGGAAAATTGATGGTGGATACATATTATAAAGAGATGCTTAAAAAACTGAGCGGGATGGTAAGTTCAGGTTTTAAAAAACAGTATCAAAAAGAGACCCTAAAAACAGGAAAGAATTACTTGATAGTAGAGGTCACGAATCGGATTTTAAAAAGCTTTATTGAAAAGGAAAGAGCCTTTGTAAAAAGTGGAAATCAATTAGAAATTATAGGATTGGAAAAGAAATTTCACACTCATATTTCAATACCTGGATTGGATCAAACAGTCTATTTAAAAGGGACTGTGGACCGCATTGATTCCCTAAATGGTACACGGCGCATCGTTGATTATAAAACAGGAAGTATTGGCGCAGCAGATTTGAGCTTTACCAAATGGGAAGAGTTGATTACGGAACCCAAAAAAGCAGCACTTTTCCAGGTGTTACTTTATGCCTATGCGTTAAAGAATGAATTTCTATCTGTACCTTTAAACTCCGGTGTAATTCCTTTAAAAAACTTTGAAAATCATTTTCTAGCCGTCAAAAAAAGAGACAGTAGTGATAAGGGTCCGCTGCAAATCGATTCTCATTTACTCATCGATTTTGAGCAGCAGTTGTTTTCTTTGATTAAGGAGGTTTTTGATCCTCAATTCCCCTTTAGTCAAATAGCTTTAATAAGTTAAAGCGTCTTTGATGAAGGAGAATCCGTACATTTTTCTTTAAATTAGCTGAACACATTACTATTTTTATTTTATGGGCAAAAAAGAAGACTTTGACAAGATAGATGCCAATAAGGATGGGTACATTTCAAGAGAGGAATACGACAATGCGAACGAAACGGCAGGTGTTGAAAAAGAAAAACTCAATTGGTTCTTACGACTAATTACTTTAGGAGACCGATTTGACATTAAAGATTTTTGGGATAGAGTCAAAAAATCTGCTGTAGAGTTTATAATACTTGTATTTGGTGTAACAGTTTCCTTTGGGATTGAACAGCAAGGAGGAGTGTCTGACAATAGAAATGATGGGATTGAAAATTTAGAAAACTTAAGGGAAGAAATAGATAAAATGATTGCTTATACTGACGAATATATTGAAACAGTTGATTGGGTCACTGAATTATACCAGAAGCAGTATGCTAGATGGGATGAAGACAATGATAGTGTCTTCATAGATTTTATGAATGACGAGGAAGAGCCAGGGGGGAAATATTATTTTTCTCCAATGGGGATGTATACTAACAGAGACCCTTTTAATCCTCCAAGAGTTAATTTTGATGCAATAAAACTAGATGGGACCTTTCGATTAATGCCAAAAGAAGTAGGTTTAATGATGACTGATATTTATGACGGAACTGAGCTTAGATATTTAATAGAAAATACAGGGAAAAATGAAGAGCGTTACGTAAATCAGTTTGTTGAACGTATCGCGAATAGATGGGTATATGATTTGCCCTGGGTTGATGTTGATTATCTTGAGTTTTGGATTGAAAACAGGAAGTATATACAAGAGGATAAGTTTATAAGATACAACTTATATAAACGAATCGATCTATGGGAGTATAGTGTGAAAGAGCAATTACAGGCCTACAAAAATTCTTTGAATGAAGGTGCAAAAATGTTGGATTCAGTAATTGCCGTTAGGGACAGTGAGTTTGAGTTAATATGGTGGGTATTAAATCCTAAAGATTAAGCATTTTTTGTAATAAGTTCAGCAACAAGTTTCCCTGAGATAAGTGCAGGGGGTACTCCTGGCCCAGGTACTGTGAGTTGTCCAGTAAAAAACAAATCACTTACTTTTTTACTTTTTAGTTTAGGTCTTAAAAATGCTGTTTGTAACAAGGTGTTTGCCAAACCGTAGGCATTTCCTTTATAAGAATTGTATTCTTTTTTGAAGTCTTTAACACAAAACGATTCAGTAAATTCCACATGATTTTTTATTTTTTGTCCAGTGAGTTTTTCCAGTCGATTCATTACCAAATCGTAATAGTGAGATCTTAATTCGGGAGTGTCCTCTATTCCAGGAGCAATAGGAATGAGTAAAAAGCAAGCTTCTTTTCCAGCTGGTGCCATAGAAAGGTCAGATACTGAAGGAAAGTTCGCATAAAAAAGTGGATTTTCAGGCCATTCAGGATGGTCGTAAATTGCCGCTGCATGTTTATCAAAATCAACATCAAAAAACAGATTATGATGGAAGACTCCTTTAACTTTTTTAGCCAAACCGATATAAAATAAAAGGGAAGAAGGAGCAAAAACTTTTTTGTCCCAATAGGCCTCGCTGTAGGCTCTGTAATTTTGATCCAACAAGCTTTCTGTATGATGGTAATCAGCCCCTGATAAAACGATGTCTGCCCTGACTAATTCTCCACTGACGATAATCCCTTCTGCTTTTCCAGTATTGTTCACCTGAATTTTTTCTACAGCAGCGTCGGTGTGGAATTTTACACCTAAGGATGTTGCTATACTCACCATGCCTTCTACGATGCGATACATTCCATTTTTTGGATGCCAAGTTCCCAATCCAAAGTCAGCCCAATTCATAAAGTTGTAAAAAGAGGGAGTATTGGATGGTTTTGCCCCTAAGAATAATACAGGAAATTGAAGTATTTGTCTCAGTTTTGGACTCTTAAATTGTTTGTAAACATCTTTTTTTACATTGCTGAGAAAGTAATTGATTTTTCGAATAGTTACAGGGGTTACCAATTCTAACGGAGATAAGCCAGGGCGATAAACCAAGTCCTTTATGGCAATGTCGTAATTTTCTTTAGCGGAAGCCATAAAGCGTTTTAGTTTGTCACTACTTCCCGCTTCTTCTTTTTCAAATACCTCATAGATCTTCTCCAAAGAATCACCTATTGGAATTGCATCTCTTTCACCGAAAACAACTTGATAGCCAGGGTCTAACCGCTCCAATTCATATAGATCAGCAGTCTTTTTTCCAAAATCGTTATAAAAAGATTCAAACACATCGGGCATCCAGTACCAAGAGGGTCCCATATCAAAAGTAAATCCATCTTTTTTGAGTTGTCTAGCCCTTCCTCCTAAACTTTTGTTTTTTTCAAAAACATCAACCTCAAAACCTGCTTTTGCGAGATAAGAAGCTGCAGCCAAAGAAGAAAATCCAGAACCGATTATTGCAATTTTTCTTTTCATAACACAGCAAAGGTAACCCAAAATAAAAGGTCTACCTCATTACTCAGCATGGGATGATCATTTTACTGCCCATTCTATACCTCGTGTCATAATATTCCAGGCTTCTGGAATTTCGAAAATATCTTCTGAATGACCCAAAGCAGAATAAAAAACACGGCCTTTACCGTAGGTCTTTTTCCAAACTACAGGCATTTCAACACCATCTATCCAAGCGTCGTGCTGCCCGCTAAAGGAGGTGGTTGCTAAAATTTCAATATTAGGATCAAAATGCATATAATATTGTTCTGTTTTTAAGCTAAAATCATTTATTCCTGCCGTAATGGGATCAGTAGAATTGGAGATGGTTACCTCATAATCTATTTGCCCTCCAGGGTGTTTTACGAATTGACCACCAACCATATATTGGTATTCGGTATCATTTCTAAAGGAATCACCTAATCCGCCATGACAGCCTGCAAGGCCTACACCTCGAGCTATGGCATCTCTTAAGCCTTTAGACTCTCTATTGCTCATTTCACTCATAGTAATATGCTGTATAACTAAATCTAGGGATTGCATAAGCTCATTATCAGTATAGGAGGCAGTGCTTTCGGAAAGGGTAACATTGGCTTTTTGATTTTCAAGCCAAGAGGCGATTTTCTTTGCAAAAACTTCAGGTTGATGCCCCTTCCAACCGCCGTAAACGATAAGCACATTCTTACCTTCCATAGAGGATTGAGAATAAAGTGTAGAAGACCAAAGGCAAATTAATGCGAAAAAAGGGAAGAGCGCTTTCATATACAAAACAATTTAATTTCAATAATCAAGAAAATAATTTTTATGAACTAATAAAAACTAATGTAAAATTATTTTTTCGAATTGTGAATTTCTTCTACAAAAGAAGCACTTATAATCCCTGTGGGAATAGCTACTATTCCGATTCCAACCAATGAGATTACCGATGCAAAAACCTTTCCCCAAAGGGTGATGGGTACTACATCACCATAACCTACAGTTGCTAGAGAAACAGTAGCCCACCAAATGGAAGCAGTAATACTGGAAAAGATTTCCGGCTGCGCCTTATTCTCTAAAAAATATATAGCTGAAGCTGAAAAAAGAATCGTCAATACTGACAAAAATAATGTAAACTTTAATTCATTTTTTACTGATGAAAGGGCTTTAATAAATAATCTAAGCGACTTACTGTCTCGACCTAATTTAAATACACGAGTCAATCTAAATAAACGAAGTATTCTGAAAAAACGACCGTCTAATAAAACAAATTGTTTTAAGTAAAACGGGAGTATAGAGACTAAATCAATGATTCCGAAAAAACTAAACACATAGCTCCTTACACCAGCCCATTTATTTTCTCGATAACTCATACTGATTCGATACAGGTATTCAAAAGAAAAAATCACAATAGAAACCAACTCAAAATAATGGAAGGACTGTGAGAATTGAACTTGAATGAATTGATGAGACTCCAAAACCATTGCAATGATGTTCCCAATGATCAGCGAATAGATAAAGATGTCAAAGCGATTAAATTTTTTCATTTTAAATTATTTTTTAAAAATTACAATATTTTTTTATTAACTATATAATTAATATTACTATTAAATATAATTCATTGAATTACAGTTATATAAGACCAAAAAACAAATTATGAAACGGCTGTTATTTTGTTAAAAAAGAAAAAAATAATATCAAAACTATATTTTGTATAACTTTTTTTCTTTATCTTTAAACAAGTTTAAATTCAATTTGGTTTCAAACGTCTCTGTTAGATTACTTCCATAAGTTAAATTCTAAAATCCAAAACAGAGACGTTTTTCTTTTTTAAATAAGTCCCAAATCCCTTAAAATTCAACTACCTTAGTTATCCAGCAATTTGAATAAATCAAACGTATGCCTACAGTCACAACTTTAACTTTGTTTACATTTAAGCAGAATAAATTCTGGGCTTTTAAACAAATGGGAATCGCAGCCGGTAAATTAAAAAGTGTAGAAGGTCTGCAGTTCTTTAAATTTTTAGGAACTGGGGGTGGAAGTGGTTTTAGTTTGTCTCCTGACTTTTCTACCTATGCATTTTTAGGAGTATGGAACGACCGTTCTCAATACAACGACTGCATGAATGAGCATCCTGTTTTTCTTCAATATAAAGAAAAAGCTAGCTCCCAAAGAGAGTTGGTTTTAAGTCCTGTGAATAGCCATGGCAAATGGAGTGGTAAAAATCCTTTTAAGACACAGGAGAATCAAAAATCAAGATTTGAGGACTCCAATCTTAAAGCAGTTGTAATTACTAGAGCTACGCTGAGATGGAATCGTTTGCTTTCTTTTTGGAAAGCCGTACCGGCAGCTAGTCGAGCGATTAACAATGCTCAAGGGGTTTCCTACTTTAAAGGGATTGGAGAATTACCTTTTATACAACAAGCTACAGTTAGTATTTGGGAGAGTTTTGAAGCGGTAAATACCTTTGCTTATAAGGGAAAAGAACACGCTACTATTGTAAAAGAAACCAAACAAAAGAAGTGGTATAAGGAAGATTTATTTTCAAGATTTTTTTTAATTTCTGACACAACGATTATACTTAATTAATGAAACAAGCTGTTGTTATAGGTGCAGGTATTGCAGGTTTGGCATCCAGTATTCGTTTGGCCATTAAAGGGTATGATGTAAACGTTTTTGAGGCTAATTCCTGTCCCGGAGGTAAACTTTCTGCTTTTGAACTGAAAGGATATCGCTTTGATGCCGGTCCCTCCTTGTTTACCATGCCCCATTTTGTAACTGAACTTTTTGAAATGGCAGGCGAGAAAGCCAAAACTCATTTCGATTACAAAAAAAAGGAGGTTGCATGTAATTATTTTTGGTCGGATCAGAAAACTTTTAAAGCCTATGCCGATCGTGATAAGTTTTACGATGAAATTGAAAAGGTATTTGACGAGCCAAAAGCAAAAGTGAAACGCTATCTTGACAAAGCGCAAAAAAAATACGACCTCACCCATTCCCTTTTTTTAGAAAAATCATTACATAAATTACAAACCTATCTCTCTGAAGCAACATTAAAATCGCTTGTTAATCTTCATATCTTAGAATTACCCAAAACACTTCATCAAGCCAACCAACAAGCCTTCGATTCAGCGCATTTAATTCAGCTTTTTGACCGATACGCTACCTACAACGGATCGGATCCCTTTCAAACTTCGGGTATTATGACTTTAATACAACATTTAGAAGGGCATTATGGAACATTTGTTCCAACCAAAGGAATGGTTTCGATTACAGAATCACTTTATGGTTTGGCTTTAAAATTGGGAGTGGAGTTTAGTTTCAATTCCAAGGTGGAAGAAATTATAATCGACTCAGCTAGAATTCAAGGTGTACAAACCTCTTTAGGATTTCAAAGTGCGGATTTGGTGGTTTCCAATATGGATATTTTCCCAACCTATAAAAAATTATTACCACATTCAAAACCACCGACAAAGATTCTGAACCAAGAGCGTTCCAGCTCAGCAGTTATCTTTTATTGGGGAATCCAAAAGGCTTTTGACCAGTTGGAATTACACAACATCTTTTTTTCAGATGATTATAAAAGAGAATTTGATGCGATTTTTAAAGAGCAAACATTATGTAACGACCCTACGATTTACATTAATATTTCATCAAAAGACGTGCCTACGGATGCGCCCAAAGGTTGTGAAAACTGGTTTGTGATGATCAATACTCCTGCAGATCACGGTCAGGATTGGGACAGTTTGGTTTCCCGATTGCGTAAACAGATTTTAAAAAAACTTTCTAAGGAGCTCAAGACACCTATAGAACCCTTGATAGCTTGTGAAGAGATCCTAACCCCGCCCTTGATTCAAGAGAAAACACAATCCCATTTAGGAGCCTTATATGGAGCGTCAAGCAATAATCCAATGGCAGCTTTTTTACGCCACCCGAATTTTTCCAATCGCATTAAAAACTTATATTTTTGCGGTGGGAGTGTACACCCTGGTGGAGGAATTCCACTCTGTCTGCTCTCAGCTAAAATAGTTGATGAATTGATACCCAAAGCGAGTTAATGAATTATCTAGGGCTTCTTACAAAACAAAATATATCCATATTTTTAATTTGGTTATTTCACGTATCAGGAATAGTTGGAATTATTTACAGTGACGCCTCCTGGTTTATAGGTGCAACTCCCGTTAATCTACTGCTGAGTTTTATATTGCTTTTAGCCAATACGCAACTGAATAAGCGTTTAGTTTTTCTGTTGTTAAGTTGTTTTACAATTGGAATGGCTGCAGAGATTTTAGGTGTTCGCTACGGTTTTATTTTTGGAGAATACGCTTATGGAGCGGTTTTAGGTGTAAAGTTTATGGAAGTTCCCTTACTCATTGGGATCAATTGGTGTATTTTAATTTTTATCACTGGAAATATTGCCCAATTTTTTTCGGATTCATTTTGGGTCAAGACTTTTGTAGGTGTAGCACTAATGTTGGCTTTAGACATGGTAATCGAACCTGTAGCACCTGTATTAGATTTTTGGACTTTTGCTGACGGACTTGCTTCCTTTCACAATTATTTGGGCTGGGCATTGGTTGCACTTCCTTTACAAATGGCTTTTCACAAATGGAAAATTACAATTGAAGGATTTTATCCTTTTCATCTTTTCATACTTCAATTCTTATTCTTTACCATACTTTTGATTAAAATTAATTCTATAGGGATTTAAATGAATCAGTTGCCTTATTTCCAAACCGTTCTTTTGCTTATTGTCATCGCCTTTTCTGGCTGTAATGATAATAAAAATGGAACTGGACTGACTTCAACAGACACTACTGAAATCGAATTAACTCCTTCAAATGAAACTAGTTTAAATTTAGTTGATTACCCCAAGGGGTTTCTAATAGCAAATGAATTGGAAGAATGGGAGGGGTTTGAAAAGTTACACGAATCTATGGAACGTTTAAAAGAACTCAATTTTGATGGAGTTGAGGTTGATTTGATTGGACTCTCTGCGCGAGTAAAGAGTTTGCGAGCGGGACCCCTACCGCAAAATCTAGAGGTTCCTCAAATCATCAGTCGGTTAAAGGTGGTAGAAATGCAAGTTCAAAAAGCACGGTACTTTACCCAACATTACAAAAAAGATTCACTAATTCCTGCACTAAGTCTACTTTACGATTATTACAATGGCTTTGTTTCTAGAATGGTTTCCTTACAAAATGAAGATCAAGATTTTGACACCGGCTTAGAAACAACCACTTTAGATCAGTAGGAATTACTGCTTTTGAGACCAAAACTAGAGACCCATTCTTTATTCTGAGAAATGGCATCCTCCAGGTGAGTTATGTGATTGTTAAAATTATTGCTTTTATCCTCATTAATTCCGTCCAATTCAGCGTAGATACTTAAAAGGGTTTCATCTGCATGAACACACTTTTCAATTGCGGAGGCTTTAAGGGTGTCAATCGTAGATATTAACAATTGATCAAAATTAAATCGATTGACTACCAAGTCGTCTGTCGACATACCTAGCTGTTGTAATTCTCTTAAAACATCTTGAAAAAAACGATTCCTCAATAAGCCTTGTTGGTTGTAAAACCTTTTTTTTTCGGGACGAATCGCATGGTCTGAAGCCTTAAAATACTCAAGTTTTGAGTTTTTTAAGTGCGTTAGAAGTTTTTCTAACACTGCGATATATCTATTTTGTCTTGACATAGTTTTAAGCTATATCAAATTAATCAATTCATTAAGCGGAAAAAGAAAAGGGTTAATTTTATATCAACAAATTATTAACTTGATATTGAAAGCCTGTTTGTTCCTCAATTTTTGAAGCGATAATCCATCGTTTCAAAACACTGCCCTGAGTTTCAAATTCTGGAGCGGGGAGTTGGTGTTTTTTTGCCATAAAAGTGTAGTAGTCTTCCCTGAGGGGGTGATGGGGACTTACAAGATTAAACACTCCACTCAGTTCAGGTTTGGAGAGTAATTTTTCAATACCACTTATGGCGTCTTTTTGGTGTATAAAGTTGATGTACCCTTTTGGGTTAGGAATCACTCTTTGCTGTAACTTAAAAATGGGGTTTCGATCTTCACCCACCAATCCACCCAAACGGATAATCACTCCAGATTTTTTAGATTTAAGGACTGTATTTTCAGCAATTAAAAGTTCCTGAGAGGCTGAGGTTTGAGGATTGGGAATACTGTTTTCATTATATCTCCCCGATTTTTTTCCGTAGATGGAAGTACTACTGAGTAATATTATTTTACAGTTTGAGTTAGATTCAAGGTAGTTGATCAGGAGTTTTATTTTTATACCATAGGTTGAAACTGAGCTCCGGCTTGGAGGAATTGATATGATAAGTTGATCTAAATTATCAAAAAAAGACAATTCACCTTGAGGTCCTTCCTCAGAAACTAAAACACGAAAACTATCCAATCCCTGTTGGTTTAGGTCTAGTGCACCTTCACCTGAAGTTCTAGAGACTTTCACAACCCAGTTTTGAGTATTTAAGCTCAAAGCGAGCTGTGTGCCCAACCATCCACAGCCCAATATTCCTATTCGTTTCAACTTTCGATTTTTAACAATATTACAGATATATTTTGTTTGATCACCCTCATTTTAGGGGCTGTTTTAAAAATTCAATAAAAAAATGTATCTTGAAAAGACCTAAAAACTAAAAGTTATGCCAGTAAAAAGTTTTCAAGGAGAAAGAGCTAAAAAAGTTAAGGTCACTCCCAGTAAGTTAACCGTTGCAGATATCATGACCAGTCAATTGGTTATTTTTACACCTGAACAATCTATACATGAGGTGATGAGAGCCTTTATCAAGCACCGAATTTCAGGAGGTCCCGTAGTGGATGAATCCGGAAAGCTGGTTGGAGTAATTTCAGAAGCAGACTGTATGAAGGAAATCTCAGACAGCCGCTATTTTAATCTTCCTATTTTAGACAAATCGGTAGCTCATTTTATGACAAAAGAAGTGGATACTATAGATGCTAACACCAGCGTTTTTGACGCGGCTTCATTGTTTTCAAAAAGCAGTAGAAGACGTTATCCCGTAATGGAAAATAACCGTTTGGTTGGCCAGGTAAGCCGTAAAGATATTGTGATTGCCGCATTGGAAATGAAAAGCCAAACTTGGCGCTCCTAAAAATAAAGTTTAGCAGCTTCACGGTAAGTATTTGCATGAGCCTCTATGATGATGTTAATGTCTTTAGAATAGCCACCACCCATGCTGCATTGCAGTGGGATTCCCCTGTGGTGACAAGTTTCAAACACCAATTGGTCTCGTGATCTACAGCCTTCAAGGCTCAAGTTAAGCCGGCCCAATTTATCCGTCCCTAAAATATCGACACCACAGAGGTAAAATATAAAATCCGGTTGGGTTTGATCGAGTAATTGAGGGAGTAGTTTTTTAAGCTTTGCTAAATAGTCTTTATCAGCTGTTTGATCTTCAAGACCAATATCAAGATCGCTTTCCTCTTTCCGGAAAGGATAATTTTTTGCTCCGTGTACTGAACAGGTGTAGATGGAAGTATTGTTTTTAAAAATGGCAGCTGTTCCATTACCCTGATGGACATCTAAATCCAAAATCAAAATTTGTTTGGCCTTGTTGTTGTCAATCAGATATTGTGCTGCTATAGCCTGATCGTTTAAAAGGCAAAAGGCCTCACCGTGAGAAGGGAAAGCGTGATGTGTACCCCCAGCGATATTCATGGCTATTCCCGTTTCTAGTGCTTTTTCAGACCCTGAAATTGTTCCTCCTGCTATGGTAAATTCCCGTTTTACTAAATCCTTACTCAATGGGAATCCGATTTTTCGAACCTCACTTTTGGTTAATTCTAATTTTGATAATTGGGCGACATAGTTGGAGTCATGAACGCGAGTAACCTGCTCTAGAGTAGCCGGTATAGGTTCAAAAAAATCTTCTTTTTTACAGGTTCCTTCCAGCATGAGTTGTTGGGGGAGCAACTCGTATTTTTCCATCGGGAAGCGGTGATTT
>Ga0255752_10000179_pt1 | contig 75955 bp, 68 predicted proteins | sample 011ome_25_FD_179952 | JGI IMG/M metagenome (GOLD analysis project Ga0255752, IMG submission 179952) | Coastal salt marsh microbial communities from the Groves Creek Marsh, Skidaway Island, Georgia - 011512CT metaG (version 2) | ecosystem: Environmental > Aquatic > Marine > Intertidal zone >...
TGTTTATTCTGGTGTTTTTGGTCTTGGTTGTTGGTGGTTCGCTCACACTCTACGCCTTTCGCGCCCCCACGGTTGCCAGCCCGATCAATTATCGACTTGAGTCTCGAGAGTCGTTATTGCTTGTAAACAATCTGGTTTTCGCTGTTTCGGCGATTGTCGTTTTGCTCGGGACATTGTTCCCACTCCTCATGGATGCGCTTGGACAGGGCAAGTACTCCGTCGGCCCACCTTATTTTAATGCAGTGTTCGTGCCTGCCATGGCTTTGCTTGCGCCCTTTATGGCGTTAGGCCCCATATCGCGCTGGAAGTCAGACTCATCCAAGCGCTGGCTGAACGAAATAATGCTTCCGGGTGCTGTGTGCCTGGCTGTCGCCATCGTCGCACCCTATTTGGGGGTCGGTGAGGTGAACATTTGGGCGTCGCTTGCTGTATTACTGGCTGGATGGCTTTTAATTGGTCTGGCGCGCGAGCTGCAGCAGCGCATGCGCGGTGTCAGTGGTGCAACAGCAGTAATGGCACGGCTGACGCCTTCTTATCTCGGAATGTTGGCGGCGCATGCGGGTTTTGCTCTCACCATCGTTGGTGCTGTTTTTGTTACCCAGTTCAGCGCAGAGCGTGACCTGCGGATGGAGGTTGGGGACACGGTTGAGTTGAACGGATATCGCTTCGAGCTCACCAGGCTTACCGTCGTTGAAGGCCCAAATTACGCGGCCGACCGAGGTGTCTTTGCAGTAACATATAACGGTGCATCATTATCAGACCTCATGCCTGAGAAACGGCGTTATGTTGCAAGCGGACAAATCATGACCGAGGCGGCAATAGACGCTGGAGTGATGCGGGACCTCTACATTGCACTTGGCGAGCCCCTCGGCGACGGCGCTTGGTCTGTGCGAGTTCAGCACAAACCCCTTATTCGTTGGATTTGGTTGGGCGCATTGATGATAGGTTTTGGTGGTTTGACTACCGCGTTTGATCGACGATACCGGAGAGTATCCGCTGGACGAACTATGAGGGGAGACGAGGCACTTGCTGCTTAAACGGTTTCTTCCGCTGGGCGCGTTCTTGATCCTGGTCTTGCTGCTAGTGAGAGGACTTTCGCTAGATCCGACAGAGCTGCCGTCAGCGCGGCTTGGCAAAAGTGTTCCAACGTTCAGCTTGCCTGTTCTTGACTCCGCCGAAACTCGCAGTCCTGTGGACTGGCGAGGCAAGCCCGCATTGATTAATGTCTGGGCGACGTGGTGCTTTTCCTGCCGCGTTGAACATCCTTATTTGCTTCAACTGGCAGAGCAGGGCGTCACTATTTATGGGCTGAACTATAAAGACGAACCGGCTAAAGCATCGCAGTGGTTGGTTGATTTGGGAGATCCCTATGCGGAAACCATCGTCGATCAAAATGGAGCGTTCGGTCTCGATCTTGGGGTCTATGGTGCGCCCGAAACATACGTTATTGACGCAGACGGCATCATTCGTCACCGGCATGTGGGTGTTGTCGATGAGCAGGTTTGGGTAGAACAACTTCAACCTTTTTTTGAGGCAGAGTGATGTCACGGTGGCTCTTTTTTGTTTTGCTGATTCCTTTGGCGTCGCTAAACGCCTTCGCCGTCATTGAGACCTACGAGTTCAGCGAGCCGGAGCTCGAGCTCCGCTACAAAGCCCTAAGCCAAGAGCTGCGCTGCCCGAAGTGCCAGAATCAGAATATCGCTGACTCGAATGCACCAATTTCCCGCGATCTTAGAGCCATTGTGCACGAGCAACTGGAGGCCGGTGCCAGCGACGAAGAGATTATCGTCTATTTGGTGGATCGCTACGGCGAGTTTGTCCGCTATAGGCCTGGTGTCGACAACAACACCTTCTGGCTCTGGTCTGCACCACTCATTCTGTTCCTTATGGCGCTTACTGTCCTTTGGTTGCAGGTTCGTGGCGATCGCAAAGAGACAACTGTGGAGTCCAATGAAGCGCGTGCGCGGCAACTTCGTGAAAAATACGGTGATGAATCAGAATGACAGAGTTGTGGCCCGTCATAACTGCACTTTGCGCTTTGGCAACTTTATTCGTCGTCGTATTGCCAATGATATGGCGTCGAAAGCTTGAGGGGGAGACGGTTGATGATTGGCTGGCTATTCGGCGGGCGGAGACCGGTGACGAAGATCTCTTGTCAGACGCCCAGCTTCGGGTTTGGGACGACAAAGAGAGTAGGGTTGAGTCAGTTGAAAGAACGGCTCTCGTTGCGCCGGCCTCCTCGCGGCCCGGATATCAGGTCGCGTTGGCAGGGCTTGTCGTTCTTGCAACGATTGGACTTTACGACTTTCTGGGGGCCTACGAGGATGTCCAAATTACACGAGCAATAGCCTCGCTCGATGACGCTAAGCCCGCGGATGTCACCGCACTTATTGCCAGAATCGAAGCGCGCTCCACTGCGAGGCCCGGTAATTTGGATTATCAATCGCTGCTAGGCGAATACTATGTTGCGACCGGTAACGCTGCAGGTGCTCTCGAAAGGTTTGAGGTTATTTTGGAGGAGGCACCCAACGCCCCTGACGTGCTAGGGCGCGCTGCGCAAGCTGAGTTTGTCGCAGCGGGTCAGGTTTTGACGGAGCGTGCAAGAAAGCGCGCTGAGCAAGCGCTCGCGGGCGACCCTAGGCAGAAATCAGCGTTAGCGACGCTGGCGATGGGGTCTTTTGGTGCAGAACGTTACCAAGAGGCTATTGGCTATATGCGCGTGCTTAGGGACCTTGAGATACCGGGCTCAGAGGGGCACCAGTTGATGATCAGTGCCATCGCGGAGGCGGAGTCGCGTTTGTCGTCAACCGATACGGGTGAGCCCGTGCTCGAAACAACATCGGCCGTGCCATCAGCAGCTCGTGTAGTGGTCTCAGTTTCAATACCCGAAGGTGTCGAAGAGAGTGCCTTAACAGGGCAGACCGTTTTCGTGATCGCCCGCCCCGCAGGCAGTGCCGCGCGCATGCCGACCGCTGTGACGCGTGTGCCTACAAGCACCTGGCCCATAGTAGTCAGTCTGTCAGACGAAAATAGTATGGCGGGTCAGAAGCTCTCAGCGCTCGCGGAGGTGGATGTGGAGGTGCAGGTCTCACCCAAGGGGCAGCCAGGGCTCAAAAACGCAAGCTTCGCAGGAGAGCTGCGCGGTGTTGCAGTGGGTGTAAATAGCGTGGCTGAGATCACAATTCGCGCTATCTCTAAATAAGTTCGCCTCTGCATATAGTGTTAGCTGGGCTTTGTGGGTACACTATATCTTGTGTTTTTAATAATAAAGCTGTGGCGCCAATTCGCGCCGGGATTCTAGGGTAAATGCGCTTAAAGTCCATCTCTCTCGCAGGCTTTAAATCATTCGTTGATCCGACTCGGGTAACGCTGCCGAGCAATATGTGCGCAGTCGTAGGTCCCAACGGTTGTGGTAAGTCCAACATTATTGATGCCGTTCGGTGGGTGATGGGGGAAAGCTCAGCCAAGACCCTGCGCGGCGAGTCCATGACAGACGTCATCTTTAACGGAACGACACATCGTCAGCCTGTGGGCCAGGCGTCAATCGAGCTGTTGTTTGATAACTCGACAGGCAAGGTCGGGGGCGAATACGCAGCCTACAATGAGATTTCAGTGCGCCGTGTCGTCAGCCGCGAAGGAACCTCAGATTATTTTCTCAATGGAAATAAATGTCGCCGTCGCGACATCACCGACATTTTCCTGGGAACAGGCTTAGGGCCTCGCAGCTACGCGATCATTGAGCAGGGCATGATCTCCCGTTTGATTGAGTCACGTCCTGAGGACTTGCGGGTTTATATCGAGGAAGCTGCAGGCATTTCGAAGTACAAAGAGCGCCGCCGCGAAACTGAAAATCGCATGCAGCGTACGTTGGATAACCTTGATCGCTTGACTGATCTACGCGAGGAGTTGGAGCGCAACTTGTCTCACCTAAAGCGTCAGGCGCAAGCGGCCGAGCGATATGGTGAATATAAAGAACAAGAGCGCGAGCTAAAATCGCAGCTATTAGTCTTACAACGTCGGGTGCAAAATAACGTTGCAACGCGTGCGCAGCGTGAGATTGATGAATTCGCAACCGAGCGAGAGCGATATCAAGCGCAGGTATCCTCATCAATTTCGGAGATAGAATCGCTGCGTCAGCAAATCACCGACGCTAATGCTTCGACCAGCGATCTGCAGGGGGCGTTCTATGCCCTCGGAAGCGAGGTGAGCCGCATAGAGCAGACAATCAAGTTTGCAAAACAACGCCGTGACTCGCTAGCGCGGGATCTCGAGCAGACGCTCGAAGGGAAGCAGCGAGAGCTCGGGTTGGTTGATTCTGACAGTCAGCGGCTGACCGAACTCGCTGAAGCACTGTCATCAATAGAGCCGACACTTGCTCGTGAGCGTGATGAGGTTGTACGGGTTGATGCCCTGCTGTTGGAGGCTGAGAAGGCCGCGCAAACGGCTGATGGCAAATGGGAAAACTTCACGCAGCAAGCGGCGCTTCCTAAGCAGCAAGTTGAGGTTCAACAAGGTCGTAAGGCCAACGCTGAGCGGAACCTCGCGACCTTGAGTCAACGACTCGATCGAATTAAGCAAGAGCTTGAGTCCCTATCAGGCGATGAAGAAACAAAATCCGTGGATGCGATTGTCGAGTCACTGTCGGAGGCAGAGGCGGCGGCAATGCTTCAACGTGATGAACTGGAGAAGTCTCGGCAAGCGTTATCGGGTTCCCGCGACCAGCTTGGTAAAAAGCGCGAGGAACAGGACGAATTGCGACGTCAGTCGCAAGTGCTAGCGGGTCAGAAGGCGTCGTTGGAGGCACTGCAAGCGGATGCTAAGGATGAGCAAGCTCAGGCTGAAGTAAACACTTGGTTGCAGGCGATGTTATCAACCAAAGGCAGCTCTTTACTGGAGTTGGTGTCAGTTGCAAGCGGATATGAAGCGGCAGCTGACCTGGTCTTAGGTGCATGGGTGTCCTCGGCGGGCGTAGATTTGGAGCAGTTGAAGTCAGACCCGGTGCAGCCTCCCGCGGGCTTATCAGTGATTGATGCTGCGACCTCGGAGAGTAACGCTGACACTACGATGCTGGCCCATTACATTAAAGGGCCAGTCGGCATTACCGATGCGCTCGCGGGCATTCGGGTTGTTGAAACATGGCAGCAGGCCATGGCTGAACGCTTAGCGCTAAGTGATGGCGAGTCTGTGGTGTCTAAGGATGGGTTGTGGGTAGGTAGATCCTGGATACGATCAAGGACTCAAGCTGACGTTGAACAAGGAATGATCGCACGGCAAGGCCGGCTTACCGAAATTTCAGAAAGGCTCGAGAAGGTTTCTACCGCTCTTGCAGAGGTTGATAAGAGCTTATTATCGCTTCGACAGCAGCGCGCTGATTTGGAGCATGATATTGATGTTCGCCAAGAAGCTTTGCAATCAACGCAGCAAAAAGTAGGGCAGCTCGCATCGCAAAAGCGTGCACTTATTGCTGAGAAAGAACAGCGATTAGCGCGCGAGTCACAACTAAAACAGGATTTATTGGATGCCGAGGTGCGGGTATCCGAAGAGCAGGCGGTGATTGAAGAGGCGACTCAAATGTTGGGTCGTGCGCGTTCACAGGTGGCATCAGACGAGACATCCCGAGAGGAGTTGGAAGACCAGCGGCAGGCCGCCCGTGATCATGTTCGGCAATGTCGCCAGGCAAAACAACAGGCAGATGTTGCGCTCAATCGAAGTGAGGTTCGACATCGAGAGCTGCTAACGCAACGAGAGGCGCTTGCCCAGTCAATTGAGCGGGCTCGTCAACAGTTAGAAACTTACGAGCAGAGGGAGGCTTCGATTCGAAATGAAATGCCTACCGAGGAAGATCCTGATCGTGAGGCGCAGTACGAGCTCAGCGAGTTGCTTGAGAAGCGCCTGGGTGTGGAAACTCAGCTGACACAGGCACGTCAGGGTTTATCGGAGCTGGAGAACGCACTGCGTGAACGAGAGCAGATCCGAATGCAAGCTGAGCAAGCCGTTGCTGGAGTTCAGACACGGAGCGAAGGAGCTCGCCTGAAGTTGGCGGAAACGGCAGTTCGCATTGAGCAAATCGATGCCGCCTTGAGAGAGCTAGAGACGACGTTCGAGCAAGCCGAGGCGTCGTTACCGGAAGAGGCAGACGAAAGCGAGTGGCAGGTCCGGGTCGAACGTATGGGTGCCAAAATTCATCGCCTTGGTCCAATCAACTTAGCGGCAATTGACGAGACGAGCAGAGCGGAAGAGCGTAAGCAATATCTTGATGCGCAGGATGATGATTTGCGAACGGCTCTGGAAACGCTGCAGAACGCCATCAAGAAAATCGATAAAGAGACGCGCAGTCGGTTCAAAGATACTTTTGATACAGTAAATGCGGGGTTCAGTGAGTTGTTTCCGAAAGTCTTTGGCGGAGGCACCGCCTGTCTGGAAATGACCGGTGATGACCTCCTCGATACCGGTGTTACCATCATGGCGCGCCCTCCAGGTAAAAAGAACAGCACAATCCATCTACTATCAGGTGGCGAAAAGGCAATGACTGCGATTGCGCTCGTGTTCTCTATCTTCCAGTTGAATCCAGCGCCCTTCTGTATGTTGGACGAGGTGGATGCGCCACTGGATGACGCAAATGTTGGCCGCTATGCGCGCTTAGTGTCTGAAATGTCGAGGAAGGTCCAGTTTGTATTCATCACACACAATAAAATCACCATGGAGGCTGCTGAACAGCTGATGGGTGTCACCATGCACGAGCCAGGAGTCTCCCGACTGGTGACGGTTGATATTGAGGAAGCTGCGAGATTGGCAGCAAGCTAGGGGGTTGAAAGCGATGTCTGGGCTGCTATCTGCGGTAACAATTGAAACAGTATTGGCCCTGTTTCTGGTTTTTGTGCTGTGTGTCGCACTCTTATTCAGCGCGCGCCGCCGTCGACGTGAAGGTTATAAGATGAATGCGCGTGTGGTGCGTGTAGACACGCCGGTTCCCGATCCACACGACCGCACAGCTATAGAGCTACCGCATGGCGGTGCCCGGATTCTGGGCCGTCAGGAACCGACTTTCGGCAGTCTTGATGAGTCGTTAGAACAGGGGTCAAAACCTGCTTCGGACCGTGATTCGATGTTTGTGTCCAGTCATATTTTTGAGGTCGCCGAAGCGCAACAGCCTCAAGAGGAGCCCGTGCCAATGAAGGAAAAACCGGGCACGGTTGATTGGCTTGACGAGATTGAAGCAGTGCCAGTCGGCGGGCAGACCGCTCGACTTCCGCGGCATGAAAATACACAAGTCTACTCACTAAACGTAGTTGCCAGAGCCGAGGAGGGTTTCTCAGGAGATGACGTTCTCAGAACGTTGCTCGGCTGCGGTTTGCGCTTTGGCGATATGGACTTCTTTCACCTCACTGAGGTGGCAGAGGGGACGCCTGTTATCCAGTTTAGCGTCGCCAATATGATGCAACCTGGCGTTTTTGACTTAGAGGGTATGGAAACACTGGCGACCAAAGGTTTGATGTTTTTCCTGACGTTACCCGGTCCCCAAGAAATGACCCGTGCTTTTGATCTCATGCTTCAGACAGCACAAACTGTCGCTGAGAACTTGGGGGGTGATGTTTTCGACGAAACGCGAAGCGTTCTCACTAAACAACACGTCGAGCGATTACGGCAGTCGATAAGAGAATTTGAAGCGAAGTGTAGAATCGAGTCTCGGTAATGCGTGATGTTGCAGAGGAGATTAAAGCACTGATAACCAAGCTGGATGCTTGGTCGCTTGCATACCATCGTGACGATAACCCTATTGCTAGTGATGCTGAGTATGACCGTGAGCTGCGGCGTCTGCGCGAATTGGAGACTGCGAATCCTGAGTTTTTGCTACCAACCTCGCCCACACAGCGTGTTGGCGATAAGCCACTAAGTGCATTTCAGAGTATTGCTCACAAACTGCCAATGCTCAGCCTCGACAACGCCTTCAGTGGCGAGGATTTACAGGCATTTGAGGCGCGTAATGCGGCGAAGCTTCACGTTTCCAAGATCTCTTTTTGCTGTGAACCCAAGCTCGATGGCGTGGCGCTGAGCTTGGTATATGAAAACGGTGTCCTTCTGCATGCCGCAAGCCGGGGTGACGGTACAGTGGGGGAGGACATCACCCAAAACGCGCGGACGATTAGCACGGTCCCTTTACGGTTACCCCTCGATGATCCGCCTTCTGTCCTAGAGGTTCGTGGTGAGGTTGTTATCCCACGAGCAGAGTTTGCTGACATGAATAAACGGCTGATCGCGCGAGGGGAGTCAGTGTTCCAAAATCCTAGAAACGCGGCTGCGGGAAGTCTGCGGCAACTCGATCCTCGAATAACAGCCACGCGCCCCCTGGTCTTTATGGCCTATTCTGTGGGCTTCTCAGAGCAAGCAGCGCTGCCTGTCTCACATAGGGAGACGCTCAGTTATCTGAATGAGCTAGGGTTTAAAACATCAGATCTCATCGAACGTGTTGATGGCTGGGAAGCGGCTGAAGATTATGTGGCACGCATACTCGAAAAGCGCGACGCTATAGGCGTTGATATCGACGGTGTCGTGATCAAGGTCGATAGCTACGAGCAACAACAGGCACTCGGTTTTGTTGCTCGTGCACCCCGATGGGCAATCGCTCGGAAGTTTCCAGCGCAAGAGGAAGTTACGCGGCTGGTTGGTGTTGATTTTCAGGTGGGTCGCACCGGAGCCGTAACGCCAGTTGCGCGTTTGGAGCCGGTTTTCGTGGGTGGGGTAACTGTAAGTAATGCAACGTTGCATAACGCCGATGAGATTGCTCGACTCGACGTGCGCGTTGGTGATCATGTCATTGTTCGACGTGCCGGCGATGTGATTCCTCAGATCGTTCGCGCGCTAGCGGAGCGTCGGACGGAGTCGCTGCAAAAAATCACCTTTCCAACCAGCTGTCCAGATTGTGGATCAACGCTCACGCGCGATCTCGAGGAGGCGGCAGTGAGGTGTGAGAACTCAGCAGGTTGCCCCGCCCAGCAAAAAGCAGCTCTCGAACACTATGTTTCGCGTAAGGCGATGGATATCGATGGTGTGGGTGAGAAACTGCTCCATCAGCTTTTCGATGAGGGATTAATAAGTGACGTTGCAGGCCTCTATTCACTGAGCCACGACACCCTCGCGAGCCTCGAACGGATGGGGTTAAAGTCGGCACAAAAGGTGCTTACGGCCATTGAGGCAAGCAAGAAAACGGAGTTGCCAAGATTTATCTACGCTCTGGGGATACGCGAGGTGGGTGAGGCAACAGCGCGTAATTTATCTGCTCACTTTGGCGGCATCGTTCCATTGATGCAGGCATCGCGAGAGGCGCTGGAAGAAGTGGACGATGTCGGTCCTATTGTTGCTGCTCATATCCATCGGTTCTTTGCGGGAGAACAGAACAAACGCCTGATTAAACGGCTCTTGGACGCTGGGCTTCATTGGGATAACCAAGATATTCAAGTTGCCACTGACGGACCTCTTGCGGGTCAGACATGGGTGGTTACAGGCAAACTTGAATCCATGTCGAGAGACGAAGCGGGAAGTCTGATTCGAAGGCATGGTGGTCAAACGTCCGGATCCGTCAGTAAAAAGACAGATGTTCTCTTGGCGGGCCCGGGTGCAGGTTCTAAACTAAGCAAGGCGCAATCGTTGGGTATCAAAATTGTCGATGAGGAAGCGTTTTTGACTCTCGTAGGCGAGATAGTGCAATGAAGCAATGCCGTAAGCTGTTCATGTTACTGGTTGCCATCGCAGTTGCTGGTTGCGCAACTAAACCACCGTCAAAGCTAGACAATGTTTGCGATATTTTCAGAGATAAAGATGGCTGGTACGAGGAGGCTCTGGCGTCGCGTCAAAAATGGGGTGTGCCGGTGTCAGTCATGATGGCGTTCATGCATCAGGAATCCCGCTTCGTTGCCGGTGCAAAGCCGCCGCGAAAGCAAATCTGGGGTTTCATTCCAGGTCCGCGGCCTAGTGATGCTTACGGATATTCGCAGGCCAAGAACAGTACCTGGGAGTGGTATAAAACCAAGTCGGGTAATCATGGTGCAGACCGGGACGACTTTGACGATGCGATTGATTTTGTGGGTTGGTACAACCACACAACCAATAAAACGAACGGTATTGCGAAGGACGACGCCTTTAGGTTGTACCTCGCGTATCACGAGGGTCACGGCGGTTATAAACGGGGGACTTATCGCTCTAAACCCTGGCTGGTTGACGTCGCGAAGAAGGTCGAAAAAAGAGCAAACCTCTATAACCGTCAGCTCGCATCCTGTCAGGACGAGCTGATAGACAAAGGATGGTTCAGCTGGTGGTAGGCACCGTAACCTTTCTGTCATTTTTTTTTCATTTAATAGGCGCGTAGCTAGAGGATTTGAAGCATGACAGCGAAGAAGGTTTTAATTGTCGACGACGAATTTTCTATTCGTGACATGTTGCGAATGGCCCTGGAAATCGCCGATTTCGAGTGTATTGAGGCGGAGAATATTCAAGACGCTCATCGGCTTGTCGTTGACGAACGTCCTGCGATCGTATTACTTGACTGGATGCTTCCTGGTGGCAGCGGCCTGGAGTTGCTCAGGCGCCTAAAGCGAAACGATGCGACCGCCGAAATCCCGGTTATCATGCTCACGGCGAAAGCCGCTGAGGATAACGTCATACAGGGCTTAGATGTGGGTGCTGATGACTACGTTACGAAGCCTTTCGCCCCCCGAGAGTTGATCGCGCGCATAAAGGCACAGTTAAGGCGGGCCGCAGGTGGTGAGCAGCGAGACCGTCTCGAGGTCGAAGACCTCCTGCTCGATATGGATAGCCGACGAATATTCGTGGCTAATCAGCCGATTGAAATGGGCCCAACAGAATTTAACTTACTACAATTTTTCATGTCGCACCCTGAGCGGGCTTATACCCGCAACCAGCTGTTAGATCATGTCTGGGGCGCCAACGTGTACGTTGAGGAGCGAACCGTTGATGTCCATATCCGACGCCTTAGAAAAGCGCTGGAGGGTGGCATAAAAGATTATAGTGATCTCGTACAGACTGTTCGCGGAACTGGCTATCGGTTCTCGACAAAGGGTGTGATTGCTGGGTGACGATTATGCGCCCCATTAGGCGTGCACCTCTTCGCACGCCGTTAGCAATACTGGTTTCAGGTAGCTTCGGCTACTGGCTTGGATATCCCTTTGTGTTTCTCGTTATAGCTCTGAGCATCGTTCTTATGTATTGGGGTTATCAGTTATATCGCGTTGAGCTCTGGCTGGATAATGCGGAGTCTCCGCCTCCGGATGCGCGGGGTATTTGGGGGCGCTTGTTTGACCATATATACCGTTTGCAACGGCAGAGCCGGGAAGCCCAAGGGAGATTGGAGTCGTCGATTGAATATCTTCAGGACGCCCTAAAATCCCTGCGCGATGTTGCAATTATAATCGACCCGCGTGGCAATATTTTCTGGGCAAACGATGCCGCTGCTCATTTACTCAATATTAGTATAGACAACGATGCGGGCCGCCCTTTGGTGAATCTAATTCGCTCACCGGCCTTCGCAGACTATTTAGCGACAACCGACCATGACGTGCCTCTTCGCCTACCCCCCACGCCGGAACAGGAGCGGTGCTTTCAGGTAGAGGTAACTACTTTTGGGGGCGGTGACAGGCTTATATTTGTCAAAGATATTACTGAGCAGCACAAGCTTGAGATGATGCGCCGTGATTTTGTAGGGAATGTCTCCCATGAATTGAGGACGCCACTGACGGTGTTGAAGGGATATGTGGAGAATTTGCAGTCGCTGGATGCATCAATTGCTGACAAAATTAGACGGCCATTGGCGCAAATGGACATGCAAGTTGTGCGAATGGAGGTTTTGCTGAAAGATCTTCTTTGGTTGTCTCGTATTGAGTCTATCGAGCATTCAGATAAAACCTCATCGGTGGATATGCGTGAGGTAGTATCCGAGATCATTGGGGACTTGAGCGCGGCATGGCCCGATAGAGAAATATCGTTATCAACATCCTTCGAAGGACTGATTTTAGGCGATCCCATGGAGCTTCACAGTGCAGTGAGTAACCTCGTCGTCAATGCATTGAAATACAGCGACCCTAAGTCTCCCGTGCGGGTTGAGTGGGTGTGTGAAGCGGGTCGCCCAACGCTACACGTGATAGATAAAGGTTATGGCATTGACTCTGTGCATATTCCGAGGCTGACGGAGCGATTTTATCGCGTAGATAAAAGTCGTAGCCAAAGAACTGGGGGCACTGGCCTGGGTTTGGCGATCGTCAAACATGTTGCGCTGTCTCACAATGCGGAACTCAATATCGAGAGCAAAGTAGGTGCTGGTTCGACGTTTTCCTTGGTCTTTGAACCAAATGAAACTGTTTAGACGTTGCCTCATCTTTCTTGCTGTTAATCTCTGCCTAAACACAGCGTCGGCTGATTCAGAGCGGAACCCAAATAACACGCTGATCATTGTTGGATCCGATACGCTGTCGGGTTTAATGACCCTCTGGACCCAACGTTTCTATTCGAAGAATCCCGAGATCTCTGTCGAGATTCAAGCCGTAGGTTCTGCAGCTGCCCCACCGGCTTTACAACAGGGAACTGCGAATGTTGGCACGATGAGTCGCCCCATGAACTCTGACGAGGTGGCAGCATTTATTGCCGAGACGGGACGAAAACCGACCGAGATCGTGATCGCAGAGGACGCGGTCGTTTTTATTGTCCACCCCTCGAATCCAATCGAGTATGTGACGAAAAATATGATCGCACGAACTTTCGGAATGCCAGGAACCTGTGGAACCAGTGGGAGGATCTTGACGTGGCGAGGTTTGTCGGCAAGCCACCCTTTTGGTCGCCAACGGATTCAAGTTGTTGGGCGAACGGCTACCTCAGGTACCTATCAGTTCTTTCGCAGTAGAGCACTCTGTGGGGGTGATCCCGGTGTTTTCATCAATGAAATCCCCGGTGGTGCTGGAGTTGCGAACACTGTGGCCCGTTTGCCGTCGGCACTCGCCTATTCTGCTATGACGCACGCTAATGGCGATATAAAAGTGCTAAGTGTCATGGATGAAAAGAATAAACTGGTCTTCCCCAGTGACTCCAGTTATCCATTTAAGCGACGCCTGTACATGTATCTCCCTACCAGCCTTGAGGTGGCTAAGGGGTCTGCTGAGTGCGCTTTTCTAACGTTCATAGCGAGCGACGAAGGACTTGAAATATTGCTGAAGAGCGGTTTCAACCTGCCAGACGAGGGGAGCTCACTAACGTTAATAGGTGCAGCAAATGCCTGTCGTTAACGCACGCGCCATTCGATCGTTTCTCGCAGGGTTAATCGTGCGTTTCGCTGGCTTTGCGGTGATTTTTTCGTTGCTCGGCATGTTCGCACAAATGGTTACCGTCGCTTATCCGATTCTTGCACCCAGCACACTCACACCTTTGGGGGCCGACTTGAAGACCTCAGCCTATGGTGGAAAATTAGAGGAAGACCCTGTTGATTCAACGTGCAATGTCTCCTTATCAGTTGCTGGTGACTGGTCTCTGGAAGGGGTCGTGGGTGAATCGTGGTTTTGGGTTAATTCACTGACCGGTTTTCGGGTTGAGAATACGGATCTACCTAAGGTCTGGTCTGCAGCGACAGCTGTTGGAAGTAATCGTGGTGTAGCAATAGCGGCTTCCGACGGGGTGATTAGCCACCATCACTTTTTGGCATCGACGCGTGAAGGCGATGCGCCATGGAGTAAATTAGTTGAAAAAATCGAATGGGAACTTCCTGTTATCAAGGCTGCAGGTCACCCACGTTTAGCGGTTTTGGCATTGTTGTCTGAACCGAGCAACTTAACCATTATTGATTTCCGAAATCCCCAAGTGCAATTGACGTATGCCTTGTCGGATAAACCTTCGGGCTTGTTTTGGGAGTCGCCCTCGCTCCTACGCATCATTACCGGGGAGCGTTCTGAGCTATTCGAATTTGCTACTACAGATATTGGCGGTGCCTGGAGCCGTCTGATCAAACCGGTTCATTACGAGGGATATACGGCCCCCACCTTTTTGTGGCTACCCCTGCCATCGTCCGAGGCGGCTGAACCTAAATATTCAATAGCGCCTCTTTTGTTTGGCACGCTCAAAGCTGCGTTCTTGGCGTTGTTAGTAGGTGCGCCGCTGAGCTTGGGCGCAGCAATTTACGTCGGTTTTTTCATGTCTCCAGTGCAGCGAGGCCGCATTCGGCCTGTGATTGATATGTTGACGGCTTTCCCAACTGTTGTGCTCGGTGCAATCGGACTTTTTTGGATTGCTCCCGTCTTTGAGACTGTCTTAACCGGTCTGATTGGTATCGCAATCTTGTTTCCTTTCTTTATCATTTTGGGCGTATTTGCAATGCGCAGTGCCGGCTTGAGGCTGGTGAGGCTTGATGCGCTTGATGATTGGCCACTAAAGCTACTTCCAGTTGTCGCAACGGCTATCGTCTTGAGTGCTTGGGCCGGGATTGCAGCATCGGGGTTTCTACCGGGTGGGAGTTTAGTTCAATACCTGGAGGGGCAAGGCATTACACTTGCGTACTTCAACTCTCTGCTGGTCGGCCTTGTGCTTGGTGTCGCCATTACACCAACAATCTTTTCGGTGGCGGAGGAGGCGATTCACTCAGTGCCTAAGAATCTTGCTTCCGGAGCCTTGGCTTTGGGGTCCACTCCATGGCAGAGCTATCGGGATATTGTGCTACCACTCGCTTTGCCGGGCATGATCGCGGCGATAATGATCGGCTTTGGTCGCGCGGCAGGTGAAACAATGATTTTGTTAATGCTGTCGGGAAACACTAGCATAATCGATGTCAGTGTATTCGAGGGTCTCCGCTCTGTTAGTGCTTCGCTGGCGCTCGAGCTACCGGAAGCTCCGCGTGATTCCTCCCATTATTACGTGCTATTTGTTATGGGCTTGTTGCTGTTCGGGATTACTTTCGTAGTGAATACATTGGCCGAAATTATCAAAGATAGTGTAAAGGCGAAAACGCAAGGTGTCTGAAGCCAATAAGAAATTTCTATCCAGTACACACCGGCAGTTGACTGGCTCGCGCCTGGAACGCTTGCGATCGCTAGCCATGATTGGGCTATCCGCCTCAATGGTGACGACGATTATTCTCATTTCGAGCGGTTTGTTCTTGTTGCTCGTGACTAGCGCATTGTCCTGGCTAATTGGCGGCTCAGGACCGGAAGGTGCGAATTGGAGCACTAAGTTATACAGCCTTGTTTTTACCGGATCAGACCTTGGGAACGGTATTTCGGCGGTGTTTCCCGCCATCTTTGGGACGCTAGCGTTAGTGATCCTGATGACGGTTTTTGTTGCACCATTGGGTGTCGCTACTGCGCTTTATCTAACTGAATATGCACGTCCCACTTGGTACACGAAGCTTATCCGGATCAGCATTACAAATTTGGCAGGGGTTCCTGCAATTATCTATGGCGTTTTCGGGCTCGGCTTTTTCGTTTACGGGCTGGGAGGGCAGGTTGATCAATTGTTTTTTAGTGATCAGTTGCCCAATCCAACCTTTGGCACACCGGGTCTTCTGTGGGCCGCACTGACCATGGCATTACTCAACCTACCCATTGTGATTGTGGCTGTTACGGAAGGGCTGGATGCGCTACCGAGCGATTTAAGAGAGGCAAGTGTTGCACTCGGGGCAACACAGGGTGAAACAGTGTTCAAGGCAGTACTCCCAGCGGCTATGCCTAGCGTATTCACAGGACTCATTCTCGCTACCGCGAGAACCGCTGGCGAGGTGGCGCCATTGCTTTTGGTTGGAGCGGTCAAGTTCGCTCCCTCGCTTCCGTTTTCTGAACGTTTGCCCTTCATTGAATTAGAGCAAAAGTTCATGCACGTGGGCTTCCAACTGTTTGATGCCGTTTTGTTTAATCGAGTGGATCCTGGCGACTTGGGTTGGATAGCAAGCGTAGCATTGGTGCTCGTTCTTTTGATATCAAGCTTGAACCTTATTGCGATCGCCGTTCGCGCTCTCGTATTGGGTAGGCAAGAAGTGGCAAACCCATTTTAGTGAGGCCGTTTATGGATGAGCACTTTCAATTTGTAGGGGGTTCAGAAACCTCAGAGACGGGGCAGAAGAATCCGTCTGCGATAAAGATCAGTCATTTGTCGTTAGGTTACAGAGATAACCCTCAGGCACTTATCGATATATCGCTGGACATTCCCGAGCGTGCCGTTACCGCAATCATCGGTGCCAGCGGTTGCGGGAAGTCAACGCTTCTACGCTGTTTAAATCGCATGAACGATCTTATCGACGGTGTGAATTATGACGGACAGATTTTGTTTGATGGTGAGGATATCCTGGATTCGCGCACAAATGTAACAACGCTCAGAAGACAGATTGGTATGGTTTTCCAAAGGCCTAATCCGTTCCCAAAATCAATCTTTGAGAATGTCGCCTATGGCCTGAAGCTAAGTGGCGTCAAAAGCCGGCGCATACTAGAAGAGTTGGTTGAGCAAGCTTTGCGATCCGCCGCTTTGTGGGACGAGGTGAAGGATCGTCTATATGATTCCGCGCTGAAATTATCACTGGGTCAGCAACAACGCTTGGTAATCGCGCGCGCAATAGCGCTTAAGCCCAAGGTGCTGTTGCTAGACGAGCCTGCTTCCTCGCTTGATCCCATATCAACTTTACGAATTGAGGAATTGATCTACGAACTGAAACATTCATTCACCATAATCATCGTTACTCACAACATGCAGCAGGCTGCTCGCGTATCAGATTTTACGGCTTTCATGAATGGTGGCCGATTAATCGAATTTGGACTGACTGAAAATATATTTACGTTTCCTACAAGTAGAGAGACAGAGGACTACATAACGGGACGCTACGGGTGACACTGGGGAAAATCGAAATGAATCAAGCCGACAGGCCAAGAGTGCACATCTCGGCACAATTTAACGCTGAATTAGAAGGCGTTCGAAACGATTTGATGACCATGGGAGGGCTCGTCGAGTCGCAAATTGAGCATGCGATTGAGTCAGCGCTCGATGGAGACTCCGCTCGCGCAGAAGTTGCCATAGAACTTGATATAGAGGTTAACGAACTCGAGCGCTCTATCGACGAGCAGTGCACTCGTATCCTCGTCTTGCGGCAACCCGCTGCGGGCGATTTGCGCCTTGTGCTCGCTATTATCAAGGTAACGAATGACTTGGAGCGAATTGGTGACGAAGCGGTTAAGATTGGCCGCCAAGCCATAGAGCTGTCTGAGGGGGGAGCCTTAGAGGGGGCGAGCGCTAGAGTTCGAGATCTCTCTAGGTCGGTTAACTCAATTCTGAAGGATGCGCTCGATAGCTTCGCCCGGTTACAAGTAAGTGATGCCGCAACGATAATTTTGCGGGATGACGACATTGATGAAGCCTATTCGGAGGCGAAAAACTGGGTGAAGAGTGAGATCAAAGCGCGCCCGGAAACATTAGAGGCATCGCTTGCTTACCTGGGGATTTTGAAAAGTCTTGAGCGCGTTGGTGATCATGCGGTGAACATTGCTGAACAGGTTATCTTTTTGACTCGCGGCGTCGATGTAAGACATTTAGATACACTCACCGTTCGGGACTTAGTAAGCTGACATTGGGACACGAACTGAATACACTTCGTGGCTTACTCTGTTTCATTGTGAACTGCTTCCTATGAGTCGCTTCTTTTCATCGAGACTTAATCGTTTATCACCCTACGTGCCCGGTGAGCAGGCGCAACGCAGCGACGTAATAAAGCTTAATACGAATGAGCACGCGATGTTGCCATCCTTAGCCGCACTCGAAGCAGGGCGTACTATCGATCCTGAACAGCTGCGCAAATATCCCGACCCTCACTCAAGGTTTTTAACAAAAGCGATCGCTGATTTTTGTGATCTTGCTGAGGAAAATGTTCTGGTAGCAAACGGCTCTGATGAGATATTAGCCTTTGCGTGGACTGCTTTTCTTTCTGATAAAGAGCTGCAGCCAGCCATCCCGGCAATGACGTATACATTTTATCCAGTGTGGGCACAGCTACTCGGCAAAGGCCTTTATCGCGTGCCTATGAATGAGGACCTGTCTATCGACCTCAAGGCAATGGCCTCATGGTCCGGTCCCGTCGTATTTCCAAACCCGAATGCACCGACAGCTATGGCTGTTTCTTTATCGGATATCGAAGCCTTGTGCGCCGCCAACTCCAATCGTTTGGTTGTTATCGATGAGGCTTATCAAGGTTTTGGTGCAGATACAGCCGTGCCCCTTATTGACCGCTTCGATAACTTGTTAATCACCCGTAGCTTTTCAAAGAGCCATGCACTAGCGGGTTTAAGAGTAGGTTATGCACTTGGAACGAGGGAACTGATAGAAGGGCTTCGACGCGTTAAGGATTCATTTAACTCATACCCCGTTGATGCACACGCGCAGGCAGTTGCAGCCGCCGCAATCTCAGACGCTGAATGGTTTCAGCAAGCTTCAGCTACCATTATTGAAAACCGCACAGAGTTGAGAGCTGGCCTAGAGGGGCTAGGGTTTAGGGTCTTAACTTCTCAGGCCAATTTCCTACTTGCTTCACATCCGCAACAGTCCGGCGTTGAGTTGACCGAAAAGCTTCGCGAGAAGGGCGTTCTTGTAAGAAGTTGGTCCAGCGAAGACTTGATGCCGTGGATTCGCATTACGGTGGGCACTAGAAACCAGCAGCAGACGCTACTGGCAGAGTTAAAGGCTATATTAGCTGGGGCCTGATTTAGGCGCCGTTTAGATTCGCTTGAGGACGATCGAGCCAATACTGTAGCCCGCGCCAAAAGACGACAGCACGCCAAGATCACCGGGCAGAAAATCTTCATTGTACTTTTTGAATGCAATGATAGAGCCTGCAGATGATGTATTCGCGTACTCATCGAGAATGGTGGGCGACTCTACTTCACTCGGCGTGCGTCCAAGCACCTTTTTGGCAATCAATTCGTTCATGTTGCGATTGGCTTGGTGTAACCATATGCGCTTTAGTGCATCTGGCTCAATCGACATTTTCTGAAGCTGCTCTGTGATTTGCTCAGCAACAGCGGGGCAGACTTCGCGGAAAACCTTTCGTCCCTCTTGGATAAATAGCTTGTCGGGCTGACCAACACCTTCTTCTGTGGCTCGATTGAGAAATCCAAAGTTGTTACGAATATTGTTACTGAAGATGGTCTGAAGCTTTGTATCGAGAATTTCGAATGCCTGAGACGACTGACAGCCTTCAACAGCCTCGACTACGACTGCAGTCGCTACATCACCAAAGATGAAATGTGAATCACGATCTCGGAAATTTAGGTGCCCCGTACAAATCTCTGGGTTGACCATAAGCACTCGGCGAGCGCTGCCAGAAACCACCATGTCGTAGGCTTGTTGAATACCGAACGTCGCCGAGGAACATGCGACATTCATGTCAAATGCAAACCCTTTGATGCCAAGTTCAGCCTGAACTTCGATAGCCATGGCGGGGTAGGCTCGTTCCATATTTGAAGCCGCCACCAAGACCGCATCGATGTCATCGGCGGTAACGTTTGCTTGCGCCATGGCCTGCTTCGCTGCAACGACGCCCATCTCGCACATAACCGACGGCTCGTGGTTCGCGCGAGCACGAAGACGTGGAACCATGCGCTCAGGGTCGATAATGCCTGATTTATTCATCACAAAACGTGACTTTATACCTGAGGCTTTCTCTATGAACTCGACACTGGAGTGGCCTTTTGCCTCCAATTCGCCGGCTTCGATAGCTTCTGCGTTTTCTGCATTGTAAAGATCAACCCAAGCGTTGAACGATTCTACGAGTTCAGCATTGCTAACCGACTCGGCGGGTGTGAAGAGGCCCGCGCCAGAAATAGCAACGCGCTTATTCAGGCCAGTCATGGTTACCGATCCTCTACTGGAACAAAGTCACGCGCCGAGTAACCCGTGTAGAGCTGGCGCGGGCGACCAATTCGGTAGCTACCACTGATCATCTCGTTCCAGTGCGCGATCCAACCTACGGTGCGTCCAACGGCAAAGATTACGGTAAACATCGATGTGGGAATGCCAAGGGCCTTGAGAATGATGCCGGAGTAAAAATCGACGTTAGGGTAGAGCTTCTTCTCAATAAAGTAGGGGTCGCTAAGGGCGATTTCCTCGAGACGCTTGGCGATCTCCAGATTCTCGTCTTGGATGCCAAGCTCAGCAAGAACCTCATCAGCTGCCTGCTTCATGACCTTCGCACGTGGATCAAAATTCTTGTATACGCGGTGTCCGAAGCCCATCAAGCGGAATGGGTCATTCTTATCCTTGGCTTTCGCGACAAACTCATCGATTCGTGACACATCACCGATCTCGTCGAGCATCTTAACTACCGCTTCGTTTGCACCGCCATGAGAGGGACCCCAAAGTGCAGCAATGCCTGCAGCGATGCAAGCGAACGGGTTCGCTTGCGACGAACCTGCAAGACGCACAGTCGATGTCGAAGCGTTTTGCTCGTGGTCGGCATGCAGCAGGAAAATACGGTCCATTGCGCGCGCTATAGTAGGCGATATGACCGTTTCCTCGCATGGGTTGCCGAACATCATGTGGAGGAAGTTGGAGGAGTAGTCCAACTCATTGCGTGGATACATGAAGGGCTGCCCGATCGAAAACTTATAGCTCATCGCCGCAATAGTGGGCATTTTGGCAATTAGACGGAATGCCGCCACTTCTCGATGATAAGGGTCAGAAATGTCGGTGGAGTCGTGATAGAACGCGGACAGGGCGCCTACCACCCCGCACATAATGGCCATTGGGTGTGCGTCTCGCCGGAAGCCATTAAAAAACGTCCTGATTTGCTCGTGCACCATAGTGTGATTTGTGACCATGTCGACAAACGCTTTCTTTTCTTCAGCGTTTGGAAGTTCACCATTCAAAAGTAGGTAGCATGTCTCTAGATAATCTGACTGTTCTGCCAGCTGCTCAATCGGGTAGCCACGATGTAAAAGAACGCCTTTCTCACCGTCGATGTACGTGATTTTGGACTCACAAGAGGCCGTTGAGGTGAAGCCGGGGTCAAATGTGAAGTGCCCTTGAGAGGTAAGTTTTCCAACATCTACTACATCAGGGCCCTCTGAGCCTTCATAGACCGGCAAGTCGATATCGAGTGTTGTATTGTCGCTCTGTGGAATAGAGAGTTTTGCCGTCTTGCTTGTCATTAAGAGTCCCCCGACTGATTTTTTGTGGCGCCAAACTAGCGGCACGCGTTGGTAGTGTCAATTTTACAACAATCCAATTGCGAAGACCTCACTAATGATCGTCTTTTGCCATATGAATTTGTCAGTTGCGAAGTGACTACCTATACTCACGCCTCAATTTCACACCACGTGACTGCTCTGGGGGCTATGAAGTGAAACCACGCGGAAGTAAGGACAGTCGTCCTGTCAATTTAGACATCAGCACTATCAAGTTGCCAATCACTGCTTGGGCATCGATTTCACACAGGGTGACAGGAGTGCTTTTGTTCGTATCTAGCCTGTTGATGGTTTGGGCGTTGGATATGAGTCTCTCATCTCAGGAGAGCTTTGATGCGCTTGTAGCACTCTTAAACTCCGCAGCAGTCAAAGCCGTTCTTTGGGTGCTTCTTGTGGTGTTTTCTTACCACGTCTTAGCAGGCATCCGTCACCTTATTATGGATATGGGTGTCGGTGAGGACTTTAAAGGTGGCGCCTTGGGTGCTCGTATTCTTTTTGGCGCGGCAACCATTGCTGCAGTGGTGTGGGGAGTAGTGCTGTGGTAACTCAGGTAACCAGTTTTAGTCGTAACGGTTTGTCGGACTGGCTCATCCAGCGAGTGAGTTCGCTGATCATGCTCGCATATTTTTTGTTCATTGGTTACCAGATCATGTCTGGGATTGACTACACTTCGTGGCGAGAGTTGCATGATACGACCGCGATGAAGGTTTTTACGTTGCTCGCCATTGGTGCCTACGTGTCTCATGCGTGGATTGGTCTCTGGACAGTGTTTACTGACTACTTGACGGAATACATGTTGGGTTCGATTGGTAATGTCGTGCGACCGGTTCTGCAAATTGCAGTGGTATTGACGCTAGTGGTATACGCCATCTGGGTCATTCAGGTTGTTTGGGGATAAGCCGCGCAATAGCGTGGTGTGCTTGGGAGAAGCAGAGTAATGCGAACTATCTCGTTCGATGGGGTCATTGTAGGTGGTGGCGGTGCCGGCATGCGCGCTGCGTTGCAATTGGCGCAGTCAGGCTACAAAACAGCCGTTATTTCAAAGGTATTTCCGACGCGATCACACACCGTGAGTGCGCAGGGTGGTATCACCTGTGCAATTGCGAGTGCAGATCCTCAGGACGATTGGCGCTGGCATATGTATGACACTGTCAAAGGCAGTGATTACATCGGTGATCAGGATGCGATCGAGTATATGTGCTCGGTAGGTCCTGAGGCGATTTTCGAGCTCGAGCACATGGGACTCCCCTTTTCTCGGACAGAGGAGGGACGCATTTACCAGCGTCCGTTCGGTGGTCAGTCAAAGAATTATGGTGAAGGTGGTCAGGCGGCTCGCACCTGCGCGGCGGCAGATAGGACAGGCCACGCATTACTGCACACGCTTTATCAGAACAACGTCAAGAATGAGACGGTCTTCTTTAACGAGTGGTTTGCAACGGAGCTGGTTAAGAACCAAGACGGCGCCATCGTTGGTGTGATTGCAATTTGTATTGAGACCGGAGAGACGGTCTATGTTAAGTCAAAGGCGACAGTCTTTGCGACAGGCGGTGCAGGTCGCATCTACGCGTCGACCACTAATGCACACATCAACACTGGTGACGGGGTTGGCATGGCTTTGCGGGCAGGCGTCCCAGTGCAAGACATGGAGATGTGGCAATTCCATCCAACAGGCATCTATGGAGCGGGCACGCTAGTGACCGAAGGTTGTCGAGGTGAGGGTGGCTACTTGGTTAACGCTGACGGCGAGCGCTTTATGGAGCGCTATGCGCCCAACGCAAAGGATCTTGCCGGTAGAGATGTAGTGGCTCGGTCGATGATTCTCGAAATCCTTGAGGGCCGCGGCTGTGGACCAAACGGCGATCATGTGAAGCTCAAGCTTGACCATTTGGGCGAGGAAGTCTTGGAGTCAAGGCTACCTGGAATCTGTGAGCTGTCACGCACGTTCGCCCACGTTGACCCCGTTAAAGAACCCATCCCTGTGGTGCCTACATGCCACTATATGATGGGTGGTATTCCCACCAATATTCATGGTCAAGCGCTGACAGTAGACGCAGATGGGAACGATCAGGTTATTCCGGGCCTCTATGCTTGTGGTGAGATCGCTTGCGTGTCTGTCCATGGTGCTAATCGACTTGGTGGTAACTCGCTCCTGGATCTCGTTGTTTTTGGTCGGGCGTCAGGTCTCTTCATTGAAGATGCGTTGCGTCAAGGCATCGAAATGCGCGATGCGTCGACCAGCGATATTGAAGCTGCGAACGCGAGTTTGGTGGCGCTTAACGAGCGCGAGGGTGGTGAAAACGTTGCCGCGCTTCGCAAAGAGTTGCAGGGGGTTATGCAGAACTACTTCGGTGTATTCCGAAAAGGTGAATTTATGCAGCAAGGCATCCAAAAGCTGGATGACCTTAAAGAGCGCATCGCTAATGTGAAGCTCGAAGACAAAAGCAATGCGTTTAATACGGCGCGCATCGAATGCCTCGAACTGCAGAACCTGTTTGAGACTGCAGAAGCCACCGCTATTGTTGCCGAGGCAAGAAAAGAGAGTCGTGGTGCGCATGCGCGGGAAGACTTTACTGAGAGAAACGATGAGGAGTGGTTGTGTCACTCGATCTATCACCGTGAGGGGCGCGCTGTCAGTAAGCGCGCAGTGAACTTTACACCGAAAACGGTTGAGACGTTCCAACCGAAAATTCGAACCTACTAATCTGCTGGGAGATAAGTAATGTTGCAGGTCAGCGTATATCGCTTCAATCCTGAAACCGATTCTGCACCGCAAATGCAGGACTACAATGTCGATACGGGTGGCAAGGATCTGATGGTGCTCGATGTACTTGAGATGATCAAGGCCGATCACGATGCGAGCGTCACGTACCGTCGTAGTTGTCGTGAAGGCGTCTGTGGATCAGACGGTGTCAATATAAACGGCAAGAACGGGCTTGCTTGCATTACGCCGTTGTCTGAGGCGGTAAAGAAGAACAAGCTGGTAATTCGCCCGCTCCCAGGTTTGCCCGTAGTACGGGACTTGGTTGTCGACATGAGCTTATTTTACGCGCAGTACGAGAAGATTGAGCCGTATCTTCAGAACAGTACGCCAGCGCCCGCCATTGAGCGCCTGCAGACACCCGAGGATCGTGCCAAGTTAGATGGACTGTACGAGTGTATTCTCTGTGCGTGTTGCTCCACGAGCTGTCCTTCTTTTTGGTGGAATCCTGATCGATTTATTGGTCCTGCGGGGCTGCTGCAGGCGTATCGGTTCCTTGCAGACAGTCGCGATCAGGCGACTGATGAGCGCCTCGCAAAGCTCGATGATCCCTTTAGCGTATTTCGGTGCCACGGCATTCAAAACTGCGTTAATGTCTGTCCGAAGGGTTTGAATCCTACCCGTGCGATTGGACATATTCGAACAATGCTGCTGAATCGAGCAGCCTAACTAAAAGTTATACCCCCCATTCCTTTTGGGAATATTATGAAAAATTAACGCCGTTTTATCGGCGTTTTTTCATTTTTGCCTCCTCGCTTTCGTGGGAAACCATGCCTTAACCGAGTAACATATTCCTCCGAAAGCAGTGATACATACCAGACGATAACGTCACTGCGTGAGACTTCGGGGGAAGTGTGCATGGATGAGTCGATAGACCTCCCTAGCATGGAGCAGCAGCGAAGTACGTCTCACCTCTCTGGCGGCAATGCGGCCTATGTAGAGGATCTGTATGAGGCGTACTTAAAAGATCCAAATGACGTGCCGCAGCAATGGCGGGAATATTTTGACCGACTGCCCAGGGTTGAGTCGGCGACTCACGCGACACGCGACATGCCGCATTCAGTGCTGCGAGCGCAATTTGCGCGGATAAGCAAGATGCGGGTGCGAACTGAGGCAACCCGCAGTCAGGACTCTCAGGCCACGGAATACGAGCGAAAACAGGTTCGTGTTGTTCAGTTGATCTCAGCTTACCGTCAAAGAGGACATCAAAAAGCGCAGCTAGATCCGTTGGCGTTACACCCCAGAGTACCGGTACCTGATCTTGAGTTGGAGTTTCACGAGCTCTCGGCCGCAGATTTAGATACGGTATTCCAAGTTGGCAGTCTCTATATCGGTAAAGCAGATGCTACGCTTGCCGAGATTCGGGCTGCCTTGGAGAAGACGTACTGCAACACGATTGGTGCCGAGTTTATGCACATCGTGAACACCGACGAACGTCATTGGATCATGAGTCGCATGGAGTCTGTGCGCAGCGCGCCAGTGCTCGACCGTGAGAGGCGTATCGAGATACTCCGCAGGCTTATAAAGGCCGAGGGGCTAGAGAAGTCTCTGGCGTCTAAGTATCCCGGTACAAAGCGGTTTGGACTTGAGGGTGGTGAGAGTCTTATACCGATGATGGCGGAGGCAATACAGCGCATTGGTGGGTACGGTGCCAAAGAAGTTTGTATAGGCATGGCACACCGCGGTCGACTCAACGTGCTGGTCAATATTCTGGGTAAAAACCCGAGCGAGCTTTTTGATGAGTTTGAGGGCAGGGCGTCTTACTTTGGTTCGGGCGACGTTAAGTACCACCAAGGGTTCTCCTCAAATATCATGACACCTGGCGGCGAAGTGCACCTTGCACTCGCGTTCAATCCTTCGCATTTAGAGATTGTCTCTCCTGTTGTTGAGGGTTCAGTGCGAGCTCGACAGGATCGGAGAAAAGATGCCATGGGCGATGCGGTCGTGCCGGTCGTAATCCACGGCGATGCTGCCTTCGCTGGGCAGGGCGTCGTTATGGAGACGTTCCAGATGTCACAGACGCGCGGTTACAAGACCGGTGGAACCCTGCACATCGTCATCAACAACCAGGTAGGATTTACAACAAGTCGCCAAGACGATGCTCGGTCAACGGAGTACTGCACAGACATCGCCAAGATGGTGCAAGCGCCCATTTTTCACGTAAATGGCGACGACCCCGAGGCGGTTGTCTTCGCCACGCAACTCGCGGTTGATTTCCGAAACCAGTTTAAAAAAGATGTTGTTATTGATTTGGTGTGTTACCGACGTAGAGGACACAACGAGGCAGATGAGCCTTCAGTAACGCAGCCGATGATGTACGCCACCATCAAGAAGCATCCGTCTACCCGAGACCTATACGCACAGCGACTCATTGCCGAGGACGTGCTCACCAAGGATGAGGACGATGCGTTGATGGAGCGTTATCGTGAGTCGTTGGACCGGGGCGAGCCCATGGTCGCCCAGCTCGTTATGGAACCAAATACGAGTCTTTTTGTTGACTGGAAGCCTTACCTTGGCCATAGCTGGGATATCGATTGTGACACCACTGTTGAGCTGTCTCGATTGCGGGAGTTGGCTGAGGGAATGGGCCAGATTCCCGAGGGGCTTGTTGTCCAACGACAAGTTAAAAAGCTGATAGAAGATCGCAACAAAATGGCCGCTGGCGCCCTTGAGGTGAACTGGGGCTTTGCAGAGAACATGGCTTACGCAACCCTGTTATCAGAGGGCTACCCCATTCGTATGACAGGGCAAGACGTTGGTCGCGGTACATTCTCTCACCGACATGCGGTGCTGCATGCGCAGAACAAGCCTCATGCGCATGTGCCGTTGCAGCACTTATCTGACGACCAAGCTGAATTCAATATCTATGACTCGCTGCTCTCCGAGGAGGCCGTTCTCGCGTTTGAGTACGGCTACGCTACAACGGCACCAACAGGACTCGTGATCTGGGAAGCCCAGTTTGGCGATTTCGCCAATGGTGCACAGGTGGTTATCGATCAGTTCATCACGAGCGGCGAGTATAAGTGGGCGCGACTATGCGGCCTTACCATGCTCTTGCCACACGGCTATGAGGGACAGGGGCCAGAGCACTCTTCGGCGCGTCTTGAGCGTTACTTGCAGTTATCTGCGCAAGAAAATATTCAGGTCTGTGTGCCGTCGACGCCAGCTCAGGTCTTCCACATGCTTCGACGCCAAGCGATTAGACCGCTTCGGAAACCCTTGATCGTTATGTCGCCTAAGAGCTTGCTACGTCATAAGGCGGCCGTTTCCACCATGGATGAGCTTGCCAACGGGCATTTTCAGCCAGTGATAGACGATCCCCACGTGGCTGATAAATCAGCGGTGACACGTGTTGTTCTGTGCTCAGGGAAAGTGTTTTACGACCTTGATGCGGCGCGCGACGATAAAGGGGCTGATCATGTTGCTCTCGTTAGAATCGAACAACTTTATCCCCTGCCAGAGAAACAGCTCAAAGATATTTTGAGTAGCTACCCACGTGAAGCCAACGTTGTCTGGTGTCAGGAGGAGCCCATGAATCAGGGGGCTTGGTATTCGATTCAGGACTCGTTACGCCGCCTTGTATCCCTTTCCATGTTCGGTGCAGAACTACGCTACATCGGACGACCGGCTTCCGCATCAGTATCAGCGGGATACACGGCGCTCCACGTCAAAGAACAAGATGCATTTATTTCAGCGGCCCTGGGGTGAGGGGCCAATTAATGAAAGGTAAAACGGACGACTATCATGAAAATAGAAATTAAGGCGCCGGCATTTCCTGAGTCAGTAGCAGACGGTGAAGTTTCGCTATGGCACAAGCAGGAAGGGGATTTCGTGCAACGCGATGAACTACTGGTTGAGATTGAGACCGATAAGGTTGTGATGGAGGTCGTCGCACCTGAGGCGGGCCGACTCGATCGTATTCATGTGTCAGAAGGTAGCACCATTGAGAGCGAGGCTCTGCTCGCTGAAATCACACCCGGGGAGGGTGAGGCAGTGGCACCAACGGCAGAAACACGCGATGTAGCTGCATCGTCTGTTGCCGACGCACCCATGGGGCCTGCAGCGCGTCAACTTGTTGAAGAGCATGGCCTAGACCCAAGTACAATCAGCGGCTCTGGAAAGGGTGGACGCATAAACAAAGAAGACGTTCTTCAGCACCTGGCGGAAAAGGCCTCTGCGCCCGCTCCAGCACCCGCACCGTCAACCCCGCCTGTTCAGAACGTATCGGTGGCCTCCGGCGAAGTTCAGGGGCCCACCAGTGAGCGAATTGAACGTCGCGTCCCTATGACGCGCATGCGGGCTCGTATTGCAGAGCGCCTTTTGTCGGCGACACAGCAAACAGCGATGCTGACCACTTTTAACGAAGTGGACATGTCGCCCCTTATGAAGTTGCGATCGCAGTACAAAGATCAGTTTGAGAAGACACATAACGGTACGCGCCTAGGGTTTATGGGGTTCTTTGTAAGGGCCTGCTGCGAGGCGCTCAAGCGATACCCGGAGGTCAACGCGTCGATTGATGGAAATGACGTGGTCTATCACGGATACCAGGACATCGGTGTCGCTGTCTCGACAGAGGATGGATTGGTGGTTCCCGTGCTTCGCGATGCGGACTTCATGAGCATTGCCGACGTAGAAGCGGCGATTCGAGACTTCGGTCTCAAAGCACGTGATAAGAAGTTGACGATCGAAGAAATGACTGGGGGTACGTTCACTGTTTCCAACGGTGGCGTATTTGGCTCGCTTCTTTCAACCCCCATTTTAAACCCGCCTCAGACTGGCATTCTGGGTATGCACGCGATTAAAGAGCGGCCTGTAGCCGTCGACGGTCAGGTAGTGATTCGTCCAATGATGTATCTAGCGCTGTCTTATGACCATCGACTTATTGACGGGAAGACTGCAGTTCAGTTCTTGGTAACCATCAAAGAGTTACTGGAAGATCCTTCGCGCATTCTCTTGCAGCTTTAAGGGTAAAGATAAAGTTAAGGGAAAAGGAAAACCTTATGAGTGATTCTTTCGATGTTGTAGTGGTGGGCTCAGGCCCCGCGGGGTATGTCTGTGCGATTAAATGTGCACAGCTTGGCATGAATACCGCAGTTGTTGAGACGTGGACTGATGCAAAGGGTAAGCCGGTTTTCGGTGGAACCTGCTTAAATGTAGGGTGTATTCCCTCTAAAGCGTTGCTTGATAGCTCACACAAATTTGCTGAGGTGAGTGATCATTTCGCGGCTCATGGCATCGGGGTGGGTGATACGTCGATAGACATAGCCGCCATGATGAAGCGAAAAAACAAAATTGTGACGCAGTTGACCGGCGGCGTTTCTTCCTTATTGCAACACAATGGCGTTCACGTAGTGCAAGGCACAGGCAAGGTCTTAGCTGGACGCCAAGTCGAGGTGACGACAGCAGACGGCAGTAAACGTGTGCTTAGAGCAGATAACGTTGTTCTTGCCTCAGGTTCAGAGCCAGTGACTATTCCGCCCGCTCCAACAGACGATGAGGTTGTGGTAGACAGTACGGGCGCGCTCGCGTTTGATCAGGTTCCCGAGCGTCTCGGCGTTATTGGTGCCGGTGTAATTGGTCTCGAGTTAGGTAGTGTTTGGGGGCGACTGGGCTCTGATGTTGTGCTCTTCGAGGCTCTCGATACGTTCCTGCCAATGATGGATGCGCAGGTCAGTAAAGAAGCGGCAAAAGTCTTCAAAAAACAAGGCTTGGATATCCGCCTGAACGCTCTGGTTACGGGGACTGACGTTAAAGACGGTCGGGTTACGGTTAGCTATACGGAGAAAGGCGAGGCGAAGACTGCGGAGTTTGATCGATTGATTGTAGCGGTCGGACGACGACCGCGCACGACAGATTTATTTGCTACCGATTCCGGGGTGACTACTGATGAGCGCGGCTTTGTCTTTGTGAATGACTACTGTGCTACTGAGGCACCTGGTGTTTGGGCTATTGGTGATATTGTCCGTGGGCCGATGCTGGCACACAAAGGGTCGGAAGAGGGCGTCATGGTGGCTGAACGTATTCACGGCAAGCCGGTGCAACTCAACTACGATTGCGTACCTTCGATTATTTACACTCATCCAGAAATAGCAGGCGTCGGAAAAACAGAGCAGGAACTCAAAGCGGAAGGCATTGACTATAAAGCCGGTTCCTTCCCATTTGCTGCAATAGGGCGTGCGCTTGCGAGTGGAGAGACTGATGGGTTTGTGAAAATCCTCTCGGATGCCAATACTGATCGGGTACTGGGTGCACATGCGATTGGGCCATCCGCGGCGGATCTGGTTCAGCAGCTGGTCATTACCATGGAGTTTGGTGGTAGCACGGAGGACTTACAGCTCATGGTATTTGGACACCCCACCATGTCCGAGGCGGTGCACGAGGCTGCACTGGCGGTTGATGACATGGCTATTCACATGCCAAATCGCAAAAAACGCTAAATCAAATCAAATCCTCGGCACACTCGCGCCGAGGTTGCCTCAACACGCAGGTGTTGTGTGTATTAACTAAAACAAGGGGGATGTATGAACTTGCACGAGTATCAAGGCAAGGCGTTATTTGCAGAATACGGATTGCCCGTATCTGTGGGTCGTGCCGTGGATACACCAGAAGCAGCAGAGGCCGCTGCAAAGGAAATTGGCGGCGATAAGTGGGTTGTAAAAGCTCAAGTCCATGCGGGCGGCCGCGGCAAAGCTGGCGGTGTGAAGCTTGTGGACTCGCCTGCCGAAGCGCGCGCGTTTGCAGAGAAATGGCTGGGTAAGAATCTGGTGACCTACCAGACAGATGCTAACGGGCAGCCTGTATCCAAGATTTTGGTAGAAACCTGCACTGATATTGCGGAGGAGCTATATCTAGGCGCTGTTGTTGATCGTTCCTCTCGCAGAATTGTGTTCATGGCTTCAACCGAGGGTGGTGTTGAAATTGAAAAGGTTGCTGAAGAGACGCCTGACAAAATCTTAAAAGCAACCATTGATCCGCTTGTCGGTCCACAGCCCTATCAGGGACGTGAGTTGGCGTTCAAGCTTGGGTTGCAGGGCCAGCAGATAAAGCAATTTGTTCATATTTTCAATGGCTTGGCAAACTTATTTAAAGACAAAGATCTCGCATTGATTGAGGTAAACCCTCTGGTTATTACGGACGAGGGCAACCTTCACTGTCTCGATGCAAAGGTAGGTGTCGACTCTAATGCTGTGTATCGTCACAAAGATCTGCAAGCCATGCACGATCCATCACAGGACGATGAGCGCGAGGCTGCCGCCGCTGCTTGGGACCTTAACTACGTCGCTCTGGACGGCAACATTGGCTGTATGGTCAACGGCGCCGGTTTGGCGATGGGGACTATGGATATCGTTAAACTTCACGGTGGCGAGCCGGCAAACTTCCTAGACGTTGGCGGCGGTGCAACGAAGGAACGTGTTACCGAGGCGTTCAAAATCATCCTCAGCGATGACAACGTTAAGGCCGTACTTATTAACATTTTTGGCGGTATCGTTCGCTGCGACCTTATTGCAGAAGGTGTGATTGGTGCCGTCAACGAGGTGGGTGTTGAAGTCCCCGTTGTTGTCCGTCTCGAAGGTAACAACGCAGAACTTGGCCGTCAGGTCCTCGCGGACAGTGGTTTAAATATTATTGCGGCAACCAGTCTGACCGATGCGGCTCAGCAAGTCGTCGCAGCAGCTGGGGGTGCAGCATGAGTATTCTTATCGACAAAAACACGCGTGTAATTTGCCAGGGATTCACGGGTTCTCAGGGTACCTCACATTCTGAGCAAGCGATTGCTTATGGAACTCAAATGGTCGGTGGTGTAACCCCTGGAAAGGGTGGTCAAGAGCACCTAGGCCTACCTGTTTTCGACACGATGAGTGATGCGGTTTCCAAGACAGGTGCGAACGCATCCGTTATCTACGTCCCAGCCCCGTTTTGTAAGGATTCTATACTCGAAGCTGCGAATGCCGGTGTTGAGCTTATTGTATGCATTACTGAAGGCATTCCCACCTTGGATATGCTTGATGCGAAAGTGCGTTGTGACGAGTTGGGCGTGCGCCTCATTGGTCCGAACTGTCCTGGTGTGATCACACCAGGGGAGTGCAAGATCGGTATTATGCCTGGCCACATCCACCTTCCAGGTAAGGTAGGCATTGTCTCGCGCTCAGGAACGTTAACTTACGAAGCTGTTAAGCAAACAACCGATGCGGGCTTTGGTCAGTCTACCTGCGTTGGTATCGGTGGGGATCCAATTCCTGGATCCAACTTTATCGATATCTTGGGTTTGTTTGAGGAAGACGACGCTACGGAGTCGATTGTGATGATTGGCGAGATTGGCGGATCAGCGGAGGAGGAAGCCGCAGCCTTTATCAAGGACAACGTCACTAAGCCTGTGGTTTCTTATATTGCGGGAGTTACAGCGCCCAAAGGTAAGCGCATGGGGCATGCCGGTGCGATTATCTCTGGAGGAAAGGGTACGGCAGACGAGAAGTTTGCCGCGCTTGAGGATGCTGGCGTTAAGACTGTTCGCTCCCTTGCCGAGATTGGCTCTGCTATGGCCGAAATCACCGGCTGGTAAAATTGACAGAGTAATGCGAAAGCCCGCTTATAGCGGGCTTTTTTTTGCCTGAAGTTGTTTGGGGTTGAGTGGGACGGTAAGTGATTTTCGCTCGGAAAATTATTGTTCTTTGCCTTGAAATGAGCCGACTGATTCCCCATCTGATACCTAGGTTCAACATAGACCCAATTTAGGTATAAGGATAGGAGCTCATAATGTCCGAAAAACAAACCATGGGATTCCAAACTGAAGCCAAGCGTCTGCTTCAGTTAATGATCCACTCACTGTATTCCAACCGAGAGATTTTTCTCAGAGAGCTGATTTCAAACGCCTCAGATGCGATTGATAAGCGTCGTTTCGCGGCAATCGAGGACAGTGCACTCGATGTGGGTGGTGAAGGCTATGAGATCCGTGTCGATGTTGATGAAGAGGCTAAAACACTTAGCATCAGCGATAATGGCATTGGCATGTCTCGTGAAGATGTTATTGAGAACCTGGGGACAATCGCTAAGTCCGGTACCGCAGCCTTCATGGAGCAGCTCAGCGGCGATCAGCAAAAAGACAGTCAGCTCATTGGTCAGTTTGGGGTTGGATTCTACTCATCGTTCATCGTCGCTAGCCGCGTTGAGGTCATCACGAGAAAGGTGGGTGAGGACACAGCAACTCGATGGGAGTCCACTGGGGAAGATGAGTTCAGCATTGACATCGCAGAGCGTGATGTCCCCGGGACGACAGTCACCCTGCACCTCGACGCTGAAGCCGAGGAGTTTGCTTCTTCTTGGCGTGTGCGCAGTGTCATCAAAAAGTACTCTGACCACATTTCGGTCCCAGTTTTGATGCTCGAGACAGCATCGCCAGTTGGCGATGACGAAAAAGAAGCTCCCGAGCCCTCTTGGGAGCGAATTAATGAGGCCAAGGCTTTGTGGACGCGTAGCCGTTCCGAGGTGAGCGACGAGGAATACACAGAGTTTTATCGGCACGTTTCGAGTGACTACCAAGATCCATTAAGTTGGAGTCACAACCGCGTTGAGGGAAAACTCGATTATACCTCTCTTCTCTACGTGCCAAGTCAGGCACCCTTCGATCTTTGGAATAGAGAGGGCGCGCGGGGTCTCAAGCTTTACATTCAGCGCACATTCATCATGGATGACGCAGAGCAGTTTTTGCCGCTCTATCTTCGTTTTGTAAAGGGTGTGCTGGACTCTCAAGATTTACCGCTCAATATATCTCGCGAGATTCTTCAGCAGAGCGCACAAGTAGATTCGTTGCGCAATGCAGTGACAAAGCGAGTGCTCGATATGCTGAGCAAAATGGCAAAGTCTGATAGCGAGAAGTACCAGAGCTTTTGGGATGTATTTGGCAACGTGCTCAAGGAAGGGCCGGGCGAGGACTTTGCGAACCGTGAGAAGATCGCAGAGCTCTTACGGTTTGCTTCGACTCATGCGGACGAGGCAACACAAAACGTCTCGCTCAAGGACTATGTCGAGCGTATGCAAGAAGGGCAGGACGCCATTTACTATGTTGTGGCCGATAATCACGTAACGGCTAAAAATAGCCCACACATTGAGGTCTTCCGTAAGAAAGGTATCGAGGTTCTTCTACTATCGGACCGTATCGACGATTGGCTCATGGGACATCTCAGCGAGTTTGACGGCAAAGCATTAAAAGACATTGCCAAAGGTGAGTTGGACTTGGGTAATAGCACTGAGGAGGAGAAGGCTGAACTAGAAGCGGCTAAGACTGAAAACGAAGGTTTACTCGATCGACTTAAAGGCGCTCTCGAGGGCAAGGTCAGTGAGGTCAGACCCACTATCCGCTTGACGGATTCACCAGCCTGCCTCGTAGTAGGAGAGCACGAATTGGGTGCCCAGATGCGTCGTATTTTGGAGGCCGCTGGACAGGATCTACCCGATAGCGAGCCTATCCTTGAGGTTAATACCAGTCATGGCTTGGTAAAGCGCATGGATGCGGAGCCTGATGAGGATCGGTTTGCGGATCTTGCATTGATTCTTCTTGATCAAGCTACGTTGGCGCAAGGCTCTCAGCTAGAAGATCCTGCCAGTTATGTTGCGCGCATGAACAAGCTTCTCGTGGAAATGAGCGCCTAAAGTGCTCGTTACGCTGTGGCGGCATGGAGAGGCGGGCTATGCCGCCTCGGATGCCGACCGGCCGCTCACAGTGCGCGGCGAAGCCCACGTTAAAAGTAGTGTGGCAGCCTATCAGTCCTGGTGTCGCAACGCAGATATTCAGTCTCCAACGCGTTGTATCCACAGTCCGCTCATTCGAACAACACAAACTGCCAAACTCTTGGGGGCGGATATCCGTTTTCCGGAAGTGGTCTCGGATGACCGGTTGGCGCCCGGTCAACAAAACTACACGCAAGGCCTGTACCTAGCTGATGCTCTAGATCATCAGCTAGTGGTAGGTCACCAACCCTATCTTTCTGAGCTCATTAATGTATGGTGCGACACCGTTCAATACCATGGCCTATCGCCGAGTGGTTTTGCGGTCATGCGGCTATTGATGCCCGCACGTGGGGGCGGTGAACTGATTCACTATATGCCAGAAGGATTTTCATTGTGACTAGGCAAGCTGACGAGATTGCGTTTGAGGTTGACGGACTGACATACCGAGGCCTGGTTTGGGGGAATCCTTCTGACCCACTCGTTTTTGCTATTCATGGCTGGCTCGACAATGCCCTCAGCTTTGTTCGACTAGCACCCCTCCTAGAGGGTTACCGCGTCTTGTCGATTGACTTGTCGGGGCACGGCTTTAGTAGTCACCGCTCGCCCGATGCGAGTTACCATATATGGGATGACGTCCCCCAGCTCTTATCCATTGTTGAGCAGTTGGGTGTCGCATCGCTACACGTAGTTGGTCATAGCCGAGGAGCTGCTGTGGCCGGTGCGTTTGCGGTTGCACTTGAAGAGAAGTGCGCTTCGCTCTCAATGCTCGACGGGATGATTTCTCGCTCGTTTGAAAATGACAACGGGGCCGAGCTATTCATAGGGTCTATTGCTGAGCGTAAAAAGTACATGGCACGTCCTCCCCGTATCTTTCCAGATATTGAGGATTTTATTAACTCGCGTTCGCGGTATGGCTTTACCCGTGAGAACGCAGAGTTACTCGTGCCGCGTGCGCTGAGGCAAGTGGATGGCGGTTGGCTCTTGTTAAGTGATCCCAAGTTATTCGGCAGTAGCACCGTGAAGCTATCAGAGGAGGCTTCAAATTCGTTTTACCGAGCAATGAAGTGTCCAGTGACTGCCATCACAGGCGATAAAGGTTTTTTTACGAGCGATGACGCTCAGGCTAAGATCGCGGGTATAGGTGAACTCGTAGAACCGTTTTACCCCGTTGTAGTTCCGGGGCCTCACCACTTCCACATGGAAGGAGATTTGCAAGCGCTAGCCGATATGCTGTTAGGCTTCTTTGCTACAGGTGTCATTGATCAGCAAAGTGATCAACTTCGCCGAGTCGGCTAACCCTCGCTTGACAGCAGTCGCCTCGGTTTGTAAGTGCTCAAGGTGTTAGACTAAGCCTTCAACGTGTTAGGTAGGCTTTGTGACAACATTTCGAGATATTCTCATCTCTACCGAGAACCAGCTAATCGATGCTGGGGTTTTCTGCGGTCACGGCTATGATTCTGAGCACGACGAAGCCGTTGCACTCGTTTTGGCTGCGGCGTCACTATCACCGCTCGAGACGGGCACTGAGGTACTTGACGCGCCTTACCCTATCGAGGCACGTAAAACCCTAGCAAACTTTTTAACTAGGCGTTGCGAAGAAAGGCTTCCTGTTGCATATATCACGGGGCAGGCATGGTTGGGTCCGCTATGTTTTAAGTCGGATAATCGAGCCCTCGTCCCGCGCTCGCCGGTTGCAGAACTTATTCTTAGTCAACTTCAACCCTGGTACGAAAGCACCAGCCCGAGCGTTATTATCGATGTGTGCTGTGGCGGTGGCAGTCTTGGGATGTTAGCAAAGTGGGTATTCCCTGATTCCAAGGTTTTACTGAGCGATATTGATGCTGATGCGATTGGCTTGGCGCGCGATAATGCAACACTACATAACGTCGATGCCATTGTGAGAGCAGATTTACTCGCTTGGTGCGCCGATGAGTCTGTTGACGTGATCTTGGCAAATCCGCCCTACGTGGATGCGCAGGATATGCGTGATTTACCGCAGGAGTATCTGCATGAGCCTCGATTGGCGCTGAGTGGTGGTGAAGACGGCCTGAATTTAGTTCGCCTCATGCTTGTCGACGCGGCGCGAATTCTGCGCTCGGGCGGGATTTTGATTCTTGAGGTGGGCAACAGTATCGAGGCTTTGGAAGGATTATCGCCAATGCTGGCACCCTTGTGGGTCGAATTAGAGCAGGGTGGTCACGGGGTTGCGGTCTTTATGGCAGAAGATCTGGCACAATGGGCGGCAGGGAAAACGAACGCGCGCTAGAGCGGTTCAGCCGGTAGAGATATAGGAAGAAATATGTCTGGCAATACGTTCGGTAAGTTATTTACCGTCACAACCTTTGGTGAGAGCCATGGGCTCGGGCTTGGTTGCATCATTGACGGATGTCCGCCCGGGTTAGAGCTCAGTGCAGCAGACCTGCAACCCGATCTCGATCGCAGGAAGCCCGGGACATCACGTTTTACTACCCAACGAAAAGAGCCGGATGAAGTTCAAATTCTCTCGGGTGTCTTTGAGGGGATGACGACAGGTACACCTATTGGTTTGCTGATCATGAATGCGGATCAAAAGTCTAAGGATTACAGCAAAATTAAGGATGTTTTCCGTCCCGCACATGCCGACTATACCTATCAGCAGAAGTATGGGGTACGCGACTATCGAGGAGGTGGGCGCTCCTCAGCGAGAGAGACCGCGATGCGCGTTGCCGCGGGTGCTGTTGCAAAAAAATGGCTTGCTGAGCGCTACGGCGTTCGTATTCGCGGGTGTTTGAAGGCGCTTGGCCCGTTAAACGTTTCACAAACCGATTGGAACCTTGTCGAAACTAATCCTTTCTTCTGTGGGGATGCGAACCTCATTCCTGAATTAGAGGCATACATGACACAGATCCGACGCGACGGAGATTCGATTGGCGCGAAGCTGGAGATTGTAGCGGATGGGTTACCCCCTGGCTGGGGAGAGCCCATTTTTGACCGTCTCGATGCGGATATTGCCTCAGCCATGATGGGCATCAACGCGGTCAAAGGTGTGGAAATAGGTGACGGCTTTGATGTTGTAAACCAACGGGGTAGCGAGCATCGCGACGAGCTCACACCTAATGGGTTTTTGAGTAATCACGCGGGTGGTGTGTTGGGTGGTATCTCCAGTGGGCAACCCCTGACGGTAAAGATTGCACTAAAACCGACGTCATCCATACAGGTGCCGGGACAAAGTATTGATGTGAATGGCGAGGTTGCAGACGTGATTACAACAGGGCGCCATGATCCGTGCGTGGGTCTTCGTGCAGTGCCTATTGCCGAAGCAATGATGGCGCTGGTGCTTATTGATCACGCCCTGCGGCAGCGCGGACAAAATGCTGACGTGGTGTCACCGACGCCGGTGATCTGAGTGTCGTCGTGTTGAACCGCCGCTACGTCAAAGCGCTTAGAACCGCAACGCTTGGTGTCCTCGCAACTTCTGCCCTTATTTGGGGTGCGGTCGATATCGTAGGTGTGTCAGCGGATGCGCTGTTGGAATACTTGTGGCTAAGCGCTCAAGGTGTTCTATTTGTTGTGCTAAGCGCCATCCCGTTCGCTTTCTTACTGCGCATACTGCGACGCCGAAGATAGCTCCTTCGAGGCTTTTAGAGCGCGCTAGACTCAATATCAATCTGTAGCGTCATTTTATCCTCTAGTCGGTCAAGTCGCTCCCTTAAGTCGGCGATGTCTAACGCGTCAGGTGCTTGAGTCGCCAACTCGGCAACAAAAAGGTCGCCTCCGGACCAAGCTGCACTCTCAACACTTGAACTGAAATGAAGAATATTGATACCCGAACCCGCGAGCTCATGCGTTACCTCAAATACGATGCCCGGCCGATTGGGGCCGGTTAACGTCAGGTAAAGGTTTGGCTCGAGCATGGGAGAGGCCTTAACAGGCGTCAAGCCGACGGATAAGCCGTCGTCATTATGACTTTCAATATCTCGCGTTAAGTCCGCTAAATCATCGGCAGAAATGTTGACTAAAATCGCGCCGGCGAAGGCACCACCGAGTCGTGTCAGTTCACTTTGCTGCCAATCGCCACCCCGCGCCGTAACTGTGTTTGCCAATGTCTCGACTAAACCTGTACGGTCTGCGCCCGCAAATGTAATGACGTATTGTTCTTGCATGCATCCCCCTTTAGGCACATTAACGGTATCATTTCGGCACACATTGATGCCGTGGCACAAGTAGTGTGTGACTATACGCGGTTTTATGCAGTTTTTACTGAAGGAGTTAACTATGAGAACACTGGCTTTGTTTTTGATGATTCTTGCGCCCACGGTATTTGCTGACGGACACGCTGGCGCGCATGGTTATCTCGATTGGACTACGGCGCTTTCAGGTGACCATCGAAGCGAGGCAAACAAAGCGCGGGATGCGCACCGTCATCCACGAGAGACCCTAAATTTCTTCGGTTTGGAATCCGGTATGACGGTGCTTGAGGTCTCGCCCGGTGGTGGGTGGTATACCGAGATTCTGGCGCCCCTTTTATCGGAGAATGGCAAGCTAGTGGCAGGGCATGGCTCACCCAATGGCAGCGCTTACAACCGGCGATCTCTCGGTCGTTACCTGCAAAAATTGGGCGAGAACAACGATGTTTACGCAGGGGTAGAGGTTCGCGTGATGCAACCCCCGGAAGCACCGATTGATGTTGCTGCGGGTTCGGTGGACTTGGCGCTGGTTTTCAGAAACGTACACTCGTGGTTACGCGCGGGCAATGCTGACGCAGCGCTTGCCGATATTTTCCGATCCTTGAAGCCCGGAGGCACACTTGGGGTTGTGCAGCATCGAGGTGACGAGGGCATGTCGCTCGATGAGATGAAGCGCAAGGCTTATGTTCCCGAATCTAAGGTGATTGAACTGGTTGAAGCTGCGGGTTTTGTGCTCGAAGCAAAGAGTGAAATTAACGCAAACGCAAAGGACTCCAAAGACTACCCTAAGGGAGTTTGGACCTTGCCGCCTTCGTTAACGGAAGGGGACAAGGACCGAGCGAAGTACGAAGCTATCGGTGAAAGCGATCGCATGACCTTACGGTTCACCAAGCCTCAATAGTCGGCTCCAAGAACTGATTAGAGTCAATGTGAAGGCGAGACGGCGGTGTTGAACCAGGAACATCAGGTAGATGCAACTGGGCTTAAGTGCCCTGAGCCTGTGATGATGTTGCACGCGGCAATTCGTCGTGCTGACCCGGGTGGAATCGTATGCTTGACGGCAACCGACCCCTCCACCCAGCGCGATGTTGCCAACTTCTGTGAGTTTCTGGGGCATTGCCTGCTAGAGGCAGTCGTAGAGAAGAGTCAGTTTATCTATCGCGTCAAAAAAGCAGGCTGAGTGATGGACCCAGTGCCCTATGTGGAACCGACAGTGGAGCAGTTGATCGATTGCTTTAATCAGAGTGTCGGCGCCTGCGAGGGGACCATACTTCAGGGAGGCGCAGAAGAGCCCTATTACCAACCGGGCTCGCCTAATGTTATTTACTTCCGCGAAGACTTTGTTCGCAGTGCGTTCCATGAGTTGGCGCATTGGTGCGTGGCAGGTGCTACTCGTCGAACTTTACCCGATTACGGTTATTGGTATGCGCCAGATGGACGCGACGACGCTCAGCAGGCGGCATTTTTCGGCGTTGAGGTTAAGCCGCAGGCTGTAGAGAAAGCGTTCTGTCTTGCCGTGGGAGTCGCGTTCGAGGTAAGTGTTGATAACCTCACGGTATCGCTTTCTGACCCGGCAATTACATTATTCGCGGCTGCGGTTGAAGATGAGTTCGAGCGGATGAGCACCAATAGATTTCCCCGTCGAGCAGAGAGCTTCTTGCAAGCACTGTCCGACTATAGCTTTTGTCATTAAATGGCCTGGTGCCCGCGTCTCTGAAAATGGGCCTCAGTCGACCAGCGCGAGGTAGTGGTTAATGATTAAGCCAAAAGTCGTCATCGACAGCGCACTACGTATAACACCTCAACTGCGAGCGATGCCTGTAGAACTCGTCCCTGTGGTCGGTCGGGAGATATGCAATGAGAGCGTGTTGGGTGCGGATGCGTTACTGACTCGAACTGTCACCAGGGTTGATGAGCAACTATTAGCGGGTAGCGGTCTCAAGTTCGTTGGCACCGCAAGCGCGGGAACGGATCACGTCGATACTAACTATCTAGCGGAGAATAACATTGCATTTGCAAGTGCCGCTGGCTGCAATGCGTCCGCTGTTGGAGACTATGTACTTGCAGCCATCAGTCTGTGTGGACGACTCGAGACCGTCACTGACGGCGCGGATGTGGGATTAGTCGGCTACGGGCATGTGGGTAGATCGCTCGCGAATCGACTGACGAAGCTTGGAGCGAGGGTAAAAGTTTATGATCCATGGGTGGATAACGTTGCAAACGGTGTCCAAGCGGCCGCTCTAAAGGACGTTCTCAGTTGCAGTGTCGTCAGCTTGCACGCGGCTCTGAATAAGAGTGAGCCTTTTCCGAGTTACCACATGATAGGCGTGAAGGAAGCTGAAACAGTGGGAGAGGGTACGCTATTCATAAACGCTGGAAGAGGCGGCTTAGTCACGCCGAGGGCGGCAGAGCGTTTATTGGAGCGGGGTATAGATGTCGTTCTCGATACCTGGCCAGATGAGCCTTACGTACCGATCAACTTACTCAGCGGTGTTCGATACGGCACGCCGCATATAGCCGGATATTCGGAATCATCAAAAAACAATGCCACTGACTTTTTAATTCCAGCTTTGGTTGATGCTCTGGAACTAGCCTGTGACGATATTGAGGCAGAGGCGGATAATCGCGAAGCAAAGGTGCTGACGAATACGGGTGACGACCTAGAGATATTGTCACAGCTACTGCGTGATATCGGTAGGATAGAGCAAGACGATAGAGACTTCCGAAACGCTTGGAAACGGGACCAGAGCGCTGCGACCTTTGAAATGCAACGCAGTGAGTATGCAATGCGGCAACAGCTAGAGGGTTTGTCAGTGTCTGCAGACACTGCGGTAATGCCGCGATTGGCGTGTTGGCTGAAAGGTCTTGGAGTCGCCCTTGTCTAGCATGCTTTGTTGTAACGAAAAGGCTTACCGCGTTTAGCCTTTTTTGGTAACCCAGAGCGAGCTTGGTGTGCAAAGTTGAATGGACATATGCGATTGGGAGCGGAGAAATACACCACCCATTGAAATCTAGTGAACACCCCTCATATCGATAAAGAGAGAGGGTTAACGTGCAAGGAGAGCCGAGTATGACAGATAAAGATGACGCCTATTGGCGAGCGAAGCTGACAGCGGATGAGTATCACGTACTTCGGCAGAAAGGTACCGAGCGCGCGTTTACCGGCGAGTATTGGGAGACTACCGACGCGGGAACGTACAAGTGCCGTGGCTGCGGAGAGGTGCTTTTCCAGTCGGAGAGCAAGTTCGACGCTGGCTGCGGATGGCCAAGTTTCGATCGGCCTGTCTCGGAGGCGGCCATTGCTGAAGAACGAGATACTAGCTATGGCATGGTTCGCACCGAAGTTGTCTGCCACAACTGTGGGGGGCATCTAGGCCACGTATTCCCGGATGGACCGACAGAGACTGGGTTGCGTTATTGCATCAACAGCCTTTCCATTGATCTCGACAAGGACGAGTAGACAGTAGGAACTAGCCGGTATGCAGATGGTCTCGGTGAGCGACTGTGCTCGCTAGGGAACTAACCTGTCGGTCGTTTCGATAGCCTGCTCATCCAGATACGCTCGAATGGCCTTGATGTGATCAGGGCCAATTTCACAGCAGCCACCGATGATTTCCACACCCATCTCCAGCCAGGTTTTTACAAATCTCAGGTAATCCTCGGGCCCCAAGTCTTTGCGGGTAGAGAGTCGATCTACAGTGCTGCCTGGGACCAAGGCCTCAACAGAGGTGAATCCATTCGCATAGGCTCCGCATCTAACTCCCGAAGAAAGCGCTGTCTTAAGGCCCTGTGTAACTACTTCGGGTGTGGAGCAGTTCAGCATGATTGCGTCAGGCGAGTAGGGTTTGACTGCGGCAATGGCATCCTCGAGTAATTCGCCAGAGCGTAGTTTTTGCGAGTCGTTATCACTCAACGTAAATGCCACTGCGCCGATAACACCAGCATCGCGAATAGCCTTGGCTCCCGCAGTCGCCTCTGCAATGTTGCTCATGGTCTCGAGTAGGAAGCCGTCGACGCTGTTTTTTTGCAGTGCGACCAGCTCACTGTATTGCTCGTAAGCACTGTCGAAGTCTGGCGCAACGGTATGGTCATAAGAGGCATTAAGTGGTGGTAGGGAGGCCACCGTCGATACCGACTTCGCGGCAGTTGACTGACTGATGCCATACCTTGCTGTCTCAGCCGCTGCGGCTAACAGCTTCTCGACGGAGTGCTGTGGTGCAAAGGTCTTAAGTCGATGACGACTGATCGCATAGGTGTTTAGGCAAATCACCCGCGCTCCCGCGTCACAAAAATCTCTATGTATGTCCGAGACTAATTGGGGCTCATCAAGCATTACCTTTGTTGACCATAGTGGGTGGGGCGGCGCCGAGCTGCGTTTGATCAATTCTTGACCTAAACCACCGTCGAGTAGCGTAATTTTCTTAGCCATCATCATCCTCGCGGTTTATACCGCGCTTCTAATTAGCGGCCTGCATCGTGCGCATACCGCATTGATTGAGTGCAATCTAATCAAAAGATCAGAGCTATTGGTAATCAACGATTTCATGCAATCGCTACGAGCAAGTGTCGCGAGCGACTTTCATCAGGACGTGTCAAGAACGCTGATTACAACAGATGCGCCTTGAGTTGATCGAGTACGTGATTTGGATCCTCCACCATCAGCGAGTGTCCCGCACCCGACACAACACTGATACGCGCATCTCTCAGCGCGGACTGCAAGGGTTTTGTAGCTCGCAGTGGTGTTAAGCGATCGGCATCACCGTGAATCATCAAGCTTGGCGCGGTGATCTCCGCGGCCGCCGGTAGCCCGTTTCGATAGGCATTGCAGGCGCGCATATCTAAATCCAGCGCGTGCTGAATTTCATCCTCGTAGCGTCTCATGCTATCGCTCACCATCCACATGCCAGGATTCGGATTCCCGCCCATCAAATTCTGCTTGCTGAAACCAAACGAGGTGAGCATTGCGTGTGCAGTCCCCGGTTTATTAGCAGTTGCATCGAGAATGAGGTCTGAAACAGGCATGGGAGCAATCGATCCGATTAACACCACTTTGGACGCCCGCGCCTTGATTTTCGCTGCCGTCTCTATACTGATGAGACTACCCATGCTGTGGCCAACAAGCGCCACATTCTCAATAGTGAAGTGATCGAGAACAGAGACAACCCAATCAGACATAGCCTCAATCGACGCGAGAGTATCGCCCGAAGAGCGACCGTGACCAGGAAGATCGATCGCCAGAACATTCCAGTTATGTCGAGAAAAATGTCGTGCAAAGAGCGTCCATACACTGTGATCAAAGCCGGCGCCGTGGATAAACATCACCGAGGGTTTCGAGGGGTCGATCTCTTTATTATTGGTATAGAGGTACGCCTGCTCATTATTGATCGCCACTTTCACTTCACAGTACCTCCAGCCGCTTTCTCGGCGGCACGGAGGCCTGCTTTAAGGTCCGCTATCAGGTCTTTAGGGTCTTCTAGCCCGACTGATAGGCGAATTGTTCCCTCACCGATGCCCGCGGCGGCAAGTGCCGCCTCGTCCATACGGAAGTGGGTCGTACTTGCTGGATGGATGACGAGGGATTTCGCATCGCCTACGTTGGCTAGATGCGAGAAGAGGTTGAGCCCGTTTACGAAAGCGATTCCTGCCTCGCGACCACCTTTGATTTCAAATGTGAATACCGCGCTGGTTCCCTTGGGAAACAGCTTTTGTGCTAATGCGTGATCAGGATGGCTGTCGAGATCAGGGTGAGACACTCCGGCAACAGCGTCATGTCCATTCAAAAATTCGACGACCGCCCGAGTGTTTGAGATGTGTTTTTCCATTCTTACGCCGAGTGTTTCCATTCCCTGCAATATGTAAAACGCACTCGTTGGGCTTTGGCAGGCGCCAAAATCGCGCAGGCCCTCTTTACGGGCTCTCGAGATAAACGCTGCGGGACCAAACTCTTCGGTAAACACAAGGTTATGGAATCCTTTGTAGGGCTCTGATAGCTGGGGGAATTTACCGGAAGCGTCCCAATCGAAACGCCCACCATCGACTAGCAAGCCACCAATAACGATGCCGTGGCCACTCAAGAATTTGGTGGCGGAGTGCATAACAAGATCAGCGCCGAGTTCAAACGGCTTAATGAGGTAAGGGGTCGTAAAGGTTGAGTCAACGAGCAGGGGTATACCGTTCTCGTGCGCGATGGCCGAGATGCGGGGAATGTTCAGAACATCCAGTCCGGGATTGCCGACAGTTTCACCAAAGATTAGGCGTGTCTCTGGACGTATCGCTGCTCGCACAGCGTCTTCATCACGAGGATCAACAAAGGTTGTGGTAATGCCGAAGCGCGGCAGGGTGTACGCCAGCAGGTTGTGACTGCCGCCATAAAGTGCACTTGATGCAACGATGTGTGCACCGGCATCCATGATCGTCATAATCGCAAGCTGTAACGCAGCTTGTCCGCTTGCCGTCGCAATGGCGCCAACTCCGCCTTCCAGTGCTGAAATACGTTCCTCAAGTACCGCGGTCGTGGGATTGCTGAGACGCGAATAAACGTGACCGGGGCGCTCCATATTGAAAAGCGCTGCAGCGTAGTCAGAATCGGGAAAGCAGTAAGAAGCCGTTTGGTAAATCGGTGTTGCTCGCGCGCCTGTTGTAGGGTCGGGCTTGCCACCTGCATGAAGGGCCAGCGTGTCTAACTCGGCGGGCGAATAGTCTTTCATTATCTCAGCTCACATCGTCGCGCCACACAGCGCTTCAGTGCGTCACATTGTACGCGGTTCCATCGGAACGTGAGAGAAAAATTGGAGCGGGAAACGAGGTTCGAACTCGCGACCTCAACCTTGGCAAGGTTGCGCTCTACCAGCTGAGCTATTCCCGCAGAAAATGGCGTCCCCTAGGGGGTTCGAACCCCTGTTCCCGCCGTGAAAGGGCGGTGTCCTAGGCCACTAGACGAAGGGGACGGAACGTGGTGCCTGTAGTGCTCTTCGTAAGGTGGCGCATAGTAGTGAGACTAACTTCCGTCGTCAAGCATTCTTGTAAAGGTTTCGAAAAACTTAGTGGATTTATGTAAACTCCGCGCTCTCATACGTAGTGGAGCCTCCATGCCAGCCGCGCTAGAAATTACGAACCTTCAAAAAACCTATGCAAACGGGTTTCAAGCACTGAAAGGAATCGACCTCTCGGTTGAGGAGGGTGACTTTTACGCACTTCTTGGACCGAATGGCGCAGGAAAATCCACCACTATTGGCATTGTCAGCTCGCTAGTGTCGAAATCTGGTGGCTCGGTGAAAATTTGTGGTATCGATATCGACGAGGATTTCTCGCTTGCGAAGAAGCAAATTGGCATCGTTCCGCAGGAATTTAATTTTAACGTATTTGAAAAAGTAGAAGACGTTCTTATTCACCAGGCTGGCTACTATGGTATTCCCATTGGCCTTGCCCGCCAACGTGCTCAGTACTACTTGGAAAAGCTCGGTATTTCTGACAAACAGAACGTTCAAATGCGCATGTTGTCGGGGGGTATGAAGCGTCGCTTGATGATCGCACGTGCACTCGTGCATGACCCGCGAGTTCTTATTTTGGATGAGCCCACCGCTGGCGTTGATATAGAGATGCGTCGCAGCATGTACGACTTTCTTCGCGAGACCAATCGTGAAGGCCGTACCATTATTTTGACGACCCACTATCTCGAAGAGGCAGAGATGCTCTGTCGCAACGTCGCGATTATCAATCAAGGCAAGATTGTGACTAAGGGAGCGATCAGGGATATGCTCCGCGACCTTAACAGTGAAACCTTCCTACTCGACACACAAGATGAACTGCCGTCAGGTATCGTTATCCCAGGTTATCAGTTACGGCAGGTCGAGCCTCAATGTTTGGAGGTCGATATTGAGAAAGGGCAGGAGCTTGCTCAGGTGTTCACGGCCTTGAGTGAGCTTGGTGTGTCTGTTGTAAGCATGCGGAACAAAGAGAACAGACTCGAACGAATGTTTGTGAATGTTTTGGAGGGCGCGTCATGAGCCCATACGAGCAATGGATCGCGTTTCTGACGATCATGCGTAAAGAGGTGCGTCGTTATCTGCGTATTTGGACGCAGACTTTGTTGCCTTCCGCTATCACGATGTCGCTGTATTTCTTGATATTTGGCACCCTTATCGGCAAGCGGATTGGCACCATGGGTGGCGTTAGCTACATGGAATTCGTTGTGCCTGGCCTGATCATGATGGCGATCATTACTAATACCTACGCAAACGTTGTGGGTTCATTTTTCGGGGCCAAGTTCAATAACAGCATTGAGGAGCTATTGGTGTCGCCAACGCCAACCTATGTGATTGTTTTGGGCTACGCCGCTGGGGGTGTCACGCGAGGCATTCTGGTGTCCATCATCGTTACCTCGGTAGCTCTTTTCTTTACGAAGCTCGATATTCATAGTTGGCTGGTGGTGATTGGTGTTGTAAGCCTGACGTCGATTTCCTTTTCATTGCTGGGTCTTATTAACGCGGTCTTTGCCAACACTTTCGATGACGTCAATATCGTGCCCACATTTGTACTTACGCCGCTGACCTATCTCGGAGGCGTTTTCTATTCGCTCGATCTTTTGCCAACTTTTTGGGCGAGTCTCTCCCAGATTAATCCCTTGGTGTATGTGGTGAATGCTTTCCGCTACGGCGTATTGGGGGTTAGCGACGTCGATATCACGGTGTCGTTTACTATGCTCACCGTGCTTACCGTCGCGTCTTTCGCTTACGCCATGCACTTACTAGGCAAAGGCACGAGACTGAGAACCTAACCTTGGCCGATGTTCTCGGAAATGTAGTTGCCGCTCCAGACGTCTATGCACCTGATGTGTTGCAGGCCATAGATCGCGGAGAGGGTCGATCAAAAATCACCAATCCCTCGGTATACCTGAGCACTGGGCACGATGTATGGCATTGTTACGAGCTGAGTTGGCTATTGAACTCGGGAGAAGTGCGCTATTCGACGGGTGTTTTGATCATTCCGGCCTCTAGCCCTAAGACGGTCGAATCAAAGTCTCTTAAGCTATACCTCAATTCCCTCAATGCGCACACGTTCGCCAGCGACGTGGCGGCCGTCGCTTGTATCGAGCAAGACTTAGCCGCCCTGACTCAGTCGAATGTGAGACTTGAGCTTCAGACGTCTGAGGATCTGCGCGCGAGTTCTTGCGTGGTGGACGCGCTCGCAGAACCCCCGTTCACTAATCAGCCTTATAAGCGCTTCACATCGGTAGGATTTCGGTCACTCTGTCCCGTGACTTCACAGCCCGACTGGGCGACGCTCGTTATCGACGTTTCTGAGGCGCATTTTAATGCTGGTGTTATAGGTGGATGTATCGAAGGCCTAAGGAACCATCAAGGCTTCCATGAGCAGTGCGTGGAGGATCTCTTTTCTCGTTTGGCGAATGTACTCAAGCCCGACTTGCTTCAGGTGGTGGGCTTTTTCCAGCGCCGTGGGGGTATCGATATTACGCCGTGGCGATCATCAATAGAAACACTTCCCTCTTTAGCACGTCTGTTTGAGCAGTGATCTTTTAGCAATAACCCTTGAGCCGTAACATAAATAGCCGCGATGAGCGCAGTTACAGGCTTATCAAGCGAGCTAGAAAAGCGTTATATTTTCCTCATAACAAATACGCAAAAAAAAGGCAGGGTAGTCATGGCGCAATGGGATCTTTTAATCACGGGTGCAAAAGTCTACGACGGGGAGGGGACACCAGGCAGGATTGAGGATGTTGCGATCGCCAACGGTGTTGTCGCCGCGCGGGGGGCAAATCTCCCTACGGCCGAGGCGAAGCGTTGTGTTAAGGCGGATGGCAAGTGGCTGATCCCCGGCATGCTCGACATCCATACTCACCTTGATTTAGAAGTCGAAGTGGCGCCCGCGCTTGATGAAGTCGTGCGTCACGGAACGACAACCGTTCTGGTAGGCAACTGTAGCTTAGGTACGTGCTTTGGTTCGCAGGAAACGAATGGCCAAGAGCCGATCGTAGATTGCTTCACCAGAGTAGAGAATATTCCGAAGAAAGTGCTCAGAAAGTGTGCGAAGGCGATGACCTGGGATAACCCCGAGGACTATTTGGCGCACTTTAGAAATCTAAATTTGGGCCCAAACATTGCGGCGTTTGTACCGCACTCAATGCTTCGTATTGAGGTGATGGGGCTGGATGCCAGTATTAGTCGGGCACCTACCGAGAGTGAACTCCAAAAAATGGAGCAGATCCTAGAAGGCGCGATGCAGATGGGCTATCTGGGTTTAAGTACCGATGGGCTACCGTTCCACTATCTGTCGAATGATCCGCATACAGATAAGCGCATTCCCACGCAATTTGCGTCGTTCAGTGAGTTGCGGCGGTTATTAAAAGTCGTGCGAAAGTACGACCGCGTATGGCAGACAACCCCCATTATTGAAAATCGCCTAAAGGCGTTGTTTTATTTCACCCTTACGAGTGGACGCCTTTTTGGAAAGCCACTCAAGACCTCAGCGCTATCTGCGATGGAGATGACCGCAGCCCCCAGTTCGTCAAAACTGTTCCTAGGTGTTGCGAAACTCCTAAATAGCAAGCTCCTGGACGGGCGTCTTCACTTTCAGGCGCTGGGTACGAACTTCAGAGTTTGGTCAGACGGCATTGTCAGTCCGCTTTTTGAAGAGCTGACTTCTACAGCCGAACTTATTGCACTTGAGTACGATGATTGCGAAGGTCGTCAACGTTTGATGCACGACCCTGAGTGGGTCGAGCGCTTTCGCAAAGAGTGGCGTCACGGTCGCACCGGTGACGATTTCGCGAGCTGGAAGGCGGCGAGAGGCCTGCCGGATAGTCTGGTAATCCGCGAGCCAGAGAAACTCATCTTCGATGGTGCACCGTGTGCCGACTGGGACGGTGAGAGCTTTGCGGATGTTATTGCTCGCGCACAGCGTTTCAAAGCAGGCGACGATGCTGTGGCGCGCTCAGATTCAGAGCGTGAAGCCTTTGACAAAATAGAACTTGAGCTTCGCGATGATGCAGATTTTGCCCTGCACATGCTCCGCACGTACGACAAGAGTTTCCGGTTCTACGCGGATGTTGCAAACGCTGGAAATCGCTCAACACTCGAGTTTTTACTGCACGAGAACACACTGCCGGGTTTCAACGATTCTGGCGCTCATATTACGAATATGGCGTTTTTCGATAGCAACCTGATGTCCTTGAAGCTTGCGAAAGAACACGGTGATGACACCGTGGCAAAGGTTGTCAGGCGCTTGACTAAAGATCCAGCGGAAATATTTGGTCTCGATGCGGGCAGTCTCGGTATTGGCTCCCGAGCAGATATGGTTTTGATAAACCCCAATGCACTGGACGGTTGGGAGCCAGATCAGACACGCGTATTGATACACCGTGAGATATTCGAACATGAGCAGATGGTGAATCGTCCCGAGGGTATCGTAGAGGGCGTTTACATTTCGGGCGAACTAGCCTGGGATGGGGAGTGCGGCGCAACCGACGCGCTGGGTACTAAACCTTTGGGTAGCTATCTAACTAGTGGTGGAGTTGAGTTGCCTGGAGCTCGGGCTTCGGAGGCGGCTTAAGCGTTTTTTTGCCCCTCAATTTGACCCATCATTCATTTCCGACAAACTAACGGGGCTCTGACCTGAGCCCTCGGCTTGTCGTTTTATTTAACGATCTTGATGGGCAGCCCGATAATGCAATTTACTCTCTTGGGTGTGTACTCCACATATCACGGGTGGTGCATTTCGTGATGATTGTCACGCTACGCCCACCCTTGTTTCTTCGATCGTTTCTCGATGATAGGCTCTTTTCGGAACGATCTTAACCAGCTTTTTTACTCGTTGCGTGATATTTTCGGGATCATTTGCCGAGCTCTTTACCCCCTAGAGCTAAGCGCTGTGCTAAACTTTTGCGCCACGGAGAGGTGGCCGAGTGGTCGAAGGCGCACGCCTGGAAAGTGTGTATACGGCAACGTATCGAGGGTTCGAATCCCTCCTTCTCCGCCATCTATTCAAAAACGCCTCCCAAGTGGAGGCGTTTTTGATTGGGGTATTGAGAAGAGGGATGAGAACCGGAGGTTCGTCCAACTGCGACTAAGAGAGCATTTGGCACCGAGCCGCATGAGCGGCAAAGCCCGAAGACGTAAAACACCCATTTAGTCGCGCCCACCCCCTTCGTGACATTGAAACATTCGGTTCTTATGCTGAGAGTGGAAAGCGGTGGGAGGCACTACAGTTTGAGCAAAAAAAGCCTATGTATTCGGTGCTACCGTGTGTCTAGTGGTTAACTACTTGTTTACTTTATCGAATGCTTTGACTGCGACATTATTTATTTTGGCGGGTGTATTTTTTCTACGCTTTGCCAGAGAGATCTGGGGGTGAAGGCGTCGGGTAGCCCGTGTGGTCACTTATGTGCTCCCACCTCGTACTTCTTATGCTTGTCTCATCACTGTGAGACTTGAACAAGTGGGGTAGACGCGCGCCTAAGTATGAAAACGATGACGACCCTTAATCGGTGACAACTAAGGCAGCTTGGCGTTGCATGGGAGTCGGCTAGTGTCTGGCGGCGGTAGTGGGTTCACTAAATAAGGGCTGATGCTCGCCAAACCCTTCGATAAAACCACGATTTGATGACCTTAATATGACTATGCGCCAGCCATCAATGCTGTGAGCCGAGTGTAACTGGATGATTGCTCAGCGCGGATTGCAGCACTCAAAAGTAGCACCTATCGCCGTCCCAAGCGCTGAGCAGAGCACATTACCACTTAGTACGAATCCAACAGCGCCTAATGCGACTCCAACACCTGTCATCATCCAAACTCCAGCCAAAACACCCAAGTGAATAGCGCTAAACCGATGAGTACCTCGATACGCATCAGGGTTAATATCGCCCGGGATATTCTATGCATCCTGCAAGCATCCATACATCTTTTCGATCCTGGCCTCGGACTTTGACTGAGACTGTCCGTGGTCGTTAAGTCGCGCTGGGTCGATACCACTCCTGTTCTAGTCGGCGCAGTTCGGATAGTAATTTTTCCCTCGAGTTTGTAGGTAGGGGCTGGGAGATTGCTCGTGTCACGGCCTGGCGCATTGTTTCTCCTGGCGACCTCATCACACCATGTGCTTTTAGAGTTCGAGTCAGTCGGGTATGCGCTCTTGCTTTTGCCCCTCGTCGCTTATACGCATATTTTATTGCCAAGAAAAAAAATAGGGGCAGCAATGTTGCGGTAATGGCAGCGCCCAGGAAGAGGAGAATTCTGGTTGCGGATATCGAGCCCAGTAATCTACTTAAAAATGCTGTTTGCTGGGCTTGTTTGTAACTCATGACAGAAGACTGCCAACGATAGTTTATAACGTCGAGTTCAAGGCGAAGGCGGTTTATCCACTGCCAGTTACGCAAATGAAGGAGGCTTAGTGGTGACGCGTTTAAAAACCCTGCAGTCCCTTGAAGTGACTCCAGCGACCCTCGCTCGATGCGTTCGGGCGCGACGGTTGAAGTAGGGTCGATGCGAATCCAGCCAGTGGCATCAGTCCAAACCTCTGCCCATGCATGTGCATCTAGCTCACGAACGGTGACAGTGCCATTAAGTGGGTTCACCTCTCCCCCCATGTAACCTCCGACGATCCGCGATGGAATATTCATCAGACGCATCAATGCGACAAAGCTGTAGGCGAAGTGTTCGCAAAAACCAGATTGAGTGTCGAACAGAAATCGATCTACAAAGTTACTTTCAGCGATTACCTCAGGCTGCAATGTGTACACGAAGGGTTGGCCTCGATACCAATCGAGGGTTCGCTGAACGGTTGTAAGTGGTTCGTCAGGCACTAATAGCTGCTCAATCAACATGGCAGCCCTTGGATTGAGTGACATTGGAAATGCGCTCTCCAGATGAAGCTGACGCCTCTCTGCAGTGTTAAGTGTTTGACGTGAAGTTGATGTCGCTTCAGATGTTGCAACCTCGATCACATATGAATACTGCGTGGCCAGATCAGAGGTGATTGGCCAGCGAGTTTTGTATGTGTTGTCGGCTACAAAAATAGTGTGATCATCAGATGTTACTGAGGGGTGCAGGTGATACAGCCACGGACGTTGACTGGCAGTTTGAAGGACCGTGTAGTTGTTGAAAACGCTCGCATCCTCAGCCTTGAAGGTGGGTTTGCTGGGTTGGCTACTCGTCGAGCCAGTCGACGATGGGCGGCGATTTCTCAGGTGATCGTGCTGCCGCCAGATGCCGTTGTCGAAATCACCTAAGGTGATGCCGCGCCAGTAGAGCTGATCGTAAGGGGGAGGTTCACCTGCGAATTCGACGCGGAACGCCACACTCGCGTCTTGACTAAGCTTGGCAACGTCACCGGGTTTCAGCGTATCGGACATGCCCATTTTCACACTGTCACCGACTACCGGAATTGCCCACAGCGGCGCCACGCGCGGGAATATAAGAAACCACGCGAGTGTTAGTGGTATCGCCGCTGTCGCCATCACTACCGGGTAAATTAGTTTTTGTATGAACGGTTTGTTGTGATCGATAGACGTATTTGCCTCGATCAAAGCGAGTAGGACAAGGATCACAACAACTACAACCGTTAGAGAGGCCCATATCGATTGATCAAATAAAAATAGACTCGCTGCGAGTGCGATAGTGCTGTAAATCAGGACGTAGATCTCGCGAAAGTGCCGCGCCTCTGCGAGTTTCAAGGCGGTGCCTAGTAGCAAAAGTCCCACAGCTGGCTCGAGCGTAAGTTTGGACGGAAACCACCACCACCACAGCAGCAAAGAGCACACCACCAGAGTGTTAATCCATAGTTTTTGAATATTCTTTGGTTTCTTGGTCGAGGTTAGGATTAGCCAAGCACGCCACGCAATAACGCTCAATACGAGCAGTGGGATCGGCCAACCAAGGCTTTGACTGAGGCCCGGGAGTAGCAGCATTTGCATAGCGGCGATGGGAAGAAATCGTCGCGCTATCCAAAAAGGGGGGGCATTTACGGCGTTCATGTGACTCTTTCCGCAGAGCTGATCTCCGAAGCTTCGCTTTGATCAAACTGCGCCAAGGCCATGAGGGCCTCTGGGCGCATATCCTGCTGAGGAGTAGATACGATCTCTCGGTTAGGAAGTTTTAACAGGAAGCGACGCTCGGCAGCACTTGCATTCAACACACGAAAACATAGCCACGAGAGGCGAGTTTCGATATCTGTATTGGGATAATCCTCAAAATCAATAATGTCTGGTGACTCGGAAACCTGATCTCCGCGCACCCGGATTTCAGGAGCCCCCCCTCGAGCGACCGAGGGCCAGTGTACGTCACGCAGTGCGTCGCCATGTCGATACTCTCTGAAGTTGTGTATGTCTTCTCCGCCCGGCGCGAATCTCGGCGAAGTCCCTTGAGTATCAGTGAGGTCTCGCTGAAGTGCGATCGTAGTCGGCATCGACTTTGGGTAAACCCACAGAGGCGCCGCAACATCCAGCCATGTCCAACAACGCACCAACCCCAGTGGGTAGCGTGTCTCTACGAGTAATCGATTCGCCGGAAACTGCCCGCGCTGCCTTGTCGTCACGCCGACAGCAATACTGACTCGTGCGTCACTTGCCGCGAAGTCTAAAAGAGCAGCATTGCCGTCTAGCCTAAGTGTAATGCTGCTTCTAGCTCGAGTATTTGTCTCGATATCGAAATTTATGGAACCGGACTCTCCCGAGAAGACGCATTCATTCGCTGTGCCTCTGATAGTCAACCCATGAAGGTTCGCAAAGGTGAGATGAATGGTGATAACGAAGACCGTTGCTAGCAGGAAGACCAGTCCATAAATAAGATTGTTCTGGTAGTTGATAGCAATTAACAGTAGCAGCAGGAGCAGAACTAAAAAACCCATCCCAGCCCCAGAGGGGAAGATAAAAAGGCGTCGCTGGTCGAGTGTGACGGTGCTGGCCCTTGGAATTCGACGGGTCATCCAGGCATGCCATAATTTCGAGAAGAAGGCGCTCTTCACCACGAGTAAGCTAGCCGTAGACAGACACTTGAGTAACGAGGCGTCTAAGCACTTGCTGGATGGGTTCTGTGCTTCCGGCTACAGGTACACATTTGTGCGCTATTGCGGGCAGAGCAATCGCTTGAAGATCATCGGGCAAAACGTGGTCGCGACCTTCTATAAAGGCCCATGCTCGAGCAATGGCGAGCCACTGAAGCCCCCCGCGAGGGGAGACCCCAAGCTCGATAGATGGCTCGACTCTGGTTGCTGTAATGAGTCTATGCAAATACTGGATCAGTTCGTCAGAGCAGTGGATCTCTGATACCTGTCGTTGCAGTTCCGCAAGATCTATATCGTTGTTCGTTTGAAAACTTACCGGGGCCGGCCCCTTGGCTAGCAGCTGTTTTTCAAATCCCGAGTCGGGATATCCGAGACTCAGGCACATACTGAAGCGATCAAGTTGAGACTCGGGCAGGGGATAGGTTCCCGTTTGATGGACCGGATTTTGTGTTGCAATTACGGTAAACAGGTCATCCAGTCGGTGTGTTATGCCCTCTACACTGACCGCTCGTTCGGACATGGCCTCTAACAGCGCACTTTGCGTTCGCGGGGTTGCACGGTTTATTTCGTCGGCGATCACCACCTGCGTAAAGATAGGACCCTTGTGAAAGACAAAGCTGTCTGAATTTCGTTCAAAAATGGTGCCGCCAGTGATTTCTGACGGCATCAGGTCCCCCGTAAATTGAATTCGATGATGATCTAAACCAAGTTCTCGTGCTAAGGCTTGAGCCAGCGTCGTCTTACCAACACCGGGCACGTCCTCAAGCAATAGGTGCCCTCGCGAGAGTAGACACGCGAGACTTAGTCTGACCTCGGTAGGTTTGCCCAGTATGTGCATATCCAGTCGATTAAGAGTGTCTTCAAGAACGCTAGGTTGTGCCATATTTTCGTGCTCGATCATTTGCGCTAGTGAGTTTCTGAATTGGCCATTCTATCTGGGCTATCTCGTTACTGACCGACCTAAGCGTACACCTTCCGCCGCTCATACTGTCGTTTTATTCCGGGTTGTTCACACTGAGATTCAACATAAATCGTTCGTGGTTCAGTTGGACTTTTGATTACTATTAAGGAATCAATCCTCTGAATTAAGAGGTTTGCTCAGCCTTAAAGGGGTTAGCCACTGATGCCGATAATACAGACCGCTGATCTGTTTGGCCTTTCAGTTTTGGTCAAAAACCTGCCAGCGGGCGCCAACCAGTGCTAGTCTTTCGTCTGGCTAACGTAATTATAAGTATTAGGTAGGAGTACACACATGGGGCGATCTGTTTTCCTCGCATTCGTTGCACTTTTCAGTGCGTCATTTACGGCAGTGGCAGTGGCTGAGAACAATGAGTCACCGGACTTTAGCGGGCTTAAGTGGCGAAACATAGGTCCGGCATTTATGTCGGGTCGAATTTCGGATATCGATTGGGACCCAGAAGACTCGAGCGTTTGGTACGTGGCAGTTGGCTCAGGCGGTGTTTGGAAAACGAATAATGCCGGTGTTTCTTGGCAACCGATTTTCGATTCTCAGAGCTCTTACTCGATAGGCAATGTGACGGTAGATCCCTCGAATCCCAGTACGGTCTGGGTCGGCACGGGTGAGGACGTTGGTGGACGACATGTTGGGTTCGGCGATGGTATTTATCGCTCTGATGATGGAGGCGCGACCTGGAGCAATATGGGGCTTGAGGAGTCTCAGCATATCTCAACCATCTTAGTGCACCCGGACAATTCGGATGTGGTCTGGGCTGCAGTGCAAGGGCCGCTCTGGACCCCGGGCGGTGAGCGTGGCCTATATAAGACAAGCGACGGTGGTAGGTCATGGCGTAACGTATTGAGCGCTGGTGAGTGGACAGGCGTTACGGACGTGGTGATCGACCCATCAAATCCTGATGTTCTCTACGCAGCCACATGGCAGCACCATAGAACCGTTGCTGCCTACATGGGTGGTGGTCCTGAAAGTGGTATTCACAAGTCCACTGACGGTGGAGAAACCTGGCAGCGTCTGGAGACAGGGTTACCGAAAGGCAATATGGGAAAAATCGGTCTCACTATCTCACCTCAGGATCCCGACGTTGTTTACGCAGCCATAGAACTCAATCGCAGAGAGGGCGGTGTCTGGCGTTCAGATGATCGCGGGGCGAGCTGGGTTAAGGGTGCAGACGCCGTGGGTGGCGGAACTGGGCCCCATTACTATCAAGAGATCTTTGCTAGCCCGCATCATTTTGACTGGCTTTATTTAGTCGGACCCACGGTGCAGAAGTCGACCGACGGTGGTAAAACTTTTACTTATATGGAGCACCCCAATCAGCACGGCGATATGCATGCGATTGTGTTTGACCCCGCGGATCCTGATTACATCATGATGGGTACCGATGGCGGTGTGTATGAGAGCTTCGATCTAGGTGCTACGTGGCGGTACATGGAGAATCTTCCCATCACGCAGTACTACAAGCTGGCACTTGATGACGCGGAGCCGTTCTACAATATCTACGGCGGAACTCAGGACAACAACACCCAGGGCGGTCCCTCGCGCACTGACAACGTAAGTGGCATCAGAACCGCAGATTGGTTTGTTATCCTGGGTGGGGATGGACATCAGCCGGCAACCGAACCTGGCAATCCCGATATCGTCTATGCGCAATCTCAGCAGGGAAACCTCACCCGGATTGATCGTCGCACGGGTGAGACCGTTTACATACAGCCTCAAGCGGGACCTGGCGAGCCTCCGGAGCGCTATAACTGGGATGCACCCATCTTAGTGAGTCCACACAAGCCAACTAGGCTCTATTTTGCGTCCCAGCGCGTCTGGAAGTCAGAAGACCGCGGAGATAGCTGGACGCCTATCTCGGGCGATCTTACTCGGAACGAAGAGCGCTTTGCCATGCCTATCATGGGAGACACCCAAAGTTGGGACTCGCCTTGGGATATGTATGCCATGTCGAATTACAACTCGATCACGTCTCTTGCTGAGTCGCCACTTAAGGCTGGATTACTTTACGCCGGGACCGATGATGGCCAGATTCACATTTCTCAGGACGACGGCAGTAGCTGGCGTACTGTAGATGTTGGCTCATTACCGGGCGTCCCAGATACCGCCTTTGTGAACGATATACGCGCTGACTTACACGATGAAGACACAGTTTACTTAGCCCTAGATAACCACAAGTACGGTGATTTCACGCCCTATCTTCTGGTGAGCAAGAACCGCGGGCGTAGCTGGAAAATGATCACCGATGGGATTCCTGACAAACACCTTGTGTGGAGACTCGTGCAAGACCATGAGCGTGCTTCGTTAATGTTCGCGGCAACCGAGTTCGGCGTTTATGTGACTCTCAATAGTGGTGAGTCTTGGCACAAGCTTTCCGGTGGGATGCCCACGATCTCAGTTCGCGATATACAAATTCAGAGACGTGAAAACGATCTTGTTGCGGCAAGTTTTGGTCGAGGATTTTTCGTACTCGATGACTACACAGCGCTCCGCTCGATGGATGCAGACACCTTCGAGCAGAAGGCTGTATTGTTTGAGCCGCGCGACGCCCATTGGTACTTCCAGAAACGACCACTCGGTTATCGCCCTAAAGGCTCGCAAGGTGATTCACTTTATGTAGCAGAGAATCCTCCTTTTGGTGCTGTCTTCACCTATTACCTAGCTGATAGTTTCAAAACCCAGAAGCAGCTGCGTCAAGCTGCAGAGGAAAAGGCCAAAAAAGCGGGGAAATCAGTGACGTTCCCGGGCTGGGGTGCTGTCACCGGTGAGGTCCGCGAAAAAACACCTGCGGTTGAGTTAGTGGTCTCTGACGAGTCTGGCACAGTGTTGCGTCGTGTAGCCGCAAGTAACAGTAAGGGGCTCAATCGAGTGGCATGGGATCTGCGTCGCTCTTACCTCGGGCCTGTGCAAACTGGTAAGAATTGGCGTGGCGATTCACCTAGTGGTTTTATGGTGGTGCCCGGTACTTACAGCGCGGAGTTGGTTGTAACCGAGGAAGGGAAGACGAGACGTCTCGCTGGCCCGGTGGCCGTCAAGGTCAATCAATTGCGTGAAGGCGCCCTGAAAGGCGCGTCGCTTGCGGAGATGGAAGCCTTCAACAACGAGTTAAGCGAACTCTATGGTCAGTCTCAGGCAGCGCGCTATGCGATAAAAGCCGCCCGCAAAGAGATTACGGACATTGAGATTATGATGTCGCGTATGCAGACGATTGTGCCGGGTGCCGGTGAAAAGGTTGTGGCAATCCAGGCAACACTGTTTGACATCGAGGAAACGATCTTTGGTAACAGCATGCAGGAGGAGATAGGCGGTTATGGTCCTACCAGCGTGACAACGTGGCTGGGGCATGCGATGCGCGGGGTATCCAACTCGAGTTATGGTCCAACGCCGAGCCATCGCCAGAGTGTGCAGCATGCTCGGGACGCCTTTGGTCCAGCCAAACGTCGTTTGAACGCGTTGATTGAGAGCGAGATTCCTTCCCTAAAAGCAGAGCTTCAAGCGGCGGGCGCTCCCTGGACTGTCGGAGACCCTATCGGGCTCTGAGTTCTGTTATGGGATGCTATGTTTTAACAGAAAAGCGTTAATTGCTACGGGCGCCAGTCAATTCTCATATTGATTGCGCGTCCCATATCAAACGGCGCGTTTTGAGTGGCGCTTATTCGATAATTTCGTGCTAGGCCATTGGTCACGGATGTTTTTAATGTCCAATGCGGATTAATCATCCACTGAGCTGAAACGCCGAGTATCGTGGCGCCATCTAGTGCTACCTCGCCCGGGCCTGATCTGCTGCGAGAAAATCGATACCGAAGATCCATTCCCAAAACGTAATTTGAGCCTTGCCATGTCGCGGCGTAACGAACACTTGGTGGGGGTAAGTCAGCAATAGGCTCTCCAGCCTCGGCCTCGCCGTGCTGCCATTGCCAAGATACTGTGTGTTCAATGTTCTTTTCTCGCCGCTGAATTTGACCATCAATACCCCAGAGATCACCGCTTTTGAGGTTCCTGTAGGACTCAATGCCTTCAGACAGGACAATTCGCTCGATATATCGATCCACTCGGTTGGCAGAGGCAGTGACCTCAAACAAGGTGTCACCCGTTTCGTAGGCGAGTGTGAGCTGCGCACCGACTGTTTCCTCGCTCTGCAACGTTTCATTTCCTACTAAGCGTCCACGTGGCGTCTCACCCTCGAAATAGAGCTCACTGAGCGTTGGTAATCGATATGCAGAGCCGACTTCTGCAATGAGATCCCACGCGTTGTTCAGTTGCCAGTCAGCTTTCAGTTGTACGTTAAGGTCCGAGTGAGTCGTAGATGCCAAAGCGACGTTTACCTCTGCTCTGTCAGCGCGCAAGCCGCCCTGCAAAGAAAGGCCATCCCAATACCACGTGCGCTCCCAAAAAAGTCCAGCTGTCCACTCTGACCCATCATCAACCACGTTTCGAGACGCGGACTCAACCATAGGTGTCTCAGCAGTCTCCGTGATGACAACGCCATGCCGACGCGTAATATCGACGCCGTAGCGCTGAGTAAAGTGACTGGATCCTGTAGACCGAGAGAATAGTCCACCTATCGTTTTACTCGAATATTCACTCGTGTTCTTGATGTCACCATCACGAAGCGTGAGCGATGCCCAATCTTGTTGGTGCGCATAGGCCTGAATGAACGATTGATTAGGAGTTATTATTCGGAAATTTAGTAATCTGTGATTATCGTGAGGGTAGTTCGTCACGCGCGCATCGGGATAAAGTGCGGAGCTCTTTCCAATATCACTGCCATTACTCAGAAGCATTTCAGTGGCAACTACCGTCTTGTTGAAATAGGACTTGTCGTGCACGTAGAGCGCTGACTGCTCGAAACCACTATTCAATTGAGTGCCGTCAGCTGATTTGCCATTACTGGCCTTGCGAATACTGCCTACCACGGAGGTGCGGTCGTTTATCGGCGTCTTCAGCAACAAGTCACGAGCGTTTCCCATAGACGAGCCACTAACGCTTAGAGAGGTTTCGGATGGCGTCCGGAGTGACACATTCATGACACCACCCATCGCACCTGAGCCATAGAGACTGGACGCGGGGCCCATATTCACTTGGATAGATTCTATGAGACCAGGCGGCAAAAACGATAGCGAATTACCGGCGCGTCGATCGGTGAGAATGGGCACGCCCGAGATTTCAGTTCGAATTCTCCAGCGGCTGAAACCGCGCATACTGTAGCTTTGAAACAAACCTCCTTGCCCATTAAGTGCGACTCCGGGCAGTACCTCTGCCAGTGACGCGGCGGAGAGGGGTAGGGTGATTTGTACTTCTTCCGACGTGGTCCGTATTCCGGTACTTGTTAGTAGTGAACCCATGCGCGGATCTGCGACTCCGCTGACGAGAACCTCCTCGAGTTGAGACGAGTCCGCGACTGCCAGTGGCACAACGGTTAACACGAGCGCTAGGGTGCTGTAGACAGCTGACCGAACAAGGGCGGGAGCGGTTAGCGTGCGTCGAATAATGGACGCTCTCTCAGTGAAAGTTTCGGAATCACTGCGACAGAAGCCAGAGCGTGCCCGCGCCTTTATTAGCGTTGCCTTTGTTTTTGCTAGCGTGGTTTTCATTGGCGAAGGTTAAAGGCGAGCGCCATTTTTACGATGGCTCGCATAATAGCAATTTCAAGGCTTCAAAACTCGGGAATCTTATTGGGTTGTTGGCTAGGTATTATTCTCGTTGGAGAAATTAAAGCCCCTCGGCCAATTGCGTCGGTCGCCCTTCTTACGTGTAGCACTCTGAATTTAGTTCCAATGATTGAGGAGTCAGTATGGGTTGTCCGGTCTCAGAGGTGGTAATCGTCAATATCAGTCGCTCTGGCGGATATTGAGCGAGGTTGCCGAGACTTTCCCCGCTCGCAGCAGTGGCTGTATATCCGCCTGTCTCTCCTGCCGCGTTTGCAGCCAGCGGCGCACTGAGCAAAAGTGTGTAGCAAAACCTGAGTATTAGTGCTCTGGGGGAAGGGCCTTTAAAGCGTTGTTTATGACTGATTACGGGAGGTAACATCGGAATTCCTGCGTATCAGGTTTTTCGAGCAACTCGAGGTTTTCACACTCCTAAACCGCACCCGGTAAGGCAAAACGCGGTTAAATGTAACTCTACTCACAGTCGAACGAAGCTTTAATCACTCTCCGGCTCGTCGTTCTCCCTCGCGTCGATCGTCGTTGCGCCGATCAGGCGTATCGCGAGATTTTTCGCGACGTTCGCCTAGTCGCCTTTCACCTTGGCGGCGCTCGCCTTTTCGACGTTCTTCATTCGGTTGCTCACTGCTTGACTGCATGACCACTTGCCACCCATCGCCTTATTTGTATGTGAGCAACCGTAACAGAAAATGGGATTCCTACTAGTGGTCTTTTGCGGAGCTGTGATCTGTCCCTCATGGCACGCCGTGTTCTATTCAGAATGTTTGGTGCGGGCATCGTTTGCTATCACTTATTACAATAATCACACTAGGTAAAATAATTAGCTCTCAGGGAGTGGTGCTATGTATGACTATGAAACGATCACGGTTGATGTGCGTGGTGCAGCGCACTGGCTAACCTTAAATCGACCCGACAGTCTCAATGCAATTAATACAAAAATGGCGACGGAACTGCGAGATTACTTTGGCAATTTATTTCAGGACCGCGATTGTCGTGTCGTAGTAATGCGAGGTGCTGGGCGAGCGTTTTGCGCTGGGCTCGACATTAAGGATCACGAGGGTCTTAGGGACGCGCCATTTGGCGGCGGTTTTGGTTTCCAGGGGCATCTTGCTGACGTTTATGTTCGGATGCGCCGTTGCCCACAGCCGATTGTTTCTTGCCTCCAGGGTGCGGCAAGCGGCGGAGGCTTTGCCTTCGCACTGGCAACAGATATCAAAATTGCTGGTGAGAGCCTTAAAATGAATTCGGCATTCATCAAGCTAGGTCTGTCTTCCTGCGATATGGGCGTCAGTTATTTCCTCCCGCGCCTCGTCGGAGTCAGCGTGGCCGCCGAAATGATGATGACCGGGCGTTTTGTAAACGCCCAGCGTGCGTTGGCTATAGGTTTGGTGAGTGAGGTGGTGCCCGACGAGGCGCTTGAGATCACAGCTCAGGGCTACGTTGACGACCTGCTCGCCGCGTCGCCCATGGGCCTGCGAATGACAAAAGAGGGCCTTAACATGGCAATCGACGCTGCGAGCCTTGAGGCTGCCATGGCTATCGAAAACCGAAATCAGATTATGTGCTCGGGCACTGAAGACTTCAAAGAGGGTATGCGGGCCTTCGTAGAAAAGCGCACACCTGTCTATAGGGATCGGTAGAAAGTCCACGATTAGCAATAAATTTTGTTTCTAGGGAAAGTCAGCTACGTGGAGTAATCGCACATGTCACCGTGACTCACTACCCCTTTTAAAAAGGGTAGAAATGGATGAATGAGCAGCATTAGATGGTCAATGTAAGCCTGAGCAACGTTTAGAGAGTGCGACTGCCCCATTTGCTGCTGCGACTCAGTCGCCTTTCCGAAATACGAGACACTGATTGTTGGCCGGCATTGCATGGTCTTTGACTAAGGTTAAAGCCCGTTCATTGGCGAGTCTAATTACCCATTCGAAATCTCTGATCCCGCTTTCTGAATCACGGCCTTTCAACCATTCATCGAAGTTTTTATTCGACTCCGTTGTAAATTCTCCAGCATATCGATAGGGCCCATAAAGAATTAAATATCCTCTCTCGTCGAGGCTTTCGGCCGCCCAGCTTATGAGTTCGGCACCGAGAGGCTGTTTAACGATATGCATCACATTCGCGGCGTAAACACATTGCACTCGCGACGGAATTGCTGGAGGCGGCTTTTCTAGATCAAGTTCAATGGGTGGCCGTAAATTAGGTGGGCCGTATTCAAGAATATTCGAGCTGAGTAAGGGAAGGTTGATCGCGCGGTCACTGGGTTGCCATTGAATTTTCGGCAGTGATGCTGACATGTGAATAGCATGCTGCCCGGATCCACTACCGATCTCAAACACGTGATCGCCCGCCGAGAGATAGTGACTCAGAACCGAAAGAATCGCCGATTTATTGTTGTCTGCCGCCGGTGAATAGCCCTGCATTGTGAGTCCTTAAAGATTGCCTTGCGCTGTTATACGGTAAGCCTTGGAGTGAGTGCCCTCGTTGGAACTAAAGTACGGTACGTCAATTTATCAATCGAAGGCTGGCCGCATAGCTGCTCGGTATATCTAGCTCTCGTGCAGATGATCCGGTTTTAATTGAGATACCGAATTTGCCGCGAACGCGCGAGTTCACAAATATTGCTGCGTTGTCGGCCGAAATGTTGAGTGGCGCTTTTGTCTCAACCTCTGTGATACCCACCGCGCCATTATCATGGAGTCGAGCGGCCCCATCGGGAATACGGAAATTAAGCGGTGTTTTGTCCTCAATAAAGAACGGTTGCGTATCATTTATGGCACCAGTCAAGTACCACGCCACCGTGACACCGTCAGGCCGATAGCGGTTGAATGGGATGATGGGTGTGAGAGCGATATTTTTCGTCTGGCACTCGTGAACAATATCATCGAGCGATGAGGCACGGAAACATATATCACGGAAACCCTGAGGTTGACTGAACCAACCAAAGAGACGGTTATTTAGGTCTGTTTTCATAAACCTGCGAAGGCGCAGAAAGCCTGAGTGACGCATCAACTTGAAGAGCTGGCGTGTCGTTCCTTTTCGCAGTGCAATCAGCTCGATATAGGTCTCGTTTTCAAAAGCAATCAGTGCGTTATGGGTAGGTCCATTGATTCCGCCGGGCGTCACGGTGAAGCCACACGACGAAAAGACATTCACTGCATCTTCTAGGTCGTCCACGAATAGAACAATGTGATCCAATAACATCGATTAGGTCCTTCTTTGCGTTTAGCCGTAGGTCGCAAGGCGCCCCTCGCGAACACCATGATCCTTCGAAAAATAGGCTCCCGCTCAATAATGCCTCGTTTTGGAAAAGCCTGCGCCTACGATTCTTGTTTAAATCTTGGTGACAGAATAGGACAGGATGGAAGGTACAACTGTTAGACTCTTATCACTGCTTAACAACGTCCGTTGCTATTAATGACACATCCCTATGACTCACTAACCCCCGACTGTGTCGTTGACTGTATAGAGAGTACGGGTTTGATCAGCGATCTACGCTTGCTAGCACTTAATAGTTATGAGAACCGGGTTTATCAAGTGGGCGTTGAGGGCGGCGCGCCCATCATTGCTAAGTTCTACCGTGAAGGACGTTGGAGCGACGATCAGATCCTTGAGGAACATGCTTTCTCAAAGGAATTGGTTGAGCATGAGATCTCAGTCGTGGCGCCCTTAGAAATCTATGGCGCAACACTGCATCACGCTTATGGACAGCGCTTCAGTATCTTTGAGCGACGAGGAGGGCACCCACCCGAGTTAGATAATCTCGATCATATCTATCGCTTGGGACAAACGCTGGGGCGGATACACCGAGTCGGCTCAGCAAGCAATTTCCTTCACCGACGGGACATTAGTGCGCAAAGGATGGCCACAGAGTCACGCCTTTTTGTTGAAAAGGGCTTTGTCCCGATGGAGCTTGAAACCGCCTACCGTACCTTGGCTGCGGACTGCGATGCGGTGGCGACCCAAATCCTGGGGAATATGGGTCGTGATGATATGCAGCGTGTCCACGGTGATTGCCACTCGGGGAATATACTGTGGCGCGATGATACGGCGCATTTTGTGGACCTTGATGACTGCGTTATGGGCCCGGCAATTCAAGACGTGTGGATGTTTCTGAGTGGTGAGCGTCATCACCAAGAGCGGCAACTTAGTGAGTTTGTTGAGGGCTACGAAGAGTTTCACGATTTTGATCCTCGTCAGCTGAATTGGATTGAAGCCCTGCGTACGCTCCGGATTATGCACCACGCAAAGTGGTTGGCAGAGCGTTGGTCAGATCCGGCGTTCCCGAAAGCTTTTCCATGGTTCGGTCAAGGGCGTTTCTGGTCGGACCACATACTTGAACTCCGCGAACAACTTGCCGCTATGAATGAGCCACCGCTGCGTTTGATCTAGGTGGCGCGTCTTGGATTCATAACTCACTTCGTTGGGACTTTGGGCGTTAAACGGCTTGATCTCAGCCTCACAACTTCCTAGGCTGAAAAAAAATGCTGAGGAGCTTTTGAGATGGAAGTCCAGACGCTAACGCCTCATCTAGGGGCTAAAGTGCAGGGTGTCGACCTAAGTAAAACGCTTTCGGATGATCAATTTTCCGAGTTAAAAGCGTTGATAGTGCGGTATGGAGTCTTGGTTTTCCCGGGACAGAAACTGAGTCAAGATGATCACAAGCGATTCGCCGCCATGTTTGGCGATTTGCATGTTCATCCGATGCATCACACTCGCCCAGACCTCGATCCTCACATTCTGACGGTCAAGACAGACAAAAACTCCGCCTATACCGCAGGTAATGGCTGGCACACCGATGTGACATGTGACGAGCGTCCGCCTGCCTTCTCTGCACTTTACATGAAGGAAGTGCCTGAGTGCGGCGGAGGGGATACGCTCTTCGCTAACATGTATCTCGCGTACGACTTACTTTCCGATTCTATGAAAGACTTTCTGGGAGGATTGACTGCAACGCATGACGGTGGGCTCCCCTATGTAGGTGCCTACAAGTCGACACCACCGGAGGGTGGTTATCCGGTCAGTAAGCACCCGGTAATTGCAAAGCACCCCGAGTCAGGAAAGCCCGTGCTATATGTGAATAGCGGGTTCACGGCGCGCATAAACGGCTTAAATCCGCTCGAGAGCCGTTCAATTCTCGATATGCTCTATCGCTTCATCGAATCGACGCCTCGGCTAACCGCTCGCGTTGTTTGGGAGCCGGGCATGCTGACGCTTTGGGATAATAGATGCACCCAACACCATGCTATCTGGGATTACCATCCATACTCACGCTACGGCGAGCGAGTTTCTGTCGTGGCCGATCGTCGGCCCGAAGCCTTCGCGTCAGCTTAATGATGCGATCGGTGAGCGACGGCTACTGACAGTACGCACAACGTTGGGGCATTAATCATATTAAGGAGCTTTTGCGTGTCACTAACGCTCAACCGCCTGGTTCTTTTACAGATCATCTACTGTGTAATGGGCTTGCTTTACAACGTCGCTAGTTTGATTGATTTGCGCAGTGGTGATTCTGCATGGGCACCCACAGACGCAGTATTTGGCATCTTTGGGATGACGACTTACTTGCTTTTTGTTGCCACAGCCATGTTGGAGCATAAAGTCGTTTATCGACTTTTGATGGCTATTGCTGTTGTGCTTGTGGGTTACAACGGCGTTTTAAAACACCTCTTTAATTTAGGAGATCTGCACCTTTATCAGTCTGTGTGGACTTGGATATCTGCGATCTTGGTGAACAGTTCTGGCGCTGTCTTGGCCTTGGTTGGCGCCTGCGGCTTATTTCAAAACTCGCCCTACCAAAGTTGAGCGAGTTCACAGATATCATCTTTGCAGCTTGTCTTAGGTTTTTTACGTTTTAATCTGTACATCTTCTGATTGCATCTGAGGGCTTCGCCATGGATGTAGGTACATTATTATTTTTCGGCGGTATGTCACTCGCGGCTTTCCTTGCCTGGCTTTGTGTTTGGGCTGGGGAATTTAAATGACAATAGTGATGGAGACCCTCTGCGGTCTCGTCGGTGGATCGTTTCAATCGCTCACTGGACCCCATTATTGGCTCATATGCCATTTACCGTGTGCTTTGAGCACACTTGAGGCAAACTCAAGAGCAACTTAGAAATCGCGTGAGCGCCGTGTTTTACCTTTCTACCGATCTCTTCATCATTTTAATTTTTGCTTGTCTGGCCCTATGGATAGCCGTTGGTATTTTTTCTTCACGGCTAGAGTCAGAGGTTGTCTGCCCAAACTGTGATACGCAGGGGTTACCTGAGATGACACGCAGGGGGCTTAAAGATGTGGCGGTATGTCACACCTGTGGCTTTACGCTTTGCGGCTTGCCTGTAGTGGTAGAGAGTCAGGCTGTTGATTCCGAGAGTGATATTGCTCCGGATGTCTAAAGGCCATTCGGGATCGGCGTCGCACCTTGAGCCGGTATAAAAAGAAGGGGAATAGCGCTTTTCCCGAGGGCTTGAATATCCCTCGACACGGACTCACGTCGCGTTAGCGCCGAAAAAGGGACATCCGTTGAATAACGGGCATTTTCAGACCCAACTGCATCCATACCACAGCTGAGACATGGAGCAGGGCGAGGATTATAAGCGTATTCGCCATGTATTCATGAAAATCTGCAGGCCAATCCTCGCCCCAAAACGCGTCAAGATCATGGACCCAACCCGTAACACCCAAACCAAAGACTAGGAACATCACCAGCAGCAGTTGGTAACCACCTGCTACGGTGTGGGTTTGGGGAAGTTCGTGGGTACTTTTAAGCGAGCGAATTTCATTGATTACCGTTGTTGGACTGCCTAAGAAGCTTGAAAATTTTGCATTCGAAGGGCCGCAAAAGCCCCATATAAGGCGTGCAACAACCAGTACGCAGAGCGCATAGCCCAGCCACTCATGGGCCTGATCACCCTCTTCTAGAATAAAGTAATTGGCCACAATGCCGGTGGCGAGAGACCAATGAAAGAGCTTTACAAATCGGTCCCAACTCATTGCTTTAATTACTTCTTTTTGACGATATCGCCTGTTTTGGCATCGAAGTAAACCTCGATTTTTTGCTCTTTGCCGTTCTCGTCGGTCTCCCATCCGTAAATCTCATAGCACTCGTCATCGACTTTGAATTTGGCTATGGAAAAGCCGTACTCATTAATAATGCGCTTCTGGAGGTCGAGCACACTCATCCACTCGTCTTTCGGGTATTCATTGCAGTCGGCGCCAGCGAGTGCAATAGAGGGGAGCGTAGACATCGCTAAAATAACTGCGGCCGCCTTTAGTTTCATAGGATCTTCCTCTTTAGTTTTTGAGAATCGTTCTCATTATGGTGCGGAAATTGTTTCCAGTCTACCTCTGAAGTCAAAGGGGTAGAGCGGTGGTGTACTTAAGCTCTTCCATTGAAAGAAGCGCGGTAACGTTAAATACCTTCACGTCGGCGATAAGACCTTGGTAGAACTGGTCGTAGGCGCGCGCATTAGCGACTTGTACCTTTAAAAGGTAATCAATTTCACCTGCAAGGCGATGGGCCTCCACGACTTCTTTTCTTGTTCTCAGTGCTTGCAGGAACGTTGATTGCCAATTTGCATCGTGCTCGCTCGTTTTTACCAAAACAAAAAAACAGGTATCTAAGCCGACTGATTCGGCGTCAACGATGACAACCTCACGCTTGATGACGCCCAACTCTTTAAGGCGTTTTATACGGTTCCAGACAGGGGTTTTTGACGCGCCAACGCGGATAGCAATATCGTCCAATGACAAGCTCGAGTCTGTCTGTAAGAGTTGGAGGATAGCTTTATCTGTTGAATCCATAGTTCTGTGTTCCTGAAAAACAGACTGGTTAGGAATTTTTTCTGATAATAAAGCAGTTAGCAGAAAAATTTTCTTATTTTTTTGTTATAAGTACATTCCTAGAGAATTTACTTCTACGATCCGGCCTCCAGTTAAGGACGGTAGCGTATGGATTTCCTTCCAATATTTGTGGCAACAAAAAATCGAAGGATCGTGGTGGTCGGGCAAGGGCAAATGGCGGATGCTAAATGTCGTGGTGTCTTAAAGACCGCGGCTCATGTGACGGTCTTCGCTGATGAACCGAGTGCGGAGGCGCTTACCTGGGCGGGGCAGGGCTTGATCCATTTGCGCTCGGGGTTACCAAATGCAGAGGACTTCAAGTCCGTCACACTTTTTTATGCGGCGCATACCGATGACTCGGTGAACGATGAACTCGCAGAGATGGCACGCTCCGCCGGTGCTATCGTGAATGTCCTTGACCGCACAGACGCTTGCGATTTTATTACTCCCGCGATTGTAGACCGTGATCCTGTTGTGGTTGCTATTGGTACAGAGGGATCTGCACCAGTCCTTGCACGTCAAATAAAAGCGGATATTGAGGCTATGCTGCCAGTGCAATTAGGGCGCTTTGCCCGACTGGCTAACGCGTTTCGCTCAAAGGTGAGGGCGCTTCCAGAAGGATTGCCGCGTCGTAAATTTTGGAAAGAGTTCTTCGAACCCGAACGTATACAAGCAGCGGGTAGTGATGAGGTTATCAAAGCGAGCCTTGAAGTATTGTTGTCGCGACACCTGGGAGCAGAGCCAGAGGCTAGCTCCGTAGCATTCGTTGGGGCGGGCCCGGGCGATCCTGAATTATTGACCCTTAAGGCCCGTCGCTACATCCACGAGGCCGAGGTAATAATCTATGACCGGCTCGTTGGCAAAGGTGTACTGGAGCTGGCGAGGCGTGAAGCCAAGTTTATTGACGTTGGCAAGAAAGGGTTTGGCGAACAGGTAACCCAAGACGTCATTAACGAGCATTTGGTTCGCGAAGCCAAAGCTGGTTGGAAAGTGGTTCGCCTAAAGGGTGGAGACCCTTCAGTCTTTGGACGCTTGGACGAGGAGCTCTTGGCACTTGCAGAGGCGGGCATTGAAAGCACGGTCGTTCCTGGAATTACCTCAGCTGCCGCAGGTGCTGCCAGTCTTAAACAGTCACTAACGCGTCGAGACCGTAATTCTAGCATTACGTTTATGACCGCCCACGACGCCAAAGGTTATGCAGAGCATGACTGGCGACAGCTTGTTAGATCAGGTCAGGCGCTTGCGATTTACATGGGCCGTAGATCAGCCAGCTTCTTGCAAGGCCGGTTTCTTATGGCTGGCGCAGACAGCGATCTCGTCGTCACTTGTATTGAAAATATTTCGCGCCCTGAGGAACGCAGGTTTACGTCCACGCTTTCCCGGTTCGCGCAGCGCTTGGATGCGGAAAAGTGGAATGGGCCTCTGATCATCTTTGTGGGTATCGGTGAACAGCGGGCTATCCAGGCTATGCCGAAGATTTACGCTGCTGACAAAGCAAGCATCAGCGTGCACTCATTACAGGAGGTATCAAATGGCTCGCATTAAGGCCCCCGTCGTCATTACCGCTAACGACTTGTTTTCCGGAGAGGTGGTGTATCTCGATGCCTCACATCGTTGGTCAGCTGAGTTAACTGTGGCAAAAGTTTTTTCAAACACTGACGAGGCGGAGACAGAGTTGGCTAAAACGTTTAGCGAGGCAGATGTTATTGGAGCTTATCTTGCAGAAGTGATCGTAGACGCATCGATAGCACCTCGACATTACCGGGAGGGTTTTCGACAAAAAGGTCCAAGCAATTATTTCCATGGCAAGCAAGCAACCCAGGACGCTGAGGTCGCTGCCTAATGTACAGCTACGAAGAGTTTGATCGTACCTTTGTTCGTGACCGAGTTGGGCAGTATCGTGATCAGGTAAAGCGTCGGCTAGAGGGGGCGCTGACTGAGGACGAGTTCAAGCCGTTGAGGCTGATGAACGGGGTGTACCTACAGCTCCATGCGTACATGCTACGAATTGCTATTCCCTACGGCACGCTCTCAAGCCGACAAATGCGCCAACTAGCCTTTATTGCAGACAAGTGGGATAAAGGGTACGGACATTTCACAACGCGGCAGAATATTCAATTCAACTGGCCGCGCTTGATTGACACTCCGGATATTTTGGATGCCCTGGCAGACGTTGATATGCATGCTATCCAAACAAGTGGCAATACCATCCGCAATGTAACGACTGATCAGTTTGCGGGTGCTGCGATGGATGAAATCGCTGATCCCCGCCCATACGCTGAGCTTATTCGTCAGTGGTCAACCGATCACCCGGAATTTCAGTTTTTGCCGCGTAAATTCAAGATCGCCATCACCGGCGCTTTAGAGGACCGTGCGGTCATTCGCGCTCATGACATCGGACTTCAGCTCGTTGAGCACGAGGGACGCATCGCATTTAAGGTTTTTGTTGGCGGGGGCTTGGGACGAGCACCTGTTATCGGGCAGGAACTGGTTGACAGACTACCCGCAGAGGACCTGCTACCCTATCTGGAGGCTGTGCTATCGGTTTACAACCTAGCGGGTCGTCGCGATAACAAGTACAAGGCGCGTATCAAGATTACCGTGGGTGCCATGGGTATTGACGCGTTTCGTGCCAAGGTCGATGCAGCGTTCCAACGCCTTAGGAAAGTCTTCAACGGCCAAGATCTGGCTTTACTTGCAGCCATTCAGAAAGACTTTTCTCCCCCCAACTACATTGAGAAGTCGCAGGGCGACTACTTTGACGCGCTGGACAATGACAGCGGTTTTCGTGAGTGGGTCGAAAGAAACGTCTCGCCCCATAAGCACCCTAGTTATGCAAGCGTCACTATCAGCCTAAAGGCCCATGGTGAAACCCCGGGAGATGCAACATCTGAACAGATGCGCGCAATCGCGGATATTGCTCAACAATTGGCCCACGACGAGTTACGTATAAGCCACGAGCAGAACATTGTTCTGCCGCATGTCTCTCAAGCTGATTTACCGGCAGTTTACCAAAGGCTATTAACGATAGGCCTTGCCACTGCAAACATCGGTCTCATTTCAGACATTATTGCCTGTCCTGGAATGGATTACTGTGCGCTCGCCACGGCGCGTTCGATTCCGATTGCTCAGGAAATCGCAATGCGCTTCGCCACTCGAGAGGCGGAAATAGGGCACATGCAGATTAAAATTTCCGGTTGTATAAACGCATGCGGACATCACCATGTCGGCCATGTCGGCATCCTTGGGCTCGATAAGGCCGGTGTCGAGAATTATCAAATTACAATTGGTGGTAGCGCGGGGAATGATGCAGTTATCGGAGAGAAAATGGGACGTGGATTCAGCGTTGACGAGCTGATGCCCGCGCTTGATCGCTTAATAGATGCCTATTTAGATCTGAGATCTGACGAGCACGAAACGTTTGCGGGAGCCGTGAAACGTTTGGGTACAGGTCCGTTTCAGGAGGCGCTGTATGTCGTTGACCAGGCAGCCTAACAGCGTCGAGCGCACACGCTTGACTTCTATCGCCAACCGTCTCGAGAGTGAGTGGCAGTATCTATCGCCGAGAGAGATGCTGTCTGAGATCATGAGCGGCTGCAGCTTTGTCAGCAATCCAGCCCTCGTGTCGAGTTTCGGTGTTGATAGCGCGGTCCTACTTCACATGCTCAGCGAGGTTAAACCCGATGCGCAGGTGGTTTTTTTGGATACCGGATTTCACTTTCCCCAAACCCTGGCGCATCGACAGCACCTGACCTCCGTATTGGGATTGCGCAATGTGCGCACGGCCTCTGTCGACCCCATCGCCGTGAAGCGACTCGATGCGCAGCGAAGACTGTATCAGCGTCAACCCGATAGCTGCTGTCAGTTGAGAAAGGTGTCGGTGCTCGATCGGCATCTACGAATGAATGACGCATGGATATCGGGTCAGCGAAGAGCGCAAGCTGCCTCCCGAAACAATATTCGGTGTGTCGAGGTGGATTTGGCTAGGGAAAAATTGAAGTTTAATCCCTTGGCCCATTGGAGTGATGCTGACATTTCCAGATATAAAGCTGAGCACGAACTGCCGGAACATCCGTTGGCAACTAAGGGCTACACCTCAATTGGTTGTCAGCCCTGCACGAGCGCTGTGCGAGCCGGCGAAGATGTACGAGCAGGCCGCTGGCGTGGTCTGGAAAAGCTTGAGTGCGGGCTCCACAACCGGCCTAATATCATCGCAAGTTCGGAGAGCGTTGCATGAGTGTTGTTATCAATAGTGAAGGCCGATTCGACAGCAGCGATACGTGGGAATTTACGGATATCGATTCTGCGATAGACCCGAGCGAACTTGATCGGCTTTTTCATCTGCCCGCCATTCGTATTGTCTTCGGTAGCTGCGCTGATGGTCGTTTTTTGACCTTGGGACGACAACTTAGGCTACGCGGTTTTACTGGGCACATCCGTGTGGTGGGGAGTTTGCTCCCCGACCAATTTCCTATGGTGCTGAAACTAGGTATTGATTCGGCAGAAATTTCTGAGTCCCATGCAGCGCGGTGTACTGAGGATCAGTGGAGAGCGCATGCAGCCCGCGTGCAGGCCAACTACCAGAGTCGATTAGCGGGCTAAATGCACTAACTGTCTGATGACAAACCAAGCGAAGTCTGTATACTTCGCGCTTCTTCGGGGCTCAGGCTCCTTTATGGCTCGGTGGCAGAGTGGTGATGCAGCGGATTGCAAATCCGTCTACGCCGGTTCGATTCCGACCCGAGCCTCCATTTTTTCGATTTTAAGTAGCCTTCGTCTCGCGGGTTTTGATGCCGTCAGTGGCACAACGCCTTTGCAGGGATCGCCGTGTTCTCGATGGAACGCTCAGGTACCGCTAGCGGTGCCAAAATTTCTCGAGATTCCGAACTATTCATTGGATCGCGTCTTTTGCCATGATGACTCCGGTTCGGATGCCCGCGTAAGCGGCACCATTCGGACCTAGTACTACGGGCGCTGTCACACTCGACAGCGTATCGATCATTGATCCCGTTCCCCGGCCAATCAGTCGGTCCCACAGCGGTTCACCGGTTTCCCACTCGACTGCACTGAGATACCAGCCACCAAATAAGTCATCAGTATCTTGTTTTTGAAAGGTGTAGAAGTAGAGAAGTCCAGTTTCCGTAGAGAGTCTAGGAAGCGACTGCGAGAGAAACCTTTCGTTGTGCCAGATAACATCACAGCCGCTGCGATCTTCCCGAACATCCACACGCATAATGCCGGGGGATGTTTTAAGTGCGTTGCCGGTGTACACATGACCGTAATCGTTCTGCACCACCATGGCATTGCCGTAGACCAAGAGCGAGTTTTCGGTTGCACTTTTGCCGCGCCCAAATAGTGGCACTTTGCAGATGAGTCGCTCGCCTTCGATCGAAGCCGACTTTTTATAGACCACAATATTTGTGAATGGGTCGCCATCGTCCGCGATTGCGACTAGATCATCTCCGATTAGTGTAGGTGAGGTCCCAGAGCCGTGGGAGAGTGTGCCCGGCTTTTGCTCTGCGCCATTGTCGTAGTCTTCTCGCCAAGTGAAGAAGGGCTCTTTCGTATCCGGGTCAATCTGAAACTGATAGATTGCGTCGGTCGAGGCCACGTATAAGCCTTCTTCATCAACGGCAAATGAGTTTTGAATGGTCTCGCCATCTGCCGGAAGCTCGTAGGTATAGAACTTGCCAGTCATTTGGTCGCGGTAGCCAAGGTAAGCGCCACCCGTAACGAACCACAAGTTACCAGACCAATCGGGAATCACGTCGTGGATATTGACTCCCTCGGGCAATAGTCTGGCAATGTCGTATTCTTCAGTCAGTCTCCAAGCAGGTGTTCCTGAGGAGTCGTCGACCTCAAAAATTGCAATGGTATCGTTAGCTGGTGCAAGTAAGACCCGGTCTTGCGCATCTATATGGAAATAACCACCGCCACTATTGTCCGAGGGGCTCGCCTTGGGTGGTAGCTTCAGCATGGCAATTGTCTCAAGGGTTTCTGGATCGAGAAGATGTAGCTCGATGCTATTGAGTTTGATGCTGACCGTGATTAATCGCCCGTTGGAATCAAATGAGATATTGGGTGCAACGCCTACGAGATTGCTGAACTTTCTATGTTTTGCCATGGTGTTTGCACCAAGGGGTCCGGGATACGTGTTGATATCCCAGTTGTGGGCGCCGCCATGCATTGAGGAGCGTTGAGATTCGGCCAAATAGGGGTGCTGTACATGGTTAATTATCGGTAGCGGTCTAGGCTCCGACGGAGCACCGATGGCGGCGGGCACCTTATGACAGGCTCGCAATGCCATCAAATACGCCAGAATTAAGGCGACAGCGGCTATGAATACAATTTTTCGTAACATGCGTTTCCGACCTCTCATTGACTGACGCAGGACTTAAGCTCGTCTTGGTCAGACGGTGAATTCCTCAACTGTTTCATCTGTATGTACTGGCTCGAGGGACTCGCGCTCACCTACGGTTGTTACGTGCACTCGCACCCCGTTGAAGATCGCATTACCGGTTAATTCATCGATGGTAGCCACACTCGTAAGGTCGTTGTAACTCGCACCGGGTGTGGCGTTTGCCACACGCTGGCGGGTACCCGGACGGTTGTGT